>Ga0164242_10004605_pt1 | contig 15465 bp, 12 predicted proteins | sample OricomgcompostMG_FD_108783 | JGI IMG/M metagenome (GOLD analysis project Ga0164242, IMG submission 108783) | Miracle-Growth compost microbial communities from Emeryville, California, USA - Original compost - Miracle growth compost (MG) ... | reverse complement strand
TGCCCAGCCGGGCAGTGCGCCGAGCTGGAAGGACCGGGGAGGCAAGGCCACCTCCAGCCGGTCGGGAAAGGCGCTCTCCCGCTCTCTGAGCTGCATCGCCGCCTCCACGACCGACTGCAGAGAGCTCGATGCGGGCCAGCGCCGCATCGAGAGTTCGTCGGCGATCCACGAGTCGCCGAGCCTGTCCGTGACGCTTTCCGGCTCGGCACCGCCGTACGCATCGAAGAGCCCACCGTGCGGGTGCGTGAGGTGATCGGTTCGACCGCCCTGTCCCTGCTCCGCCAGCAGGGTTGCCGCCACGCCTGCCCACGCACCGCGGGCCTGCGTGGTCTTCACGCCCGGGCTGCCGATCGCCGCGAAGGTGCCCGCCGACTGGAGCCCTGCGGCACCCCACGCTTCGCGCAGTCGTTCGGCATCGAGGCCGGAGAGCCGCCCGAAGGCCGTCGTTGCGCCGTAGGGGCCGATCACTCCGGGCGCATGCCACCGTGCGCCCTGGAACAACGCCGGCTCCATCGCGCGGCACAGCCGCATGGTCACCTCCACGGCCACCAGCAGCGTGGTCAGTGCCTCCTCGCGCGTCGCAGGACGCCGCTGCAGCCCTGCCAGAAGCGGGGGGACGACGACGGGCGTGACGTGACACATCCGCTCGCGGTACACGTCGCACATCGTGGTCGCCGTCACCTGCCATGCATTGAGCATCACGGCCGCGCCCAGGCCAGCGGGTTGGCCACCGATGACGGTGTACTCGCCTTCACCGCCCAGCGCGCGGGCGACGCCATCCATCGCCGGCTGCGCTGCCGCGGTCGCACCGGTGGCCCCACAGGCGATCGCGTCGAGGAGCAGCACCTCGGCGAACCGACGCTGTCCAGGCCCGAGGTCGGACCATGACGTCTCGAGCGCGAACTCAGCCAGCTCGCGCTCGAGCTCTCCTCGCCGCATGCCTAGCCGAGCGTCCTCGGGCCGAGCTCGGCGGCCGGCGCGATGACCTCATCGGCGAAGCGGCGCATCTGAGCCTCCAGCTCGTCAGGGGCGTGGCCCTCGAAGACCACGATGAGCTCATCGTTGCCGACACCGGCGAAGGCGCGCACCTCCTCGACCATGTCAGCGCACGAGCCCACGAGGGCGTACACCGGGCCGGTGCTCGCTTCGTACTTGACGCGTGCGCGAGTGGAGACGAACGGCCACGGCCGGCCCGTCACATCCAAGGCCTGACGGAGCCGCGGCAGCCGCTCGACCAGGTCCCGTGGCCCCGTCTGGGCAGCGTGGTAGCCGTCGCAGAGCTCGGCCGTGCGGCGCAGCGCCCGATCGCTTCGACCACCGGCCCAGATCGGAACGTCCGCCTTCCGCGTCGGGAGCGGTTGGAAGATGAAGTCGTCGAGCTGGTGGAACTCGCCCACGAAGGGCTCGGTGCTTCCGGACCAGAGGTGCCGCCAGAGCCGGATCGCCTCGTCCACGTAGGCGCCCCGGACCTTGAACCGATCCGGCTTGCCCATGTTGGCGTACTCCGGCAGGTCGAAGGCATCACTCACGCCGACTCCGACCGTGAGCTGCCCGTTGAGCAGGACGTCGATCGTGGCAAGCTCCTTGGCGAGCTGGGGCGCGTCCCGCATCGCCGGCGAGATCACGCTGGTGCCCATGTGCAGCCCGGGGTAGCGCGCGCCCACCCAGGTCAGCGTGTTGAGAGCCTCGAGCATCGTGCCGTACTCGTCGGCCTCGTCCCCGCGGGGCACCATGAGGTGGTCGGTGACCCAGGCACTGCGCCAACCGAGCTCCTGCGCCGTCGAGGCGCACGCGTCCAGGAGCTCCGGCCCCGCGCCGGCACCCTTGTTCGGCAGGATCACGCCGAAGGTCATGTTGCCGACACGCGCCAGCTCCGCCACGTCAGTCGCCCTCTCCAGCGAAGACCGGGAGACGGTTCCCCGGCTGAACCTCCTCGAATCGGGCGATCACACGGTCCCCGATCTTGAGCCTGCCCTGGTGTCCTTCGGCGGGACCGCTGAACATCCTGGGGCCCTCGTCGAGCTGGACGAAGATCACGTCGTAGGGCACGCGATCGGCCCATTCGGGCTTATAGGCGCGGTGGAAGGTGACTTTCGACAGCACCTCGCCCTTGCCGCTCAGCGGCACCCACTCGTAGTCCTCTGACAGACACACGGGGCAGCTGTCTTGAATCGGGAAGCGGACGTGCTGGTCGTGCGTGCACCGCTGCATGACCAGGGCGCCGGCCGCGATCCCGTCCCAGAACGGCTGGGACGCGTCGATGGTCTTGTTCTCCTCGGGCACGTCAGGCTCCCTTTCCCAGGACCAGGGCGCTGGCGGTGTTCAGCGTCATGCCGCGGCCGGTGATCAGCGTGACCTCGGCGCCCTCGACCTGGCGCTCGCCACACTCGCCGCGCAGCTGTCGGACGCCTTCGACGACGTGGAGCCATCCCTGCATGTACGACTCGGACAGGTTGCCGCCCGCGGTGTTGATCGGCAGCTCGCCGCCGAGCCCGATCCGTTCGCCGCCCTCGACGAACGGGCCCGACTCACCGGGCTTGCAGAAGCCGCCGTGCTCGAGCCACAGCAGCACCGAGATGGTGAAGTTGTCATAGAGCTGAGCCACGTCGATGTCGGACGGACCGACTCCTGCCATGTCGTACGCACGATTGATGGCGTCCGCCTGATGCGGCAGGTACCACCAGTCCTCCTTCTCGAACGTCTGGAGGGTGTGTCCCTGGCCCATCCCCCAGATGTCGACGGCAGGCTGGCGCAGGTCGCGTGCGCGATCGGGCGACGCGACGATCACGCAGACCCCGCCGTCGGTGATCAGGCAGCAGTCGAGCAGGTGGAGCGGCTCGACGATGAAGCGCGAGCTCTGATGGTCGTCGATCGTGATCGGGTCGCGCATGACGGCGTGCGGGTTCTTCGAGGCGTTGCGGCGACCGTTCACCGCCACCCAGCCGAGCTGCTCACTCGTCGTGCCGTAGAGCGCCATGTGGCGAGCGGCGCCCATCGCGCTGTTGGCGGCGTTGCCGAAGAAGCCCCAGCCGCCCCACGACACCTCCGCGCCCTGGGCGGCGTCGAACTTCGAGCCGCTGGTCCGCGCGGCGTCACCGAAGACGCAGGCGACGACGCTCGCCATCCCGGCATCGATGGCCAGGGCTGCCTGCTGGATCAGAGCACCCGCGGTTGCGCCACCCATGTTCATGGAGCCGGTCAGCTTCGGGTTGATGCCGAGACGCTCACCAAGCGCCAGGTAGTGCTTCGCACCCTCCGGCGACGAAGACCCGGGCATCGTGAGAAGACCATCGACGTCGTCCTTCGTGAGCCCGGCATCCGCGAGCGCGTTCACGAACGCCTCTCGTCCTAAGCCGAGTGAGGTCGACCCTGGCAGTTTGCCTTGTCTGCTCGCGCCTACTCCGACGATGGACGCCCTGCCCCATGCCATCGAGATGCTCCCCTTCCGTTACCTGCTCTGCCCGAGATCTGAAATCCCGGGGTCAACCACCGATGAAGTTCGCGGCCCGCTTCTCCTTGAAGGCGGCACGGCCCTCAGCACGGTCGGCTGTGTCCCGCAGAGCGGCCCAGAGGAGCCGCTCGATCGACAAGCCCGCGCTGAGGGCGGATCCGTGGACGCCCTCGCTGACCGCCTGCTTGATGGCGACGAGCGAGAGAGGGGCGTTCGTCGCGATGCGACGGCCCAGGTCCCACGCCGCCTCCACGAGTGAGTCCGGCTCGTGCAGGTCGGACACCAGTCCGACCCGCCACGCCTCTTCGGCGCCGATCGGCTCCGCCGTCAGCATCAGCTTCATGGCCACCGCCTGCGGTACGGCTCGAGCCAGGCGCTGGGTGCCGCCGGAACCGGGCATGCTGCCGATGCGCGCCTCGGTGAGCGCGAACCGGGCAGACGTCGCGGCGATGCGCAGGTCGGCGGCAAGCGCAAGCTCGAAGCCGCCGCCGTACGCAGCTCCGTTGATCGCGGCGATGACAGGCTTCCGGCACTCAGCGAGCGCCTGCGCGACGGGCTCGGGCGGCGCGGCGAGCAGATGCTGGTCGTCCGACGGCCCCGGGACCGTGAGATCGACACCTGCGCAGAACGCCTTGCCCGCGCCGGTCAGCACCAGCACGCGGACGGTCGGATCGGCGTCCAGCTCGCGAAGAGTGCTTGACAGGAGCCCCCGCAACTCGGGGTCGAGGGCGTTGGCCTTGTCGGGGCGATTCAGTGTCAGGAATCCGACGCCGTCGCCAGTCTCGACGAGGAGCGGCTTCGTCGTGCTCATTGGAAGAGTCCCTCCTCGACACCGCGCTCGTACTCGCTTCGCGTGAGCCCAAGGACCGACTCCGCGACCTCCCACGTGTGCTGGCCCAGCATCGGGGCGGGCCTCTCGTCGGCGATCGGCGCACCATTGAGCTGGAATGGCAGCCCCGGGACGACGATCTCCCCCATCGTGGGGTGAACCAGGCGCCGCCAGAAGCCGCGCTTGGCCAGATGAGCGTCCTCGAGCAGCTCCGCGGTCGTGAGTACCTCCGCGGCCGCGATGCCCACGGCCTGTAGCCGCTCCACGAGCTCCTCGGCCTCCCAGCGAGACGTAGCCGCTGCCAACCAGCCCTCGAGATCCTCGGAGGGCGGCTCGACCGCGCGTTCCTTGAGCACGTCCACGACCCGGGCGCAGTCCTTGGCTGCGGCCGAGATCGCCACCCAGCGGTCGTCGCCGCTCGCCGGGTAGACGCCCCGCGGCTCGTAGCCGGCGAGCGCGTTGCCGTGGGGTGCCGGCGACTTGCCGGTCACCGACGCGGCGACCACATCCGGACCCATCATGTTCACGGTCGACTCGAACTGCGCGAGCTCGAGCTCGGCGCCTTGGCCGGTGAGATCGCGACGGTAGATCGCCCCGAGCAGTGCCACGAGCGCGTGACCCGGGTTCGGAAGATGATCGGGGTAGTGGGTGTTCGTGCCCAGGGGCGTGCGCCCCGGCAGGCCGCTCGGCGCCACGAGTCCCGCGAGCGCTTGGATGGTGGAGCCGAACCCTGCGAAGTCACGGTGCGGTCCGTCCGACCCTTGCATCGGCATCGACAGATGGATCAGGCCGGGGTTGTCCGGACAGAGGTCGGCGTATCCCAGTCCCCAGCGCTCGAGGACGCCGGGGCGGTAGTTGCTGGTGACGATGGTGCTCACGCGTGCCAGCTCCGTTGCCACTTCACGGGCACGCGGATGCTTCATGTTGAGCGCGAACGAACGCTTCCCGGAGTTGCGCGACGCGAAGTAGCCCGAACCATTGAGATCACGTTGTCCCGGTCGGAATGGCGGCGAGACGCGCAGGTTGTCCGGTCGGGCGGACGACTCGATCTTGATGACGTCTGCGCCATGCAGGGCCAGTGTCTGCGTGACGAGCGCTCCGGCTCCCACCCAACAGAAGTCGAGGATCCGCTCGGCCGCGAGGATCTCGCTCATGCTCTGCTCCTCTGGTTGTCGCCGTCGAGCAGCTCGGCGAGGACTTCGTGCGTGTGCTGGCCAGCGATCGGGGCCGCACGGCGCACGAACTCCGTGTCCCCGTCAACCCGATACGGCCGTCCGGGCACCCGCACCGAGGGGACGGCGCCACCGGTGATGTCGACGAAGAAGCGACGGGCTTGCAGCTGTGGGCTCTCGAACAGCTCGTGAACCTGGTTCACGGGCGCGATCGCGATGCCCCGCCGCTGACCCTCCTCATAGAGGCGCTCACGCGTCCGGTCGGCCGCGAATCCGGCGAAGACCTTCTCGAACCTGTCGATCGACTCGGGCAGCTGCCGGTGGTTGAAGTCGAGCCACACCTCCGATGCGACCTCGTCGGCTCCTTCCACGCCCGCCTCGACCATCCACGTGGTCAGCGCCGCCCACCCCGCCGCGGTTCCCATCCGTCCCGCCACCACGGCGACATAGCCATCGGCGCAGGGGTAGGTGCCGGTGCCCGCTTCACGGGCACGATCGCCTCGGCGTCGACGCACGACGCCCGTCAGGTCGTACTCGGGAATCGCGTCCTCGAGCGCACCCGCAACCGTCTCTTGGGCAGACACATCGACCTGATCGACGTGTCTGCCGTGGCGCCGACCGATCAGCGCCAGCAAGATGCCGGTGGTCGCGACGAGCGCCGCCCCGAGGTCACTCTGGCCACCGTGGACGGCGATCGGCTCGCTGTCGGGATAGCCGCCGAGACACAGCAGGCCTCCCGCCGCAAGCTGGGTGAGGTCGTCTCCGGCGAAACCTGAGCGCGGCCCGTCCGCACCGAAGGGCAGCACCGAGGTGATGACGGCGCGCGGCGCGATACGAGAGAGCGTCGCCTGGTCCAGGCCGCAGTCGGCGAGCTCATCCCACGTCATGGTGTGAACGACGACGTCTGCGGTCGCCACCAGCGCAGCCAGACCCTCGTTGTCTGCGGCGTCGAGAAGGACCGACCGCTTGTTGAGGTTCACGAACAGCTCGAATGCGCTGACCGTCGTACCGTCCGGCGTCTGCACATGGGGCCCGACGTCCGACAGCGGCTCCGCCCCGCGGACCACGCGGATGACGTCGGCGCCGAGGTCTGCGAGGAGGCGGCCCGTGTAGGCGCCCCGCTGGCCAGCCAGGTCGATCACACGGACGCCCTCGAGGGGCGCGAACATCACGACTCCGTGTCGGGACGCTCGGCGAGCCGAAGGCTGCTGTGGAGGGGGTACGACTCTTCCCAGACCGCGGGGTACGCCCGGTCGATGCCAGAGGTGAAGTACGTCGGAACCGTGAGATCGATGCGCACGTCGATCACCGACGGGCGTCCGCTCTCGATCGCTCGCTGAAGCGCAGGCGCGAAGCCGGCCGCCGTCTCGACCAGCTCGCCGCGAGCACCGTTCGCCTCCGCGAGCTTGATGTAGTCGGGGTTGTACGGCTCACCGGTGTCCGCACGCACGAAGCTCGACCACGGGTGCAGGCGGTTGTGCATGCGCATGCTGCCCTTGCGCTCGATGCCGAGCTCGTGGTTGTTGAGGATGACCCAGATGCCCGGGAGGTCGTACTCGACGGCGGTCGCCAGGATGTTGGAGACCATGTTGAAGGCGCCGTCGCCGGTCAGCGCGATCGCAGGACGCGAACGGTCCGCCGCAAGCGCACCGAGCACACCCGAGGACGCCCAGCCCATCTCGGCCATGCCGGCGTTGATGTGCCACTGGTCGCCGCGACGGATCTTCATGTACGGCTCCGCGTACTGGATCACATCGCCGACGTCCACGAATACCCGCCCGGTCTCGCCGAGCGCCTCGCCGATCTCGTGGCACATCCGGCCTGGGTGGATCGGGTCGGTCTGCGCCTCGGTCACGGCGCGCGTGCTCTCCTGCCACTCGGCGTGACGGGCGGTGGTCGTGGCGACCCAGTCCTGCCATCCGGGCTTGAGCCCTCGCGCGTGCCAGCCGGCCAGGATGTCCTTCATGAACGTGGCCGCGTCCGACACCGCGGCCACGTCGACCGGGTAGTTGCGCCCCAGCTCCGACGGGTCGACGTCGACATGCACGAGCTTGGTGCGCGGGAAGTCGTAGATGTAGCCCTTGCGCCAGTTGCTCGTGTGGTTGTCCGAGAAGCGTGCCCCGAGGGCGATGATCAGGTCGGCCGCCCGCGTGGCCTCAGCCGCCGAGTCCGTGCCAGATCGGCCGACCGGACCCAGCGAGAGCCGGTGGTCCTCCGAGAGGATGCCCTTGGCCGTCAGCGAGGTCGCAACCGGGATCTCGAGCGTCTCCGCGAGCTCCAGGAGGGCGTCGGCGCCGTCGGGCGAGAACTTCACGCCGCCACCGGCGACGATCACCGGCTGCTTCGCGTCGGCCAGCAGGTCCAGCGCCGTCTCGATGGAGTCGGCGTCCGCACGAAGGCTCGAGGTGACCGAGCGCACGACCGGCGCCTCAACATCGCCCTCGACCGAACCCTGCTGCACGTCGAACGGCACCTGCACGAAAACCGGACCCGGCCGCCCGCTCAGCGCGGTCTTGTAGGCCTGGTTGAAGACGTCGATGGCCGTGTCGGGTCGCACGAGGCTCCACACGCCCTTGGTGATGGGCCGGAAGACACCGATCGCGTCCTCGAAGCCCTTGTAGTACATCTCCTGCATGCCGCCCTTACCGAGCAGGTGCGTGGAGCCCGCGCCGCCGATGAGGAGGATCGGGGCGGTGTCGTGCATCGCGCTGGCGATGCCGCCGACGCAGTTCATCAAGCCGGGACCCTTGGTCACGATGACGGGGGCGATCTTGCCCGTCGTGCGCCAGTACACGTCGGCCATGTGGACCGCGTGAGACTCGTGCTTGGCCTGGTATCCCTTGATGTGGGGGTAGTCGACGAGGGCGTCCATCATCGGCCACAGGGCGCCGCCGTAGTAGCCGAAGTAGGCCTCGATCCCGGCCTCATCCATCCACTTGGCGATGGCATCGACGACGCGCATGTTCTTCTCCTCAGACGTCTGTTTTGTTCAGGAACGGGTAGCGGTGTTCGGCATCACGAGGATCCGGATCTCGGTCATGTCCTCAATGGCCCAGCGCAGGCCCTCTCGGCCGAACCCGGAGTCCTTGACGCCGCCGTAGGGCATGTGGTCGATGCGGTAGGTCGGTGCGTCGTTGATGACGACGCCACCCACCTCCAGCTCGTGGAAGGCACGCCACGCGTGGCCGAGGTCGTTCGTGAAGATCCCTGCCTGGAGCCCGAAGTCGGAGTCGTTGACCCGCGCCAGTGCCTCGCTGAAGTCGGTCACCTTCTCCAGCACGACGACGGGGGCGAACGCCTCCTCGCGACAAACCCGAAGCTGGGGCGGCACGTCGGTCAACACCGTCGGCTCGATCAGGCGACCCTCGCGCTTGCCGCCGGCCAGCAGAACGGCGCCCGCGTCGACGGCCTCCTGGATCCACTCTTCGGTCTGGGCCGCCGCGCCATCGTCGATGAGCGGGCCGAGGTCGGTCGTGAGATCCATCGGGTCGCCTTGACGCAGCTCCGAGACCCTGAGGGCGAAGTCGTTCGAGAAGTCGTCCCAGACGGCCTCGTGGACGAAGATCCGCTGAACGCTGATGCACAGCTGCCCCGCGTACTTGAAGGCGCCATAGGCGCACCGCTGCGCAGCGTGCTTGACGTCGGCGGTCGCGTCCACGACGGCAGCAGCGTTGCCGCCGAGCTCGAGGACGACCCGCTTCTTCCCGGCACGGGCCTTCATCGGCCAGCCGACCTGCGGGCTGCCCGTGAACGTGAGCAGCTTGAACCGGTCGTCCTCGACGAGCTTGTCGCCGATCGCGCGCGACATCGGCATCACCGATACCGCCCCCGCCGGCGCACCCGATCGCTCGATGATCTCGGCGACCATCAGCATGGTCAGCGGTGCGGCGCTCGGCGGCTTGAGGACGATGGGGCAACCCGCTGCCATCGCAGGGGCCACCTTGTGTGCCGCCAGTCCGAGCGGCAGGTTGAAGGGGCTGATGCCGGCGACCGGCCCGATCGGGAACTTGCGGGTGATCCCGGTACGGCCCTTGGAGGCCTCGTTGAGGTCCAGGGGGATGAGCTCGCCGTACATCCGCTCGGCCTCTTCGGCCGCGACCCGGAAGGTGAACCCGCCGCGCGAGGCCTCGCTGATGGCGTCCTTGAGCGGCTTGCCTGCTTCGCGAGCGATGACCTCGCCGATCTCCTCCTTGCGCGCCTCGATCTCGTCTGCGACGAACCTCAGCCGGCGTGAGCGCTCGAAGGCCGGCTCGGCGGCGAGCATCGGAGCCACGTCGAGGGCTGCCTGCACCGCTCGCTCGTACTGCTCCTCGCTGGCGCTGTACGTGGTGCCAACCAGGCTGCCGTCGTACGGGTTCGTGACGTCGAGCTTCTGCGGAGACTCCTCCCAGGTGCCCGCCACGAAGATCTGGTGATTCGCCACTGGAGCCTGCCTTCCCATCGTCTTCACACCATCGACCTTACAACGTTTCGTTCATTTTTATGTGTTGCCTGCAATTTTTCTTCCACTCACGGCTAGTTTCCGAGGCTGGAGTGGGACCAAGGGGTCAACCGCGGCTGAAGCCACGTGGTGAACTGCAGGATCGAGACCGAGATGACGGTGATCCCCACCACCGGCACGACCATGTCGGCCGAGCGGTACGAGTTGCCGTAGACCGTGATGAGGCCGCCGAGCCCGTTCTGGCTGCTCAGCACCTCGGAGACCACGACGGCGATCCAGGACACCGAGAAGGCGATCCGAGCTCCCGTGACGATGTAGGGGATGGCGTTCGGCAGCACGACCGTGCGAGTGGTGTCCCATCGCGACGCGCAGAAGCTTCTCGCTGTGTCGATGTACTCCGACTTGAGGCTTCGCACGCTCTGCATCGCATTGATGATCACGGGAAAGACAGCCGAGATGACGACGTAGGCAAGGCCGAACTTGAAGTCGAACCCGAGCCACACGACCATGAGCGGAATGAACACCGCGTGGGGCAACGCGTAGAGAAACGTGATGTAGGGATCCAGCACGTTGCTCACCCAGCGGAACTGGCCCATGGCCAGTCCGATCACGACGCCGGCCGCGACGGCGACAACGAAGCCCACGACCAGCAGCTCGAGACTGTCCCTGAGCGGACCGAAGAGCGAGTGGTCGACGATCGTCTGGTGGTACAGGCTCCGAGCGACCGAAAGCGGCGCGGGCAGAACGGCCTTGCTGATGTGACGCGAGGCGAGCTGCCAGTATCCGAGAAGCGCGGCGAGTACGACGATCCGGACGGCCCAGGCGCCCCACACGTTGCGGATGACCGCATTCACGACGCGGGCGACCTCGCCGGCGCCCTTTGCCAACTGCTGGCGCAAAGACTCCGTGCCGGTGGCGAACCGGCCAGGGGTGGGACGCGGACGAAGCACGAACCCGGTCGGCGCGCTTCGCGGTCGCAGCATCCGGGGCCGGGTCCAGGGCTCGACGAGGGCTCGCTCGAGGAGTCGCATGATGATGCCGCAGACGATGCTGAAGAACCCGAGCGTGAAGACCACCACGAAGAACTTGTCGAGGCGGATCGCGCGCGCATCGTCGCCGAGCAGGGAACCCACACCGAGTGCCGACGCCTCGAGCTCGATGACGACGGCGCCGATCATGCCGTGCCCGAAGCCGATGCGGATGCCCGCGAAGATGTAGCGGAGACTGGCCGGCAGGATCACCGTCGTCAGCCGCTTCCACGGCGAGGCGGTGAAGACCTTCGCGGCATCCTCGAAGGCCGGGTCGACACTCGTGGCACCCACATAGGTGTTCACCACGACCGCGAAGAGGCCGAAGAGGACAGTCGCGCCCACGCGGAGCTCGAAGCCGATTCCGAACGCCAGGATCAGCAACGGAAAAAGAGCGACCATGGGCAGCGAGTACAGGGTGTTGACGTAGGGCTCGAGCACGAGGCGCGCCAGACGGATGCGCGCCATCGCGAGCCCGATCGGAATCCCTGCCACCACGCAGATGCCGAAGCCGAGCCCGAAGGACTTCAAGGTCTCCCGAAAGGCGGGCAGCACCTGGGGACCGAAATCATGGACGGCTGCCCGGAAGATCGCCGACGGGTAGGAGGTGACGAACGTGTGATGCACCCCGTACAGCTGCCACACGGCGAGTACCACGACGACGGAGGCCAGCCGCTGAAACATTGGCCGGCCGAGGAGACCCTTCAGCCGACGGGCCCACGGGTTAGGTGGTGTGGACGGCATGACAACGGCGACGGAAGCCGTCCCTGCAGCGCTCTGGCTACTGTCTACGCTGAAGTCCATCCGTCATCGACCTGACTCGGTCTGCAGAACGCTCCAGATGTCCGAGCGAAGTTCGCGGTACTCGTCGGTGCCGCGCCAGTCGTAGTCGGAGCGAGGCTTCTCCAGCCCCACGTTGAGCTCCTTGATGACGTGGCCAGGAGTGGTCATCAAGACGATCCGGTCCGATAGCAGGATGGCCTCGTCGATGGAGTGGGTGACGAACAGCACGGTCAACTCGCGTTCGGCACAGATCCTCTGCAGCATGATCTGCAGGTGCTCGCGGGTGAGTGCGTCGAGGGCTCCGAAGGGCTCGTCCATCAAGAGCAGCTTCGGCTCGATGGACAGCGCCCTCGCCAAGCCAAGGCGCTGGTTCTGGCCGCCCGAGAGCTGTGACGGATAGCGGTCTCGTTGCTTGCTCAGGTCGACGAGCTCGAGGTACTCGGCCGCCATCGCTCGGCGCTCCCGCTTCCGCACGCCCTGAAGCTCGAGCCCGTAGGCGACGTTGTCGAGCGCCGTCCGCCACGGAAAGAGGTTGAAGTGCTGGAACACCATCGCCTTGTTGCGCGAGGGACCCGTGCTCAAGATTCCGTCGACATAGACCTCGCCGTCGGTCGGCTCCAAGAGGCCGCCGACGATGCGCAGCGCGGTCGTCTTACCGCAACCACTCGCACCCAGGAGGCTCACGAACTCACCTGACGTGAGTTCGAGGTTCAGCTCGGACAGCGCCTTCTGCGGTGATTCCCCGTACCTCATGCTGAGGTTCTTGATGGTCAACAACGTGCCGCTCGCCTTCCCGTGTCTTGCTGGCCGTCAGGCCCGGGCCTTATAGGCCCGGGCCTGACGCACTTCTTCTGTCGGTGTCGCCTAGTCGTCGGTCTCGGGGACTCAGCAGTAGCCGCCCGCGTCCTTGCCGTTCTTGTTGAGGTACGCCTCGACGAAGCTGGGGTCGACCCACTTGTCGTAGGCCGGAGTCGTGTCTGGGGTCAGACCGTTGTCCGGGACCGCGTAGTCGTAGGTGAGGGTCGCCTGAACAGCGTCCTCACAGATCGCCCCGTTGGTGGCGAAGATCTTGGTGTCCTTCAGCGACTGGTAGGCGTCCTGCGCCTCCGTGTCCGTCAGGTCGCCGTAGAGATCGTTTGCCTTGGCCTCCGCCAGGTAGCCGGTCGCGTCGCTGGCCGCGAATCGCTCGGCGTCGATGAACGCGTCGACCACAGCCTGCGTGGTCGCCTTGTCACTCACAAAGGTGTCGCTCGCGATCATTCCCTGCTGCAGGTACTGGCCGAGGACCGAGCCGAGATCGAGGAGCATGCCGACCTTGCCGGTCTTCACCGCCGCGACTGCGTCTGGAGCGTGCACGGGGGCAACGTCGACCTGACCCGCGAGAATCGCGGTCACGCGCGCGCTCGTGCCGCCGACCGTGACCTTGTGGACCTGCGAGAAGTCCACGTTCTGCTTGGCCAGGGCCGCGGATGCGATCACGTCACCCGCCGTGCCCGGTCCCGCCGAGGCGAACTTCTTGCCCGCCAGGTTGTCCAGGGACACTCCCGGCAGAGCGATCAGCTCGTAGTCGGTCGCCTGAGACAGGCTCCCGATGTACTTGATCGGTGCGTCGCCGTTCTGCACGGCCTTGACCGCCTCGACCGGGTCGAGCAGTGCCACGTCGGCCTTGCCAGCCACGACAGCCCTCAAGGCGGTGGCCGGATCGTCGACCACCGAGCTGGTGACGTTGATCCCCTGTGCCTTCAGCAGCTCGACCGCCTTGAAGACGGCAGCGTCGCTGAAGCTCTCCGAACCACCCGAGATGATGCGAACGGACGAGGCGACCTGGTTCGACTCTGAAGCGGCCGGGGTGGTGTCGTCGTTGGAACCGCACGCGCTCAGCGCAGCGCTCACCCCGACAGCCGAGGCCAGCAACATTGCGGTGGTTCGTCTCATCGAGCCTCCCATTTCGTGAGCCGCGTCACATTGGCGCGGACTCGCAGAACAGTGGCACCAAAAAATGTTGCCGTCAAGCACCTTCTTTGCAACGTTTAGACCACAACGAGTCGCTGGCCTCAGAGAAGGTCGGTCGCCGGCCGGGGGGCGGAAGCTGCCTTCCTCCAGAACGCGGCAGCCGCAGGGTGAAGAGGGAGGCCCAGCGGGGCGTCGACGGCGTCCGAGGTCATGCGATCAAGCGGCAGCGCAGGGCCGCCCTGCCACGGAATCAGCTCACGGCGGGCGAGCAACGACTCACAGAACGCCGTCACGAGATCGTCGGAGGCGTCAGCACGGACGCAGATCATGAAGCCGGAGAAGTCGACGGTGGGCACGTCATTGACCAAGGACGGGAACCGCTCGCGGCTGAGCACTGCCCTGCGGTATCCGCGAGTCTCGAGCCGGCTCATCGAGGCATCGTCGATCTCGAGGAACGTGTAGCCCCGGCGCAAGAGATCCTCGCCCCAGTTGTAGACGCCCTCGTCGAAGACGGCATCTCGCTCGCCGCCGACGATGAGCGGCCAGCGCTCGGGAAGATGCGGAAGGCCGGGGTCGTAGTGGACTGAGCCGCCCCAGCGCACGATGTCGGCGAGGGCGAAGCCAGCCGCGGCCACGGAGTCCCGGACGAACTGATGGACCGCATGATCCCGCTGGGACCGCAACGACAGGGAGAGCTTGGGGCGCATGTCCACGAGCTCGGAGAGAGTGCGCACGCCGAGCTCCGACCGCACGGCGAAGGCCATCTGGTCATAGGAGGGCACGGTCGCAATCGAGGCCACGGGCAGGTCGCCGGCCCATCCCGCGTCGATCAGGGCCGCCCGGGCTGCGGTCGCGGGGTTCACGAGGGCCAGGTCGACCTCGCCGTCGGCGACGGCCAGCACGGCCTCCGGAGCATCGCTACCCGAGAGCGTGACGACCGAGGTCTCGTCGCCCTGCCGCCGGAGCGTGACGGACACCTGCTTCCGCGCCCAGCCCTGATCTCCCACCAAGTGATCCGCCATCTGCAGGACGAGGCGAGAGCGGATCGTCGCCGCCCGCGGACGAGTCTCCGGGTATGGCGCTGGTTCGGTCACCACATCACTCCTCACTTACCGGCCATCTAAGCGCCCCATCCCGCGGAGCGCTCGTCCCGCCGCTTGACAATGAACATTCCATGCCAGGCTATATTGCGGCACATATGTTGCGCTGCGCGAAGCGGGCCCTGCCTCGCCTGATCCCTCCGAGTGTCCGCGTCGTTTGCCGGACCGAGCTGATCGCCGCCTGATGACAGTCCTCATCTGGATCAGGGATCTCGTCCTGGTCGCGGATCGGCGCCGGCCCGCGGCAACCTCGCTCGTGTTCGGAATGACGCTTCGCATGTCGGGAGTCGTCATCCCGGTCTACATGGCCCATGAGGGCTTGGCGCTGAGCACCATCGGCTTGGTGGTCGCTGCCGCGGGCCTCGCTCAGCTGCTCACCCGGCCATGGCTCTCCGCGCTCCTGCGCCAGTTCCCCGATCGCTCCATCATCCTCGTCGCCATCGCGCTGGTCGCGGGCTCCGGACTCATCGTGCTGGCGGGCCCGTATCTCCTGGTGTTCATCGTCTCGCAGCTACTCCAAGGCTCCTCGCGCGCGTTGTACTGGACGGCCAGCCAGACCTACGTCGTGCGCGGAAAGGACCACTCGGCAATCGCCCTGGCCGAGGTCAACTTCGCCTCGTCGGTCGGACAGCTCGCCGGGCCCACCTTGGCCGGCTTTCTCCTGGGCCACTCCGTCTTCGGCGCGGTCTTGACAACGGGCGTCCTGCC
>Ga0164242_10004604_pt1 | contig 15467 bp, 14 predicted proteins | sample OricomgcompostMG_FD_108783 | JGI IMG/M metagenome (GOLD analysis project Ga0164242, IMG submission 108783) | Miracle-Growth compost microbial communities from Emeryville, California, USA - Original compost - Miracle growth compost (MG) ... | reverse complement strand
CGCATGCCGGCCGTCACCGAGCTGGTCAAGGAGCTCACCGGCGGCCAGGAGCCGAACAAGGGCGTCAACCCGGACGAAGTGGTTGCAGTCGGAGCTGCCTTGCAGGCCGGCGTGCTCAAGGGTGAGGTCAAGGACGTCCTGCTGCTCGACGTCACGCCACTGTCGCTCGGCATCGAGACCAAGGGCGGCATCATGACCAAACTGATCGAGCGCAACACCACGATCCCGACCAAGCGCTCGGAGATCTTCACGACCGCCGAGGACAACCAGAACAGCGTCCAGATCCAGGTCTACCAGGGCGAGCGCGACATCGCGGCCTACAACAAGAAGCTCGGCATGTTCGAGCTGACCGGGCTGCCGCCGGCGCCGCGCAACGTCCCGCAGATCGAGGTCACCTTCGACATCGACGCCAACGGCATCGTGCACGTGTCGGCCAAGGACCTCGCCACCAACAAGGAACAGGGCATGACCATCACCGGTGGTTCGGGCCTGTCCAAGGACGAGATCGACCGGATGATGAAGGACGCCGAGGCGCACGCCGAGGAGGACAAGAAGCGGCGTGACGAGGCGGAGGTCCGCAACACCGCCGAGTCGCTGCTGTTCTCCACCGAGAAGTTCCTGACCGAGAACGGCGACAAGCTGCCCGAGGACAAGCGCGGCGAGCTGCAGGGCGCGCTCGACGAGCTCAAGAGCACGCTCGACGGTGCCGACTTCGAGGCCATCAAGGCCGCGCAGGAGAAGGTCTCGCGCGTCGCGTCGGAGGCCGGCGGTGCCATGTACGAGGCGGCGCAGGCGGCCGCTGCCGCGGGCGCGGAGGGCGGCGACGTGCCGACCGGTGAGTCCGCGGACGACGGTGTCGTGGACGCCGAGGTCGTCGACGAGGGCCCGGAGGAGAAGTAGCATGAGCGACCCTTCGGAGGTCGAGGAGCCGCCGATCCGGTTCACCGACAACCGCAAGATCGACCGCGAACCATCCGCTGACGAGGCTTCCGGCGGTGAGGCTTCGGCCCCGCCGCCGGCGGCCCCGTCCGGGGCCCCGGACGAGAACGCCCAGCTGCTGGAGGAGCGCACCCGCGACCTGCAGCGCGTCTCGGCCGAGTACGCCAACTACCGCAAGCGGATGGAGCGGGAGAACCGCGCCGCCGAGGAGCGCGGCGTGGCCCGGGCGCTGAACGCGCTGCTGCCGGTCCTCGACGACTGGGACCGCGCCCGCGACCACGGTGACGTCACCGGCCAGATCGAGGCGATCGTCGACAAGCAGTGGTCGGTGTTCACCACACTCGGGCTCGAGCTGGTCGGCGCCGAGGGCGACGAGTTCGACCCGCAGCTGCACGAGGCCGTGCTGCACGACGAGTCCGACGACGTCACCCGATCGACGGTCACCAAGGTGCTGCGCAAGGGCTACCGGTTCCAGGAGCGGCTGCTCCGGGCCGCGATGGTCGGCGTCACCGACCCCCTCAACCCGCAGCCCGCCGAGCCGACCGAGGAGGCGTCCGACGAGTCCCGGCCCTAGGCGCGGTTGGGTGCGTCGTCCGGACGAGATCGTCCTCAGGCGGCCGCCCGGAGGTGCAGCCTCACGTTCCAGCAACTGAGCGGCCGCCTTCCGGGCGCCTGCCCGGCCGCCGCAGGCCAGGCGAGTACCAGTAACGACAACTGTGATGAAGGAGGTGCCCCGTGACGGCTCCGCGTGACTATTACGAAAAGGACTTCTACAAGGCGTTGGGCGTCGCCAAGGACGCCTCTGCCAGCGAGATCAAGAAGACGTACCGCAAGCTCGCCCGGGAGCTGCATCCCGACAGCAATCCGGGCGACGCCGCGGCCGAGGCTCGGTTCAAGGAGATCTCCGAGGCGTATCACGTGCTCTCGGACGCCAAGCGCCGCAAGGAGTACGACGAGGCGCAGCAGATGGTCGCCGCCGGTGCGCCGGGCGGCTTCGGCGGTGCGGGCCGCGGCGGGTCGACGTTCGACATGTCCGACCTGTTCGGCGGTGGGTCGGGCGGCAACCTGTCCGACCTGTTCGACGGGTTGTTCGGCGGAGCCGGAGGCGGTACGGGGACGCGCAGTACGAGCGCCGGTCCGCAGCGCGGGCGCGACGAGCAGGCCGAGGTCAGCCTCAGCTTCGCCGATGCCGCGCGGGGCACCACGCTGCCGCTGCGCCTGTCCGGCCCCGCCACCTGCACCACCTGCCGGGGCTCGGGCGCGAAGCCGGGCACCAGCCCGCGCATCTGCCCGACCTGCGGCGGCAGCGGCAACGTCGGTGTCAACCAGGGCGGGTTCAGCTTCAGCCAGCCGTGCCCGGAGTGCCGCGGCGCCGGTCGGCTGGTCGACGACCCGTGCCCGGAGTGCCGTGGTTCGGGCGTCACCACGCAGACCCGCTCGCTCACCGTCCGTATCCCCTCCGGCGTGCGCGACGGCGGCCGCATCAAGCTGGCCGGCAAGGGCGGGCCGGGGCGCAACGGCGCGCCGGCCGGCGACCTCTACGTCACCGTGCACGTGGCCAAGCACGAGCTGTTCGGCCGCTCCGGCGACGACCTCACGCTCACCGTGCCGATCACGTTCACCGAGGCCGCGCTGGGCACCACCGTGCGGGTGCCGACGCTCGACGGCTCGGTGTCGCTGAAGGTCGCGGCGGGCACGCCGTCGGGCCGCACGCTGCGCGTCCGCGGCCGGGGGGTCAAGACGGCCAAGCGTACCGGCGACCTGCTCGTCACCGTCACGGTCGCGGTGCCGCAGTCGCTGAACTCCGAGGCTCGATCCGCGCTGGAGGCCTACGCGGCCGCTCAGCCGGACGACCCCCGGCCGGAGATCACCGCGGCGCTCGGCGCCGTGCAGGCACCGCGAGGGGAGAACTGATGGCCAGCCAGGGTGCCCGCGGTGTCCCCGACGACGCGGCAGTGTTCGTCATCTCGGTCGCCGCCGAGCTCGCCGGCATGCACGCGCAGACGCTGCGCCAGTACGACCGGCTCGGGCTCGTCACGCCGAGCCGCACCGGCGGCGGCGGGCGTCGCTACTCCCAGCGCGACGTCGCGCTGCTGCGCGAGGTGCAGCGGCTGTCGCAGACCGACGGCGTCAATCTTGCCGGCATCAAGCGTATCATCGAACTGGAGTCGCAGGTCGACGCGCTGCGGGCCAAGGTCGCCGAGCTCGCGACCGAGTTGGACCACGCGCACGCCGAGCTCGCGGCCCGCCGCGGCCCCGGCACCGCGCTGGTGGTGTGGCAGCCCCAGCCCGGCCGCCGCCCCCGCCGCCGCTGACTCGGACTGCTCCGGATTGCTCCGGGGTGCGCCGCGCCGACCCGTCCAACCGGCCGACCCGGCCGACCCGTACCACTCAACCGGGGCGGGGCGGCGTGTGTCAGTCGGCGGCGTAGACGGACTCGATGCGCGACAGGGTGAACACCCGTTCCGCATCGCGCAGCTCGCACCAGGCGACCAGCACCGGCCCGGCCAGCTCCGGCCCGGCGATCACCCGGGTCGAGCGGGCGCCGGAGCCTGCGAGGTAGTCGATGCCGACCCGGCCGCGGGTGTCGATGGCGTGCGCCAGCAGTCGGACGCCACCGCCGGCGAGTTGGGGAGCCAGTGCGCTGAGCGTGCGAGCAGTGAGGCTCGCCGCCCGCGCCGGCCCGCTGCCGGCGAGCAGCGCGCGGGCGACCTCGCGCAGATCCTGTTCCGGCCGGGCCGGTACGGCGGACCGGGCGTCGGCGGACCAAGTGTCGGCCGTTCGACCCGGCCGCTGCAGCGCCGCCGCGACGTCGTCGGTGCCGTCGCCGTCGTGGGAGTCATGCGCGGGAGTGTCGAGCACCGGGAGGTATCCCGCGTCGCGCAGCGCCTGCAACAGCGCGGGCACCTCCACGTCGGCGGCGAGGACGGTCGGCGCGAGCAGTCGTAGGCCGTGCTTGGCCAGCCGGCGATCGGCGGCGGCCTCGGCCAGCAACGCCGGATCGTCGCCGCGGATCACCGACGTCGCCGGCGACAACCGCAGGGAGCCGTGCCGGCGCGCGACGTCCTTGATGAGGTAACGCAGCGGCTGCGGCAACCCGGTCTCCGCGACGCTGGCGAGCGCCTCGGTCAGCCTCTCGCCCGAGCTGCCCTCGTCCAGGGCCCGGCGCACGCTGCCCGGCGAGAACCGCCAGGTGACGGCACCGCCCCGGCTCTCCCGGTCCGCCGCGGAGTCGAGCAGCGTGGTGACCGTCGCTCCGGGCGTTCCGGCGACGAAGGCGGTCAGGTCCGAGCCGAACGTCGCGCGCTCGGCCGTGGCGGGCAGCTGCTCCTCGACGCTCGCCTGCATCGCGTCGGGATCGTCGGCCAGGAGTGCTCGACCGAGGTCGGTCAGCGCCGGGCCGTTGATGACGCCCAGCAGTCCGGCCTCGTGCGCCACGCTGGCCAGTGGCCGGGCGTCGTCCTGCGCCAGCACGTGGATCAGCGGTCGGCGCCAGCAGGTGAGCGCGGCCAGCTCGTCGAGCAGCAACGGGCCGTGCTCGGCCAGCGTGTCGAGCAGCGCCCGGCGGGCCGCGACGCACCCGCCGCAGTGTGCTCCGCGCCGGGACAGCGGGCGTTGTGCCTTGCCGTCCTCGTCGACGGACTCGGTCGGTGCGTACCCCAGAGTCCACCAGGCCTGCACGACGGTGACCACCTGCCGCGCGGGCGACGCGGCCCGCCAGGACGCGAACTGCTCGCCGGCGCCGAGCCGGCCGCGGTCGGCGTCGAGGATGCCCGCGGCGACGGCCAACTCGAGGGCGAGGCGCACCGTGACCTCGTCGGCGGCGCAGGCCTTGGCCAGCTTCGTCAGCTCGCGCACGCCCACACCACCGGACTTGACCAGCGGCACCGGCGCACGGTTGACGCGGTCGACCACCTCGAGCAGGTCAGGGGCGAACTGCAGCAGGCCGACGCTGCCGGACGCGGTCGTGGTGCGCGGCGCGTGCGTGGGCGGCGGGTCTGGCGTGAACGGGGCGTGCCAGTCCGGCCCGCGCAGCGCGAGCACGAGCTCCGCGGACAGCTCGGGGAAGTAGGAGTAGCGGTCGGCGACCACCAGCCCGTGTTCCTGCAGCCACAGCAGCGCCTCGCGCGTGCGTCGGTAGTCGTCGGGATCGTCGAGCCACTCCGACGTCGTCTGCGTGGAGTCGTGCAGCCAGTCGCGCACCTGCGGTGGCGCCTGGTCGAGGACGCGGGTGAGGTTGGCGGGGTCGGCGAAGAAAGCGAGCAGTGACTCGACGACCTCCGCGCGGCGCGTACCGGACGTCAGCCCGAGCACGCGCTGCTGTCGCCGCAGCTGGTCGACCGGGTGGCTGGGGAGCTGCTCGGCCAGCGGGCGGCCGAGGGCCAGCGGGTCGCCGAACACGTCGTCCGTGGTGTCGGGCAGCACGATCCGGTCGCCGTTGCGCACCAGCAGTGCGGACGCGGCGAGGTCGTCGAGGAGTGGGTCGATCCGCGCCTCCGCCGTTCCGAGCAGGGCCGCGAGCCGTCCGGTGGTGCGGGCCGCCACGGGTAGCGAGCAGGCCGCCTGCAGCAGTTGCAGGTGCGGGAGCGTCACGTCGGTCAGGGCGTGGACGATCAGGCGGGGGTGGCTCAGCCGCTCGGCCAGCTCGTCGAGGTCCGCGGGTGGCAGGCCGCGGACTGCGTCGGGGCGGCGGACGAGCACCGCCGTCAGCCCGTCTTCATCCAGGGCGCGGAGGCTGTCGGCCAGGGCGGCGAGGGCGCTCATCACCACGATTGAACACTGCGTGCGGCGGTGGTGCCGAAGCCTGTGGACAACGACCGCGCGGATCCGTCGGCCGAACTATGCTTTGCCCCATGTCCGAGGAGCTGGAGCCGCGCGTCGCGGCGCTGGAGGACGAGGTCAGCGACCTGCGCTCGCGGGTCAGCAGCGCCGAGCAGGACGCCGCGGCCGCGCGGGTGCTGGCTGGTGGCGCTGACCACGACATGCATGAGGTCCACGAGCGCACACGCCAGTTTCAGCGCGCCACCAGCGCCAGCTTGAACGCCATCCGCAAGGACGTGCGCGATCTCCAGCGCCATGCTCGCGCCGTCGACGCCCGGTTTGACGCGGTGGACGGCGCGCTCGGTGTGGCAGCCGCGGGTCAGCAACAGATCGTCGAGATGCTGACCGTGCTGATCGACCGGGAGAACGAGTCGGGCCCCTCGGCCTGACTCCCCTGGCCGACCCGCGTCGCGGCACCGGACCGCGGCACGGCGAGAATCGGCCGGTGAGTCGGTCCCGCAACGGGTGCGACCACGGACACTCGGAGAGGTCTCGGCCATGGCGTTGAACGTCTTGTTCGTCTGCACCGGCAACATCTGCCGGTCGCCGATGGCCGAGCGGATCATGCAGGCGCGGCTCGCTCCGGGCTCCGGCGTCGTCGTGACCAGTGCCGGCACCCACGCCCTGGTCGGCCACGGGATGGACGCCAACGCCGCCCGTGTCACGCGTGAGTTCGGCGCGGACCCGGACGGTCACCAGGGCCGGCTGGCCACCGAGCAGATCCTGGGAGCCTCGGACCTGGTGCTCACGGCCACCGAACGGCACCGCGACGACCTGCTGCGGCTCGTGCCCCGCGCGATGCGGCGCACGTTCACCATGCGCGAGTTCGTCCGGCTGGGCCGCCACCTGCCGGCGCCGGGCTCCGGTGATCTTGTTGCGCGCGTTGCGGAGGTGGCTGCGCAACGCGGTCAGGTGCCCCCTGCGGGGCCGGGCGAGGACGACATCGGTGACCCCTACGGCGCGGCGTTCGAGCTGATGCAGGCGTGTGGCGCGGCCGTGTCGTCGTCGGTGGACGGCACGCTCGGGATCCTCGGTCTGTCCTGATCTTGTCGCGCCGTCAGACCCGTCCTGATCTTGTTGCACCCTTCGGGCATCTGGATCTTGTTGCGCTGCCAGGCCTATGGCGCGTCAGGTGCAACAAGATCGTCGCGCAAGTCGGATCTTGTTGCGCTGTCAGGCTTACGGCGCGTCAGGTGCAACAAGATCGTCGACATGGGCGTCAGGATCGTCCACACCGCGCCAGACTTGAGCGGAACAGACTCAACTTTTCGCGCGTTCACCCTGAGAACATCTGACAATCCGACCTTCGATGAGGTGAACTACCCGCATGGACCTGACCAACCGCAGTGCGCAGGCAGTCAGTGCCGCCCAGCGCTCGGCCGCCGAGCGCGGCAACCCGGCACTGGAGCCCGTGCACGTCGCCGTCGCGCTCCTCGATGACACCGACACGCTCGCCCGGCCGCTGCTGCAGGCGGTGGGCGCCGACCCCGCAGCCGTCCGTGCCGACCTGCAGGGGCTCGTCGACAAGCTGCCCGCCGCGTCCGGCGCCAACGTCGCCGCCCCGACGTCCAGCCGTGGCGTGCTGGCCCTGCTCGGCTCCGCCGAGCGCGCGGCGCGCGACCACTCCGACGACTACGTCTCCGCCGAGCACCTGCTGCTCGCGCTGGCCGCGGCCGGTGACGAGGTGGGCGACGTCCTGAAGCGGCACGGCGCCACCCCCGAGGCGCTAGCCGCCGCACTCGAGTCCGTCCGCGGCTCGCAGCACGTCACGTCCCCCGACCCCGAGGGCACCTTCCAGGCGTTGGAGAAGTACGGCACCGACCTCACCGAGGCCGCCCGCGCCGGCAAGATCGACCCCGTCATCGGCCGCGACCACGAGATCCGCCGCGTCATCCAGGTCCTCTCGCGCCGCACCAAGAACAACCCGGTGCTCATCGGTGAGCCCGGCGTCGGCAAGACCGCCGTCGTCGAGGGCCTCGCCCAGCGCGTCGTCGCCAAGGACGTCCCCGACTCGCTGAAGAACGCGCGCGTCATCTCCCTCGACCTCGGCTCGATGATCGCCGGCTCGAAGTTCCGCGGTGAGTTCGAGGAGCGGCTCAAGGCCGTGCTGAACGAGATCAAGGACGCCGGCGGCAACGTCGTCACCTTCATCGACGAGCTGCACACCGTCGTCGGCGCCGGCGCCACCGGCGAGAGCGCGATGGACGCGGGCAACATGCTCAAGCCGATGCTGGCCCGCGGCGAGCTGCGCCTCGTCGGCGCCACCACGCTCGACGAGTACCGCGAGCACATCGAGAAGGACCCCGCGCTCGAGCGGCGCTTCCAGCAGGTGCCCGTCGCCGAGCCGTCCGTCGAGGACACCATCGCGATCCTGCGCGGCGTCAACGAGAAGTACGAGGCACACCACGGTGTCGACATCACCGACGGCGCGCTGGTCGCGGCGGCCACGCTGTCCGACCGGTACATCACCTCGCGGTTCCTGCCGGACAAGGCCATCGACCTGGTCGACGAGGCGGCGAGCCGTCTTCGCATGGAGATCGACTCGCGGCCCGTCGAGATCGACGAGCTGCAGCGCCAGGTCGACCGCCTCACGATGGAGGAGATGGCGCTGGCGAAGGAGTCCGACGACGCCTCCGTCGAACGGCTGGCCAAGCTGCGCGCCGAGAAGGCCGATCTCGCCGAGCGGCTGGACGCGCTGAACCTGCGGTGGGAGCGGGAGAAGTCCGGCCTCAACCGCGTCGGCGAGCTGAAGAAGGAGCTCGACGACCTGCGCGGCCAGGCCGAGCGCGCCCAGCGCGACAACGACTTCGAGACCGCGTCCAAGCTGCTCTACGCCGACATCCCGGCGCTGGAGAAGGAGCTCGACGTGGCCTCGGCCGCCGAGCGCGAGGCCGAGGCCGGCGACCCGCTCGTGAAGGAGCAGGTCACCGCCGACGACATCGCCGACGTCGTCTCCTCCTGGACCGGCATCCCCGCCGGCCGCCTGATGGAGGGCGAGACGGAGAAACTGCTGCGCATGGAGGAGTCGCTGGGCGAGCGCGTCATCGGGCAGAAGGCCGCGGTGCGCGCCGTGTCCGACGCCGTGCGCCGGGCCCGCGCCGGCATCGCCGACCCCAACCGGCCGACCGGCTCGTTCCTGTTCCTCGGCCCCACCGGCGTCGGCAAGACGGAGCTGGCGAAGGCGCTGGCCGGGTTCCTGTTCGACGACGAGCGGGCGATGATCCGCATCGACATGAGCGAGTACTCCGAGAAGCACTCGGTGGCCCGGCTCGTCGGCGCCCCGCCCGGGTACGTCGGCTATGACGAGGGTGGCCAGCTCACCGAGGCGGTGCGCCGCCGGCCGTACTCGGTCGTGCTGCTCGACGAGGTCGAGAAGGCGCACCCGGACGTCTTCGACATTTTGCTCGCCGTGCTCGACGACGGGCGGCTGACCGACGGGCAGGGCCGGACGGTCGACTTCCGCAACGTGCTGCTGGTCCTGACGTCGAACCTCGGCTCGACGGTGCTCGTGTCCGACCTGCCCGACGAGCTGAAGCGCGATCAGGTGATGGCCGTCGTGCGCGGGCACTTCAAGCCGGAGTTCCTCAACCGGCTCGACGACATCGTGGTGTTCGACGCCCTGACCACGACCGAGCTGGAGTCCATAGTCGCCATCCAGCTGGCTTCGCTCGGGTCACGGCTGGCGTCGCGGCGCCTGACGCTGGAGGTGTCCGACGCCGCCCGCGAGTGGCTGGCGTTGAACGGCTTCGACCCGCTGTACGGTGCCCGGCCACTGCGCCGGCTCGTGCAGTCGGCCATCGGCGACGCGCTGGCCCGTGAGCTGCTGTCGGGCGCGGTGCGTGACGGGCAGACCGTCCACGTCGACGCGAACGCCGACCGCGACGGGCTTACCGTAGGCGCATGACCGCGCGCCCCGCCTCGACCCTCCGGTCCGCTCCTTGCTCGCTGACGCTCCCTGCGATGCTCCCGGAGGCCCTCGTCTCATGACGGACCAGCCGGCGTGGGGCGAGGGGCCGAGTCAGCTGCCCTCGTCCCCGCCGGTCGTGTCGCGTGCGCGCCGGGTCGAGGACGCCGCGACGCTCGACGGTCCGGTGCTCGACCCGCTTGCCGACGGCGAGGAGCTGGACGTTCCCGGCCTGCTCGCCGTGGTGACGGGCTGCATCGGGCTGGTGGTGCTGGGTCTGGTCGCCGGGGTGGTGGCCGGCGTGCTCGCGGCCGAGTCGGGTCGCCGCTCGCGTGAGGCTGGGCGGCCGCAGCGGCTGGCGCTGTGGGGGCTGGGCCTGGCGGTGGCCGACGCCGTCGTCTGGTTCGTGCTGCACTTCGCGTTCGACCTGGACTGGCTGTTCGGCTGAGCGTCGCGGCCGCAGGGGCGGGATCTGAGCTGACTCCTGCGCCTTCAGGTTTGCTAGCGCATCCGCAAGCAGACCTCGAGCACCGTGAACAGGCCCCAGACTCGGCGCCCGACACTCCCGACAATGCTCGTCAGCGGCGGCCGGCGAGCCAGCGGGTGACCTCGGGCAGCCAGGACAGCACGAGTGCGATCACGGCCAGCAGGAAGAACACCGCCGCCCAGAAGAACCGGCCGGGCAGGTCCTCGTCCCACCGCGCGATCCAGTAGATGCTCAGGCAGACGACGATCGCCGAGCCGACGCCGTGGACGCTGCGTCCGGTCGTCGAACGGGACGTCATGCCCACGCTGCCGCCGATGAGCAGCCCCGCGGCCAGCAGGTTCAGCAGGCCGTCGGCGATGAGTTCGCCGGTCGGCCCACCACCGAGATCGTCCACGATCGACGCCCCGGTCAGCACGATCAGCGCCGCGATGATCAGTAGCCCGGCTGTGACGTACCCGAGCACCGCCGAGGCCGTGGCCGTACCGGGGCGCGGCGGCGCGACCGGCACGTACGGACCGCCGCGGTAGGGGTACGGATACGGAGCCGGGTACTGGGCGGCGGGGTACTGGTACGGCGCGCCGGGGTAGGGGGCCTGACCGTAGGGCGACGGGTAGCCCGGGCACGTCGGGTGCACGTTCGGGTCGACGGGCTCGGTCGGGGGCGGCCCCGAGTACGGCGGCTGGTCGTAGGGCGGCTGGTCGGTCATCAGATGTGGTCCTGGATGCACTGTTTGTACTGGCTGCCGCTGACCCCGCTGCAGTCCTTCGCGATCGGGGCGAGCCAGATCAGCAGCGCGATGGCCGCGAGTGCTCCGACGATCGCGCAGATCAGGCCGGCGATGGCCATGCCGCGGTTCGCCGACCGCTTGTCCGACAGGACGCCCACGGCGAACACGATGCCCGGGATGACGAACACCGCGTCGAATATGGTCAGCCAGCAGAAGACGACCGACACGATGCCCAGGACGAGTGCGGCCACCGCCTTGCCGTGGTTGTGCCGTCCGTACTGCGGCTGGGGCGGGGCGGGGTAGCTGCCGTACGGGCTAATCGGCGGCTGGCCGGGCTGCTGGCTGGTCGGCGGTTGGCCGTACGGTGGCTGGCCGTACGGTGGCCCGGCCTGTGGCGGCCAGGCAGGCTGCTGCTGCGCGTCGGGCGGCGTGGTGCCGTAGGGCGAGCCGGGGCCGTACGGCGAGTACGGGTCGGGGGTGGGCGGCGGCTCGGGTGGGCGGTATCCGGGCGGCGCGAACTCCGGCGGCACGGGGTGGTCGGGCAGGCCGAAGCGGTACGGGTCGAAGTCCAGCGGAGCGTCGTCGGGCGTACCGGGATCGGCCTTGCTGAGGTCGACGTGTTCCGGCTCGGGCGAGTCGTTCGGGCTCGTCATCACGCTCCTTCTCCCTGTGGCCCTCGACTCTAGGTGCAGCAACCGGCATCCGGAGCCTGGGTGGGGAGGGGGCCCATCGCGCGCACGTACACTGCGCCGGTGACCGACTCGAATGCCAAGCCGGTGTCGACGACCAAGAAGGGTGCCGGAGCGACGGTGCCCGGAGGCAAGGTCGACATGCCCCGCCCGCCGATGGCCGTGGCGCTCGCCGCCGTGCTCGTCCTCAGCGGGCTCGCGGCCATCGTGGCCGGGCTGCTGCTCACCGGCCACAAGGGCTACCTGGTCCACACGCTCACCAAGAACAACCCGCCGGTCACCGCCGCACAGGCCACCAGCGCACAGCAGAAGGTTGCTGCGGCGATCGGCAAGGCGCTGCCTGCCGGCGCGTCGGTCAGCGCCACGACGATCACGACGGTCGGTGACAAGGCCGCCGACGTCCTCGGCGACAAGGACGTCATCCCGGGCAAGAACATCAGCAGCAACGACCGCAAGGACCAGCAGAAGAAGGTCCGCGCCGCAGTCAGCGCCGAGCTGAAGGTCGGCACGTCGGTCACCTCGGCGACGAGCACGTCGGTGGCCACCTCGGTCGGCCAGACGGTGCACACCGACCTCGTCGCGCTGAACAAGAAGCAGCACAAGAAGATCAACGACAACGCCGACAAGCTGCCGAAGTCGCAGGTGGTCAGCGGCATCGTGCTGACCATCGCGCTGGGCTTCGTCGGGTTCGGCGCCTACGCCGGCCGCTACTGGACGCGCTGGGCTGTGCCGATCGTCTGGGTGCTGTGCTCGTTCACCGGCACGTCCGCCGGCATCACCTCGTTGCTGCAGATCGGCGGCGACTCCCCTGGCGGGTTCCGCGCCGGTGCCGCGATATCCAGCGCCGCCCTGATCGTCGGCGTCATCCTGACCTTCCTGGCGCCCACGCGCGCCTGGTTCGAGGCCCACCGCCCGGTCGCGCCGGCGGGTGCGCCGCAGCGCCGCGGCCTGTTCGCCCCGCGCATCCCCCCGCCGAGCGGCGGCGGGGGCGGCCGGCCGGTGCGCGGCCGGGACGAGATCCCCGCCGACGGCACGCGCTCCAGCGACGGCAAGCGCAGCACCGACGGCAAGCGCCGGCCGAGCGCCGCGAAGGCCGCCACCGACCGCACCCCCACCAAGAAACGCGTCGAGCCCGTCGCCGTGTCCACCGAGACGTCGTCCACCGACACGTTGTCCACCGACACTGCGGCGACGAAGCCGTCCTCGGCGCGCACCCGGCCCCGGCAGGCCAGCAAGTCCCGCCGTACCGAGAGCTGAGCTCACGTGCCCCGCGCGCTCGTCACCGGCGCCACCGCCGGGCTGGGCGCGGAGTTCGCCCGTCAGCTCGCGGCCCAGGGGTACTCGCTGGTGCTCGTCGCCCGCACCGTCGACCGGCTGGTCGCAGCGCAGGCTGCCCTGGCCGGCGACGGCGTCGAGGTCGAGGTTCTGCCCGTTGACCTGGCGACGGACGACGGCTGCGCCGTGGTCGCCACGCGGATCGGCGCCGGCGACATCGACCTGCTGGTCAACAACGCGGGCATGGGTTCCTACCGCGCGTTCGGCGAGGCCGAGCTGAGCCGGGAGGAGGCGCAGCTCGACCTCAACGTGCGCTCGGTCATGCGGCTGGCGCACGCGGCGGTCCGGGCGATGACGGCCCGCGGCTCCGGACGCATCCTCAACGTGTCGTCCGTAGCCGGGTTCGTGCCGCGGGGCGGCAACGTCACCTACTCGGCCAGCAAGGCGTGGGTGACGATGTTCAGCGAGGCGCTGGCGGTGCAGCTGGCGGGCTCCGGCGTCACGGTCACCGCCGTCTGTCCCGGGTTCACGCACACCGAGTTCCACGAGCGCGCCGAGGCCGATATGTCCCACGTGCCCGCCCGGATGTGGCTCGACGCCGCGGACGTGGTGCGCGAGGGGCTCGCCGACACCTTCGCCGGCAAGCCGATCAGCGTGCCCTCGCGGCGGTACAAGGCGCTGACCACCGCCGCGCAGAAGCTGCCGCGCCCGCTGCTGCGGCGCATCATGGGCGCCCGCGGCTACTGACCGGCCCGGCCCTAGGCTGGCCGCCATGAGCGAGTTGGCCGCATACAAGCGGGAGTTCGTCGAGTTCGCGCTCGGCCACGAGGTGCTGCGGTTCGGTACGTTCACGCTGAAGTCCGGCCGGCAGTCGCCGTACTTCTTCAACGCCGGCCTGTTCAACACCGCGCAGCGGCTGGCGGGCCTCGGCCGCTACTACGCCGCCGCGATCGTCGACAGCGGCGTGCAGTTCGACGTCCTGCTCGGCCCCGCCTACAAGGGCATCCCGATCGCGTCGGCCACCGCGGTGCAGCTCTGGGAGCAGCACCGGGTCGACGCGCCGTGGGCGTTCAACCGCAAGGAGGCGAAGGACCACGGCGAGGGTGGCCTGATCGTCGGCACCCCGCTCGACGGACGGGTGCTGGTCGTCGACGACGTCATCACCTCCGGCGCGGCCATCCGGGAGGTCATGCAGCTCGTCGACGCCTCGCCCGGCACCCTTGCTGGCGTCGTGGTGTCCGTCGACCGGCAGGAGCGCGGCACGGGCGAGCTGTCCGCGATCCAGGAGGTCGAGCGCGACCACGGCGTCACGGTGCACTCCATCGTCACCGTGTCGGACATCATCGCGTACCTGCAGGAGACCGGGACGCACGCCGAGCACCTCGACGCGATGCTGGCGTACCGGTCCGAGTACGGCGTCTGACGGTGTCGGACGCCGCGGATCTTGTTGCGGGTCGCGCGCCATGACAGCTGGCGGGCAACAAGATCGCGCAGAGGTCGGGGTCGGGCCGCATCCGCTGCCCTGGCCGGACGACCCGCGGCTCGACCCGGACCTGCTGCGCGAGGGTGATCGCCGCAACGTCGTCGACCGCTACCGCTACTGGACGGTCGAGGCGATCGTGGCCGACCTGGACACCCGTCGGCACGACTTCGCGGTCGCGATCGAGAACTGGCGCCACGACCTGAACATCGGCACCGTGGTCCGCACGGCCAACGCCTTCCTGGCGCGGGAGGTCGTCATCGTCGGCAACCGGCGGTGGAACCGCCGCGGCGCGATGGTCACCGACCGCTACCAGCATGTGCACCACGTGCCGTCCGCGGCGGCGCTGGCCGACCACGCCCGCGAGCGCGGGTACGAGGTGATCGGTGTCGACAACCTGCCCGGTGCCGTGCCGCTGGAGACCTTCGAGCTGCCGCGCGCGGCGCTGCTCGTGTTCGGGCAGGAGGGCGCCGGCCTGTCCGACGAGGTCCGGGCCGCGGCCTCGGCGGTGTGCTCGATCGCGCAGTACGGGTCGACCCGCTCGATCAACGCGGGCGTCGCGGCCGGCATCGCGATGCACGCCTGGATCCGCCGGCACGCCGCGCCCACCTGACCCTGCCCGATCAGCGGGGGCTGTCCGCCGTGGCGAGCGTCGGGGTACGAGCGGCGCTGGGTTACGTGCTGGGCGCGGTCAGGATCTCGGCGCCGTCGTCGGTCACGACGATCGTGTTCTCCCACTGCGCGGTGTAGGAGCCGTCCTTGGTCAGCACCGTCCAGCCGTCATCCCACATCACCCACTCGTGGGTGCCCAGCGTGAGCATCGGCTCGATGGTGAACGTCATGCCCGGCTCGAGCACGGTGGTGGCGCGCGGCTCGTCGTAGTGCAGGATCGTCGGCAGGGTGTGGAAGCTCGGCCCGACGCCGTGGCCGGTGTAGTCGCGCACGACGCCGTACCCGAACCGGCGGGCGTAGGACTCGATGACCCGGCCGATGACGCTGATCGGCCGGCCCGGCTTGACCGCGCGGATGGCCCGCAGCATCGCCTCGCGGGTGTTCTCGCCGAGCGCGTGCACCTCGGGCGCGACGTTGCCGGCGTAGAACGTGCCACACGTGTCGCCGTGCACGCCGCCGAGGTAGGCGGTGAT
>Ga0164242_10004603_pt1 | contig 15468 bp, 11 predicted proteins | sample OricomgcompostMG_FD_108783 | JGI IMG/M metagenome (GOLD analysis project Ga0164242, IMG submission 108783) | Miracle-Growth compost microbial communities from Emeryville, California, USA - Original compost - Miracle growth compost (MG) ... | reverse complement strand
GCCTCCAGCGTGGCCCGCAGATCGCGGATGTCGTCCTCGGTGGCGCGTTCAGCGGCTTTTCCGGCGAGCGCGGATTCCAGTGTCTCGCGCGCCTCCAGTATGTCCCTGGCCTCCTCCGGCGAGAAGCTCCGCGTACGGACGCCGCGGTTGACCTCGCTGGTGACGTACCCCTCCTGCGCCAAGCGGACGAGGACGGCCCGCATCGTCCCCCGCGAGACGTCGCACATCCGGGTCAGGTCGGCTTCCGTGAGCCGCGTGTTGGGCTCGATGCTGCCCGACAGCAGCAACGAGCGCAGCTCGTCGTACGCCTGGCTGTAGCGGGTCGCGGACGTCCTGGAGTCGTTGGTGATGCCGTTGCTGGTGTGCACCGTGATCGCCTAGGTGTCTAGAAGGGGGAACGCCGTCCGCGGCCGCCCGGGTGAGCGGCAGGACGCCGTGCCGCGCGGTCAGTTGTGGGCCACGCCGAGGCCGGGGTAGAGGCGCCGCGCCGTGCCGGCGAAGATGTCGGCGCGCGCCTGCTCGGGCAGCTCGGCCAGGACCGTCTCGGCGAGCTTGCGCAGTTCGGGGAGGGACTGCTCCGCCGCCGGCAGGTTGGAGCCCCACGCGATCCGGTCGGAGCCGAAGGACTCGATGACGGGCTGGAGGAACTCCGAGGCCTTGTCGCCGACGTCGTGGAGCCGTTCGAGGTTGCGATGGGTGAGCTTCAGGTGCAGCCCCGGGTTCTTCGCGAGGGCGGCGACCTCCCGGCCGGCCTCCTCCGGGGAGGCGGCGATGTCGGGGTAGCCCATGTGGTCCAGCAGGACCCGCACCCCCGGGAAGCGCACCAGCACCGAGATCAGGTGCTTCGTCGCGGGCCCCAGGCGCATCTGCAGGCAGACGGTGACACCCAGCTCCTCGGCCGCGCGCCAGAAGTCGTAGGTCTCCGGCGTCGCGAACCACTGGCCCTGCTCGGGGACGGTGCTGCCACTGGTGAACAGCCGGACGCCGGCCAGGCCCCCGTCACCGACCAGGTCCGCCAGACGGTCGCCGGCACCGGGCTTGAGCGGGTCGAACGTGCCGACGGCGACAAAGCGCTCCGGCCACCGCCGGCGGCTGTCCAGGACGTAGGAGTTGTCGTACCCGTAGCAGGTGGTGGCCTGGACCAGGACGGCCTGGCGTATGCCGGTCTCGTCCATGCGGGCGACCATGTCCTCCGCGGTGACGGGCCTGGTGGAGGCCCAGGCGGACTGCTTGCCGCCGATCGGGGCCCGAGGATAGCGGGCCAGGTCCTGGGAGATGATGTGGCAGTGTGTGTCGACGACGTCCATGTTCGTCCGTAGTCCTTCGCCTTGAAGTGTGCTGACAGTCGGGTTGCATGCCGCCGGGTTGCCCGGGTGCCGGGTCCCGGCAGCCCGTTCGCTCAGGCGCAGGGGTAGTCGCCCTCGGCGAACAGCCGGCGGGGGTCGCTGGGGAAGTCCGCGTCGAGCAGGCCCTGCTCCCGCGAGTAGCGCACCAGTGCCTTCAGGCTCGCCTTGTTGCCGTCGAGACCGTAGGGGATCGGGTCGCCGCCGATCTGGCGGGCCTGCCGGCCCAGTCGCGGCAGTTCCGTCCACTCCGGGTCCGCGAGGACCTGGCGGCGCTTGCTCTCGGCGAGCGCCGCGTACAGGGCCGTGGGCAGGCCGGGGTCGTCCTTGACGAGATCGGCGCGGATGGCCACGACCGAGTGGATGGGGTAGATCCGGGTCCGCAGGTACCAGTCGGTGCCGAGCACGTCCGCGTCGGCGAACAACGGGTACGGGCCCGTCTCGGCGCCGTCGCCGGGCTGCGGTTCGGCTGTCTGGGTCCAGCCCTCACGGGGGGCGCCGGCCCGGCCGGTGCCCGCGTTGCCGGTGAACGCGGCGTCGATCTCCCCGGCGCGCAGCAGCTCGCCCAGGGAGCGGCCGTCGGTCACCCGCTCCACGTTGCCGGGTGTGCGGCCCTCGATGTGGTCGTCGTCGTCGACCACCCAGGTGATCTTGTCGACGTCCACGCCGTACTCGTTGCTGAGGATCCCGCGCACCCACACGCCCGTGCTCACCGTGTAGGCGCGCACCCCGACCCGGCGGCCCTCCAGGTCCTTCGGGACGCGGATGCCCGAGTCGGCGGCGCACTGGACGTCGCCGTGGTGGAAGCGCCGGTTGAGGAACACCGGGACGGCGGTGAGCGGCACATCCTCCTGAATGGCCATCAGGTAGGAGACGGGTGCCAGTTCGCACACGTCGAACTCCAGGTCCCTGATCATGCGCCGGTAGGCGCCGATGATCGGCCTGACCCGCACTTCCTCGATGTCGTAGCCGTCCACCGGGACGCTGCCGTCGATCAGTGCCTGGGCGTGCTGGTAGTTTCCGAGGGCCACCGAGAGCTTTGCCATGACCTGCCTTCCAGTCGGATGTGTGAGCGATCGGGATGCGCGGGGCTTCAGCCGCCCAGGCGCGCGGGGGTGACGCCGAGGGCGACGCAGGACTGCTCCACCAGCTCGTCGAACTCCACGGCCCGCGGGAGCACCTCCTGCTCCAGCGCGTAGCGGGCGGCGAGCGTGACCGGGCCGCGCAGGGCCTCGAAGCCCACCGGGTTGGGGTCGACGGCGCCGGCCGCCCGGTCGGCGGCGGCCACCGCGCGCATCGCGTCGTACATGGCGACGACGGCGGCGGAGTGCTCCGAGGCGGCCTCGGCGGTCACGCCCATCACGTGGTTGAGGGGGAGGAAGCCCCTGTCCGCCGTCCACTTGGCGGCGACGTCCCGGGCGTTGTCGATGGCGGTGCGGATGCGGTCGTCGGCCGGCAGCTCGTTGCCCATGATCCCGTAGTCGAGACGGCCGTCGAGGAAGTCGGCCTGCAGGCGGGCCCCTTCGGGCGCCCGGTGCACCCAGGACGGGTCCCGGTAGCCGTCGACGTGGGCCTCCTCGTAGACGGTCCAGTCGACCTTGCGCAGGTCGACCTCGTACTGCTCGCTGAGGAAGCCGCGCATCCACACGCCGGTGGTCTGGCTCCAGGACCGGACGCCGACGCTGCGGCCCTCGACGTCCTTCACGGACAGGTTGCCCAGCGTGACCAGGGTCTGGTGCTGGGTACGGCCCAACGTGGTGACCGGCAGGAGCACCACCGGCTTGCGGAAGGCGACGGCCTGCAGCAGCGTCACGACGGCCAGTTCGCACACGTCGACGGCCTGGTCGTTCACGAACCCCCGGGAGGCCTTGTGCACCGGCTTGACGTCCTGCCGCTCGGCGTCCGCCCCCTGCTCACGGGCCGCGCCCAGTGCCGCCGCCGCGAGGTCGTCCCGACCCACTACCAGCTTCATCTCCGACTCCTTCTGCTTCACTTCTGGTCTGCCGGGGTGCCGTGGTCGCCCGCGTGCCCGTGCCGGTGGTACCGCTCGTGGTGCTGCCGCAGCAGATCGATTCCGTAGTCGTTGCCGTTCGGGGTGCGCACCACGGTGTGGATGTGCCGCCGGGTCGGCACGTCGTTGTCGAACATCACCCCGGCCTGGTGCTCGAACTCGACGAGGATCACCGGGCTGTGCACCCGGTAGTAGAAGGCGCTGTCGGGGCGGCCGTCGCCGATCCAGGAGAAGTAGGTCTCCTCCCGGTGGGCGAGGACCTCCTCCAGCCGGACCCGGGCGTGGCCCTCGCCGGCCCGGCCCACGTACAGGCCGACCATCTCGGCGGCCAACTCGGCCTGGCGGCCGGTGAGGTCGCTGAAGAGCAGCCCCTGGAAGTTCAGCTCGTAGTTGTCCCGGAAGGCACCGACGAACAGGTCCGGCGGCAGGACGTCGCCGATGACGGCCTGCTCCCGCTGGCGCGCGGTCAGGCTGTCGAACAGCTCCTGGCCGACCGCCTCCTCACGGCGGAAGACGTGCGTGCCGGCGTACTTGCCGGAGGTGGCGTGCACCGGCTCGGCGCCGAGGAACGTCGGGGTGAGGACCATCTGGTCGCCGACGAACACACAGTTGACGTTCACGTGGTGGCCGTCGAGCTGCCAGCCCCACGGCTCGGAGCCCTTGCCGGGCTCGCCGTAGACGGTGAACCAGTACAGCCACTCGTTGAGGAGGTCCTCCTCGCCGCGCAGCTCGCCGATCGTGAGGTTCAGGTGCATCAGGTCCAGGACCTGCGTGAAGCCGGTGTCGCTGAGGGCGGCGCGGACGGTGTCCAGGGCCAGTTGCCGTGTGTGGACGTCGAGTTCCTCGAGGCACAGGCCGTGCCGGAGGAAGTAGCGGGCTCCGTTGGCCCAGTGCCGCCACGTCTCGTCGTCCATCGCCCGGTGGCCCTCGGCCAGTTGCTGCGAGGTGAGTGCGGCCAGGTAGTTCTCGGCGGCCCGGCGCATCGGGGAGACGTCGACGCCGGTGGTGTGCAGGGGGAACAGCCCCGGGCGCACGCCGTCCGACGTGGCGACTCCGCGGAACGGCTCGGCGGCCGCGCGCTTGCGCCACTCGACCCGCTCCAGCAGGTCCGGCGTCCACACCTCGGGCTTGCGGGTGGGCGCTTTGGGCCGGTATCTCAGTCCGTCCGTCGTCATGGCCGTGCCACCCCGCCTCCGGGTTCGGTCGCTGCTTCGGCTCCGTTACGCATCGAGGAACGCCGCCTCCTTCTCGATCCGGCCGAGGTCGATCTGCGACCGCACGACCTGCTGCTCGCCCGCGTAGCGGACGGCGACCTCCAGGGCCGCCCGCAGCGGGTCACTCCAACCGGTGGCGACCACGCGTCCGGCAGGGGAAGCGTCGCGCTGCCCCTCGGTGGCCCGGATCGCCTCCCGCAGGGCCCGGTACAGCGCGGCCGCCGCCTCCGGGTGCTGCCTGACCACGTCGTCGCGGACCACCACCATGTGGTTGACCGGGACGGTGCCGTGCCGCTCGACCCACGCGCGGGCCGCGGCGGCCGCGTCCTCGATGACGGGGACGAGTTCCACGCCCTGCGTCCCGATGGCGCGGGGCCCGAGCACCGCCGCCGCCACCTCGCCGTCGCGCAGGAGGTCCGGGACCTTCGCGGCGGACGACCGGAGGACGTTGTCCGGCTGCCGGTACTGCGCGACGTGCGGCTCCTCGGTGGTCACCCAGGTGACGTCCGAGGCGTCGACGCCGTAGTCCTCGCGGAGGATGCCGCGCACCCACAGGCCCGTGGTCTGGCTGTAGGAACGCACCCCGACGCGCTTGCCGACGAGGTCGCGCGGGGCGAGCGGCGGTCCGCCGGGCAGCCGGGTCAGCGACTGGTGGTGCGTGCCGCCGATCATGACCACGGGCAGCAGGGTGACGGGGACGCCGGCCTCCCGGGCCTGCAGGTACGTGGCCAGCGCCATCTCGCACACGTCGAACTCGAGGTCGCGCACCATGCGGGCGAACGCCGGGTACAGCGGGGACACCGTCTCGAAGCGGCAGTCGACGCCCTCGACGGGGATCGTGCCGTCCTTCAGCGGCCGGCTGTGCGGGTAGTCCCCGAGGAGCACGGACAGCGTGGCCGGGGCCGCCATCACACGTCCTCGCCGTACTGGAGGCGACGGTAGGGGATGCTCAGCACGTTCCGGGTGATCCGGACGTCGATCACCGTCGGCTGCGGCTGCCGGACGAACTCGGCGAGTGCGGCGCGCAGTTCGTCGGTGGTGCGGACGGTGGCGCCGGCGCCGCCGAGGGAGACGGCGACCGGTCCGAGGTCGGGGTTGGGGATCACCGCGAGTTCCGGGTCGAGCCCCTTGGCCTTGGCCTTGTGGAACTCCGCCCCCAGCCCCTCGTCGTTCATGACCACGACGAGGACGGGGATGCCGTACCGGCACGCGGTCTCGAACTCGGCCAGGTGCATGAGGAAGCTGGCGTCGCCCTCGACGACGAACGCGGGCTTGCCGCCGTTCGCCACGATCGAGCCGATGGTCAGCAGCGGGGCCTGGCCGATCGCCCCGAACATGCCGTAGTTCGACAGCACGTCGCGGGAGCGCTGGAAGAGCATCGTGCCGAAGTCCGTCTGGTGGCCGCTGCCGAGCACCAGCCCGATCTCCCCGGGCAGTTCCGCGTCCAGCACCCGGATGGCCTCGCGCGGGTCCAGCCGGCCCGGCTCGGTCTCGTAGCCCGACGGCTCCCGCAGCGGCTCGTCCAGCCGGCGCCGGATGTCGTCGGTGTGGAAGCCCTCCAGCCGCACCGACCGCTGCTCCAGGGCCCGATTCAGTTCGGCGAGCGCGGTGCGCGCGTCGGCCTGGATGTAGCACTCCGCGGCCCTGCCGTTGCCCATCACCAGGTGCGGGGAGGTGTCGATCTGCACATAGGTGGCGTCGGGGAACAGCAGGCCGTGCTCGGTGGTGTAGTGGTTCAGGCTGGCGCCGACGGCGATCACGCAGTCGGCTTCCTGGAGCAGCTCCATGGCGGCCTTGTTGCCGTAGAGCCCGGAGATCCCGACGTGGAAGCCGGTGGCGTCGCACAGCCAGTTCTTGGCCTGGAGGGTGGTGGCCAGCAGAGCGCCGGTCAGGTGCTGCAGGCCCAGCACCTCCTCGTCCGCGCCGGACTGCCGTGCGCCGCGGCCGGCGATGATCACCACCCGCTTCGCGGACTGGATGATCCCGGCCGCCTTCTCCACGCGCGCCGGGTCGGGCAGCAGCCGGCCGGTGTCGATCAGGTCCGTGGAGGGGACGTAGGGGCCGCCCTCGTCGTACTCACCGACCTGGGCGTCGATGGGCGCGCTCAGCATCACCGGTCGCGACTCGGTGCGGGCGAGGTAGAAGGCGCGCTGCACGGCCTCCTCGGCGAGGTCGGGCCGGGACAGGTGCACGAAACCGCACTCGATGGCGGCCGCGAACCGACGCTGGTCGAGGTACTGCACCGCCGACTCGTCGCCCCAGGCGGTCTCGCCGCAGAAGGCCACCAGCGGGGTGTGCGCGCGGCTGGCCACGATCATCGAGGTGGCCAGCTGCGCGGTGCCCGGCCCGCTGGTCGTGGTCACCACACCGGGGCGGCCGGCCGTGCGGGCCCAGCCGTCGGCCATGCCCAGGCCCGACCCCTCGTGCCGTACCTCGTACAGGCGGACCCCGCGCTGGTGCAGGGCGTTCATCCAGTGCATGTTGGCGTCGCCCATCATGCCGAAGACGTCGCTGGTGCCCTCCTTGACGAACGCCTCCGCCATCGCCTCGTAGGCCTTCACTTCACGGACTCCTTCGCGTTGACGGTGGTGCGGGACTTGAGCACGCCCTCCAGGCGCCCGAACACCCGCAGCGCGTTGCCGCCGTAGACCGCCTCGCGGTCGGCGTCGTCCAGCGTCTCGATGGAGTCCAGGAGGTACTTGGTGTCGTCGAACCGGTGGCCCGTCTGCGGGTCCACGCCCCGGACGGCGCCGATCATCTCCGAGGCGAACAGGACGTTCTTCGCGGGGATGACGTCCACCAGCAGCTGCATGCCGCGCTGGTGGTACACGCAGGTGTCGAAGAAGACGTTGTCGAGCACCGCTTCTTCCAGCGGGGGCCGGCCCTGGTCCTGCATGAACCCGCGGTAGCGTCCCCAGTGGTAGGGGACCGCGCCGCCGCCGTGCGGCAGGATGAACTTGAGCGTCGGGAAGTCCTTGAACAGGTCCGACAGGCACAGCTGCATGAACGCCGTGGTGTCCCCGCCCAGGTAGTGGGCGCAGGTTCCCTGGATGGCGGGGTTGCGCGACATCGCCACGTGGATCATCGCGGGGACGTCGAGCTCCACCATCTTCTCGTACAGCGGGTAGTAGATCCTGTCCGTGAGCGGCGGCGCCTGCCAGTACCCGTCGGACGGGTCAGGGTTGAGCAGGCAGCCGACGAACCCCATCTCCTCCACGCACCGCTGGAGTTCCTTCGCGCTGCGGCGCACGGACGACTCGAGCGCCTCCCCGGGGGACTGCGGCAGCTGGCACACCCCGACGAAGCGCTCGGGGAACAGGCCGCACACCCGGGCGATGAGGTCGTTGCTGACCTGGGACCAGGCCAGGCTGGTCTGCTCGTCGCCGTAGTGGTGCGCCATCTTCCCGGCGCCGGGGGAGAAGAGGGCCAGGTCGACGCCGCGCTCCTGCTGGAGCTTGAGCTGTCCCTGTTCGATGGCGGTCCTGATCTCGTCGTCGGCGATGTGGAGTTCGGCGGGCGACACGCGGGCGCCCGACTCCTCGAACGCGCGGATCTGCCGTTCCCGCCACCTCCCCAGAGCGGCCGGGGCCGTGGTGAAGTGACCGTGACAGTCGATGAGCATGGAAGGTCTCCGAAGTTCGTGTGGCGCGCGGCCGGCGGCGCGGACACGGCCGTTCGCGGCAGGGCGCCGCGTGGTCGTCTGGTGAGGGCGGGGCACGCCCCGGCGGTCAGTCGCGGCCGGTCAGCGTCCGGCCCAGCTCCAGACCGGGGTAGGTCTTGACCGGGAGCGACATCAGGAACCGGTAGCCGTCGTCCAGAACCTGTTTGACGTTGTCGGCGGTCACGTGCGGGTGGCCCACCGCGACGCCCCGGGCGGCGCAGATCTCCAGGATCCGCCGCTTGCACTCCACCATCAGCGGGTGGTCGTACTGGCGGGGCACGCCGAGCTCCTGGCTCATGTCGCCCTCGCCGATGATGATCAGGCCGATTCCCGGCACCTGGTCGAGGATGTCCGGCAGGTTCTCGATGCCGAGCTGGTCCTCGATCATCAGCGCCACCAGGATCTCCCCGTCGGGGTCGAGGGGCCACACGTCCGCCCTGGCGTAGTACTCGGCGGTGGTCACGCCCCAGTAACGGGCCGCGGCCGCCGGGCTGTCGCCGCGCAGGCCGGCCGGCTCGAAGCGGTCACGGTCGGGCAGCCGCGGGTAGCGACAGGCGGCGACCGCGTTGTACGCCTCCTCGACCCGGGAGATGTGCGGCCACACGATGCCGTACGCGCCCAGGTCCAGGGCCTGCTTGGCGTGCCACTGGCCCTTCTCGCCCCCGTTGACCGGCACCCGGACCATCGGGGTGATCGCCGGGGCGACGCTGTCCGCGCCGTGTATCTGACGCCTGTTCAGCAGGTACTGCAGGGCGTCACGGAGCTCCGGGACGTCCCACGGCTTGTGCTCCGTCTCGAAGACGAGCCCGTCGTAGGCGGTCGAGCCGAACTCCAGGGCGGCCGCCGGATCGGCCGCTGCGAAGGACGCGAAGACGTGCTGCCCCGATTCGAGGGCTGCGATCACCTTATTGAGCCGTGGCCTTGCCACTGCCGACCTCCTCGGTCTGTGAAGGGTGGTGGGACGGCGCGCCGGGGACGTGCCCGCCCGGGGCGGGCGGCGGCTGCCTGCGCCGCAGCAGCCGGCCGAACCAGGCGCGCACCCGGCGCAGCCAGGGGACGGCTGCCTGCTGTCCCGCGGGCGGGGCGGCGGGAGCAGCGACCGGTGCGCCCTCGCCGGCCGGCAGGGAGGCGGCGGCCGGCACGCCGGCGGTGGCGGGGACGTCGGCGGCGGCCGGTGCGGCCGAGACGCCGGCGGCCACGGCGGGCGCCTCACCGCACACGGCGATGAGTTTGGCGGTGAAGTCCTTGGTCATCCGGGAGACCACGACGCCGGCTCCCGACTCGACGATCGAGGCGAGCTTGCCGCGCAGGGCCACCTCGCCGTCCATGAGCACCAGGGAGCCGCCGGTCGCCGCGTCCTCGACGACCCGGAACGTGGCCTCGCCGGTGAAGCGGGTCGCTCCCTGCCCGTCGCCGCCGCGGGCCGACAGGCGCCCCTCGAACTCGTCCGGGTCCAGGTCCAGGGTGATGCGCGCGGCGAACCTGACGCGGATCGCCCCGAACTTGACCACCAGAGCGCAGTCGAACGAGCCGTCGTCGTGGGCCGCGCCGAGTTCGGCGCCGGCGATGCAGGAGACGACGTCTGACGGGCTGGACACCACTTCCCAGACGCGGTCCCGCGGACTGGGGACGGCGATCTCTTCCTTGATCGATATCACAGCTAATCCCTTACGCGGATGCGCCCGACAGGTCGATTTCCGACTTGAACAGGCTCCACAGGTCGTTGTAGAGCTCCGAGAACTCCGGCGACTCGACGAGGGAGCCGATGTCGCGGGGCCTTTCGAAGGGGACTTCCAGGACGCGGCGCACCGTCCCGGGCCCCTTGGACATCACGATGACCTGGTCGGCCAGGTAGAGCGCCTCGTTGAGGTCGTGGGTGACGAAGACGAGGGTGCCCGCCTGCTCCTCCCACAGGTTGAGCAGCTCCTGCTGGAGCTTGAGCCGGGTGATGGCGTCCAGCGGTCCGAACGGCTCGTCCATGAGCACGATGGACGGGTCGTAGATCAGTGCCCGGGCGATGGCGCACCGTTTCTGCATCCCGCCGGACAACTCACGCGGGTAGTGGTCCTCGAAGCCGGTCAGACCGACCAGCTTGATCCAGTCGGCGGTGCGCTGTTCCCGCTCGCTCTTGGGGACGCGGCGGAACTTCAGCGCCAGGCCGATGTTCGCCCGCACGCTGAGCCACGGCAGCAGGTTCGCCTTCTGCGTCACGTAGGCCGCCTCGGAGTTGACGCGGCTGACCGGCTCCCCGTTGAAGTGGACCGCCCCCACGGTCGGCTTGAGCAGCCCGGCGGCCAGGTTGAGAAGCGTGCTCTTGCCGCAGCCGCTCGGCCCGATCACGGCGACGAACTTCCGCCGCTGCACCGTGAACGAGACGTCACGGATGGCGGGACGGTGTGCCCCGGGGAACTCCAGGGTCACGTCCTCGAAGCGGAGTGCCTCCGCACTGGGGTCATGCTGGTTGGTCGACAACTCTGTCTCCTTGACCTGCTACTGGAGAGGCGATCCGGCACTCGCGCGTACAGCGTTCGAGCAGTTCCGGGGGTGGACGCCGCTGGCTGCGGCACGGCTTCGTCGCGGCAGTCAGGTGCGCGTGGCGTCGCGTTGTGGGCGGTGGCCTGCGGCCCGACTGGCGGATTGTCCAACAACTTGCGAGCGACCGTAACACCGTCGAATCGTCAGCTCAAGAAGGGTGCAAGAAAATCCTTGGTTCTGGTCCTGCGGCCGTCGCCGGGTGGCCGTGGTCTGTTCGACAAAATGACGGAGGCGGTGCGCAACCCTTGTGACGGCCCCGTGCCGCGGCTACGGTCGCTCGCTGGATCGTCGACCTGAAGGCCCCCGGGGCGTTGCGACGGGTGCCGGATCCCGACCGCAGGCGGCAACAGCCCGGTGCGGCGGTAGTGGCCGGACCATGGCTCGACGGTGCAATCGGGTGTAAAAGGGTGCATATGTACTGGTCCCGTCGACCGCGGGATTCCGCCGACACACCACGTGGCAGGGCTTTGCCGCGGGGGTGGTGGCACAGCCCGCAGTCGCTCCTGAATCCACGCAGCGTCGTCGGCCAGATGTTCCTCCTGCAGGTGGCGATCGTTCTGCTGATGGCGGCCGTCGCCGCCGTGCTGCTCGTGGTGACCGTCGAACGCGACGCCCGGCAGTCCGCCGCCGGCAGGTCGTATGCCGTCGCGGACGCGCTCGCCCACTCCCCGGGGATCGCGGCGGCCCTGAAGTCGCCCGATCCGACGGCGACGCTGCAGCCCGAGGCCGAGGCGATCGAGCGGGCCTCTCACCTCGACTTCGTTGTCATCGTCAACAAGCAGGGGATCCGGTACACCCAGGCCGACCCGCGCCTGCTCGGCACGCGCATCCCCTACGCCCAGGACCTGGAGGCACTGGCGTCCGGACATACCGTCACGGGGCGCAACGTCGCCGGCGGGCACACCGCGATGCGCACCTTCATGCCGATCAGGAACAGCGACGGCTCGGTGATCGGAGGGGTCGCCGTCGGCGTGCGGGTGGACAGCATCAGTGCGACGGCGACCAGCCATCTGCCGGCGCTGCTCGGCGTCACGGCCCTCGCGATGGCCGCCAGCACGATCGGGGCGGTGGCCGTGGGCAGGCGCCTTCTGCGGCAGACCCATGGCCTCGGGCCTGCCGAGATGACCCGCATGTACATGCACAATGACGCGGTCCTGCACGCCGCGCGGGAAGGGATCGTCATCGTCGACGCCGACGGCAAGCTCCTGCTGGTGAACGAGGAGGCGCAGCGGCTGCTCGACCTGGCACCCGAGGCGCAAGGACAGCAGGTCGACAGGCTGTCGCTCGCGCCACCCATCTCCGAGCTGCTGCTCTCGGGACGGGAGGCCAGCGACGAAGTGCACCTCGCCGGGGGCAGGGTGCTCGCGGTGAACCAGCGACCGCTGGACCGGCACGGGATCGCGTCGGCCAGCGTGGCGACGATGCGCGACTCGACGGAACTGAGCGAACTCTCCACACGGGCCGACGCCGCGCGCAAGCGGCTCGCACTGCTGTACGACGCGAGTATCGGCATCGGCACCACATTGGACGTCAGGCGCACCGCCGGGGAACTGGCCGAAGCAGTGGTGCCGCTGTTCGCCGACTACGCGACGATCGACCTCGCCGAGCCGGTCCTGCGCGGTGACGAGCCCACGGGGTCGGAACGGTCCTTCCGCCGTGTCGTGTGCGCCGGTGTCCGCGACGACGCGCCGTTCGCACCGGTCGGTGAGAGCGTCGTGTTCGCGCCTTCCGCTTCGCCGGCGGGGGAGCCGTCCACCGGCAAAGGGACGCTCGACCCGGATCTGAGTGCCGTGGAGGGCTTCGTGCCGACGTACGTGCCCGGGTTCGCCTCCCGGGACGTCGGGCTCGCGCGGCGCGTCGTGGAGCACGGTATCCATTCCCTCATCACCGTCCCGCTGCGCGCACGCGGCGTGGTCCTGGGCGTGGCCGGGCTCTGGCGAGCGGCGGAGCACGACGCCTTCGAGCAGGACGACCTGGAGCTGGCCGAGGAACTGGCGGCGCGGGCCGCGGTGGCCATCGACAACGCCCGCCGGTACACCCGCGAGCACACCATGGCCGTGGCTCTGCAGCGCAGCCTGCTGCCCGGGGCTCTGCCCGCCCCCACCGCCCTGGAGGTCGCCTACCGCTACCTACCGACCGAGTCGGGCGGGGTGGGCGGCGACTGGTTCGACGTGATTCCGCTGCCGGGGGCACGGGTGGCCCTGGTGGTCGGCGACGTCGTCGGCCACGGCCTGCACGCCGCGGCGACCATGGGCAGGCTGCGCACGGCCGTGCACAACCTCTCGGCTCTCGACCTGGCACCCGAGGAGCTCCTGGCGCACCTGGACGAGCTGGTGGCCCGCATGGACAGCGACGAGGGCAAGGACCAAGGCGTCACCGGAGCCACCTGCCTGTACGCCGTTTACGACCCTTCTTCCGGCAGGGCCACCATGGCCCGGGCCGGGCATCCGGGACCCCTGCTGGTCCGGCCGGACGGCTCGGTGTACGCGCCCGACGTGCCGGTCTCCCCGCCGCTGGGCCTGGGGGGCGCCGAGCCGTTCGAGACGGCCGAGGTGCAGCTGGCCGAAGGCAGCCGCATCGTGTTGTACACCGACGGCCTGATCGAGAAACGGGGCCACGACATCGATTTCGGCCTCGGTCTCCTGCGGGACGCGCTGGCCGGCCACCCGGGGCAGGAGCCCGAGGAGACCTGCCGGACCGTCGTGGAGGCCGTGCTGTCCGAGCAGCCCACGGACGACGTGGCGCTGCTGGTGGCGCGTACCCGCAGGCTTTCCCCGGACCGGGTCGCGGAGTGGCAGGTGCCGTCCGACGCGGCGGCGGTGGCGCAGGTCCGAGCGGCCTGCGGGCGGCAGATGGCGGCCTGGGGGCTTGAGGACATCGGCTACAGCACGGAGCTGATCGTCTCCGAACTGGCCACGAACGCCATTCGCTACGGGACCCCGCCGGTCACCGTCCGGCTGCTCCTCGACCGCACGCTCATCTGCGAGGTCGCGGACGGCAGCGGTACGTCGCCGCATCTGCTGCGGGCGGCCACGACGGACGAGGGCGGGCGCGGGTTGTTCCTCGTGGCCCGTGTCGCGGAGCGGTGGGGCACCCGCTACACGCGGCGCGGCAAGGTGATCTGGACCGAGCAGGCCCTGAACGCCCGGACAGCGGAGCCGGACCACCGCATGGCCGATGCCCTCCTCGACCAGTGGGGTGACGACACGCTGTAATCACTTCCCCCGCCGGCCGGGCGCATTGTCGAACAGAGCTCCTCGGTGAATGGGGACGGTGGGATGGGTGGGGCGGAAATTGATGCGCAGTCCTTGTGGGGGCAGGCGGGCGCTGTTACCGTCTCGGCGGGTTGTCATACAATCCTCAATCCCGGCCACGGGAGGGTCCCACCGAGCAGGCAGTCGTCCGGTCGCGCGCCGCGTCAGATCGCGGCCGGCGCCACCATCGCCCCGGTTCGGCGGCTCTCCGGCACGGGGCCGGGCTCGACACCTGCGAAGGGACCGCAGCGATGCCCCCTGACATCAACCGCCGAGCGTTCCTGACGGCCAGTGCCGCCACTGCCGCCACCGCGCTGTTACCGATGCCTTTCGCCGTGGCCGCAGCCGGCCCCGGCAAGAAGGGCGTGATGCTGATGAACCGGATCGGTCCGTCGGTATCCGATCTGTACATCGCCGACCTCGACGGGTCCAACGAGCGAAGGCTGCTGAACACCTCCTGGCTCGACTACCACGCCGGCTTCAGCCACGACGGGAAGTCGGTGATCTTCACCTCCGACCGCGGAGGCGACGGCAACCCCGACATCTACCGCGCCGCCCTCGACGGAAGCCGCGTCGAGCCGCTGGTGACCAGCTCCGCCGTGGACGACGCAGGTGCCCTGTCGCCCGACGGAAAGACGCTCGCCTTCGTCTCCACCCGCTCCGGGACCGGCAACTACCTCGCCCAGATCTGGCTGCTGGACATCGGCAGCGGCAAGCTCACCAACCTCACCGGTTCCCCGGCACTGGCCGGCGACCCCGCCGGCCCGGACGGCCACTTCCGTCCCTCCTGGTCCCCCGACGGGCAGTGGATCGCCTTCGCCAGCGACCGCAACACCGTCTGGCGGGGCCACAACAACGGCGTCGGCTGGGAGCACACCCAGGAACTCAGCGTCTACGTCATCCGTCCCGACGGGACCGGCTTCCGCCAGGTCGCCACCAAACCCGGCTACTGCCTCGGCTCGCCGAAGTGGTCACCGGACGGCAGCAGGATCGTCTACTACGAGATCACCACGGAGGACACCTACGCCGCCCATCAAGGCGGCGGCGTGACGTCCCAGATCGTCTCGGTCGACGTGGCCACCGGAACCGATCGCGTCGAGCACACCTCCGGTCCGGACCTGAAGGTCGCGCCCCAGTTCATCAGCGACTCCGAGATCGGCTACCTCGTCAAGGGCGGGGCCAACGAGGGGCTGGCCTACACCTCAGGCACCCTCCCCGCCGTCAAGCGATCGCTGCGCTCGCCCTGCTGGTCGGCGGACGGGAAGTCGGTGATCTACGAGAAGCAGAGCCTCACGCCGGTGCGCCCCCTCGACACCCCGCTCTACACCTGGGACCCGGACTGGGAGTACCGCTTCTGCGACGTCTTCCCCGTCCTGTCGAAGCAGGGCAGGCTCGCCTACACGGAGAAGCAGCTCGGCAACTCCTCCATCGTCACCAACAACCCGCGCGG
>Ga0164242_10004602_pt1 | contig 15469 bp, 15 predicted proteins | sample OricomgcompostMG_FD_108783 | JGI IMG/M metagenome (GOLD analysis project Ga0164242, IMG submission 108783) | Miracle-Growth compost microbial communities from Emeryville, California, USA - Original compost - Miracle growth compost (MG) ... | reverse complement strand
CGTTTAGAACCGACCATGATTGCAGCCCTGCGCGACGCCACGCCCGACGATCTGCCCGCGATCGTCGCGATCTACAACTCGACGGTGCCGTCCCGGCTCGTCACCGCCGACCTCGAACCGGTCAGCGTCGAAAGCCGCCGCGCGTGGTTCGACGCGCACGGCCCGGCGACGCGTCCGCTCTGGGTCGTCGACGACGACGCCGGCCGCGTGCTCGCGTGGTTGAGCTTCTCCGATTTCTACGGCCGGCCCGCGTACCGGCATACGTCCGAGGTCAGCATCTATCTGGCCGAGGCCGCGCGCGGCCAGGGGCTCGGCCGCCGGCTGCTGGCCGCCGCGCTCGACGCGGCGCCCGGCCTCGACATCCATACCGTGCTCGGCTTCGTGTTCGGCCACAACGAGCCGAGCATGAGGCTCTTTCGCAGTTTCGGCTTCGACGCGTGGGGGACGCTGCCGCGCGTCGCGGTGCTCGACGGCGTTGAGCGCGACCTCGTGATTCTCGGCAAGCGGCTTGCTGCGTGAACGCCGCGTCCGAAGCGATCCTGCCACCGCCAACCTGAGGGGTTCGTCCCGCGCCATGTTCGTCGATTCGCATTGCCACATCAATTTCGAAGGTCTCGCCGACCGGCTGCCGCAGGTGCTCGACAACATGCGCAGCCATGCGGTCACGCATGCGCTGTGCGTGTCGGTCGATCTGGAGACGCTGCCGTCGGTGCTCGACATCGCGGCCCGCCACGACAACGTTTTCGCGTCGGTCGGCGTGCATCCGGACCACGAGCACATGAAGGAGCCGTCGGTCGCCGAACTGATCGAACTGGCCGCGCATCCGAAGGTCGTCGCGATCGGCGAGACCGGCCTCGACTACTACCGGCTCGGCGAGCGCACGATCGCCGACATGGAGTGGCAGCGCGAGCGTTTTCGCACCCACATCCGCGCCGCGCACGCGAGCGGCAAGCCGCTGATCGTCCACACGCGCGCCGCGTCCGACGACACGCTGCGGATCATGGAAGAGGAGCGCGCGGACGTGCCGGGCGGCGTGATGCACTGCTTCACCGAGCCGTGGCCGGTCGCCGAACGGGCGCTCGCGCAGAATTTTTACATCTCGCTGTCGGGGATCGTCACGTTCAAGAGCGCGACCGACGTGCAGGACGTCGCGCGCCGCGTGCCGCTCGACCGGCTGCTGATCGAGACCGATTCGCCGTACCTCGCGCCGGTCCCATACCGCGGCAAGCCCAATGAACCTGCGTACGTCAGCCATGTCGGAAGATTCATCGCGCAGCAACGCGGACAAACCGACGCCGAACTGGCGGATGCGACCACGCAGAATTTCTTCCGCCTGTTCAGGATCCCGACGTCCGCGCAGCGGAAGAAATAATTCAATTAAATATCAATTACATATGATGTAAATTAAAGGTAAACCATGAAGAATATTCCGCTTTTGTTCATCGTGCGCCGCGTCGCGGCCGCGTCCGTCGCGCTGGGGCTCGCCGGCGCGTTCTTCGCGGCGGCGCCCGCGCAGGCCGCGTCGGTCGACTCGCTCGTCAAGGCGGTGAAGTTCGACGACGACAAGGGCGTCGCGAAGGATCTGGCGAACGGGATGGACCCGAACGCGACCGACAGCTACGGCGTGCCGCTCCTCGTGATCGCCGCTCGCGAGAAGTCGGACAAGGTCGCCGCGCTGCTGATCGCGAATCCGAAGACCAACATCGAGGCCGAGGACCGCGCGGGCGAAAACGCGCTGATGCTCGCCGCGCTGAACGGCGATCTGCGGCTCGCGAAACTGCTGATCTCGAAAGACGCGGAAGTGAACAAGAAGGGCTGGACGCCGCTGCACTATGCGGCCACGAACGGCCACGACGCGGTCGTGAAGCTGCTGCTCGACAATTCCGCATACGTCGACGCCGGCTCGCCGAACGGCACGACGCCGCTGATGATGGCCGCGCGCGGCAACCATCTGTCGACCGTGAAACTGCTGCTCGACAACGGCGCGGACCTGTCCGCGAAGAACCAGCTTGGCCTTACCGCGCTCGACTTCGCGAAGCACTACAACGCGCCGGACGCGACGAAGGGGCTGATCGCGCGGATGGCGCAGACCGGCACGGGAAGCGGTACGGCAGCGCCGCAAAACAGTGCAAAATAGCGGGATCACCGCCGGGGCAGCCGGCGCGCGCACGCGCTACGCGACGTGCGGCGCGCGGCGCCAACCGCGCGGATCACAGGTATTGAAGAAGGGGGAGTGCATGCTACGGGCTTTGCTTTGCGCGGGCGTACTCGCGTTGCCGGTATCGGCGTTCGCGTTCACCGCGACCGATCTCAACCGGTTATGCATGAAAACCGACGTCGCGTCGCGGGCCGCCTGCGCGGCCTATATCGAAGGCGCGGCCGACGGCGTGTTCAACACGATCGACGCGATCGGCGGCACCACCGGCCCGCGCGTCGGCCAGTATTTCTGCCTGCCGCCGGACGCGCGCGCCGAGCAGCTTACCGACGCGGTGCGCCGCTACATCGCCGAGAATCCTAACGTCGCCGGCTACAATGCGAGTACCGCCGTGTCGCTCGGCCTCGGCAAGGCGTTTCCCTGCCAGTCCGGCAACTAGCGCGAACTGACCGTCGCCGCCGGCCCCGTGCCGCGTGCCCCGGGCCGGCGCGAGCCGCGATCGCGACGCGACGGGCGGCGGGCGCATCTCGACACAGCGTCGCCGCCTGCGCGGCCGCTGCCGTTTTCCCCGTACGCTTGACCGCTTCGCGCGGCGCCTCGCGCGCCGCGCGCCTCGTGCCGGGCCCACGCGCCCGCGCCATTTCCACGATCTGGAGGAAAAGGCCACGATGCCCACGCCCGACGAATTCCTGCGCATCGCCAACGCCCCGCTGAACACGTGGCTCGGCACCGCGCTCGTCGCCGCGCTCGCGGTGCTGATCGCGCTCGCCGTGCACTGGATCGGCGGCCGCGTGATCCGGCGCCTCGCACGGCCGTACGCGCAGATCAGCCTGTTCGTGCGCCGCATCGACCGGCCGGCCCGCGGCGTGCTGATCGTCGCCGCGCTCGGCATCGTCCTCTATCAGACGGACGACGGTCTGCGCTTCGTGGCCGGCCTGCGCGACGTGGCCGCGTTCACGCTCGTCGCGTCGATCACGTGGCTGTCGGTGCGCAGCGCGGCGGCGGTCGGCGAGGCGATCATCGCCGCGCATCCGCTCGATGTCGCCGACAACCTCGAAGCGCGCCGGATCCACACCCAGGCGCGCGTGCTCGCGCGCTCGCTGATGGTCGTGATCGTGATCGTCGGCCTCGGCGCCGCGCTAATGACCTTTCCGAACGTGCGCCAGATCGGCGCGAGCCTGCTCGCGTCGGCCGGCGTCGCCGGCCTCGTCGCCGGTATCGCGGCACGCCCCGTGCTGGGTAACCTGATCGCGGGCCTGCAAATCGGGCTGTCGCAGCCGATCCGGCTCGACGACGTGGTCGTGATCCAGGGCGAATGGGGACGCGTCGAGGAGATCACCGGCACCTACGTGTCGGTGCGGATCTGGGACCAGCGGCGGCTGATCGTGCCGCTGCAATGGTTCATCGAAAACCCGTTCGCGAACTGGACGCGCGACAGTTCGCAGATCATCGGCACGGTGTTTCTGTGGCTCGATTACCGGATGCCGCTCGTGCCGCTGCGCGAGGAACTCGCGCGGATCGTCGAGGACGCGCCCGAATGGGACCGCCGCGTTCAGGTGCTACAGGTCACCGACACCAACGAGCGCGCGATGCAGCTGCGCGTGCTGGTCAGTTCGGCGAACTCGGGGCTGAACTGGGACCTGCGCTGTCGCGTGCGCGAAGGTCTGCTGACCTTCGTGAACGAGCGCTATCCGCAATTCCTGCCCCGGGCCCGCGCCGAGGTGTCCGCCGAACTGGAAAGCAGCGCCGGCGAACTGCCGGGCTGGGCGCGGCACCCGCGCGGGCCGGCCGCGTCGAGCACCGCGTCGAACACCGAGGCGGACCCGCTGAGCGGCAAGCAGCCGCGCGCGGGCGCGACGGCCGCGGCCGCGCGCGACGGCGACGCGCGGGCCGCGCGCCGTACAACAGGAGGAGCATGATGGGCAGATTGATCGTCGTGTCGAACCGGGTCGCGACGCCGACCGAAACGAAAGCCTCGGCCGGCGGCCTCGCGGTCGGCGTGTTCGGCGCACTGAAGGACACCGGCGGCGTCTGGTTCGGCTGGAGCGGCGACGTGGTGAGCGAGAGCGTCGCGAACGCGGGGCCGACACTCGACGACGACGGCCCGGTCACGTTCGCGACCGTCGGCCTCACGCGCAAGGACTACGACCAGTATTACCGCGGCTTTTCGAACGCGACGCTGTGGCCGGTGTTCCACTACCGCAACGACCTCGCGCGCTACGAGCGCGACGAGTACGCGGGCTACCGGCGCGTGAACGCATGGCTCGCGCACAAGCTCGTGAAGCTGATCGAGCCCGAAGACATCGTCTGGGTGCACGACTACCACCTGATTCCGTTCGCCGAAGCACTGCGTTCCGAGGGACTGGGCAACCGCATCGGGTTTTTCCTGCACATTCCGTTTCCGTCGCCGCAGGTGCTGCAGACGATCCCGCCGAACGAGGAACTCGTGAAGTCGCTGTGCTGTTACGACCTGATCGGCTTCCAGACGCGCAACGACCAGCAGGCGTTCCACGACTACATCGTGCGCAGCGCGCGCGGCACCGTCACGGAGAACGGCGAACACGGCGACATCGAGGCGTTCGGCCGGCGCCTGCGCACCGGCGTCTACCGGATCGGCGTGTTCCCGGACGAGATCGCCGAGCAGGCGAAACGCTACGAAAGCCGCCAGCACGTGCTTGACCTGAAGCAGAGTCTCGAAGGACGCAAGCTGATCATGAGCGTCGACCGGCTCGATTACTCGAAAGGGCTCGTCGAGCGCTTCCGCGCATTCGAACAGTTGCTCGAACGCTCGCCGGAATGGCGCGGCAACGTCACGCTGGTGCAGATCGCGCCGCCGACGCGCTCGGACGTAGCGAGCTACCGCGTGATTCGCGAGGAACTGGAGCGCGAGGCAGGGCGCATCAACGGACGCTATTCCGGACTCGACTACACGCCGATCCGCTATCTGAGCCAGCAGTACGACCGCTGGAAGCTGATGTCGCTGTTTCGCGAGTCGCAGGTCGGCTTCGTCACGCCGCTGCACGACGGGATGAATCTCGTCGCGAAGGAATACGTCGCCGCGCAGGATCCGGCCGATCCGGGCGTGCTCGTGCTGTCGGTGTTCGCGGGCGCGGCGGCGGAACTGAGCGGCGCGCTGCTCGTCAATCCGCACGACGCGCTCGGCATGTGCGAAGCGTTGCAGCACGCGCTGTCGATGCCGCTCGCCGAACGCAAGACGCGTTACGAGACGAACATGGATGCGTTGCGCCGCAACGATCTCGGCGTGTGGCGCGACACGTTCCTGCGCGATCTGCGCGACGTGCCGCAGCAGCGCTAGCGCGCGGCGCGCGACCGAAGCCCGCCGCGACGTGTTTCCGCATGTAACTCCGTATAGCATTTGAAAGTCCGCCGGCTTTTCATCTCACCATACGGAATAATAAGAATATTCGCCGCGACGCCGTCCGCCGGATGGTGTCGCAAGGTCAGCCGCATCGGCGCCGGAGCCGTTATACGAGCGCCGGCCGCCATCGCGGCGCGCGCGGCCGTTGCGGTCGTTACCTGGAGACATCGATGAGAATTGCGCAGATCGCCCCGCTGACCGAATCCGTTCCGCCGAAGCTGTACGGCGGCACCGAGCGCGCGGTGTCGTACATCACCGAGGCGCTGGTCGACCTCGGCCACGACGTCACGCTGTTCGCGAGCGGCGACTCGATCACGCGCGCGAAGCTCGAAGCGGTGTGGCCGCGCGCGCTGCGGCTCGATCCGGGCATCCGCGACCGCGTCGCGCCGCACATGCTGCTGATGGAACGGGTGCGCCGCCGCGCCCACGAGTTCGACGTGCTGCACTTTCACATGGACTACTACTCGTTCTCGGTGTTCAAGCGCCAGGAGACGCCGTTCGTGACGACGCTGCACGGTCGGCTCGATCTGCCCGAGCAGCAGCCGGTGTTCGACACGTTCGACACCGCACCGGTCATTTCGATCTCGAACGCGCAGCGCCAACCGCTGCCGCAGGCGAAGTGGCTGAAGACCGTCTATCACGGACTGCCGGAGAGGCTGTACACGCCGCAGCCGGTCGAACAGCGCTATCTCGCGTTCCTCGGCCGCATCTCGCCAGAGAAACGCGTGGATACCGCGATTCGCATCGCGCAGCGCTGCGGGCTGCCGATCCGGATCGCGGCGAAAGTCGACGAGGCCGACCGCGAATATTTCGAGCGCGAGATCCGGCCGCTGTTCGACCTGCCGTTCGTCGAATACATCGGCGAGATTTCCGACGACGAGAAGGCCGGCTTCCTGTCCGGCGCGCATGCGCTGCTGTTTCCGATCGACTGGCCGGAGCCGTTCGGGCTCGTGCTGATCGAGGCGATGGCGTGCGGCACGCCGGTGATCGCGTTCAATCGCGGCGCGGTGCCGGAGGTCGTCGAGGAGGGGGTGACCGGCTTCATCGTCGAGGACGAAATCGGCGCGGTCGCCGCGGTGAACCGGCTCGACCGCGTGCCGCGCGCGGGCGTGCGGCGGCGTTTCGAAGAGCGCTTCACGTCGCACCGGATGGCGCAGCAGTACGTGGAAGCGTATCAGTCGGTAATTCGCGCGGCGAAGCGCTCGCGCTTCAAGGTGATCGATACGTCCGCGACCTGAGCGGCGGTCGCGGACGCAGGCGCGCGCCGGACGTCGACGGGCTAGTGATGCTCGGCGGCGGCGCCGTGCACCGGCTTGTCGAGCGGCGGCCGACGCAGCGCGCGGCGGATGCCGCCGATCACGACGCCAATGCCGAGCAGCACGGCCGCCGGCACGACCCAGTAGCCGACGAACGCGTGCCACAGATAGCGCATCAGCGTCGCGCGGCGCAGCGCGTACTCGTCGAGTGCGGCCCGCTGACGGGACGCGTTGTCCGCGAGCACCGACGGCGGACAACCGGACGCGCGCGCGTCGTCCGGCGTGCCGCGGCAGCGCGCGGGCGCGCCGGCGGCGCGCTCGGCGTCGGTGAACGTCCAACGGGTCAGCGCGTGTTGCAGGTCTGCCCGGTTGTACGCCATTTCCTCCTGGTACTCGCGCGCCGCGACGATCATCACCGGCACCATCCAGAAGACGATCACCAGCAGCCAGCGGCGAAACCAGCGGTTCTTGTGTCTCCATGCCATCTGCGCCTCCGTTCGATGCGGTGAGCATCAACGTCAAGCCGGCGGCCGATGGCTGTTGTCTGTGTCGTTGAATCGAGGGGCCGCCGCTTCAGCCATCATAGGAGAAAAAAGGCGGGCGAGCGGGGCGGGAAGAAAGGGAGAGAACGCAGAAGACGAGGACGCACGGCGGAGCGTGCTTCCGGTGCGGACGCGCAACCGCGGACGGGCTGCGCGCCGTCGGCCGGCCGTCAGCCCTTCGTCGACAGACACTGCTTCATGAATGCCTTGCGGTCGTCGCCCTTCTTGCCGGCGGCCTGCGCGTTGCACGCCTTCATCCGCTGCTGCGGGGTCATCGTCGCAGTGTCGGCCGCGCCGCCGCCGGCCGACAGACACTGCTTCATGAAGGTCTTGCGCTCGTCGCCTTTCTTGCCGGCGGCCTGCGCGTTGCAGGTCTTCATCTTCGACTGCTGGCTGTTCGCCGGCGCGGCGGTCTGTGCGAACGCGGGCGACGCGAGCACGCCGCCGAGCACGATTGCAGCGAGAACGGACTGGATCTTCATCGTTTGCTCCATGGGATATCGATGTTGTCGGTCGTCGTGCGAGCGGGCGGAATCGGCTCGTGATGCCGGCCTGCACTGCCCATCGCCGCGACCATTATGGCAAAGCCGTCTCGAAAACGGGGCCCAAGCGGCCGCGGTTGACACGATTTGACATCTTCGCGACGCGCTATGATCGACAGGCGATGCCGGGCCGACCGGCGACCAGGAGGCTTCGATGCATTACCTGCTGACGTACGACGTTTCAGACGACTACCTTGCGCGCCGTCCCGCGTACCGCGACGAGCACCTCGCCTATGCGTGGGCCGCCGCCGATCGCGGCGAACTGCTGCTGGCCGGCGCGCTCGCCGATCCGGTCGACAGCGCGGTGCTGCTGTTCGAAGGCGACACGCCGGCGGTCGCCGACGCGTTCGCTCGCGACGATCCGTACGTGAAGGCCGGGCTCGTCGTGCGCTGGCGGGTACGGCCGTGGCAGACGGTGGTCGGTCCGCGCGCGGCTAGTCCGGTGCGGTAGGGCTTGCGGCGGTTCTGGCCGCGCGGTCCGGGTGGTAGCTGCCGTTGCGACATCGAGCAGCCATCGGGCACCGCGCCATCACAACGTTCCCGGGCGCGGATCGCGCACGAACCCGTGGCGGTTCGGCATCTTCACCTTCGGCAGCGTCTTCGCGTCGAGCCGCGTCGATTCCGGCACGACGCCGTTCAGATACAGCAGATACGCGCTGACCGCGTAGATATCGTCGGCCGACAGCGACTGCGGCGCGTTGTACGGCATCGCGCGACGGATGTAATCGAACAGCGTCGTCGCGTACGGCCAGTAGCTGCCGACCGTCTTCACCGGCTTGTCGCTCGCGAGCGTGCCGCGGCCGCCGACCAGCCGGTCGCCGATGCCGCCCTGGCCCGCCGCGCCGTGGCACATCGCGCACTTCGCGGCGAAGACTGCCTTGCCGTGCGCGACGTCGCCGGAGCCGGCGGGCAAGCCGTGGCCGTCCGGCGCGACGTCGATGTTCCAGGCGGCGAGCGCCGACCCGGTGACCGGCGTGCCGATACCGTAGCCGGTCGCGTCCGCGTGCGCAACGCAACATGCGCCCACGCCGACCGCGAGCGCCCATGCGCGAACCGATCGCTCAAGCATTGCGCACCTCTCCGTCGGCGTCGACGCGCCAGCTTTGTATGCCGTTGTAGTGGTAATACGAATTGAGCCCCCGGACGGCGACGAGCGCTTCGCGGGTCGGCTGCACGTAGCCGGTTTCGTCGACCGCGCGGCTTTGCAATCGCGCGGGGCCGCCGTCCCATCGCCAGTCCGCTTCGAAGCGCGTGAGCGCGCGATCGTGCACCGGGCCGGTGATGCGCGCCTCGCGCCACGTGTGTCCGCCGTCCGTCGACACGTCGACGCGCGTGATCCGTCCTCGCCCCGACCACGCGAGCCCGCTGATCGCGTAGTAGCCGTGCGTCGTCAGCCGATAGCCGGGCGACGGCCGCGTGATCACCGACTTCGCGTCCATCTCGAACACGAACTGCCGCGCGCGGCCGTCGGCGAGCAGGTCCGTGTACTTCGACGTTTCCTCGCGCGTCATCTCCGGCGCGGGAATCAGCTTGAGCCGCCGCAGCCATTTCACGTGCGTGTTGCCCTCGAAACCGGGGATGAACAGGCGCAGCGGATAACCGTTCTCGGGCCGCAGCCGCTCGCCGTTTTGCGCGTAGACGACGAGCGCGCGTTCGAGGATGCGGTGCAGCGGCAGGCTGCGCGTCAACGCGGCGGCGTCCGCGCCTTCCGCGAGCACCCATTGCGCGGACGGGTCGATGCCGGTTTCGTCGAGCAGCGTCGACAGCCGCACGCCGGTCCATTCGCAGCACGACAGCAGCCCGTGCGTGAATTGCAGCGGATGACCGCTCGGTCCGTGCCATTCGCTGCTGGTGTTGCCCGAGCATTCGAGAAAATGCACGCGCGACTCGGACGGCAGGCGCACCAGATCGTCGACCGTGAACAGCAGCGGCTGCCGCACGAGCCCATGCACCGCCAGACGATGCCGGTCCGGGTCGATCTTCGGTACGCCGGCGTGATGCCGTTCATAGACGAGCCCGTTCGGCGTGATGCTGCCGACGAGATCCTGGAGCGGCGTATCCGACGAGCCCGATCCCGGCATCGCCGGTTTGCGCGCGAGCCGGCGGATCACGTTGTGCTCGGCGGGCGACGGCATCCCGTACGGCGACGCGACGAGCGGATCGCCGGGCGTCAAGGTCCACGGCGCCGGCGCGAGCAACGCGGGGCTCGCATCGGCGGCGGCCGCCGACGCGACCGCCGGCTTCAACACCGGCGCGAGCAGCGCGCCGCCTGCGAGTCCGCCGAGCACGCGCCGACGCTGCGCCGAAGCAGGCAGCAAGCGTTTCATGAGCGCCTCCGGATGGTGACGGGCGATGCATTGCGCACGAACGGAGCGGATAACGGAAGTCTCACGGGCAGCCTCTGGATGAAAGCGGAACGAAGTAGGGCGGGCAATGGTCCGCAGCCGGGAAGCGTAGCAATGCGGATACCTGTTGGCTAAATGATGGTTTGTTCTATTGATTCGAATGCGTAGCACAACGGAGGATAGGTGTCGGGTCTTACGGTTATCGAAAGTTCGTGCGCTTCGGCCGTGGGTGGGCGGGCGAGGCGGGCGATCGGTTGCCGTCCGTTGCTACTGCGTTGCGGAAGGCATCGGCCGTTATCTGGCCGTGTCGATGGCGACGCGAACGGGCAGGCGCCTGCCGGCGGGTCGCGGCAGCCGTAGCGCTCGCGCTGTTCGATGATCCGGCGGCTCGCGCCGGGCGCGCAGGCGAGCTTCGCAGGCAATAGCGGCCAGACGGATCCGTATCGCAACTACGCGCAGCAGAAGATCGATCAGGCGGTTGCGGTCGCGAAGCAGTGCGACAACGCAATCGTCGTTACGCAGGAATCCGCGCAACGTGGTGATCGTCGAGGCGATCGCGAACGTGCTGCTCGGCAAGGTCGATCCGTCGGCCAAGCTGCCGGTCACGCTCCCGGTTCACAACCCGGACACGCCGACGTGTCGTACACGCATTACCGCTATTCGAACCTGTCGGTGAAGCCAGGGCCGGCAGCATACGCTGACCGTGTCGTTCACGGTCTGCAACGACGGTTGCATCGCGGGCGCCGTCGCGCAGGTCCACCTCGGCGCGAACGCTAACGACGAGCCGCTGCGTGCCGGGCAGCGCGGTGTACGTCGGCGCGCGATATACGGCTGCAGTGCCGCCCGGCCGTCCGCCCGCGGCACGCCGGATGAAGTCGTATGGCGACAGGACGTATGACGTAAGTGGTTGGAGGTCGGGTCAAAAGACGATAAGGTATGAACGCGCCGCATCCGGCGCGTTTCCGACCTTGCCCGACTACTTCGACATGAACACTTCCAGCCTGCCGCCATCGACCGAACCCGCCTTCGATGCGCCCCTCATCACGAGGGCGGGGACGCTCGCGGACCGCGTGACCGCGGTGCTGCTCGACAAGATCCGCAGCGGCGAATTCCCGCCGGGCACGCGGCTGCCGACCGAGCAGGTGATCTGCGAGCGGTTCGGCGTGAGCCGCACGGTGATTCGCGAGGCGATCTCGCGGCTGAAGTCGGAGGGGCTCGTCGAGGTCCGGCAGGGCAGCGGGATGGTCGTGCGCGAAGCGAACCGCGAGACCGCGTTCCGGCTCGCGGTCGACGTCAACGACTCGGTCGAGGCGGTGCAGCGCGTGACGGAACTGCGTCGTGGCATCGAGGCGGAGGCGGCCGCGCTCGCCGCCGCCCGGCGTACGCGCGTGCAGCTTGCCGACATCAAACGGGCGCTCGCGGCGATCGACGCGGCTGCGAAACAGCAGCGCGACGGCGTCGACGAAGACCTCGCGTTCCACATCGCCATTTCGCGGGCGACCGGCAATCCGCTGTATCCGCCGCTGCTCGAATACCTGAGCCAGTTCGTGCGCGCCGCGATCGTCGTCACGCGCACGAACGAAGCGCGCCGCGACGATTTTTCCGCGCAGGTGCGCGACGAACACCGGTCGATCTACGACGCGATCGCCGCGAAGGACCCGGATGCCGCGCGGCAAGCAGTGCTCACGCATATCGACAATGCCGGCGCCCGCATCCGCGCGGCCGGGCCGGCGTTCTGGGCCGGCGAGGGCAGCGCGGCCGCGCGGCCGCTGCTCGCGCAGGGCAAGCGCGCCGGCGGCCGGGAGCCGAACCGCTGAGCCGCGAGGACGTCGATCCCGCCGGCCTACTTGCGCATTTGCGCGAAACATCCCATCATCATACAAATTTCGCGGTATACCGGCCATCACGAGCTGGGTGAACGGACCGGTCCCGCGAATCCCGACCATAACGAAGGAGACGACGATGGAAATCGTGGTGACCGGCGCGGCCGGCTTTCTCGGCCAACGCCTGATCCGTGCGCTGCTCGCACGCGGCGAACTCAGCGGCCCGGACGGCCGCGCGCAGCGCATCGAAAAGATCCGTGCGTTCGATGTGGTGGCGCCGACCGGCCTCGACGACGCGCGCGTCGAGGCGCTGACCGGCGACATTTCCGATGCGAAACAGATCGAAGCGCTGATCGGGCCGAAAACGGTCAGCGTGTTCCACCTCGCGGCGATCGTGTCCGGCCAGGCGGAGCAGGAGTTCGATCTCGGGATGCGCATCAATTTCGATGCGACGCGTTTGATCCTCGAACGCATCCGCGCGCTGCAAACCCGCGCGCGTTTCGTGATGACCAGTTCGGTCGCCGTCTTCGGCGGCACGCTGCCGGCCACCGTCGAGGACACCCACGTGTGGTCGCCGCGCAGTTCGTACGGCACGCAGAAAGCGCTGGCCGACCTGCTGCTCGCTGACTACAGCCGGCGCGGCTACGTCGACGGACGCAGCCTGCGGATGCCGACCGTCGTGGTGCGTCCGGGCAAGCCGAACCGCGCGGCGTCGAGCTTCGCGAGCGGCATCATCCGCGAACCGGTGCAGGGCGACGAAGCGGTGTGCCCGGTGTCGGCCGACACGCGGCTGTGGGTGCTGTCGCCGGTGCGCGCGGTCGAGAACCTCGTGCACGGTCACGAACTGCCCGAGGACCGGCTCGCCGACGGCCGCATCATCAACATGCCGGGGCTGTCGGTAACCGTCAGCGAGATGCTCGCCGCGTTGCGCCGCGTCGCCGGCGACACCGTCGCGGACCGCGTGCGCTTCGAACCGGATCCGGTGACCGAGAAAATCGTCTATTCGTGGCCTGGCAATTTCGCGGCGACCTATGCGCAGTCGCTCGGTTTTCACACGGACGCGAATTTCGACGACGTCGTGCGCGCGTTCATCGAACACGACGCACGCCCCCACTGACGCCCGGATCCTGTCGCCATGAGTTCCTCTTCTGTGCTGCTCGGCTGTATCGCCGACGATTCCACCGGCGCGACCGATCTCGCGAACATGCTGGTTCGCGGCGGGATGCGCACGGTGCAGACGATCGGCGTGCCGACCGCGCCGCTCGACGCGCCCGCGCAAGCCGTGGTGGTTGCGCTCAAGTCGCGGACCGCGCCGCGCGAGCAGGCCGTGGCCGAATCGCTGGCCGCGCTCGAATGGCTGCGCTCGCTCGGCTGTCGTCAGTTCTACTTCAAATATTGCTCGACCTTCGATTCGACCGACGACGGCAACATCGGCCCGGTCGCCGATGCGTTGATGCACGCGCTCGGCACGTCGTTCGCGATCGCGTGTCCGGCGTTTCCGGAGAACGGGCGAACGGTGTATCGCGGCAATCTGTTCGTCGGCGACCTGCTGTTGAACGAGTCGGGCATGCAGAACCATCCGCTCACGCCGATGAAGGATGCGAACCTCGTGCGCACGTTGCAGCGGCAGACGCATTCGAAGGTCGGGCTGCTGCGCTATGACGTCGTGCAGCGCGGCGTCGCGGCGCTCGCCGACGCACGCGAACGATTGATGGCCGACGGCGTGCGGCTCGCGATCGCCGACGCCATTTCGGACCCCGATCTGTACGCGCTCGGCGACGCCTGCGCGAACGATCCGCTGATTACCGGCGGCTCTGGCCTCGCGCTCGGCTTGCCCGCGAACTTCGCGCGCGCGGGGCTGCTCGACACCGCGAACGACGCGCAGCGGCTTCCGGTCGTCGACGGCCATGCGGCCGTGCTGGCCGGCAGTTGTTCGCAGGCGACCCAGGCGCAGGTCGCGCGCTGGCGCGACGACGGCCGACCGGCATTCCGGATCGATCCGCTCGCGCTGGCCGACGACGCGCAACGCGTGGTCGACGATGCGCTCGCGTTCGCGCGCGAGCGCATCGGAAACGAGCCGGTGCTGGTCTACGCGACCAGTGCGCCGGAAGACGTCGCGCGCGTCCAGCAGGCGCTCGGCACCGCGGCATCGGGCGAACTCGTCGAGCGCGCGCTCGCACGCGTGGCGCAGGACCTCGAACGGATGGGCGTGAGACGCTTCGTCGTCGCGGGCGGCGAGACCTCGGGCGCCGTCGTGAACGCACTCGGCGTCACGTCGCTGACGATCGGCCCGCAGATCGATCCGGGTGTGCCGTGGACCGTGTCCGACGGCGCGCGTCATGCGCTGGCGCTGAAGTCCGGCAATTTCGGCGGCGTCGATTTCTTCGCCAAGGCACTGGCGCAATTCGAACGCATCGTGGAGTCGCCGCGATGACCGCCGTCGTTTCCGCCGCGCAGTCCGCCGAAAGTCGCACCCGCGAAGAAATTGCACGGATCGGCGCCGATCTTTATTCGCGCCGCTATACGGTCGGGTCGGCCGGCAATATCAGCGCGCGGCTCGACGACGGCTGGCTGATCACGCCGACCGACGCGTGCCTCGGCCACCTCGATCCCGCGACGATCGCGAAAGTCGATCGCAGCGGGCAGTGGGTGAGCGGCGACAAGCCGTCGAAAACGCTCGAACTGCATCGCAACGTGTACGAGGTGAATCCCTCGGTGAACGGCGTCGTGCATACGCACTCGACACATCTGGTCGCGCTGACGCTCGCCGGCGTGTGGCGCTCCGACGACGTGTTGCCGCCGATCACGCCGTATCAGGTGATGAAGGTCGGGCACGTGCCGCTGCTTTCATATCGTCGGCCCGGCGACCCGCAGGTGGCCGAGCGTATCCGCGCGCTCGCGAACGACGTGCGCGCGGTGATGCTCGAACGCCTCGGGCCGGTGGTATGGGGCGCGAGCGTTTCGCAGGCCGCGTGGTCGCTGGAGGAACTTGAGGAAACCGCACAATTGTGGCTGATGACGAATCCGCGGCCGGCGCCGCTGAGCGACGCGCAGATTGACGAATTGCGTGTCGTGTTCAAAGCGAAGTGGTAGTGGGGCGATCGTTGGGTTCCGGTGGGGCGTTTTTCGTTGGCGATGACAGAGACTGATTTTCTGGACCGGACCGGTGTGCGGCGTTGGATGTCGACGCGGCGGGCTTGTTGATGGCGGCGTTTTGCCCTGAGGCTGCCGCGGGTTTGGCGTGCGGCTTGACGCCGGGCGGCGTCCGCCCGTGGCATTCATATACAGCTTCTCGCACGCCAGCGTCGGCCCGAAATCCGCATAGCGCCCACGAATGATCGCCAGCGCGCGTCGCGCCACGCCATCGGACAACTGATGGTTGCCCGGTCGCCCGCGTTTGCCTGACACCAGTCCGGCAACGCCCGCG
>Ga0164242_10004601_pt1 | contig 15471 bp, 14 predicted proteins | sample OricomgcompostMG_FD_108783 | JGI IMG/M metagenome (GOLD analysis project Ga0164242, IMG submission 108783) | Miracle-Growth compost microbial communities from Emeryville, California, USA - Original compost - Miracle growth compost (MG) ... | reverse complement strand
TGCGCCAGGGCGTGATCGACGCGTTCGCCCGCCGCGACGCGCGTCTCGTCGTCTCCAGCCGACACCCCACGACACCGGACGCCGCGCTGCCGCCGGGCGCGCGAGCGATCGCCGCAGACCTGACCGACGGGTCTTCCGTGCGCCGCTTGGCGCGATACGCCGGAGAGATCGACATCCTGGTGAACAACGCCGGCGTCGGCTGGTACGGAGGGACGGCGAGCATGCCGTGCGCCGATGTGAGGCAACTGGTCGAGGTCAACCTGCTCGCACCGCTGCTGCTCACGCGGCTGCTGCTCCCTGGCATGCTCAGCAGACGCCGGGGCCACGTCGTCTTCATCGGTTCGGTCGCTGGGCATCTCGGAGTGGAGAACGAGGCCGTGTACTCGGCGACGAAGGCGGCGATACGCACATATGCGGAGGCACTGCGCGCGGAGGTGCGACGTGCGGGCGTTCGCGTGTCGGTGGTGTCGCCCGGCGCGGTCGAGACCGAGTTCTTCCGCCACCGCGGCAGCGCCTACCAGCGAGCGTGGCCACCGGCGATCCCCGCCGACGCCGTCGCCACAGCCGTTATGCGCGCGATCGAGCGCAGCGACGGCCAGGTCTTCGTGCCGCGATGGCTGCGCCTCCCGGCGATGTTGCATGACGGCTTGCCCGCGATCTATCGGGGGCTCGCGAACAAATTCGGCTAACGTCTCCACCAGCAAGATCCGGCGAGCGTCGCCGGAACAGACGCTCGCGTGTATGGGATCTCGGAAACCACTGTGCTGACAGCCGTCTTTGCCATCGGGGCAGCTGTGTCGAACGCGCTCGCATCGATCCTGCAACGCCGCGGCGCCCGCTCGGTGCCGGTGAGCAAGTCGATGCGATGGGCGCTGATCGCGGCGCTGCTCGATCAGCCCGTGTGGCTGCTCGGCCTCGCCGCGATGGTCGCCGCCTTCGTGTTCCAGGCCGCGGCCCTGACAGACGGCGATCTCGCGCTCGTGCAGCCGATCTTGTTGGCCGAGTTGCCGATCACCTTGTTGGTGGCGCCGCTGTTCTTCAGCGGCGCGGTCGGCCGCCGCGCCTGGGTCGGCGTGCTCGGCATGTCGGCCGGGCTCGCCGCCGTTCTGCTCGCGGCCGCGCCCAGCGGCGGGCGAGCGGCGGCCGACCTCACGCCCTTGCTGCTCACGGTGGTCTCGGTCGCCGGGCTGGTGGTGGTCATCGTCATGGCGGCGCTGCGCATGACAGGCAGCCCTCGAGCCGCCGCGTTCGGCGCCGCCGCTGGCTCGGGCTTCGCGCTCACCGCGGCGCTGATGAAGCAGGCCATGAGCCGGGTCGAGGCGCACGGCGTCGGGGCCGTTTTCGGGTCCTGGGAGCTGTACGCGATGGGCGCATGCGGCGCCGCCAGCCTGTTCCTTTGGCAGAACGCCTTGCAAGCCGGCACTCTGGTCGCCGCGCAGCCTGCGATCACGATGAGCGACCCGGTGTTGTCGGTGCTCATCGGCGTGTTGGCTTTCGGCGAGCACGTCAGGCTAGGCGGCTGGATCGCCCTCGAACTGCTCGGCGCCATCGTCATCTTCGCGGGCAGCATAGAGCTCTCTCGCTCACCGCTCGTCAGCGGCGAGGCCGAGCAGCCTGGGCGCGCACGCGGGCGTGGTCGAGAAACTCAACCGGATCTACTGTGAACAGCGCGCGGCCGACCTCAATTTGCCTATGCCGCAAGGCAGAGTCGCGCGCCGCGAGCATCGCGATCGCCTGCCGAAGCTGTGCGCGATCGGCAGCGAAGGTGCTGAGCCCGAGTGATTCCATTCGCCGGGCGCCGTCACGGCCGTGGCCGGGCAGCGGCGCGAAGGTGACCACAGGCAGGCCGGTGGCGAGCGCCTCCATCGCGGTCTGCCCCGCCGCGTTGTCGACGAGCACATCGCTCGCGCGCATCAGATCGGGAACGTCGTCTCGCCACCCCAACACCCGCAGGTTTTCCAAGCTCTGCCGAGTCTCGAGCGCATGACGCAGCCGCTGATTGCGGCCGCATAACACGACGGTGAGATGGCTCCTCGACGCCACCGCCTCGACCGTTTCGACAATCGGCCCGACCCCCCAAGCCCCAGCCGAGATCAAGACCACCGGCAGCAACGGCAACCCGAGGCCACGCCGCGTTCGCGACCGCGCCGGCTCACCGACGTCCGAGCTCGTGAAAGCCTCGTCGATCGCGGGCGCGGCGGCGAACGCAGGGCGGCCGGTAACCCTCGCGGCTTCGGCGGCGACCGCCGGATGCACACACACGAACGCGTCGTTGCCCGGATGAAGCCACATATGGTGCGCGACGAAGTCGGTGACGACCACCGTGCTCGGGGTGGCGATCTCTCCGCGAGCACTCAGCCGGCCGGTCAACTGGGCGCACAGGTGGAAGGTCGAGACCACGGCGTCAGGCGCGCGATCAAGGATGAGCCGGCGTACAGCCGGAGAGCCGGCCGCGAGAAGCGGGTCCGGACGTAACGCACGGCCGCCGGTGGGTACGAAGAACCCGCGGTAGATCGCGTCGTAGAGCCAAGGCGCGTGGCGCAGCATCGCCGCGTAGCCACCGCGAAGCGCGGCGCCCAGTCCGAAGGGAAGCACCCGCATGACGTCGACCACATCGGCGGAATCGCCCCGTGCGATCAGGCGATGCCGCAGCTGCTCAGCCACCCGAAGGTGGCCGTCGCCCATGCTCGCCGCGAGAATCAGGTACTTGCCCACACGAGATCAGATACCCACCACCGCCGAGAACGCACCTGTCGATCGGGCGGACGCCGATGAGTAGCGCGGCTCGAATCACGGTTCGCGTCGCCGCCGCCGCGGTTGGCGCGTACGTCGCGCCGGCGGCCACCTGGCTTCCGGGCGTGCGGCGGCTTTTCCCGAAGCTGTCGGGCATCGGCCGGCCGGACCATGTCGCGCTGACGTTCGACGACGGGCCCGACCACACCGCGACACCGGCCTTTCTCGACGCGCTCGGCGCGCACGGCGTCAGGGCGACGTTCTTCGTCGTGGGCGAACGCGTCGCGCGCGAGCCCGACCTCGTGTGGCGAATGATCCAGGAGGGCCACGAGGTCGGCGTGCATGGTTGGCGGCACCGCTACGCGCTCGTCGCCTCGCCTCAGCTCGATCGCTGTGTCGCGGCGGTGACCGAGGCGGGCGGGGTACGGCCCTCGTGGTATCGCCCGGCGTATGGCGTGCTGTCGGCGGCCTGCCTCCTCGAAGCCCGCCGCGCCCTCGTGACTCCCGTGTTATGGACGGCCTGGGCGAAGGACTGGACCGCCGACACCACCGCCGATTCGATCACCACCAGGCTGTCGCCAGGAATCGTCGGCGGCGCGACGCTGCTGCTGCATGACGAGAGCTCACACCGCGCGCCGCTGTCGTGGACGTCGACCCTCGCCGCTCTCCCCGACATACTGCGCACCTGCGCCGACCGGGGTCTCCACGTCGGCGCCCTCGGCGACCACGGGGTGCGCTAGGGCGTGCCTTTCGGCGCTGCGGTTCGCCGGCTCAGCGCCGCCACGCCTACCGCCCGCCGATGCCGGGCAGACCGTCCGGAGATGCCGAGGCTGAAAGGCGGCCGCATGCGACAGCAACGCACTGGGCGTGAGGCTCGGACGGCGCTGAGCGCTCTCAACTTGCGGCTCGTGCTCGCCTGCTTCGGCCTCGTCAGCTGCGCGCTGCTGTCGTGGGCTGCCGCGGCGCTCGATGTGCCTGTGGGCGCAGGGATTCTGGCTGCCTTAGCCCTCGTCGCCGCCATCGACGCCGCCGCGATCCAGCGCCGCCGCCGAGCACGGCGGGGCCGCGACTACTCGCTGTTCGAGTGATCGGTTCTCCGGTTTTAGTTCGTCGGCGTCAGCGCCCGAAGTGCGGCCTCCCGAGATGCGGGCGCATCACGTGTGGCCATGCGAGGCGCGGCCGTGCGAGGCGCGCTCCGGGCAGCCGCTCGTGCTGTGCGTGATCACGGCGTCGGCATCGACGACAGATCGCTTCGCCCCCGCCCGAGCGTATGGTCAACCGCGAGCACCGACGGCAATTGTCGAAACGCAAGGCGCCGAAGATGCCCATGACCCCGACCGCCTCCATCACGCCGGCAAGAATGAGCGCCACGGCGCCGATCACACAAGCCACGACCTCGACTGACATGCTGACCTCTCCCAAGCGTTCGCGAACCCTTACGTGAGCGTCTTATATCGTGACACGACTATTCTACACAGAATTCCCGGCGGGCGGAAAGAAATTCGCACCTGTCGAACGGGGCGGCGGGCGATCGATCTCGGTGTCGCAGCCGCTTCAGCCTGAAGCCGACGCGACGCGGGTCAGGCCAAAGAGCGCACGCCCGGCGCACCGGGCATCTGCGTGAATGCCGCGCCGTACGCACCCATGCTCAGGATGCTCGTCGGCGCCGCCAGCGCGACCTCGAGATCCTTCCAAGCCTGTGGGCGTGCGAAAAGGTAGCCCTGCCCTATGTCGCAGCCCATCGCGAGAAGGCGATGCCAGGTGTCGACGTCCTCGATGCCTTCGGCGACCATGCGCAGCCCGAGCGAGTGCGCGAGATCGATCGTCGACCGCACGATCGCCGACGCTCGCTGGTCGGCCAGGATCGGCTGCACGAACGCGCGATCCAGCTTGAGCTCGTCGACAGGCAGATCGCGCAGGTACGCCAGCGAGGAGTATCCGGTGCCGTAGTCGTCGATGCTGATCGTGACGCCGAGCATGCGGAGCCGGTCAAGCACCACCCGCGCCCCTGCGAGATCCGCCATCAAGAAGTCTTCGGTGATCTCCAGCTGAAGCCGTTGCGGCGGTGTCGACGTCGACTCCAGGAGCACCGCGAGCCGCTCGACCAGCGTCGGATCGCTCACCGCGTCGGCCGGCAGGTTGATCGCCACGACCTGCCCCCGCAAGTCACCCTTCCAGGTCGGCATGTCGGCGAGCGCCTGCTCGAGCACTCGCTCGGTCATCAATTGCATGAGGCGTGCTTTTTCCGCCAGCGGCAGGAATTGCGCCGGCATCAGCAGGCCGCGCTCAGGGTGCTGCCAACGCACCAACGCCTCGACGCCGCACAAGCACCCGCTCAACAGATCGATCTTCGGCTGGTAGTGCAACACGAGCTGCGCAGGATCGTTTTCCAACGCGTGCCGAAGCTGCGCGGTCGTGCGCAACGCGCCACCGCTTTGCTCGACGTCCGCCGAATAGCGGAGAACACCGAGATGGCGCGCCTTCGCGCGGTACATCGCGATATCGGCGTGGCGCAACAGGTCATCGAGCGTGGCGCCGTGCTGCGGCGCCGACGCCACACCGATGCTCGCGTCGATCCGAAGGTCGAGCCCTTGTAACTCATATGGGCGCCGGATCGCGGCAAGCAGCCGTTCAGCCATATCGTCGGCGGCGCCGTCAGTGTCGTCTGTCAGAACCGCGAACTCGTCGCCACCGATGCGCGCGATCAAACTGCCGCCCCGGCCCTCTCTGGCGAGCCGCGAACCCAGGGCTCGCAGCAAGTCGTCACCGGTCGGATGCCCGAGCCCGTCGTTAATGTCTTTGAACCCGTCGAGATCCACGACGAGCATCGCGAGCGGACCCGGCGCGGCCGCCAGGGCCACGGCGGCGGCATCCTGAAACCCACGGCGATTGATCAATCCGGTCAAGTCGTCGGTGCGCGCCAGCTGTTTGGTGTCGGCCAGCGCCCGTGCCTCGTAGTACGAAAACATGAGGCGGACGACGGACATCCCGATCGTCAACGCCGCGAGCGCGTCGGCCACCCAACGCATCGGCGCGTCGTCCCTCATCAGCAGGATGGTGACGCTGCTGAGCGTCGCCGCCGCCGGCACCGCTTGCACCAGCCACGACGCCTTGTGTGACGCCGGCCGGGCGACGAAACGCGCCCCCGAGCACAACGTGATCACCACGAGCGCGAACAACCCGACCGCGTTGACCCACGTGCCGTACTGGATAGATCCCGCCGCAACGCCTGTCAGGTATGCGGAATCGCCACAGATCAGGGCGACGATGGCGCCGAGCAACACCCACACCGTGACCGGCACGTTGAACCGAGAGACAAAAAGCGTCACGACGACGACGCCGAGAAGCAGCAGGTCTCCACACGGATAGGCCGCGTCGGTCGCGGTGACCACCCACGACGTCTGCTCACCGTGCGCGAGCGAAGGGATGACGAACGAGGCGCAGATGGCCGCCGCGCCGAGCCCCGCGACGGTCGCGTCGAGCAGCGCGAGCGCCGACGATCGATCGAGTCGCAGCCGCCGCATGATCCGGACGCAGGCGAGGAAGATCGCCGGATAAAGGCTAAGCCAGCCGACGTCCGCGATCGACGGGATCGGCTGGACCTCGTGTTGTTTGAGCCAAGGCGCAGCGGCGCCCCACCCAAACGCGTAGAGCGCGATGCCGATCGCAAAGAGCCGCCAGATCGCCGCAGCCTCGCCCGCGCCACGAGCTCGCAGCGCGCAGCACAACGCGCACGCCACGAACACCCCGGTGTACAAGACTCCATCAAGCCAAAGGGAGTAGCCGTGGTCGCGCCGTGCCACCGCCGAGAGCACGTAGCAGGCGAGCAACGCCACGCACAGCGCTCGCCACGGCCCGACCACGCGCGCACGCGCGAAGAGCCCACTGCGGGCCGGCATAAACCACCCCTTTCTTCCACGTCATCGGCAGGCGGGCGGGCCAGGCTGAGCATCCCAACGCCGCTCGTCGGCGGCAATCAGCCGAGTCACGGCCGCGACTCGACTCGGCCAACCGGGCCAACCGAGCCAACCGGGCCGAGCGCCGCCAACGCTGTGAACCGACCTCGCCGCATACTCGTAGGGCGAAGAAGACAGGCCCGGCCGACCCACCCGACCTCGACTCGTCGAGCCCACGCCAGGAGCGACATGCCAACGAAGATCAGCGGCTTGCCGGCGCACATCTTGCTCGTGCACCTCGTCATCGTGTTGGTGCCTGTCGCGGCAGCGCTGGTGATCGTCGCCGGAGTCTGGCCCGCGGCGCGCAGATGGCTGAACTGGCTGCCCGCGCTCGCGGCTCTCGCCGCCTTGATCTGTGTGCCGATCACGACCAATGCCGGCCACTGGCTCGAAGACCACCTCACCGGGACGGTCACCGCCGCGATCGCGCATCACGCGGCCCTGGGCGAGCAGATGCTGCCGTGGACGATCGCCCTGTTCGTCGCGTCACTGGTCGTGTGGGCGCTGGCGAGGGCGGAAGGGCTACGCACCATGGCGGTCGGCCGAGGCGCGCGCGGCTCGGGTCTGTCGGCGGCCGACGTCGGCCGCAAACGCAGCACCAGAGGCGGCCGGCTGAACGGCCGCCTCGTGAAGCTGGTCGTGGCGGTCATCGCGATCGTCGCCGCCGTCGGCGCGATCCAGCAGGTGTACCGCACCGGAGAAGCGGGCTCGCGCGCCGTATGGTCGGGCAGCTTCCGCGGCTAGCCGACCGCGAGACCGCCGCCGTCCCCAGCCACCCGGCTCGCCCGCCTTTGTGCGGCCAGCACCCCCGAGGAGCGGCCTGCAGGCCGCTGTTCGGAGGTTTTGGCCGCGTCACGGGCACCCGCAAGCGGGCGGCCAAACGGGCCGGCCGATTGACGGCCTTGGCTCAGCCGAATAAGTTCGAGTACCAAACAAAATCGCCCAGCTCGAGGAGGCGCCCCGTGTCGCCGCTCACCCCAACCCCGCAGGATCGGTTCACCTTCGGTCTGTGGACCGTCGGCTGGCCCGCACGCGATCCGTTCGGCGACGCCACCCGGCCGCCCCTCGATCCGGTGGAGTCTGTGCACCGGCTGGCCGAGCTCGGGGCCTACGGCGTCACCTTCCACGACGACGACCTGATCCCCTTCGGGTCGGACGACGCCGAGCGCGAACGCTTGATCGAGCGCTTCAAGAAGGCGCTCGCCGAGACCGGACTCGTGGTGCCGATGGCCACCACCAACACCTTCAACCACCCGGTGTTCAAGGACGGCGCGTTCACCTCCAACGACCGGTCGGTGCGCCGGTTCGCGATGCGCAAGATCATGCGCAACCTCGACCTCGCCGCCGAGCTCGGCGCGACGACGTACGTGTTCTGGGGCGGGCGCGAAGGCGCCGAGACCGACGCCGGCAAGGACATCCAGGCCGCGCTGGCGCGCTACCGCGAGGGTCTCGACACGCTGGCGCAATACGTGATCGACAAGGGCTACGGCATCAGGTTCGCGATCGAGCCGAAGCCGAACGAGCCGCGTGGCGACATCCTGCTGCCCACCCTCGGCCACGCGCTGGCGTTCATCACCACGCTCCAGCACGCCGACATGGTCGGCATCAACCCCGAGGTCGGGCACGAGCAGATGGCCGGCATGAACATGGTGCACGGGGTCGCGCAGGCGCTGTCGATGGGCAAGCTGTTCCATATCGACCTCAACGGCCAGCACGGCCCGAAGTACGACCAAGACCTGGTGTTCGGCCACGGCGACTTGCTGAGCGCGTTCTTCCTGGTCGACCTGCTCGAGCACGGCTCGCCCGGCGGCGGCCCGGGCTACGACGGTCCGCGGCATTTCGACTACAAGCCGCTGCGCACCGAAAACATCGACGGCGTCTGGGTTTCGGCCGCTTCGAACATGGCCACCTACCTGCTGCTCAAACAACGCGCACAGGCGTTTCGCGCCGACCCCGACGTGCAGGCGGCGCTCGCCGCGAGCAAGGTCAACGAACTCGCCACCCCGACCCTCGGCCCCGGCGAGAGCTACGACAACCTGCTCGCCGACCGCTCCGCGTTCGAAGACTTCGACCCCGACGTCGCCGGCGCGCAGGGCTACGGATTCGCCCACCTCGACCAACTCGCGGTCGAGCACGTGCTCGGCGCGCGGGGGTAGCGCGTGCCGCTCGTCGCGGGCATCGACTCATCGACGCAGTCGTGCAAGGTCGTGATTCGCGACGCCGAGACCGGGGCGCTCGCGCGCGAGGGGCGGGCCGCCCACCCGCCGGGAACCGAGGTCGATCCGGCCGCGTGGTGGGCGGCGCTGGGCGAGGCGGTCGAGACGGCAGGCGGCCTCGACGATGTCGCCGCGGTCTCTGTCGCCGCGCAACAGCACGGCATGGTGTGCCTCGACGCTACGGGCGACGTCGTCCGCCCTGCTTTGCTCTGGAACGACACCCGCTCGGCGGCCGACGCCGACGAGCTGGTCGCCGAGCTCGGCGACGGTGACGCCGAGGCCGGCGCGAAGGCGTGGGCGCAGGCCGTCGGCACGGTGCCGGTGGCCTCCTTCACGGTCACCAAGCTGCGCTGGCTGGCCCGCCACGAGCCCGTGAACGCGGCCCGCACCGCCGCCGTATGCCTGCCCCACGACTGGCTGACCTGGCGGCTCGCGGGCGGCGGCGAGATCGAGACCCTGGCCACCGACCGAGGCGACGCGAGCGGCACGGGTTACTGGTCGGCGTCCACGAACGACTACCGGCTCGATCTGTTGGCTCGCGCGTTCGGGTCGACGCCGCTGGTGCCTCGGGTGCTCGGCCCGCGCGAGTCACCCGGCGCGACCCCCGGCGGCGCGCTGCTCGGCGCGGGCACCGGCGACAACGCGGCCGCCGCGCTCGGCCTCGGCGCGGGCGCCGGCGACGTCGTCCTGTCGATCGGCACCTCGGGCACGGTGTTCGGCGTGAGCACCACCCCCACCGCCGATCCCACCGGCGCGGTCGCCGGGTTCGCCGACGCCACCGGGCGATTCCTGCCCCTGGTCTGCACGCTCAACGCGGCGCGCGTGCTCGACGCCACCGCCGAGATGCTCGGCACGGACGCCGACGGGCTGGCGCGGCTCGCCCTCTCGGCGCCACCCGGGGCGGGCGGCCTGACCGTCGTCCCCTATCTCGAAGGCGAGCGCACCCCGAACCGGCCGAACGCGACCGGCGCGATCCACGGTTGGCGGCTGGCGAACTCCACGCCCGCCCACCTCGCGCGAGCGGCGATCGAGGGCATGCTGTGCGGCCTCGCTGACGGGCTCGACGCGCTGGTCGCGCACGGGGTGACGGTCGAACGACTGGTGCTGATCGGCGGCGGCGCTCGCAACGACGCGGTGCGGCGCATTGCCCCCGCCGTGTTCGGGATGCCGGTGGACGTGCCGGCGCCGGGCGAATACGTCGCCGACGGCGCGGCCCGGCAGGCGGCGTGGGCGCGCTCGGGCGGGTCCGAGCCGCCGGCCTGGCGCACGAGCGCGAGCCAGACCTACGCCGCCGACCCTGCCCCCGCCGTACGGGCTCGCTATGCCGAGGCGCGCGAACTCACCACTCGCGCCGGCTCATAGACGATCGGAGCGCTCACGATCTTCGCCTGAGCACGCTGAAAAGAGGCGCGTCGAGCTGCCTCTCGGCGGGTAGCGAGCGAGAGAGAGTCAGGTCACGGGATGCGGCGGTTCCTGACCGGGGCCGCCACGGTTAGGCTGGTCGCGCGTCGGCTGATCATCAGCGGGCCCGCCGGGATCCTCGGGAGGGATGTCGATGGCACTCCAAGCGCAGCGCCAGTACGTGTGGCGTGGGCCGACCGGCCCCTTCGAGGTAACGGTCGACCCTGGCGTGTTCATGCCGAGCTCCACGAGCAAGGTGCTCGCCGAAGCGCTGCGCGTCGAGCCTGGCGACGTCGTCGTCGACGCCGGCTGCGGCTGCGGCGTCCTCTCGCTGGTGGCTGCCCGCCTCGGCGCGGGCAAGGTCATCGGCACCGATTTTTCGGTCGCGGCGGTCGCCTGCGCCACCGCGAACGCCGAAAACCTCGCGCTGTCCGGCGTCGCCGAGTTCCGAGCAGGGCATCTGATGGAGCCGGTCGACGGCGTCAACGCCGATGTCGTGATCGCCGACGTCTCCGGCATCCCCGACGCCGTGGCACTGGTCACCGGGTGGTTTCCCGACGGCAAGGGCGGCGGCCGCACCGGCGCCGAACTGCCGGTCGAGATGCTGGCGCAGGTCGCCGACCACCTGCGCCCGGGCGGCCGGGTCTACCTGCCGACGGGCACGATCCAGGACGACGAAGCGATCCTGGCGGCGGCGCACGACGTCTTCGGCTCGGCGATGGAGCCGGTCGCGAAAAAGGAATTTCCGCTTCCTGACGTCGTCGCGACCTCCGAGCACGTGCGTGAGCTCATCGACGAGGGAACGATCCACCTCGCGCAGCGCGGCAGCCGGCTTTCTTGGGAGCTCACGATCTGGTGCTGCACCCTCGCGGGTGGCCAATAGTCGGCGCCTGCGACCCTGAAGGGCCCTGATTTCATGCAGACCCGATCGCTCGGAAGCGAGAGCCTCACCGTCTCGGCGCTCGGCCTCGGTTGTATGGGCATGAGCGAGTTCTACGGCGCCGCCGATGACGCCGAGTCGATCACGGTGATCCGTCATGCGCTCGACTCCGGCTGCTTTTTCCTCGACACCGCTGACATGTACGGCCCGTTCACCAACGAGCAGCTGGTCGGGCGCGCGATTTCCGGCCGCCGCGACGACGTCGTGCTGGCCACCAAATTCGGCAACGAGCGGCGGCCCGACGGCTCGCGGATCGGCATCAACGGCAAGCCACAGTACGTGCGTGCCGCATGCGAAGGATCGCTGCGCCGGCTCGGCGTCGACCACATCGACCTTTATTACCAGCACCGGGTCGACCCCAGCGTGCCGATCGAAGACACCGTCGGCGCGATGAAAGAGCTCGTCGACGCCGGCAAGGTGCGTCACCTGGGGCTTTCGGAAGCCGCCCCGGCGACGATCCGGCGAGCTCACGCCGTGCACCCGATCACGGCGTTGCAGACCGAATACAGCTTGTGGAGCCGCGACCCTGAAGACGAGGTGCTGCCGACCGTGCGTGAGCTGGGCATCGGGTTCGTGGCATACAGCCCGCTCGGCCGCGGCTTTCTCACCGGGCGCATCACCTCGCCCGACAACTTCGCCGACGGCGACTTTCGCCGGCACAACCCACGGTTTCAGGGCGAGAACTTCCGCCGCAATCTCGGGCTTGTCGAGCGGGTGCGCGAAATCGCGGCCGCGAAAGGCTGCGCGCCCGGGCAGCTGGCGCTCGCGTGGGTGCTCGCGCAAGGCGATGACGTCGTCGCCATCCCCGGAACGAAACGGATCGCTTATCTCGACGAGAATCTGGCCGCTGTCGACGTCGAACTGACCGCCGACGACCTCGCGCGCCTCGACGAGGCAGCACCGAAAGGCGTCACCGCCGGCGAACGCTACGCCGACATGACGCCGCTGCATCGCTGACGCTCTCAGCGCGCGGGAGGGTTTCGTGCGCGGCGCCGTAGGCGCCCTGCGGGCAGGCAAAGGGAGCCACGTGCGCCGCGCACGAGAATCTGCTGGGCCAAACCAGCTGACCCATCGACATGCCTATCGGCGCCAATGCTTTGGCCGACAGGGATTTTCGGTCGTGATCCCGCTTGACCGCGACGAAATCAGCGCAGCCGCTAGGCGTGTAGCCCACCGTTTGGTTGGCTCAACTCGTCGAGATCGTCGGGCGGATCCTCGTCGCCGTCAGCCGCGTCGTGGGGCTGCGCGAGCGCGGTGGCAAAGCCGGTGACGACGAAAAGCAGCAGCGTGATCACGTGCACCGCGGTGCACCACAGGCAGATCGCCTTGATCAGCACCGCCTCGGCATACACGAGATAGAACACGAACACGATGCCCGAGGCGCAGTACAGCGCCCTGCCGAAACGCACGAACGGATGCGCCGATCGCCATGCGACAGGCAATTGCCACGGGATCATGAAAACGAAGTAGGCCAGCCCAAGAACCGCAACCGGGATGCCGAACACGTGCGATTGCGCGCTGGTGGTGACCTTCTCGCAGTTGATCGCGCCCTTCGCCGAGCACACCAGCGACACGTGCTCGTCGAAATGCGCGATCGTCAGGTAGATCGCGACGCCGAGACCGGCCGCGGTGAGCGCCAGCGCGACCGGCGCCGCCCACCGCGGCGCCCGCATCGAACTACTTTCCGGCGCCATTGATCGCGGTCTCAGCAGTGGTCACGCCCGGCGCGGTGCAGACGTTCGCTGGCTTTCCGCCGTCGAGCTCGCAAATGATCGCGGTATAAACGTCGGCACTAGCCTTGATCGACTTGCCGACCTTCGAATCCGAATCGGTCATCGCCTTCGCGACCGATTCGGGAGTCATGCCGCTGATCACCGTCGGGTCGAAGACCGTGCCGTTCTGACGCCACTTCCCGCCGAAATCGATGAACGGATAGCCAGGGCTGCTGCCGCCCGGACCGATGCCGAGCGTTTCGAACAACTGGCTCTCCGCGGCGGTCAGAGTCTCGAGCGGCTTGTTTTCGCCGTCGACCTGCTCCTTGCCGTCGAAGTCGAGGTACTGGCTGGTGTAGGACGACCCGTGGAACGACAGCGTGGGGAGGTTGTCTTCGGAGGAGTACATCGTCGACAAATCGCTGAATGTGCCGAACCGGGCCAGCGCGAGAGCGAGCGGCCACCGGGTTGCCGCGCAGTTGGGGCAGTACTCCGCGCCGACATAGAGCACCTGGGGCAAGCCGCCCGGGCTGGTGAGAGCGGCGCCACCGCTGATCAACGACGGCGGGTTTCCGACGGCGCTCAGGTCAGGCGTCGACGCCAAGGTCGACGTCGCGGCGTCGGAAAGAGCACTGGTGACGGTGTCAGAGGCGGGCACGGGAGTGCTGTCGGCGCTGGTCTTCTTTTTCTGCGACAGCCCGATGCCGACGATCACGCCGACCACGATCAAGACCGCGAGTGTCGAGGCGCCGGCGATCAAGATGTTGCGCCGCCGCTCGGCCCGCTGGTGGGCGGCCCGCTGGGCCGCTATGCGCTCGGTGGCCTGCTTCTTGGCCGCATACTTGTTCGACGTCCGGCTCTTCTGCCGAACCTCGTCGCGTCCGTCGGCCACGCCACACCTCTCGCTCATTGAGCCGGCCATCGTCAGTGAGACCGGTCATGCGTCCGCCACCGCACGTGCTGGCGGCTCGGTGGCCAGCCTAATGGCTGCCCACACGATCGACACGCCGTCGGCCGTGCCAGACCGAGCGATTACAGCCGATTCGAGCCGGTCGAGCACCGCAGATCTTACGGGTCGACGACGAGAACGTACGAGCGCCCCACTTGGTTCACCGGCATCGACGAAAGGCCCCGGCCGTCGCGCGACGGTCGGGGCCTTTGGCTGGCGTCCGAAACGAGTTCAGTCGCCTTCGCGCTGCTCCGGAATCCCCCCGAGAAGGGCACGCACCTCGGTCTCGCGGTACCGGCGATGACCGCCGAGCGTACGGATCGACGTGAGCTTGCCAGCCTTCGCCCAACGGGTGACCGTCTTGGGGTCGACGCGAAACATCGTCGCGACCTCAGCCGGCGTGAGCAGCGGTTCCGCCTCGGGCGTGCGCGTGGTTGCCACGGAACTCCTCCTCGTTTGGACCGGCACGGTTGCCGGCCCCCACACGAGAGCCGACGGGACGCCAACTCTCTTCACCAGGGCCGACGGGGACGCCGGCCTCCTCACCGTAGGGTGGCCGATCGAAGCATCGACCCCCGTTGTGAAGCCGACCCGACGCCGACTTCGATGTGGATCACATCACATCGACCCACGACTAAATATTGCCGTTAGCCCAGGATGTCCGAAATGGTCCGACCGGACCATCCTACGATCTTGGCGGACTAGTTCCAGTTCGGCCGTTTAGCCGTACTCGTCACAGCATGCGGGGGAAAGCTCGCTTAGCGATATAGAAGCGGCCAAAACTGTTATGTGCTAAGGGATTCTCGCTGCCGCATGCGACGCATCACCGTGAATTGATGTGACCCGACATCGTTTTTCACGAGGCCCGTTCGAAGGCGCGTATCGCCGCCCACCGATCTCGCACCACGGACAAATGCCGGACCGCGCGATCGAATTCGCCGGCTCGCATCTCCGCGACGGCCGCCGCCACCAGCGCGACCGACGCCGCCGCGGCGTCGTCGGCGAAATCCGCGCCCGGCGCCAATCCCGAAAGCTCGGAGTCGGGGATCAAACCGACCAAACCGCCGTAGTCGAGCTCGACCACAGACCGGGCGTGAAATTCCTCAAGCCAGCGGCCGAGCTCCTCGAGTTCTCCGGCGGCAAGCAGGTCGACTCGACGCCGCCGCGCCACACCAAGCGCGCGGGCCACGCATCGGCGCGCGTCCGCCATCGGCGCGAGGTAGCGCACGGTGGGCAGCGTGCGCGCCGCACGAGAACCCGGCGTCGCTGCTTGATCGGCCCCGGCCCGCGCGGTCTCGGCGTCGTGCTCGAAGCGCGCGGTCTCGGCGTCGTGCTCGAAGCGCGCGGTCTCGGCGTCGTGCTCGGGTCGCACGGCGTCGCTGTCGCGGTCCGCGCCGTCACGGTCCGCGCGGACGTTCGGAGGCGCCGATGACGACGCTTCGGGCAATCCCCGCGCGCCGACGAGCCGCTGCTCCGGCCGGAACGCGGCGAACCAGGGCAGCGGGATGTGCCATGCCCGGCTGCGCACATGTGGCGCCACCACGCCCCGACGGCGCGATGCTTC
>Ga0164242_10004600_pt1 | contig 15475 bp, 8 predicted proteins | sample OricomgcompostMG_FD_108783 | JGI IMG/M metagenome (GOLD analysis project Ga0164242, IMG submission 108783) | Miracle-Growth compost microbial communities from Emeryville, California, USA - Original compost - Miracle growth compost (MG) ... | reverse complement strand
CGAAGTCGAAGCGCAGCGACGAGTAATCGAGGATCGCGACGTCGGCAGCGAGGCACAGGTCATTGATCTCGGGGTAGTCGGTGACGTCGAGGATCGTGCTGGCGTTCTCCACTCGCGAATTGACTCGCGCATTCATGGCGTGGCCACGGACGAGGAAGACGAACGAGTCGCCCAGCGCCGCGGTGGCCTGGTCGACGTCGAGGAAGTCCACCAACCGCGCCCGGAACTCATCGGACGAGAGGTTGTCGCGGTAGGTCGGTGCGAACAACACTGCCGTTTGATCCGGGCGCAGGCCGAGCACCTCCCGGACACGTCGCCGGACGTCTTCGGCCTCGGTCTTGAAGAAGATGTCGTTACGCGGGTAGCCGATCTCGAGCATCTGGCCGCCGAACGGGAAATCGCGAGCCAGCAGGGGCGTGGCGTACGGGGCAGGGGAGATCAGAAAGTCCCAGTCCTCCTGGCGGTCCAGGAAGGATTTGATCCGCGCCGGTGAGTAGCCGCCATGCTCCCAGTACGGCACCCCCGCGAGCTTGAACGGATATCCGTGGAGCGTCTGGATGAAGATCTGCTCGGGGCGGGTGCGCAGAAAGTCTGGCTGGTGCACGTTGTCGACGAGGTAGCGAGCAGTCGACATGAGCTCGAAGTAGCGCGCTGACTGGGCGACGACCTTGATGCCACCTTCCGGGACCTGAACCGACATGTCCTTGACGACCCAGTACAGGGCCAGATCCGTCCTGTCCGCCCATAGCTGTTCGTGAATGGCGAGGGCATTGCAGGTCGCCCTCTCGCCGTAATAGGTGCGGAAGAGGACGGCGTTCTCGACGGGACCCCACTGGTGGTTGATGGTCCGATTGCGCAGGACGTGTTGGTGGCGCGCGCCGCGTTCGGTCTCGGTCAGTGGGGGGTCGGCGATGAGCACGAGGTCCTTGCGCCCCGAGGGGCGACGTTCTAGGCGCAGGTTCGGACGCTCGCCATCCGTCTTCTCGAACAGCGGCAACGCGCTGAGCACGGTCGTGGCCGGTCGCAGCGCGGACGCGCCAGCAGCGCTCACGTCGAAGGAGAATCGTCCACTGGGCAGGTGCGCGGGCGGAGCACCCCACAACGAGGCCGTCAACGGCATCTCGGCTGACCACGCGCCCGATTCAGCCACCTGAATTGGAGCCGTGACCCGAATCCGGTGGTCGCTGAGTACCAGCTCGGCGCCTATGGCCCTGCCGTACGACTGGCCGCGCAGGCGGACGTGGTGCTCGCCGAGAACTGCTTCTTCCACGGAGAACAGGGAGTCAAAAGTCGAGATGCCGAGATTGCCGAACACCGTGCGTATCAGTGCGGCGCCGCTGGGGTGCGGCGCCAGTGCGCCGCTTTCGTTCTCGGGCCAGTCGATCACCCACTTCTGGCCGGCGGTGCTGTGAAGGCGCAGCCGCCACTCGACGGCGACGTCGAGCTGCGGCAGGGCGGCGATCAGTCGCGTGGGATCGAGCTCGATGCGTAGGTGGCCGCTCGGGCCAGAGGCCGCAAAGCGGACCTGAGACTCCCCGGCTGAGGCGACCAGCTCGGCCCTGCCGATCAGATTGGAGGCACTCACGGTGATCACGAACGGACCGGGTCGGTCCACGGAGAGGACACGCGCCTTGACACGGGTGATGCCGAGGAAGGGGGCCTGCGGCTCACGCACGGCCAGGCGAGCGCGAAGCCCGTTCGCCAGAGTCCGCGCAGGCACATTGCCCGCCGAGCCCCAGCGCATCGTGGCACTGACCACGCGCTCCCGGGCCCAGTCGCCGACCCGCACCGTTACACCGAACTCGTAGTCCCCGACCGGAAGATCCATTGCCCCGAGGTCGAGTACGGCTCCGAACGCCCCCGACCGGTGGTCCAGGTACCTGTGTTTGCTCACCCGGTCGATATCCGGGTCGGAGGTGGTTACCGTGGTCACCGGCGTCCGTTCGCCGTCGCGGAGCAAGAACAACTCGACGGACGGGGCCCCCTTCGGCACGTGGGGCCTGAAGGCCCAGCCGTGGATCATAAGGCGATCTTCGTCCCAGCGTGCCGTCCGTATCTCGGCGTGAGGGGTCAGCTGTTCCTCGGACAGGCAGCGCACGTTGAGCGGGACCGTGCTGAGAACATCGGCGAGCTCAGGGATCTGCGCGACGACGCAGTCGCCTTCCCACACCGGCTCCCACAGGTTGAGGTCCAGGCCATTCAGGTCGAGGAAACGCTGCACAAGGTCGCGATCACCGGCGACGATCAGGTACGCGAGGATGGCGTGCTGCGAGCGAACGTCGGCCCAGCGCTCGTCGGGGAGCATCCTCGTGAGTTCCCGCACCCCGTCGCGAAGCGTTTCCCACCAGTCGCGGTCGGCTCCTCCCAGCTGCCGTGCCGAGTGCTGAATGTCGTTGGAGAGCAGCTGGACCAAACGGTCATTGGCGATCTGTTCGTGCGCGCCGCGCTTCAGCTCGGCGATCGAATCCGCCGCGGCGCGCAGCCGGTCGCGCAGGTCTCGTATCGTGGCCGTCTGCTGCGAGATGGAGGACCGGTCCTCCCGAATCCGCCAGAAGTACAGCTGATCTGCCAGTATGTCGAACGATTTCGCCAGCGCGTACGCACGGGCCGAGGTTGCCTGATCCTCGTAGAGAACGCCGGCAGGAAAGGACAGTCCCGCCTGGTTCCAGAATTTGCGGCGGTAGACCTTGCTCCATGCCACGGCATTCACCAAGATCGCGGAGTAGTCCTCCAGGGTGGTGTGCAGGCGCGTCTTGCTGTGCGCCGACTGGATCCAGGGTCCAGGCTGCCGCGTCGAGTGCGAGTTGAACCGCTTGTACGAACAGACGGCGAAGTCTGAGCCGGTTCGCTGCAGCGTTCGGACGAACCGCTCGAGGGCGCGGGCAGAGAACCTGTCGTCAGAGTCGACGAACCACAGATATTCGCCACGGGCGAATCGGACGCCATAGTTCCTGGCCGCCCCCAGGCCTTGATTCTCAGTGCGGATGACCTTGATCCGAGGGTCGACCGTCAAGGCCTGAGCCACGGCGCCCGACCCGTCCGGCGAGCCGTCGTCGATGACGATGACTTCGAACTTGGAGTAGGTCTGTGCCTGGAGAGACTCGAGAGCCTCGCCGATGTACAGCTCGACGTCGTACGCCGGCATCACGATGCTGACCAGGCCCGGGACCCCGGACCCGCGGATGAACCGGACGGTGCTCCGCCGGTAGGCGTACGCGGCGCGGCGCCGGATTTCGCGGAGGATGCGGCGTGCCGTCCATCGTCGAGCAGCGGGCACTCGGATACCTCCAGTGGTCGAATCGTTCGTCCGCATACGTTAGTCGACATGCGGCGTGAGCCCGGGCATGCGTCCCGTGGGAACGAGCGCGTGCGGCAGTATGCTTGCCCTCCGCGCCACTCGTCGGGTGGCCGCCCAACCGCAGACTCGGGGACGGACGTTGACGAAGCGTGCACTGATCACAGGAATCACGGGGCAGGACGGCTCCTACCTCGCTGAGCTCCTTCTGGCCAAGGGTTACGAAGTGCACGGCCTCATCCGACGTGCCTCCACGTTCAACACCTCCCGGATCGAACATCTCTACGTCGATCCGCACGAGTCCGGCGCTAAGCTCTTCCTGCACTACGGCGACTTGAGCGACGGGGCGCGCCTGGTCACGCTGCTCGCGGAGATCCGCCCGGACGAGGTCTACAACCTTGCCGCGCAGTCGCACGTCCGTGTCTCGTTCGACGAACCGGAGCACACGGCGGACACCACGGGCACGGGAACGATCCGTCTGCTCGAGGCAGTGCGGATGTCAGGGATCGAGACCCGCTTCTACCAGGCCTCCTCGTCTGAGCTGTATGGGGCGACGCCGCCGCCGCAGAGCGAGTCGACGCCTTTCTACCCGCGTTCGCCCTACGCCGCGGCCAAGCTCTACAGCTACTGGATCACGAAGAACTACCGAGAGGCGTACGGGCTGTTCGCTGTCAACGGAATCCTCTTCAACCACGAGTCGCCGCGCCGTGGCGAAACGTTCGTGACCCGCAAGGTGACCCGGGCGGTGGCCGCGATCCAGGCCGGACAGCAGGACTACGTGTACATGGGGAACCTGGACGCGATTCGCGACTGGGGGTACGCCGCCGAGTATGTCGAGGGCATGTGGCGGATGCTCCAGACCGAGGAGCCTGACGACTATGTCCTGGCAACCGGCGTCGGCATCACGGTCCGCGAGTTCCTTGAGATCGCCTTCAAGCGGGCCGGCCTCGACTGGCAGGAACACGTTCGCTTCGACGAACGCTATCTGCGGCCGACCGAGGTGGATGCGCTGATCGGCGACGCGTCCAAGGCCCGGGACAAGCTGGGTTGGGTCCCCACCATCGACGGCCGAGCGCTGGCCGAATTGATGGTCGATGCCGATATCGAGGCACTCAAGCACGCCGGCCGCCCGTGGATCGACACGGTGCGCCTCGAGTCCTGGGCCACGACATGAGCCAGGACGGGGTTGTCTACACACCCGGTCAACTTGACCGCACGGCACCGGCCTACGTGGCCGGCCATCGTGGTCTGGTTGGATCGGCGATCTGGCGGCGACTGACCGGGGCGGGCTTCGAGCGGTTGGTGGGCGCCACGTCGAGTGAGGTCGACCTGCGCGATCGCGAGGCTGTGTTCCGGTTCTTCGCCGACACCCGGCCAAAGTACGTGGTGCTCGCCGCGGCGAAGGTCGGTGGCATCCTCGCCAACAGCACATACCCTGTCGACTTCCTGAGTGACAACCTCCGGATCCAGGTCAACGTGATGGACGCGGCGCGCGAGTATGGCGTCGAGCGGCTGCTGTTCCTCGGCTCGTCCTGCATCTATCCGAAGTTCGCCGCGCAGCCGATCCGCGAAGACGAACTGCTCACCGGACATCTCGAGCCAACCAACGACGCGTATGCCATCGCGAAGATCGCCGGCATCATGCAGGTTCAGGCGGTGCGTCGTCAGTACGGCTTGCCGTGGATCTCGGCGATGCCTACGAATCTGTACGGCCCGAACGACAACTTCTCGCCGAACGGTTCTCACGTGCTGCCCGCTCTGGTCCGCCGGTATGACGAGGCGCAGCGAGAGCAGGCCAAGAGCGTCACGAACTGGGGGACAGGTACGCCCCGTCGCGAGTTCCTCCACGTCGACGACATGGCTGATGCTTGCCTGCACCTGCTCGAGCATTACGACGGCCTGGAACAGGTCAACGTTGGGACCGGTTCAGACGTCACCATCCGCGAGATCGCCGAAACTGTGGCCCGGGTAATCGGATTCGAGGGTGACACGGAGTGGGACACCACCAAGCCGGACGGAACCCCGCAGAAACTCCTTGATGTCTCCAAGCTCGCCGGCCTCGGATGGACCGCGAAGATCGGTCTGGAGGACGGGCTGCGGACGACGGTGGACTGGTACCACGAGCACATCCACGGGCTGCGGGGCTAATGAGCACGACTCTGCAGCTGTTCGGCGGGCCCCTGGCCGGTGCCATCGATCTTGATCTCGAGCGCAGCTTCTCCGTCGTATCGAGGCTGCTGGGCGTTTCGCCTCTCAGCGTGTGCGCGCCGCCTGACCCGGCGATGAGCTCTTACGCCGATCCCAAACAGAGCACGCCCCGCTCCCGGCTGGACACGCTGAAGAATCTGTCGGCCGAGCTTGAGCGAGCCGATGCCGACTACTTCGTCCTCGACCTCACTTCCGCGGCAATGGAATTGGCCACGGTCGGTACGACGTGGTTCTCGGTTGAGTCGGGCGAGAAGTCCAAGCTCATGGAAGACCTCATCAGGGACCCGAAGCTTGAACCTTCCGTGTCCAAGCCGTACGAGATGAAGCGGCTGTCGCGCGAGTTGCGCGACAGTCACGACAGTTTCATCGAGTGCGTTCGCGCCCACTATGCGGCGGACCGCATCATCTTGATCACGTCGCACGTTTCCAACTTCTTCTGGGATGGGCGGGCGGTGCGGCCGCGCGCCAAGTCGCGCAGCGTTCGACACCTGCGCTCCTTCTTGAGGGAGCTGGAGGAACGCTTTGAACTTCAGACCGGATGCAGGACTATCGATGTCGCGCAGGACTTCCTACCGCTGACCGATGCCGCGCTGCCCGACTTGCGCCTCGGCCGAGACTTCCAGTACGCGCTGGAGCGGGAGCTGGTCGCTTCGTGCACTGGCAGCGCCCCGCGCTCGGCAGCGGTCGGGCGCTCACGCCGCGCCTCCGACGATTTCGTTGAGTGGGCCCACGAGGCGGCCCTTTCCAATGACGCGCCGAAGACGAGCAAGCTGCTGCGGCGCCTGCATGCGCGCGCTGGCTTCTCGGTTGCCGACGTTCACGCTGTCGCTGCGCTCGCCGCGCGGTTCCCGGAACTCGATCAGGCTGACATCGCCGCCGACATGGTCGCGGCACAGTCGGCAGAGCCCGTGCTGCGGACCCGCCAGCGCTTCGAGACCAACCGTGAGCTGCTGAGCGGATACGAATATTGCTTCGTCTCTGGCGTCGTCGAGACGGGCTTCGCGTCGTCGATCGTGCTGCCGATCTGTGACCAGTGGTTCTTGACGGTGGGACCCGGCGGGACGAGCCCGATCCGTATCGAGGCACGTGGCCGGACACAGGACTGGGATCCTGAGCAGTTTGCCGCGCAGGGATACCGCTGCAGCGTCCGCGAGATCGATAATGCGCTCGAGAGTTGGTGGGCGTACTTCCAGAAGGGGCGTACGGGTGACACGAGCCCGTTCCTGCTGGAGTTTGCGGATGCCGCGGAACTGGTCGATTCGATGCATTACCTCGATTACCCCGACGTTCTCTCCAACGAGCGATACTGCCTCGTCCTACGCGGTCAGACCCCGCCGCGCGGCCTCGTATGGGAACCGCGAGTCGACACGGCTTTCCTTTTCGACCCCCGCACACGCGTCTGTTGTCTGCGCAGCGGGCTCGGTGATCAGCTGTTCTACTACGTCTACGCGCGGTATTTCACAGACCGTGCGGGTCTGCGGCTTTACATCGACGATCTGCTTTACGACAACGACGACATGGTGTGGGGGACTCCCCACATTCGGCCCGATGTGCTGCCGATGACCAAGTCGGATGGGGTGTTCTCGCAGATCTTCTCGGACCGCCTGCGCCGTGCGCGCCGCCGGGATATCCGCAATCGGCGTGACAACCGCAGCGAGTTCCACCAGCTCGGTCTGCGCGAGATGGTCCTGGCGACCGATCGGATGCATCTCAAGTGCTGCCTCGACCGGCGGGACATCCCGACTTCTCTGACCGTCCAAGTAACCGACCTGGAGGGCTACGAGACTCTAACGCTGAATCCCCCTGGCATCTTGTTCTTGGATGTGCTCGCGAAGGAGGGACTGCTGCGCTATCGGCTCCTCGAGAAGAAGGAGCTTTGGGAGAGCGCCTTTGAGATGGCCGACTTCGTTTCTGAGGGGTCGCGTCAGATCGCCGATCAGATGCTCGCCACTGACGCCATCGTCGTGCATATACGCCGTGGTGACCGCGTGACGTTGGGGATGGCGGACGGGGACGCTTACTACCGCGACTTCGTGGTGCGCACCGCCGCGCTCGAGGAATACCAGAACAAGCACTGGTACGTCTTCTCCGATGACCTCGAGTACTGCCGGTCCCACCGTGTCGAACTCGGCTTGGACGTTGCCGGGGATCGGATCACCTTTGTCGAGGGAAACAACCACTTCGCCTCGATCGATGACTTTCACCTCATGGAACTCGGTAAAGTCGTGATCTGTGGCAAGAGTGGCTTCAGCGCCTGCGCTGCGATGATCAGCCGGCGGGTCGAATACATCTTCGGCACTGGGTACTCGCTTGCGCCCGGCGGTGACTCGTGGAGCCGTCGAGAGGCGGCTTCGACCTAGGCTCGCGTGAAATTTTCGGGCGCCCCGTCAACGCCGGCTCAAGCGCCGCAGCTTCCTGGCGGCGCGCCGCGGGAGTGCGCCAAGCGTCGAACGAGCAGATCCCCACTGGCCCTGTGGTTCGGCCGCATACACGCGGAGGTCGGCGAAGTGCAGCGCCGTATCGACGGGACTGGTGATCGTCACGTACCGAGCGCGAACGAGCGGGACGTCGATCCCACATTCGCGCCAAGCGCCACCCGCCAGCTTTCCCTCCTTGTACATCGGGAAGACGTGCGGGCGCGCATCTTGCTTCTCGACGCTGAGCGCCGCGAAGATGAACTTGGCACGAGCCTGCAGCCCGTCTCGGCGATTCGTCACTTCGATGCGCTGGATTCGGCGCACCTTGCCGAGGTCGACCGTGATGAACTGCCCGGGCCCAAAGCCGGTATGAAAGAAGAACTGATGATCGGGGTGGACCGTGCCAGTGGCGCCGAACGCTCCATATTTGGAGCTGAGCGTGTAAGGACGTCCGGTCGCCACTTCGACCGCCCCGCCGGATCCAGGGCGGTGCAGTCGGCTCAGTCGGGCGTTCGTTTGCAGGCTCTGCATGGTCAACGCCAGCGCGGCCATGAGCTGCGACTCATGCGCGGCAGAACGCCGGTCCGCTTCGTGCCGGCGAGTGTCCTCCGCCATCTTGGCTGCGGACTCGGGCGGCCTCGAATAGTTGCACCATGCGTCGGAGAGGAACAGCGGGGCTTTCTGCGGCACATTCCTCGCCACATCGAGCGGGTGCGGCAGCTTGGGGGTGCCGGCGTCCGGTATGAAGCTCTCGGTCCTCACGAACGTCAACTCCAAGACGTTCGGAACCCGAATATCCGTTCCCGGGATCGCGAAGTCCCCACAGCAGTTGTTCGGGTGCGCGTGCACGCAGACGAAGTGGTGCGCCAGCTTCTCGAAGAAGGGCGCGATCACCTTCCGGTGCGTCGGCCCGTCGATGAGCCTGCCCAGCCCGTGCACCTCGAGCACGATGATGCGAAACCGCTGCAGCGTCTCGTCCGGTGTGCCCAGGATGTTGCGGTACTCGGCACCTTCGATGTCCATCTGCAGCAGGAGGTCGCCCGTGGGAGCCGACATGGCGACCCAGTCCGCGAGCGCGATGTTGTCCTCGCCCGGCGCGACGTCGAGCCACTTCTTCTGGAACGTCTGCATGCCGTCGCGCAGCGGCGTCCGGAACTCAGAGGCGTCGCAGGTGAAATCGCACATGTGCGACTTGATGCCGTACTCGTCGGTGAGCACGTCCTCGAAGTATTTGATCCGATTTACGCCGGGGGAGAAGCACGCCTCGATTCCCTCGAGATCGTTGGGCACGAGGTAGGCGCCGTCGTGGTCGCCGCCGATGCGGATGAACGGCGTCTTCGAGGCCTTTGGCTTCAGGACCTCGAACAGTGCCAGGTACTCGGCGGTGGTCGGGGGCGCTGGGTCAGATCCCTCGTCCAGCGATATGGTGTAGAACTCGCGGAACCTCATCGTGCCCCACAGGGCCAGCACTGTGGTGATGGTGCGACGTGTGTCTGCATCGGAATCTCCAGATGGACGCCCGAATCTCGCTGTCGGGCAACGTATCACGGCTTTGGACACGATCGTGCGTGGCGATCGGGCGCGGTTCCCGGCGAAGAGCTCTCGCACCGGATCAGCCCATCGCCCGGAGGACTGCGGGCGTCAAGTACGGCGCCACCGTGCGAGCGTACGTCGCCGTGAGGTGGCTGGAGTCACTGTATACGAGCACGCCTCCGATTACGCCGCTGCAGCGGCTCGCGGAGCAGAAGTAGGTGGTCATATCGGCGACGGTGACCAACCGGCTCTGCACCCGCTCGGCCGCTGCGACAGCCGGATCCTTCGCCAGCCACGTCCGTCGGGAGCCTGCGCAAACCGCCGGAGTTGACCGATGTGCGGCCACACAAGCCGGGACGGTCGTCTCGGCGTCGGCGTTTGCCGAACTTGGCGTGTCGCGAATGACGAGGACGTGCAGCCCCGCCTGGGTGAGTTTGGACAGGAGCCTGGCGAATGCGGTGACGTTCGCTTCGTACGACAGCTTGCCCAGCCCGGCCATCCGCTCGACCGAGGCCAGCGTGGTGTTCGAGATCACGACCAGGTCGGGTTTCGTCGTGAGCAGCGTGTCCGCGACGCGCGCCACCCAGCCGACGCATCCGCTCGCGGCCGGGTCAGCGTGGGACATCAGCACGCTCGGGCACCAGTGGGCGAAGTAGGTATCGATCCGCCACTGCCGGGTCGTGGCGATCTCAGCCACGGCCGGACCCCATTGCGCGGCGTGCGAGTTGCCGACGAGTGCGACGGTCTTGGTGGCCTTTGTCGATTCGGTGTGGCAGTTGACCAGCGGCAGCGCGGGCAACGGGCTGAGGCAGTCGCCCGGCTTGGACCAGGGTTTCCAGAGGAAGGCGCCGTCGCTGCTGGCAGCGGAGGGGTCTGGGGTGATCAGTCCGGCCTCGCTGTCGGGCTCGCAGTGATGCGTCGAGTCGAGGTCAGCGGCCCCGAAACAGAACGCCGCGGCAGCGATGTGGGGATGCGCTTGGGCGGCGTGCTCCTGATGACGGTCAGCGACGCCGCTCTGGAGGAGTGAGGCGCCCACAATGACGCCCATCGCGGCGACGCCCATGGCATAGGGCTTGAGCAGCGGCCGGCCCCACACCGGCCTGCGGAAGGGATCTTCGACCCACCGCTTCGTCACCGCGGCCAGGGCGAGGGTGACGACGAGGATCGCGGCCTTGTCCAGACGCCCGAGGTGTCCGCCGCTCTTGTAGGGCAGCAGCACGAGTAGCGGCCAGTGCCAGAGGTAGATCGAGTAGGACGCGTCGCCGAGCCACTGCACCGGTCGCCACGACATCGCCGCGATCGGCGAGCCCGGACCGCGGCCTGCGTCGGCTGCGATCACGGCGGTCGCGCCGAGGACCGGAACGGCCGCCCGCCAACTCGGAAAGCTCGTGTCGTCGGAGAACGCGACTAAAGTCCATGCGACGGCGGCGAGGCCAGCCCAGACGAGGAGCGTGCGAGCCGCCAGCGGAAGGTGCAAGCGCCGGGCTTCGGTCCGTGCAAGCAGGGCAGCCAGCACACCGCCCACGCCGAGTTCCCACACCCGGGTCGGAGTGATGAAGTAGGCGACGCTCGGATTGCTGGCGGTTTCGTGGATCGAATACCAGAGCGAGGCGATCGTGACGGCGCTCAGGCCGACCGTGGCCGCGGCCCACGCGTGCCGTCGTGCGGCTAGCACCAGCAGCGCGATCAAGATGGGCCACACCAGGTAGAACTGCTCCTCGACCGACAGCGACCAGAAGTGCTGCACGGGCGTCGGGGCACCATTGGTAGCCAGGTAGTCGACGGAGTCGTGGGCCATGCGCCAGTTCAGGCCGTAGAGCGCCGCGATGCGTACATAAGTGGCAGTGCTCGCCCAGAGGACGTCGGGCGCCAGGAGACGGGTCGCCACGAGTGTGGCCAGCAGGACCAACAGCGCGGCCGGGAGCAGCCGCCGGATGCGTGCGGACCAGAACCGCAAGAGATCGCCAGCGCTGGTGGGACGACGTGCGAGCAGGTGCGAGCTGATCAGAAAGCCAGAGATCACGAAGAAGACGTCGACCCCGACGTACCCTCCGGGCAGCCACTTGGGCCAAAGGTGGTACAGCAGGACCGATGCGACGGCCAGGGCTCGCAGGGCCTGGATATCCACTCGCACGCCGAGGCGTGAGTTGTCGCGTTCCGCGCCTCGTGCTGGTGCACGAAGCGTCGCTGCCACGGGCTCCAGACTATCGGGCGCGGCAGGCGGCCGATTCAGTCACGCCCGTGGATGTCCTGGGCATAGACCTATCGAGGACGTCGTCCAGATGGATGTCGCTCCGGTTGGCGACGATCACGTCGGCCCGACGACACCTGCGACGTGATAGGGAAGCTGGAGATCACGAAAGACGTCAACGCCGACGAATCCGCCTGAAAGACGGTTCGGCCACCGCGCTCCAGGCGGTTCAACGTGACTCCGACGTGAACTGTTTGTTAACCTAGCGACCGTTTGATGTGGTCTGGGAGGGCAGCCGCAGTGCCGTGTATTCTGACGAGCCGTTTGTCGCGTCGCGTCTTCGTACTATTCGTACTTCCCGTCGTGATGCTCGGGACCGTCCGCGGGCTCCTGTTGGCGCCGCCGGCCGCTGCCCGAGCTGCGGCGCCGTCGGTGAGCTCGCTGTCGGTGACCTCCGGTTTGAGTGTTGGCGGCACGAAGGTCGGTGTACATGGCACTGGCTTCGTCAAGGTGCGGTACGTCGAGTTCGGTTCGCACAAGGTACGACCCCTCGCTGTGTCGTCTCAGCGCAAGCTTGTGGTGATCGCTCCGAAGCACGCGTCCGGCGCCATGGATGTCCGCGTGGTCACTGCCGCTGGGACGTCGGCCAAGGTCGTCGCGGATCGCTTCAGCTATGTCAAGGCGCCGACGATTGCCCTCTCCTCGGCACCGACCGGTGTGCTGATCGGTCGGCGGCTGGTCGTCACCGGGTCCGCCCTGGCTTTCCCGGCGCGCACGATCCTCCGTCTCCAACTGCTCAGCGACGGGAAGTACAAGAAGGTGGCCACCACGAGGCTCCGCGAGCCCGGGGGAACCTTCACGTTGTCATACCTGCCGGCGAAGGGGCACAAGCTCGTCGTCCGGGTGGTGAGTGTGGCGAGCCGTTCCGCACCGGCGGCTGCCTCACGCCGGTGGACGGTCAAGCGCGCTGCGGCCAGCTCGGTCACGAGCAGCGCCACGCCCCGAACGTTCCTCAAGGGCCAGGCGATCACCGTGAGCGGGACAGCGAGCAAGGTCGGTGGAGGTGTGCGGGTGGATTTGCAACAGCTCGCTGGCTCGAAGTGGGTGACCGTGAAGACCGGCACGACCAGCTCCGCGTCCGGCGCTTACAAATTCAGCATGGCGGAGACCACCGGCAACCACGAATTCCGGGTTCGGGTGGCTGCGACGCCAGCGACGTTCAGTGCCACCTCTGCGAAGCAGACCGTGCAGCACGCGGCTTGCCCGGCGATGAACAAGCCGTCCAGCCCCTATGCCGTCTGGTTCACCAACGCCGCAGCAAACGACGGCACGCCACTGTCCTCGAAACTGACCGGCTTGATCTGTGCCGCGGCGCCCAAGTCCACGATCAACGTCGCACTGTACCTGCTCGGGACAGCGGGCACGCAGGTCGGGAGCATGCTCAACGCGCTGCGCTACGCGGAGGTCGAGCGCGGAGTAACCGTCAACTTCCTGGTGGACGACATGCCCGACGCGACGACCGCAGGGACGATCAAGTCCGTCGCCGCGTGGGCCTCTCACGTGTACGCCTGCGATGCGGGCTGCGCCAACGTGCGTACCACCGGCGCCGACATGCACAACAAGATCGTGACGATCAGCGACATGAGTTGGGCATCCGGCGCAGACCCGGTGGTCGTACTGGGCTCCGCCAACTGGACGGACCGGCAATTGAACCAGTATTGGCAGAGCGACACGCTGTTCTACGACAACACCAAGCTCTACCGCGACGTTGTCGGACACTTCGGGCGGCTGGTCCAGTGCGCGACCGCGTGTCGGTCGCAGACTGTGACCGTGACAGATAGCACCACAGCGCTGTGGGCGCCGGTGACCTTCTCTGACGGCCCATCGGGTACGTCCGAGCAGACATGGGGCCTGTCTGGCGCACCGGTCTTCGACGGCGGTCAGAGCAGCGGGCTGAGCTACCAATTCTTCCCCGACGTGAGCACGGCCGCTGACGGAACCCGCGACAACCCCGTGGTCGACAATCTGGGCGCGGTTCAGTGCGCCCCAGACGGTTCTTCCAAGGTCTACGTCGCGATGTACTTCGTCACGCCGAACGTCACGCCGATCGCCCAGGCCGTGGGCGCGCTCGCCGACGAGGGGTGCCAGATCAACGTGCTGTTCAGCCAGGGCGGCGGTTCGTCCACGTCCCCTGCCGTGATCAACACCTTCGCATCCGAAAGCGGTGTCACCCCGCAGTGCGTCGACTTGATGCACACCAAGTTCATCGTGCTGCAGAACGTATCGGTCGATGGGGTCTCCGACCAGACCGAGATTATCGACGGCTCGCCCAACTGGACGCCGGGCGGCTTTTACCACAATGACGAAGTCCAGTTCACGCTGAACACGGCGACGTCGGGTGCGGCACAAGCGGCGCAGATCGGATCGCTCGCGAACAGCTACGTCGCCGAATGGAACACGATCAATGCGCATCGTCTCGCGGCGTGCGACGTGACCAAGTGAACCTCGACGTCGGCCCACGCGAAGGTAATTGCTTTTCAGGAAGCGGCGGCCCATCGCGGCGGGTGTGCGGCGCTCCGAGTTGCCGCACACTGATACGGGATCATTACCCCGTGGTCAGGCGCACGGCCGGGTTCATGTGACCGACACCGAGCCCTCGAACCGGAGGCCGGTCGCGGCGAGGAATTCCTCGAAGGCGCGGTGTTCGCGTCGCTCCCTACTGTGGTAGCCGAAGTACTCGTCGAAGACGATGATCGTTCCGGGCTGGAACCAGTCGCCCAGTTCGTCGAAGACCGTCTTCGTGGAGCTGTGGAGGTCGGCGCCCAGGTGCACGAAGCTGAACGGGCGGCTGAAGTTCGCGGCGAACTTCGGCACGGTCGTGTCGAAGAATCCGACATGGAACTCGACATTCTTCACCGGCAGCGCCGGCGCAGTGCCTCCGATCGAAAGGTCGCCGTTGTTCTTGGCTCCCCACTGCTCGGGAAGGCCGATGAAGCTGTCGAATCCGTGGACGGTCTGCTTTGCGAAGTGCTCGGCGATGAGCGTCAATGTCTGGCCGCGAAGACCCCGAATTCCGCGACAACACCCTGCAGTTCCGTCTTGCGGAGTGCCCGCCCGGAGCGGGTCGACGCTATTGACGAAGACCTGCGGAACGACGGCGCAGCTGATCAAAGACTACGAATCGTCCCGGCGACTCGGCAACGCCCGCACCACATGGCTACTCGAGGCCGGTGACTCGGCGCGTCATTCGTGCGCTCACGGCATTCCATCCAGGCCTGGACGTGAGCATCGCCGCCGGCACGGTAGTCGTCACTGTCAAACCGAACTTTCCGCAGGATGCGGCCGGGCTGGCCGCTCTCGACGAGTCAGGCGGGAACGTGCCGCGCGACCGACCAACACGGCGTCGACTCGTATCCGTGATGGAGATCGCTTCAATGGCGGTACGTACGAAGTTGATCAGTCCCGCGCGACGGATCTTCAGCGCCAAGTCGGCGCTTCCGGCAAAGCCGCTCACCCCCGCTCAGCAGCGAAGGCAACGACTGCGGGCGATGACCTGACCCAACTCGATCGCGGCAACCCGACCACGACGATGGCACTGGTGAAGGAGCTGCTGGACAGCCTCGGCCACGAGGAGTTCGCCGAGCCGGACTATCAGCCGACATATGTCGACCAGCACGTCGTCGCCGTGCATGCGTACCACAATCTCGTGTTCATCCAGAAGGGCCGGAACAACGAGGGCAGCAACCTGCCCATGAGCAAGCGGCTCTGACGGCGGCTACGCCTCGGCGAGGCGGCGGCAGGCCGCGACGAAGGCCGCGGTCGCCGCGCCGT
>Ga0164242_10004599_pt1 | contig 15475 bp, 17 predicted proteins | sample OricomgcompostMG_FD_108783 | JGI IMG/M metagenome (GOLD analysis project Ga0164242, IMG submission 108783) | Miracle-Growth compost microbial communities from Emeryville, California, USA - Original compost - Miracle growth compost (MG) ... | reverse complement strand
GTGGTGCCGAAGCGCAACACCACCCGCTCGTGGAACTCCGTGAGCCGCATCCCAGCCAACATACCCAGACGCGTCCTCAGCGCCAGCTGGCCGGCAGGTCGATGAGGTGGTTGGGGCAATACGTCTGCACCGCCAGGGACATGGTGTCGCGGGCGCGTTGCGCGGACATGGTGGCGCGCAATTGCATGAATGCGTACTCGGCCGGCGCCAGTCCCTGCTCGGCGGCGGCCGGGTCGTCCATCAACTGGCAGGCCTGCTGCTGATCGGCGCTGTCGGCGTGAGCCGGGCCGGCCCACAACGGCGAGCCGAACAGCGCCCCGGCCAGCACGGCGCCCGCGGCGAACGTGGTGATGATCCTCATGGGTGCCTCCCGCCGAGATGGGTGCCTCCCGCCGAAGCATAAGGTCATCCGGCCAGCGCCTCGCGGCACACCCGGACCGGATCGGCGACGTCGGCGATGCCGGCGGCGGCGCGCTGCGCGGCCGCCCGGTAGCCCGGTGACGACAGCACCTCGTTCACCGCGGCCACCAGCGCGTCGGCGCTCAGCGGCCGGATCAGCCGGGCGCTGCCCTGGCGGACCACCCGGTTGGCGATCTCCCACTGGTCGCCGCCGCCGGGCACCGCCACCAGCGGCACCCCGGCGAGCAGCGTCTTGGCCACCATCCCGTGCCCGCCGCCGCAGACCACCACGTCGGCGTGCCGCAGCAACTCGGCCTGACTGCCCAGCCCAACCACCGCCCACGGCGGCGCCGCCAGCTCCGGCCCGGCCAGCCGGGACACCACCAGCCGCGCCCCGGCCGGCAGCGTCTCCCCCGGCGTCAGGCAGGACAGCGCCACCTCGGCCAGACCCCGGGCGCCGGTCTGCGCGGTCGACGGCGCGACCACCACCACCGGCCCGGAACCGGCCGGGATGTCCAGCACCCGGTCGGTCGGCTCGAAGTGCAGCGGCCCCACCAGCACGGCCTCGTCCGGCCAGTCGGGCCGGGGCACCTCGAGGGCGGGCAGGGTGGCGATCAGCCGGCGCAGCGGCCCCGGGTCGCGGGCCGGCAAGCCGATCTCGGCCCGCGCCGCGGCGCGCTGCCGCAGCCCGGCCCGCCAGGAGCGCGCGGTCAGCGCGCGCATGGTGGCGTCACGCAGCCGGCCCCGCAGGCCGGTGCCCGTGGCCAGCCCGCTGCCGATCGGCGGCAACCCCTTGGACGGCAGGTAGAGCGGATGCGGGCTGAGCTCGATCCACGGGATGCCGAGCAGCTCGGCGGCCATCCCGCCGCCGGCGGTGATGACGTCGGACACCACCAGGTCGGGCGCCAGGTCGCGCAGGGCGGGCACGTTGAGCACCGCCATCCGGGCGGCGCGGCGGTGGATGCGGGCCCCGGCGTCGACGTCCTCGTCGGTGGCCGCCAGTCCGTCCAGTTCGACGGCGTCGACGCCGGCGCCGCGGGCGGTGTCCAGCCACTCGGCGCCGGTGAACAGCGTGGGGGTATCGCCGGCGTCGGCGAAGCGGCGGCACAGCGCGATCGCCGGGAACGAATGCCCGGGATCCGGCCCGGCGACCACGGCGACGCGCATCGGATTCACCCTGCCACAGCGTTCGGCCGCCACGCTCGCCTACGCTGGCGATATGACCGAGCTGACTGGGACCACCGTTGCGAACACCCGTACGGTCGAAGGATTCCTCAACGCGCTGCAGGACGCGGATTACGACGCCGCCGAGGCCGCGCTGGCCGACGACCTCGTCTACGAGAACGTCGGGCTGCCCACCATCCACGGCCGGGCCCGAGCCATGAAGCTGTTTCGCCGGATGGAGGGCCGCGCCGCCTTCGAGGTGAAGATCCACCGCATCGCGGCCGACGGCGGCGCGGTGCTCACCGAACGCACCGATGCGCTGATCTTCGGCCCGCTGCGGCTGCAGTTCTGGGTGTGCGGCGTGTTCGAGGTGCAGAACGGGCGAATCACGTTGTGGCGGGACTACTTCGACTTCTTCGACATGCTCAAGGCCACGGCGCGCGGGGTGGCCGCGCTGCTGCTGCCGTCGCTGAAAGCCACGTTCTGAGCGCGCCATGAGCCAGGACAGGGGCCGCACCCGGCCGAATTTCGTTCAGTTCGTCCGCTATTGCTGCGGCGGGCGGCTGCCGGACTCGATGCGCGACTGGGTGCGCAACGACCTGGCCGGCAAGGGCGCGACGGCCCGGATGATGCGGCGGGTGGCGGTGCCGGCGGTGCTGGTGCTGGCCCCGTTCTGGTTGATCCCGACGGCGCTCGACGTTCACCTGAGCATGACGCTGCCGATTCTCATTCCGTTCGTGTATTTTTCGCACGCGCTCAACAAGGTGTGGCGCCGGCACATGCTGGCCGTGCACGATCTGGACCCCGAGCTGGTCGACGAGGTCTCCCGGCAGCGCGACGCCCACATCCACCGCTCCTACATCGAGCGCTACGGCCCGCGCCCGGAAGACTAACCGGCGCCGCGTAACCCGCCGAGTTCGTCGAAGGCCTGCGCCCACCCGTTCAGCCGGTCGGTGGCCCCGACCAGCTCGGCCCGATAGTGCTGCGACGCGGTTGACCCGTCACCGTTGGCCGCGGACACCAATCTCGCTGCGGCGGTGACCATTTCGTTGTACTGGCGCACCCCGGCGCTCAGCTGCGCGGTGAACGCGTTGATGGTGGGCGCCAGATACGACCGGGATTCCTCGCCGGCCTGCGCCGCCCGTTCCATGGACACCACCTGAGCGGCGGTGGACGCCATGGCCGCCGAGGTGCGGCCGGCGGCCGCGGTCAGGTCGCGGATTTCGGCGGCCGGCAACATCGCGCCCCGCTCCAGCACGGCCAGCAACGAGGCGAAGCCGCGTTCGGAGGCGCCCAGCGCGTACATCGCCGGGCGGGCCGCCGAACCCGGCGGCGGCAGCCGGCGCACGGTCGCCGGCCGGGGCGCCGGTAGCGGCTCGGCCCGCAGCCAGCGGTAGCGCAGCAGCAGCAACGTCGCCGGAATGGCCATCACGACCGCGACGGCGCCGGTGATCTCCAGCAGCAGGGCGAACCATCCCCAGGCGGCCAGCATGATCGTCAGCACCGCCCAGAACGCGCACCCGGCGGTGAAGATCAGGCCCCAGCGCAGCGCGCGGCGGCGGCGGCGCAGCAGGCGCGCCCGCGGGTCCGTGGCCGCGCTGATCTTGCGGGCCACCAGGTCGGAAAGGTCGGCGGCGGCGGCCACTCCGCGCTGCAGCAACGCCCGCCACGGCCCGGGCTGCGTTGCGTTCACGGCCATGAGCTACTGACCAAGTGGTTTCTCGCTGACCGCGTCGCCGGCGCCCTGGCCGGGCGCGGGGGTGGCCTGGGTGCCGCCGGCGGCCGGTGTGCCTCCGGTCGGCAACGCCTCGCCCCGCATCGAGGCGCGGATCTGCTCGAGCCGGGAATGCCCGGCCATCTGCACGCCGGCCTGCTCGACCTCGAGCATCCTGCCCTGCACGGAGCCCTGTGCCAGTTCGGCGGCCCCGATCGCGTTGGCGTAGCGCCGCTCGATCTTGTCGCGCACCTCGTCCAGGCTGGGCACGTTGCCGGGGGCGGCCAGCTCGCTCATCGACTGCAGTGAGGCGCTGACCTGTTCCTGCATCTTGGCCTGTTCGAGCTGGCTGAGCAGCTTGGTGCGCTCGGCGATCTTCTGCTGCAGCACCATCGCGTTCTGCTCGACCGCCTTCTTGGCCTGGGCGGCGGCGTTGAGCGCCTGGTCGTGCAGCGTCTTGAGGTCTTCGACGCTTTGCTCGGCGGTGACCAGCTGGGCGGCGAACGCCTCGGCGGCGTTGTTGTACTCGGTGGCCTTGGCGGTGTCGCCGGCGGCGGTGGCCTGGTCGGCCAGCGTCAGCGCCTGACGCACGTTGACCTGCAGCTTCTCCACGTCGGCGAGCTGGCGGTTGAGCCGCATCTCGAGTTGGCGCTGGTTGCCGATGACCTGAGCGGCCTGCTGGGTCAGCGCCTGGTGGGTGCGCTGGGCTTCCTCGATGGCCTGCTGGATCTGCACCTTGGGGTCGGCGCGCTCGTCGATCGTGGCGTTGAACTTCGCCATCAGGTACTTCCACGCCTTGACGAACGGATTGGCCATCAGTCAGCTCCACCTTCGCTTCTCGAGGGGCCGCGGCGGCCCTGAAAAGGCTCCACGCCTGTCGCTCAATTTAGTGGGTCGGCGCCGATCGCCGTACCCCTTGCGGGGATCCCGCCGCTCAGGCCAGCGCCAGGCTGGCCACCGGCGGGATGACGACCTTGGTGCTGGCGTCGATGCTGGGGCCGGCCGGCGCGGCGACGGCCGCGCGTTCCTCGCTGGCCATCCGCTCGCCGGCGTCGGTGAGCACCGACGACAACGGGACGTCCAGCGCGTCGCAGATCGCGTTGAGCAGCTCGCTGGACGGCTCCTTGCGGCCGCGTTCCACCTCGGACAGGTAGCCGAGGCTCACCCGCGCCGTATCGGACACCTCGCGCAGTGTCCGGCCTTGCGTCGTGCGGGCCTCGCGCAGTACGTCGCCGATGACCTCGCGCACCAATGGCGGCATCCCGCCCTCCTTCGTCCAGTCGGCCCTGCGCGGCACGCCTCTTCACTCGCCTCCGGCAGGTGCTCAATTAGGTGAACGCCGGCGGGGCCGCGGTGGTTCCCGTTCGGGGATGCCGAATCAGCCCGAATCAGGCGGCGGTCCGGCGCACTTCGCGCACCGTCGAGACCACGTAGTCGATCCCGGTGATCACCGTGAGCACGATGGCCGCGCCCATCACCACGGCCGCGCCCACCCGGAACGGCCCGGGCGTGCCCGCCCACGGCAGCACGAACAAACCGATGGCGAACACCTGCACCACCGTCTTGAGCTTGCCGCCCCAGCTGGCCGGGATCACGCCCCGGCGGATGACCGCCAACCGCAGCACGGTGACCCCGAATTCGCGGGCCAGGATCAGCACGGTGATCCACCACGGCAGCTCGCCGAGCATGGACAGCCCGATCAGCGCCGACCCGACCAGCGTCTTGTCCGCGATCGGGTCGACGAACGCGCCGAACTCGGTGGCCATCCCGTAGTTGCGGGCCAGCAGCCCGTCCAACCGATCGGTGATGCAGGCGAACGCGAAGATCAGGAAAGCCAGGATGCGGAAGCCGGTCTCGTGGCCGTCACCGGCGAACAGGGCGAGCAGAAAGACCGGCACCAACACCAGCCGCAGCAGGGTCAACGTGTTGGCCAGGTTGGCGATGTTTGCCCGCCCTACCATCGGACCCGTCTGCGGCTGCCCCGGCACCGCAACAGAATAACGGTTGACCAGCGCAGCCGTCCGTGATGCCGATACTGTTAGCCGTGACCGAAAGTCCGCAGCGCTACCGGCCGCTGGTTCGACGCGCGCGAACGTCCGATGTTCCCGCCATCAAAGAACTCGTCGACACCTACGCGGGAAAGATCCTGCTGGAAAAGAACCTCGTGACGCTGTATGAGGCGGTCCAGGAATTCTGGGTGGCCGAGCTCCCCGATTCCCCGGGCCGGGTGGTCGGGTGCGGGGCGCTGCACGTGCTGTGGTCGGACCTCGGCGAAATCCGCACCGTCGCGGTCAACCCGGCGATGACCGGTCACGGCATCGGCCACGCGATCGTGGACCGGCTGCTGCAGGTCGCCCGTGAGCTCGAGCTCAAGCGGCTGTTCGTGTTGACGTTCGAGACCGAGTTCTTCGGCAAGCACGGCTTCACCGAGATCGAGGGCACGCCGGTGACCGCCGAGGTGTTCGAGGAGATGTGCCGCTCCTACGACATCGGGGTGGCCGAGTTTTTGGACCTGAGCTACGTCAAGCCGAACATCCTCGGCAACTCGCGGATGCTGCTGGTGCTGTAACGCTCGCGCTCGCGCCGCGCGGGCGTCACGCTGGCGTGACGCTGGCGGCCGAGCGTCACGCTGGCGTGACGTTCGGCGCTAAACGGCGCTAGTCGGGATCGCCGCCGTCGGCGTCGGCCGATCCGGCCCCGGAGCCGCGGATCAGCGCCAGCGTGCCGGCCAGCTCGTCGGGCTTGACCAGCACCTCGCGCGCCTTGGACCCCTCGGAGGGCCCGACGATGCCGCGGGTCTCCATCAGGTCCATCAGCCGGCCGGCCTTGGCGAACCCGACCCGCAGCTTGCGCTGCAGCATCGAGGTGGAGCCGAACTGACTGGACACCACTAGCTCGACGGCCTGCAGGAACACGTCCATGTCGTCGCCGATGTCGGGGTCGACGTCGGCGCGTTCGCTGCTGGTTTTGACGGCGGTGACGCCCTCGGTGTACTCGGGTTCGGCCTGGTCCTTGCAGGCGGCGACGACGGCCTGGATCTCCTCGTCGGTGATGAAGGCGCCCTGCAACCGGATCGGCTTGGACGCGCCCATCGGCAGGAACAGGCCGTCGCCCATGCCGATCAGCTTCTCCGCGCCGGCCTGGTCCAGGATCACCCGGGAGTCGGTGAGCGACGACGTCGCGAACGCCAGCCGGGACGGCACGTTGGTCTTGATCAGGCCGGTGACGACGTCGACGGACGGGCGCTGGGTGGCCAGCACCAGGTGAATGCCCGCGGCGCGGGCCTTCTGGGTGATCCGCACGATGGCGTCCTCGACGTCGCGCGGCGCGGTCATCATCAGGTCGGCCAGCTCGTCGACGATTGCCACCACGTACGGGTAGGGCCGGTATTCGCGCTGGCTGCCCAGCGGCGCGGTGATCTCACCGGAGCGCACCTTGGCGTTGAAGTCGTCGATGTGGCGCACGCGGGAGGCCTGCATGTCCTGGTAGCGCTGCTCCATCTCCTCGACCAGCCAGGCCAGCGCAGCGGCGGCCTTCTTGGGCTGGGTGATGATCGGGGTGATCAGATGCGGAATGCCTTCGTAGGGCGTCAGTTCCACCATCTTCGGGTCGATCAGGATCATCCTGACCTCTTCCGGGGTGGCCCGGGCCAGCAGCGAGATCAGCATCGAGTTGACGAAGCTGGACTTGCCCGAGCCGGTGGAGCCGGCCACCAGCAGGTGCGGCATCTTGGCCAGGTTCGCCGAAATGAAGTCGCCCTCGATGTCCTTGCCCAGGCCGATCACCAGCGGGTGGTGGTCGCGACGGGTGGACGGGGCGGTCAGCACGTCGGCCAGCCGCACCATCTCGCGGTCGGTGTTGGGCACCTCGATGCCGACGGCCGACTTGCCGGGGATGGGCGCCAGCATCCGCACGCTCTCGGTGGCCACCGCGTACGCGATGTTCTTCTGCAGGGCGGTGATCTTCTCCACCTTCACCCCGGGCCCCAGCTCCACCTCGTAGCGGGTCACGGTCGGCCCGCGGGTGCAGCCGGTGACGGCGGCGTCCACCTTGAACTGGTTGAGCACCTCGGTGATGGCGTCGGCCATGACGTTGTTCGCGGCGCTGCGCTTCTTCGGCGGGTCCCCGGCCACCAGCAGGCTCAGCGACGGCAGCACGTAGGGTCCCTCGACCACCCGGTCCAGCTCGATGGTGTCGGAGTTGTCGGCCGCGCGTCCCCGCTTGCGGCCGCGCCCGGTTTTGACGGCGGGCTCGGGCACGGTGGGGATGTCGTCCTGCAGCGCGGCCTGGGCGTCGTCGTCGGGCGCCCACGCCGCCGGTTCCGGCTCCGGTTGCGCGGTCGCGTCGTCGAATTCGCCGGCGTAGTCGTAGGGCTCGTCGCCGTAGTCCCCGTCGGTGTAGTCCGCGTCGGTGTAGTCCTCGTCGGTGTAGTCCTCGACGAACCGGGTGTGGAACAGGTTGCGCATCACCACGGGCAGCTCGCGGATGGTGGTGCCGGTCAACAGCAGCAGCCCGAACATGAAGCCGATGAACAGCAGCGGCGCCGCGATCCAGGGCGTCAGCCCGTCGGAGAGCGGGCCGCCGATGGCGAAGCCGATGAATCCGGCCGCGCGCCGGCGCGCGTCGGGGTCGCCCGGCGATCCCGACCACAGGTGGCGCAGGCCCAGCACCGACAGGGCGATCAGCCCGGCGCCAAGGATCAGCCTGGGCCGCACGTCGGGATCGGGCTCGGTGCGCATCAGCGTCACCGCCACCGCGGCCGTGACGACCGGCAGCGCCAGCACGCCCGCGCCGATGAACGTCCGCAGCGCGGTGTCCACCCAGGCCCCGACCGGCCCGGCGGCGTGGAACCACGAGCTGGCGGCGACCACCACCGAGAAGCCCAGCAGCAGCAGCGCGATGCCGTCGCGGCGGTGCCCGGGGTCGATGTCGCGGGCCCGCCCGATCGACCGGGCCGCGCCGCCGGTGCCCCGGGCGGCCAGCATCCAGCCGGCGCGCAGGGCGCGGCCGCAGGTCAGGCCCGCGGCGACCAGCGGCGGGTGCTGCCGCCGCCGGGTGGGCCTGCCGGGCTTGCGGCGGGACGCCGCCGGTCGCGCGCCGCGCGACCCGCTGGACCGCGAAGTGGCCTTTGACCTGCTCGTTCGGCTTCCGGAGCGGGCGGCGGTCTTACTGGGCATGACGGCAAGGGTAGTCGCAACGGCATCATCTACACCACCCGCCACACTGGTAACGACCAGGCTTGTGCGGCAGCTGCGGGCCGGGCCCTGAATTCGCGTGAGTAGGGTGACATCCGGTGCGAGAAGTCGTGCTCGTCACCCCACCCCGGAGCGCCCAGGAGGCCACAAGCATGCCCGTCGTCGTCGTCGCCACCATGACCGTCAAACCGGAATCGGTCGACACCGTCCGCGACATCTTGACTCGTGCGGTCGAAGAGGTGCACGACGAACCCGGTTGTCAGCTGTATTCGCTGCACCAGTCGGGCGAGACCTTCGTGTTCGTCGAGCAGTGGGCCGACGAGGAGGCGCTCAAGGCGCACAGCACCGCGCCCGCGATCGGCAAGATGTTCAGCGCGGCCGGCGAGCACCTCGACGGGGCCCCGGACATCAAGATGTTGCAGCCGGTTCCGGCCGGCGACCCGGGCAAGGGACAGTTGCGTCCCTGATGCCCCGCTCGTCGGAAGGGCCCCTGACGGGAAAGGTCGCCTTCATCACCGGCGCGGCGCGCGGTCAGGGGCGCGCGCACGCGGTGCGGCTGGCCGCCGACGGCGCGGACATCATCGCCGTCGACCTGTGTGACCAGATCGCCAGCGTGCCCTACCCGCTGGCCACCCCCGAGGAGCTGGCGGCCACGGTGAAGCTGGTGGAGGACATCGGCTCGCGCATCGTGGCCAGGCAGGCCGACGTGCGCGACCGGGAATCCCTGTCGGCGGCCCTGCAGGCGGGTCTCGACGAGTTCGGCCGCCTGGACATCGTGGTGGCCAACGCCGGCATCGCGCCCATGTCCGCCGGTGACGACGGCTGGCACGACGTGATCGACGTCAACCTCACCGGCGTCTACCACACCATCAAGGTCGCGATCCCGGCCCTGGTCAAACAGGGCACCGGCGGGTCGATCGTGCTGATCAGTTCGAGCGCCGGGCTGGCCGGCGTCGGCAGCGCGGACCCGGGTTCGGTCGGCTACGTCGCCGCCAAGCACGGGGTGGTGGGTTTGATGCGGGTATACGCGAATCTGCTTGCCGGGCAGATGATCCGGGTGAACTCGATCCATCCCTCCGGGGTGGAGACGCCGATGATCAACAACGAGTTCACCCGGGAGTGGCTGGCCAAGATGGCCGCCGCGACCGACACGCCGGGGGCGATGGGCAATGCCATGCCGGTGGAGGTGCTCGCCCCCGAAGACGTCGCCAACGCGGTGGCGTGGTTGGTGTCCGACCAGGCCCGCTACATCACCGGCGTCACCCTGCCGGTGGACGCGGGCTTTTTGAACAAGTAGCGGCCATGGCACGAAATCCGGTAGCGCAGACGGCATTTGGGCCGATGGTGTTGGCGGCGGTGGAGCAGAACGAGCCGCCCGGCCGCCGTTTGGTAGACGACGACTTCGCCGAGCTGTTCCTGCCCGCCCCGCTGCGCTGGCTGGTCGGCGCCACCCGGTTCGCCCCGGTTCGTCACCTGATGATCCGCGGCTCGGAGTTCACCGGTCCCGGGCTGTGGGCGAATCTGGCCTGCCGCAAGCGTTTCATCGCCGACAAGCTCAAGGAGTCGCTCGACGACATCAACGCCGTCGTCATCTTGGGGGCGGGGCTCGACACCCGGGCCTACCTGCTGACCCGGCGGGTGCGCATCCCGGTGTTCGAGGTCGACCTGCCGGTCAACGTCGCCCGCAAATTCAAGACGGTCCGCCGGGTGCTCGGCGAGCTGCCGCTGTCGGTTCGGTTGGTCGCGTTGGACCTCGAGCACGACGACCTGCTCACCGCGCTGGCCGAGCACGGCTACCGCACCGACTACCGGGTGTTCTTCATCTGCGAAGGCGTCACCCAGTACCTCAGCGAGGCCACCGTGCGCCGGACGCTGGACGGGCTGCGCGCGGCCGCCCCGGGCAGCCGGCTGGTGTTCACTTATGTGCGAAGCGATTTCATCGACGGCACTAACCGGTACGGCACCCGCACGCTGTACCGCAACGTGCGCCAGCGGCGCCAGCTGTGGCATTTCGGCTTGCAGCCCGGCGAGGTCGCCGACTTCCTCGCCGAGTACGGCTGGCGGCTGGTGGAGCAGGCCGGACCCGACGAACTCATGCAGCGGTATGTCGTGCCCACCGGCCGCAAACTCAAAGCCTCCCAGCTGGAATGGTCGGCCTACGCGGAGAAGACCTAGCCACCGCGGGCGTTCGCGACACTTAAACCTTGGCGGCGACACGCCGAAAAGCGCCTGCCTGCTTTAAGTTTCGCGGAGCAAGGGAACCGGGTGCGGAGTGAGCCGGGGCTAGACCTCGATGACGGTGGGGACGATCATCGGCTGTCGGCGGTAGGTTTCGCCCACCCATTTGCCGACGGTGCGCCGCACCCCTTGGGCGATGCGGCTGGGGTCGGTGATGTTCTCGGCCACCAGCGCCTCGAGCTCCTCCTCGACCCGGCGCACCGCGGGCTCGAGCGCCTTGGGGTCCTCGGAAAAGCCGCGCGAATGCAGATGCGGTGGCGCCACGGGACGCCCGGTGCCGCGCTGCACCACCACCGTCACCGCCACGAAACCCGACGACAGAATCAGCCGCTCCCCCAACGTGATGTCGCCGACGTCGCCGTCGACCAGGCCGTCGACGAACATCTTGCCGACCGGCACCGCCCCGGAGATCGAGGCCCTGCCCGCGACCAGGTCGACGCTCACCCCGTTCTCGGCCAGCAGGATCGACTCCTCCGGCACGCCGGTGCGGGCCGCCAGCTTGGAGTTGGCCCGCAGCATCCGCCACGTCCCGTGCACCGGCATCACGTGGCGCGGCCGGACGCCGTTGTACAGGAACAACAGCTCACCGGCGTAGGCGTGGCCCGAAACATGAACGCGCGCTTGGGCGTTGGTGACCACCCGGGCGCCGATCTTGGCGAGCTCGTCGATCACGCCGTAGACCGCCTCCTCGTTGCCCGGGATCAGCGACGAGGCCAGCACCACAAGGTCGCCCGCGGTCAACGTGATGCTGCGGTGCTCGCCGCGCGACATCCGCGACAGCGCCGACATCGGCTCGCCCTGGGTGCCGGTGGTGATCAGCACCACCCGCTCCGGCGGCATCAGCTCGGCGGCGCCGATGTCGATCACGTCGGCGTCGGCCACCCGCAGGAATCCGAGTTCGCGGGCGATGCCCATGTTGCGCACCATCGACCGGCCGACGAACGACACCCGCCGGCCCAATGCCACTGCGGCATCGATGATCTGCTGAACCCGGTCCACGTTGGAGGCGAAGCAGGCCACGATGACGCGGCCCTCGGCGCCGCGGATCAGCCGGTGCAAGGTCGGGCCGACTTCGCTTTCCGAGGGGCCGACGCCGGGCAGCTCGGCGTTGGTCGAATCGCACAGGAACAGGTCGACCCCGGCGTCACCGAGCCGCGACATGCCGGGCAGATCGGTGGGCCGGCCGTCCAGCGGAAGCTGGTCGAGCTTGATGTCGCCGGTGTGCAAAACCGTTCCGGCGCCGGTGTGTACGGCGATCGCCAGCGCGTCGGGGATGGAGTGGTTGACGGCGAAGTATTCGCATTCGAACACGCCGTGGGTGCTCTTGTGCCCCTCGGACACCTCGACGAACACCGGCTTGAGCCGGTGTTCGCGGCACTTGGCGGCGACCAGGGCCAGGGTGAATTTCGAACCGACGACCGGGATGTCGGGCCGCAGCTTGAGCAGGTAGGGAATGCCGCCGATGTGGTCCTCGTGCGCGTGGGTGAGCACCAGCGCCTCGATGTCGTCGAGCCGGTCTTCGATGTGCCGCAGGTCCGGCAGGATCAGATCGACGCCGGGCTCGTCGTGGGTGGGAAACATCACCCCGCAGTCGATGATCAACAGCCGGCCCAGGTGCTCGAAAACCGTCATGTTGCGGCCGATTTCACTGATGCCGCCCAGCGCGGTGACCCGCAACCCCCCGGCGGCCAGCGGGCCAGGCGGGGCGAGGTCTACATCCACTGCTCGGACGCTCCCCGGGTCACCTGAGCACCGAGGCCGCACGCATGTCGGCGCTCAACGCCTCGATCTGCTCGGGCGTCGCCGGCACCTGCGGCAGTCGCGGATCGCCGACGTCGATGCCCTGCAGCCGCAACCCCGCCTTCGACATCGTCACCCCGCCCAGGCGGGCCATCGCGTCGCACAGCGGCGCGACGGTCGCGTTGATCTTGCGGGCGGTGGCGATGTCCCCGGAAGTGAAGGCGGACAACAACTCCCGTAGCTGATTGGCGGCGACGTGCGAGATTACGCTGATGAAGCCGGTGGCGCCCATGGCCAGCCACGGCAGGTTCAGCGCGTCGTCTCCGGAGTAGTAGGCCAGTCCGGTCTCGGCGATGATCTGGCCGCCGGCGTGCAGGTCGGCCTTGGCGTCCTTGACGCCGACGATGTTGGGGTGCGACGCCAGCGCGCGGATGGTGCTCGACTCGATGGGCACCACCGAGCGTCCGGGAATGTCGTAGAGCAGCACCGGCAGTTCGGTCGCGTCGGCGACGGCGGTGAAATGCGCGATCAGCCCGCGCTGCGGGGGCTTGGAGTAGTAGGGCGTGACCACCAGCAGCCCGTGCGCGCCCTCGGCCGCGCAGGCCTTGGCCAGCCGGACGCTGTGCGCGGTGTCGTAGGTGCCGGCGCCGGCGATGACGCGGGCCCGGTCGCCGACCGCCTCGAGCACGACCCGCAGCAGCTCGCGCTTCTCGTCGTCGGTGGTGGTCGGGGATTCGCCGGTGGTTCCGGACACCACCAGCCCGTCACAGCCGGAGTCGACGAGATGATTGGCCAGCCGCGCGGCGGCGGCGGTGTCCAGCGAGCCGTCGGACGCGAACGGCGTGACCATCGCGGTCAGCACGGTTCCCAACCGCGCTGGGGCGTCGAATCCGACCGTGCTCACGCTGTTCAGGTTACCTGGCGGGGGCAAGGGGTTTCGTGACCGCTCAGGCCTCGGTGGCCAGCGGGCTGGTGGCGACCTCGGTGCCGTCGGCCAGCGTGGCGATCTCGAAGTCGGCGAACACCGCGGGCGCGACGTCCGCCAGCCGGCGCAGGCACTCGATGGCCAGCCGCCGGATCTCCACGTCGGCGTGCTCGCTGGCCCGCATGGCGATGAAGTGGCGCCAGGCGCGGTAGTTGCCGGTGACGACGATGCGGGTTTCGGTCGCGTTGGGCAGCACCGCGCGGGCGGCCTGGCGGGCCTGTTTGCGCCGCAGTACGGCGCTGGGTTGGTCGGCGAACTTGGCCTCCAGCCTGGCCAGCAGCTCGGTGTAGGTGGCCCGGCTGGCGTCGGCGGCCGCGGCCAGGATCTGCTGCAGCTCGGGATCGTCGTCCAGGCCCGGCGGCACGACGACGCGGGAGTCGTTTTCGGGCACGTAGCGCTGGGAGAGCTGGGAATAGGAGAAGTGCCGGTGCCGGATCAGCTCGTGGGTGCAGGACCGGGAGATGCCGGTGATGTAGAACGACACGCTCGCGTGTTCGAGCACCGAGAAGTGGCCGACGTCGATGATGTGCTTGATGTAGCCGGCGTTGGTCGCGGTTTTGGGGTTGGGTTTCGACCAGCTCTGGTAGCAGGCCCGCCCGGCGAACTCGACCAGCGCGGGGCCGCCGTCGGCGTCGGTGCTCCACGGCACGTCCGGGGGCGCCAGGAAGTCGGTCTTGGCGATCAGTTGCACGCGCAGCGGCGCGATCTCGGCCACGGGCAATCACCTTAGCCCGGCGACGATGCGCGCCGCCGCGCGGCGCGTCAGGCGACCGCACGCAGCGCCGGGGCCAGATCCCCGCGGTCGACGACGCTGAGCCCGCGCAGCCCCAGCCAGGACGCCATGGACCACAACTCACCGGCCAGCGCCGCGGCGACCCGAGGCCGCGGCGCCTGCGGCTCGGCGAAGGCGCCGAGGACGCGCAGCGTGCCCTCGGCCCGGTCGGCCTTCAGGTCGACGCGGGCCGCCAGCCGCCCGTCCATCAGCAGCGGCCACACATAGTAGCCGTACCGGCGCTTGGCGGCCGGCGTGTAAATCTCGATGCGGTAATGGAATTCGAAGAGCCGCTCGACGCGGGGCCGGAAGAAGATCAGCGGGTCGAATGGGCACAGCAGCGCGGTGCCGCGGTCCGTGCGCGGCACCGCGCGGCCGGCCCGCAGGTAGGCCGGCGCCGGCCAGCCGGCCACCTCGACGCGTTCCAGGTCGCCGGCGGCCACCAGCTCGGCGATCGCCGGCTTGACCTGCGCGGCGGACAGCCGGAAATAGTCGCGAATGTCGGCCTCGGTGCCCACCCCCAGCGCACCGGCGGCCCGCAGCGTCAGCTCCCGGATCGCCTCGTCGTCGTCGACCCGGCGGGCCAGGACGTCGGCCGGCAGCACCCGTTCCACCAGGTCGTAGTGGCGGGCGAAGCCGACCCGGGTAGCGGTGGTGAGCACTCCGGCGGCGAACAGCGCCTCGGCGACCCACTTGGTGTCGCTGCGGTTCCACCAGGCGCCCTTCCTGCGGCGCGGCTCGGCCGCCAGATGCGCCTCGATCTGCCCGGCCGTGCTGGGCCCGAGCTCGGCGACGGCGGCCACGACCGCGTCGGCGAGCCGCGGATTGGCCTGCACGATGTGGGTTCCCCACCGGCCGTGCCGGTACTGACGCATCCGCCAGCGCAGCAACGGCCAATCCTCGACGGCCATCAGCGCGGCCTCATGCGCCCAGTACTCGACCAGCAGCCGCGACGAGCGCGGGCCCCACGCGGCGCGGTCGAGCACCTCGCGGTCATACGGGCCGAGCCGGCTGAACACCGGAGCGTAGTGGGCACGCACCGTCACCGACACCGAATCCAATTGCAGCACTTGGATTTTGGATATCAGCCGGTTCAGGTGCGCGCGGGTGACGGCACCCGCGGGCCGGGGCTCGGTAAAGCCTTGCGCCGCAACGGCAATCCGGCGGGCCTGGGCGACGGACAGCCTGCGGGTCGACACGGCGCCGACGATACCGCCGCCCGGCGACACTCAGCCCGCGCGTACCTTGCCGTCCACCGCCGCCAGCAC
>Ga0164242_10004598_pt1 | contig 15479 bp, 12 predicted proteins | sample OricomgcompostMG_FD_108783 | JGI IMG/M metagenome (GOLD analysis project Ga0164242, IMG submission 108783) | Miracle-Growth compost microbial communities from Emeryville, California, USA - Original compost - Miracle growth compost (MG) ... | reverse complement strand
CTATCTCGACAATTTTTCGGGGTTTGTTCTCTCGACACTCGCCGAGGTTCATCCGAGATATCTGCAGAAGGAACAGATCGCTGAGTCGATCCGACGCGAATACGGCATTGCGATCCCTGACTTAGTCGTCGGTCGCTTGCTGCGTCGAACCAGGCGACGTGGTTTGGCCGACGAAGTCGCAAAAGATTGCTTCTCAGCCTCTTCGGCAGGCCTCGAGCAGGCGCCGGCGATACGCGAAATGTCGAGCCGCTATCGCGCTCAGCAGACTGAGCTCGAATCAGAGTTCCGCCACTTTGTCGAGAATGCTTATCCAGAGCACGCCGGCCTGCTTCAACAAGATGTCGGAACTGCTCTCCATTCGTACTTCGAGCGTCATGCCGTTCCGTTGCTTTCGCGAAGTCTTCAAGGTTCCCCGCTAACTGTGCAGAGCGGCGTCGGGTTCGATTATTTGATTTCCCGATTCGTCGCCGAACTTTCGGCCTCGGATCAAGCTCGCTTCCAGTACGTGGTTGATGCGTCGAAGGGCGCCATACTGGCTGCAGTACTCGAACTCGACACTTCCGGGTTCAGTGACTCATTGCATGGGCTTAGCCTCTACTTTGATACTCCGATTGTGATCAATGCCTTGGGTTTCCAGGGAGATCTGCTCCAGAGAGCGGCCTTGCAGGTCATTGATATCGCGAAGTCTCAAGGCGCCCGGCTGTGCGTTTTCGCCCATTCAGTAAAGGAGCTGCGCGGGATCCTCGGCGGTGTCGAATCCTCGTTGAGAGCTGGGGGCCGTTCCCAATCCACGAGCGCTGTGTACTTGCACTTTGCCGAGACCGGACAATCCGCAGTAGACGTTCTCGAAATAGGGTCCCGCCTTGAGGAGTCGCTAGAAGCACTAGGGCTTCGCGTCGTCGACAAGCCGTCGAATTACGCTGCCTTCGGACTGGATGAAGCAGGGCTCGAGAAACATCTGCAGGACGTTGTGCATTACCGCGAGGCTTCGACGCGTGTCTACGATGTGGATTCCCTTGCGGCCGTTCATCGTCTCCGCGAGGGTCTCTCCCCGGAACGGTTCGAGCGAGCAAAGGCGATCTTTATTACTTCCAATAGCGCTCTCGTCAGGGCAGCGCGTGACTACGTAGGGACAAAGCGAGGGCGAGACCAATTTCCTCTAGCGTTGCATGAAGGTGCAGCGGCGGCGCTCTTGTGGGTGCGGAGCGCCGCGATGGAGGACGACGTGCCTCGTGAGCAGCTTCTGGCGACCGCGTATGCAGGAATGCAGCCGAGCCCGGCCTTGTGGTCCCGGTATCTGAAAGAGATCGACCAACTTGAGGCTAGAGACGCTGTAACAGCAGAGGAGGCGGTCATCCTTCGCTCTACTTCGGTAGGTCGTTCCGCCTTGATGGATGAGACCCTCGGCGAGGGCGGGGAACTCAGTGATGAGTTGCCGCTGCAGGTTCTCGAGCGAGTGCGGTCGGGCATTGAGTCGCCGTTCCAGGGCACGATAGAAGAGCTTGAGTCAGCACGCGAGAAGGCGGTTCTAGCCGCGGCCACTCTGGCTACGGAGTCCGCGGAACAAAAGCGGGCACGAACTGCAGCCGAAGATCAAATGCGCGCACTCGTGGAGCGCCTCGAGAAGCAAGAGCAAGAGAACTCAGAATTCAGATCTCGACAACTGTCCGCGCTGGATCGGCGGGTGGCGAAATCGGTCCGAGTGTGGTCGAGAACGTTCGTGGCGGCGTCGTTCGTACTGGTCATTGTCTTGGCCTTCGTGATCGCGTACTCGAGCATTCAGGGGAAGAGCTCATTCCCTGGATGGTTGGTCGCGGCGGTGATGGCGGCGCTGGCGGTGGTTGCGATCGTCCCACTGTTCTTCCCCGGATCGGTGCTCGAATGGCTTCGCCCCCTGGAAGAGCGATGCATCGCGAATTTTCAGAGGCGCCGCCGACTGTCGTTGGGCTATGACGACGCGCCCTCGGAAAGCACTGTCAGATAGGCGAGTTGGCTGTCGCCTGGTCATTTTTCCAGGAGCCGGTCAAGCCTCGATTGGATGAGCGGAATGAAAGCGGGATCCTTCTCGATCGCGATGACTCGGAAGCCCTCTTGCAATGCCGCAGCAACCGTGGTTCCGGATCCGGCAAACGGTTCGAGGACAATTCCACCAACTGGCGTCAGGAGTCGGGTGAGCCACCGCATGAGGGAAAGCGGTTTGACCGTGGCGTGAGAAACACCAAAAGCGCGAGGTCGTTCTGTGGTCGAGGCCTTCTGCTCGTATCTGAAGATGGGGAACCGGGTCGAGATCGCGTCACCACGCCAGGTGCCCGTCAACAAGTCCAACGCGTCAGCCTGCTCTGCGTCGAGGGCGACATTGGCCGGCCACTTACGGTCACCGAACCGTGCGGTCTCGATGTTGATCCCGCCCGTGTGGTGGTTGAGGACGTTGTTGATGACCGTCCCGTCCAACGGTTTGCGGGCGATGATGATCGGCTCGAACGACGGCCGCAGCCCGGTACCCCAACCCTTCCAGGCGCGTGCATCCTCAGTGACCGGTGTGCCGTGGTGCAGCACGCGCCGAGTGGGCCCGAGGACACCATCTCCACCGGACAGCTGCACGAGACGGTCCGACCGGTGCGCACCGTCGTGCGCGTCGATCGCCTGGCTGATGTCCATGCTCTTGGGCATGCCAGATGTGTAGAGCCACGCGATCTGATCGCGCACCTCAAAGCCAGCATTCTCAATCCCGCGAGCCAGCCGGTGCCAGGTGCGCGTCCCGCCGAACGCAGCCAGGTGCGCCCCGGGCTTCAGCGCATGCATCGCACCGGTCGCCCATGCCTGACACCAAGCCTCGAACACCTCCGCGGTGCTCATCCGAGTCAGGTCCACGTCAGGGAGCGACTCCGCAAAGCCCGCCTTGGCGTCCCAACTGTTGCCGTTGAACGCCAGCCCATAGGGCGGATCGGTCACCAGGGCGTCCGCGCCTGCGGCGGGAAGGGTGGGGAGGAGCTGGACGGCGTCACCTTGGTAGAGCTGGACGCCGTTCTCGTTGATGACGGGAGTCAAATCGATGTTGTCGGGCACAGGCACCTTCACTCAGGAGAGAAACAGACGTCCGTCTCCGCGCCCGACGAACCACAACACCTGCCAGGTAGGCGCCGATACAGGGAAGAACCCGGTGTGGCCGACCGTCAGTGCCAATTTGAGAAGCGTGCCCTGTGCCTCTTCGGAGTCCGCGGAGCTCTTCGCTTTCCCGTGCTCGGACTGATCCACACTTCTGGCAATGGACGTATGCCGCCGTGCGGCGCCGCGAAGCGCGTTTGCGTACCTGTCGGGTGTGACGGTGTCGCTGCGGGTGATGACGGCCGGGCAGGGTTACCGGTATCTGCTGAGCAGTGTGGTTTCCGGGGACGGAGTCCGGGATGCTTCTAGCGCGCTGACTCGCTATTACGCGGAGACAGGCACTCCGCCTGGCCGCTGGTACGGTGCTGGTCTTGCTGGTCTTGAGACCGTTGCCGACGGTTCCACGGTCACCGAAGAGCAGTTGCGGAGGCTTCTGGGAAGTGGCCAGCATCCGGCCACTGGTCAGGAACTCGGGCGCGGTTACCGCCGCTACCAACGGCCGGCGAAGCCCGACCAGGGCGGCGCTCCTCCTCCCGAGCCGGCTGCCGCAGCGTCTTCGCTGCCGAGCCGCCATGCGGTCGCTGGGTTCGATCTGACGTTTTCGGCTCCGAAGTCCGTCTCCACATTGTGGGCGCTCGCAGACGCTGGCACGCAAGAGCTGATCGCGCGCGCGCATCACCAGGCCATGAACGAGACGCTCACCCTGCTGGAACACCGGGTCGCGATGACACGAACCGGTGCTCGCGGCCCAGTCGGCTCCGTGGCGCAGACCGAGGTACGTGGAGTGATCGCTGCAGCCTTCGACCACTACGACTCACGTGCAGGCGATCCGCAACTGCACACGCACGTGGTGATCGCCAACCGTGTGCAAGCCGTCACTGACGGGAGGTGGCGAACCCTGGATTCGAGGGCGCTGCACGCCGCCGTGGTCGGGCTGTCCGAGCACTACAACGCATTGATCTCCGACCGCATCAGCACAGCGCTCGGAACCGCTTGGGCCTCACGCGAGCGGGGGCCGAACCGCAACACTGCCTGGGACATTGCCGGCGTCCCAGAAGAGCTCATGGACCTTTTCTCCACCCGCTCGGCACATATCGAGCAGGCCGTCGCGGAGCTTGCCACGCACTATGCCCACGACCACGGGCGGCAACCCTCCCGGCGCGCTCTCATCAGGCTAAGACAGCAGGCGACTCTGGAGACCCGACCCGAAAAAGAACACCACTCCCTGGCCGAGCTCACCGACACGTGGCGGAAACGCGCGACCCAGCTCCTGCATCACAACGCCACCGAGTGGGCCCTTCACATGATGGACACCTCGCCTACAGAGCCTGTGCTGCACGCCGATGACCTTCCAGAGGACAAGGTGGTCGCCTTGGCCGGGCAGGTCCTTGGAGCGGTCCAGGAGCGCCGGTCCACCTGGCGCCGCTGGAACCTCCACGCCGAGGCCGCCCGGCAGACCATGCCGCTACGTTTCGCGACCGCAGCCGACCGGGAGGCGGTCATCGACCGCCTGGTCGATCAGGCGCAAACCTCCTCTACCAGGCTCACCCCGGAGGAGATCGCGCACACCCCTAGGACCTTCCGTAGGAGCGACGGAGACAGCGTCTTCCGCCCGCGAGCCTCGATCGTCTTCACCTCGCAGCAGGTGCTGGACGCCGAGGCCCAGCTCCTTGATGCGTCCCGCGCTCGGGCCGCGCCGACCGTCCCGCTCAACGTCCTCGAACGTCGCACTCGAGCCGTTGGTCCCGACCAACGAGCCCTGGGCGCAGACCAGAGAGAAGCGCTCGAGATGATTGCCTCCTCGGCACGTGTGCTCGACATCCTCGTCGGCCCAGCCGGGACGGGTAAGACCACAACTATGCGGGCCCTCCGGCAGGCGTGGGAGGACGTCCACGGATCCGGCAGCGTGATTGGCCTAGCCCCGTCCGCCGCTGCCGCCGACGTCCTCGCCGGTGAACTTCAGATCTCAACAGAGAACACCGCGAAGTGGCTCCACGAATACCAGCGCGATCACGCCCGCCTGGTGCCAGGGCAGTTGGTAATCATTGACGAGGCATCCATGGCAGGCACGCTCGCCCTGGACCGTATTACCCGCCATGCCCGCGCGATGGGCGCGAAAGTTCTTCTCGTTGGCGACTGGGCGCAACTGGCTGCCGTGGATGCCGGCGGCGCCTTCGAGCTCCTTGTCGCCGATCGGAACGACCCGCCCCACCTGGACGATGTCCGGCGTTTTCATGAGCCCTGGGAACGCGACGCCTCCCTGCGTCTACGCCTCGGCGACACCAGCGTTCTCAGCGTCTACAACCGCGAACACCGCATCCACGAGGCCAAACTCGATGACGCCCTCGAGAGCGCCTACGCCGCCTGGTCCGACGACCGCAACGCAGGGCGCAGCAGCATGATGATCGCGGACACTGCCGAACTCGTCTCGCAGCTCAACGCCCGCGCCCGCAATGACCGCGTCCTCGCCGGCAAGGTCGAGCCGCGCGGGATCTCTTTGCACGATGGAAACCAGGCCAGCCGCGGCGACGCCATCATCACGCGACTGAACGACCGACGACTGCGCTTGGGACGAAGCTGGGTCAAGAACGGCGACCGGTGGGAGGTCCTTGCCGCACGCGGCGACGGTTCCCTCACCGTCCGGCGCAGCGGGACGCGACACGGTGGCACCATCACCTTGCCCGCAAGCTACGTCGCCGACCAGGTCGAACTCGGGTACGCCGTCACCACGCACCGCGCCCAAGGCGCCACCGTCGATATCAGCCACACGATCGTCGAATCGGCCAAAGTCACCCGCGAGGCCCTCTATGTTGCGATGACGCGCGGCAGAGCTGGCAATCACGTCTACGTGGCCATCGACCGGCCTGATCTCGAGACGCACCAATTGGCCGACGGCGACGAACCCTCCGCAATCGGGGTCCTCACGGCGGTGCTGAAACACGCCACTACGGAGAACTCCGCACATCAAACCGCCAGGGCCGAGACCGAGCAATGGGCCTCCATCGCTCAACTCGTCGGCGAATACGAAACCATCGCCCAGACAGCCCAGCTCGAACGCTGGCACGCCCTGCTCGAACGAGGCGGCCTGCCACAGGCTGTCATCGAAGAGCTCATCGACTCCGACACCTTCGGAATCCTCACCGCCGAGCTGCGCCGACTCGATGCCGAAGGACACGACATCGACAATCTCCTGCCGCGTATCGTCCGAGCCGGCGGCCTCGAGGACGCTGACGACCTTGCCACTCTTATCCGCTCCAGACTCCTCCGAGTCACCAACAGGTACCACCCCACGCAACCAGCGGCTGAAGCGCATCTCATAGCCGGAATCTTCCCGAACGCTGCAGGCGTGCATGACGCCACCTTTGTCAGAGCCCTTCTCGAGCGAGAACACCTCATCGACACCCGGGCAAAGGAGCTCGCACAAAGCGCGCTCAAGGGCACCCAACCCTGGCACGCACAACTACCTCCGCTCAGAGGCCAGCGAGAGCAAAGCACCTGGTTGCTCCACGTGGCAGTGATAGCTACCTACCGCGACCGATGGCAGGTCACTTCGACGACGCCTCTCGGTCCCAAGCCGGATAGCGACATGCAGTTGCGCGACCGCGAACGCGCAGCAGACCATCTCCGAGCACTGGCAGATCTCGAAGGCCGCGCACCCGGTGGCGACCGCAACCTCGAGCGCGTCCCGCCGCGGCGGTCGATGTGATCGCAAAATTCCGTAGCCGCCGCGAACCAACTGGCGTAGCCTGCTTCTTGCGGGACCACCCACGGGCCACGGGCCATTTCGTCCGCGTAGACGCTCCTCGGAGCAAACTCCAGCACAGAACCCGCAACCTCAAGTTCGTTCTGTGTCCGGAAAGGTCCTCGAAGATGGCCCTCGTCATTGCTTCCGTCTGGCGTCTCAGCGCAGCCGTCAACCGTCATCTGGACCGGTGGGCCCCATCACGTCGCCTGCTGCGGTGGCTTCGAACCCGCCAAGGGCTGAAGTGGGGAATGCCTGCCGCATGCGGCGGCCTGGCGCTGGTGCTTGCCGGCATCGAGATCGCCTCATTCGTACCCGAAGCTCGGCTTCCCGTTCTCTACCTTCCCGCAGTGCTGCTGATCTGGGACGGCTTCAAACTTGCCGTCCATGGTCCGATTTCGCTTCTGCGACTGGGATTAGCACGGCTGCGCGAGCGCACGACTCGTCGGGCGTCGGCGACGAGATGACTGTCGCTGATTGATGGTTCATGCTTGAATGCACCTAAGCCCGTCTGCGCGGGTTCGCGGTGGTGGGGCTCACCGCACATGAAACCGCGACCTTCTGGTCGCCAACGGTCCCTATCTCGGGTTCAACGACGTACCGAGATGGGAGATCTGTGGAATCGACTGCTGCAACAGGCCTCGGCGTGCTGGTGCTCGCCTTCGGCGTGGGGATCGGCATTTGTCTGCGCCTTCTGGTTGGCCATATCGCTGGGGATCCTCCTCAGGCCGCCCTGCTGTGGACCGTCGAGCTTGCTCTTGCCGCCATTCTCGGCGCGGCGGTCGGTTTCCCGTTGTTCCACGATCCCGCCGAGTTCCAGGCGCTCGGCGGCGGTCTTGGCTTCGGCCTAACCGCCTACGCCGCGACCTCGGGTGTTTTGGCGATCAGAGCGCGCGCTTCGAGGAGGCTGAGCACTCTCTTTCTAGGGATCGCACACTTTTTCGCCACGTCTGCTGCCGCGACCGTGGGCGTGCTCATTGTTGTCGAGGGGATGCGCTGGGGCTGACGCGGCCCCTAGACGATGAGAGCTTCCGCCTTCGCAGGGACGCACCCGCCATCGCGACGGGCAGATCCCATCCGTACAGCCAGCCAAGGGCGGCAAAGCTGAGCGCCGCGGCGGCGTCGGGATCTGGAAGGGCACGACAGACAAGGTAAATGCGGGTCTGGTCGAGGAGTTGCTCGCGGAGTCCTTCAAGATAGGCGACGGTCTCGTGAGCATCGAACGCGGCTCTGCTCACCTGCTCTCCGAGGTGTCGGCGGCACAGCCGCTCGGATCCTCTTGCTCCAGCTTGTGGATCAAGGCACATCGCGCAGACCAGTGGGCGCCAGACGCGTTCGGTCTGATCAAGCCACCAGCGTGTGAAGGTGAAATCGTTGACGGCGCGGGTGCGCTCTTGGCAGTAGGGGGCAAGCGCACCGAGCATGACATGGCCGCGCATTTCTTCGCACACCGGACATGACTTGCTCGGGCGCAGAAGGCGCCGAGCTTGCCGCCAGCTCGCGAAGGCGAGCCGGCCGCTGAGTTGTTCGAGAATGGCGGCACTTGCCATACCCGCCTCTAAGGGCAGATGCGAGCTCGCCCCGTCGTTGCCGTAACTCATGAGCTCAAGCTCGACCGTCGCGCGAGCCCAACCGTGTCTGCTGCATAAATGAGAGAGCGCCTCCAGCAGACGACGATGGAGGGCGAGTGAATGATCGGCCTCGATGAGGCAGGTGACGACTTCCACTTCGGCGACGGAGAGTCGACTGTCGGCGCCCGTCCCGAGTGGGCCTTTGTGGTTGTGATTGGTGATGATGTGTCGTAGTCCCATGGTGTGTCCTTTCCGTAAGGGCAGGGACCATTGGCGGTGTTCGCGGTTAGGTGTGGCGGGTCCCACCGCCAGGAACGGGTATTCAGTCGGACGCAGGTTTCTGGTCGATTGCGATGACGTACCAGTGGTCGTCGACGCGGCGCAGGTGGTTCCAGCTGGCGGTCGGGGCGGCCGGTCGCAGGATTCCGTCGATGGAGGTGATCAGTGGCCGGATCAGCGCGTCGTGGGTGACGACGATGACGTCACGAGTTGGGTCCTCGTCCAGCACGGCGTCCAGGGCGGGGATGGCGCGTTCGAGGACGTCATGGGTCCTCTCGACGCCGGGGGCGTCGTCGACCGTGCCGTATCGGGCTTCGACTTCGGCCTTGACTTCTCCGGTCTGGTGCCCGTAGTCGCGATCGTTGAAGCGTTCGTCGATGCGCAGGGGGATGCCGGCGGCCTGCGCGATGATCTCTGCGGTGCGGCGGGCGCGCTCCAGGGGGCTGGAGAGCACGATCCCGGTCCCCTTGTCGGCCAGAGCCGCTGCGAGGCGTTCAGCCTCAGCCACTCCCACTTCGTCCAGCGGTGGGTTCGCGAGACCGCGCAGCCGTCCTTCGGCGTTTAGCGCGGTCTGTCCGTGACGGGCGAGGTAGAGGTTCTGGGTGCTCACGAGGTGATCCTTCCGGTCGTGGTCGTGGAGACGAGGGTGCGGCAGTGCGCGATGCGCTGGTGATGGTCCAGCAGACGCCGTGCCGCGCTCACCGGTGTGGGGTGGCGACGCCCGTCGGTCTTGGATGGAACGCGGGGAACTGCGATCCACTGCGCCCGGCCGGAGGCGCTTGGGCCGATGCGGTAGATCCGGCCGATCGGCACGCCGTCGAAGCTTGCGACGAGGACCGACCGTGCGGGCGGCCACAGGGGTGCAATGGCCAAACCGTGGTGGTGTCGCTGTTTCTGAAGGGCGAGTTCTTCGAGCATGAGCAGCTTGGCGCGCACAATGATGCACTGGGCGCGTCGGAGCACGTCGCGATCTTCCTCGTCCACGTCAGCTCCTGACCAGCTTGCGGTAGGAAACCCGCGATCGTACGGCGTCTGCTCCGAGACGGCGGGTGCGGTCGGCGTCGTAATCGGCGTAGTTTCCCTCGAACCACCGCCACGTTGCCGGTGCTTCGGTTAGTCCCTCCCAGGCGAGGATGTGCGTGGCGATCCGATCGAGGAACCAGCGGTCATGGGAGGTGATGACGGCACAGCCGGGGAAGCCCTCAAGGGCGTGCTCGAGGCTCGCGAGCGTTTCCGTGTCGAGGTCGTTGCTCGGCTCGTCCAGCAGGAGGACGTTGCCGCCCTGCTTGAGGGTTAGGGCGAGGTTCAGGCGGTTGCGTTCCCCGCCGGAGAACAGGCGCGCCGGCTTCTGCTGCGTCGCGCCTTTGAAGCCGAAGGCGGCGAGGTACGCCCGGGAGGGGATCTCGACACGGCCGACGGTGAGAATGTCATCTCCGCCGGAGACGGCCTCCCACGCGGTCTGATCTCCGGTGATGCCGGCCCGGTTCTGGTCGACGTAGGACAGCCGGACCGTCTCACCGATGGTGATGCGGCCGGTGTCGGGCATCTGGCGGCCGGTGAGCATCTCGAACAGGGTGGTCTTCCCGATCCCGTTGGGGCCGAAGACTCCCACGATGCCGTTCTGTGGCAGAGAGAACGACAGGTCGTCGAAGAGGAGGCGGCCGTCGAAGCCCTTGTGAAGGTGATCGACCTTGATCACCTTGCTGCCGAGCCTTGAGCCGGGCGGGATCTGGATCTCCTCGAAGTCCAGCTTCCGAGTGTTCTCGGCCTCCGCCGCCATCTGCTCGTAGCTTGCCAGACGGGCAACCGACCGGCGGCGTCTGTCGGCGGCCGAGGACCTCACCCATTCGAGCTCTTCTTGCAGACGGCGTCGGCGCTTGTCGTCCTTCTTGCCTTCGAGGGCGATCCGGGCCTCTTTGGTCTGCAGGAAGCTGGCGTAGTTGCCGGGGTAAACGTAGGCATGTGTGCGGTCGATCTCCAGGATCCATTCGGCAACGTTGTTCAGGAAGTACCGGTCGTGGGTGACGGCGATCGCGGTGCCGGGGTAGGCCTGCAGGTGCCGTTCGAGCCAGGCGACGCTGTCGGCGTCGAGATGGTTCGTCGGCTCGTCCAGCAGCAGCAGCTCCGGTTGTTGCAGCAGGAGCCGGCAAAGGGCGGCCCGGCGCCGTTCTCCGCCGGAGAGGTTTCGTACGGGAACATCGCTGGGCGGGCAGCGTAGAGCATCCATGGCCTGCTGGAGCTGCACGTCGAGGTCCCAGGCGTCCAGCCGGTCGAGCTCGGCCTGGAGCTCCCCGAGTTCGCCCATGCGCTCTTCGGTGTCGTCGACCGCGAGCGCATCGGTGGTCTCCTGGAAACGGCGCAGCACAGCCAGGGTGTCTTCGACGGCGTCCTCGACGTTCTCGCGAACCGTCTTGTCCTCGTCGAGAGCGGGTTCCTGTGCGAGCAGCCCGACACGCACACCGTCGGCGGCGATCGCCTCGCCCGACTCCGGCTGCTCGAGTCCGGCGATCACGCTCAGCAGCGTCGATTTGCCGGCGCCGTTGGGCCCGACGACGCCGATCTTCGACCCGACGAGAAAACCAAGCGTGACGTCGCTGAGAACCCCTCTGCCGTCTTTGACGACGCGCACCCGGCTTAGCTGGAAGGCCAACTGCTCTGAGGTCACGATGATCCCCTACCTCTCTCACGTCTGACGTGGTCGAAAGTAGGGACCGTTGGCGGTTGTACCGCGGTTGTGGTGAGCCCCTCCACCGGTGGTGCCGAGTCCTAACGCTACCCCTCCCGGCGCGGTGAGGGCAGGTATCCGCGCTCTGGGCCTGGGACGACACGGGTCGATGGTTCCTTCGCCAGCATGTTGCGGCTGCACCCATCGCGGTACGCGAAGCTCCTGGCCGGTGTCGAGGTCATCGGCTTGACCGGGGTTCGGGTCCTCCACGATCAGATGGCGGCGTTGCGGTTCGCCGCGTTCGTCGACCGCGCCTACGACGCCCAAGTGCCAATCGTCGCCACCGGCACTGCGCTCAGCGACGCTTTCGATGACGAGATGCGTGATGGCGGTTACCGCAAGAAGTATCTGCGCGCCTCCTCACGTCTGTTGGCGTTGACGACCGGGCAACGGACCTCCGGTCGCCCCGAATAGAGAGCGCGCTTCGGGTGCCTGAAGCCGTCTAGCTGCGTGCTGCGAGGGCACGACGGAAGAGGGCGCGGTTCGCCTCGTCAGAGGCGGTGTAGACCACAAGCTGGATGTCAGGCTGGTCGGAGGGGCGCAGCTGGTGGTGCTCGAAGACGAGACGCCCGGCCTGCGCGTGATGGAAGACGCGCTCGCGGGACTGGAATCCGCGAACGTCGTGGCTCTCCCAGCCGTCTCGGAACTCGGGGCTCGCCTCGACCAGGCGCGCGACGATGTCGAGGTAGCGGCGGTCGCCGAGGCGGGGGCCCGCCTCCGCGCGGAACTCGGCGAGGAAGCGGCGGCTCGTGACGTCCCAGTCGTCGAGCAGAGTGCGCACATGGGGGTCCGTGAAGACGAGCCAGAGCAGGTTGCGCTGCTCGGGATCCCCGTTCGCCACATTGGGATAGAGAGTCTCGTAGGCGCGGTTCCAGCCGGCGAGGCCCCAGTCGGGGGCGAGGGCGTACGCGGGCTGGTCCTCCAGCGCATCGAGGAAGCGCTGAACGTGGGCCGGGGCGGCTTCGACGGCCGTTCCGGCGCCGGGCCGGGCGGGGGCGAAGCCGGAGAGGGCGAGCAGGTAGTCGTGCTCGGCGACGGTGAGCCGCAGGCAGTGCGCGACCGCGTCCAGAACCTGCCGGGAGGGGTTGATGTCGCGGCCCTGCTCGAGCCAGGTGTACCAGGTGACGCTCACGCCGGAGAGATAGGAGATCTCCTCCCGCCGCAGCCCGACGGCGCGGCCGCGCCCCGCGGGCGGGAGGCCGTAGGCGGCCCGGTCGAGCTGGTCGCGGCGGGCGCGCAGGAATGCGCCGAGCTCTCTGCGCTGCTCCTCATCGCTGGCCATCCCACAACGCTAGTGCTCTCACTACTAGTGTTGCTGCCGTCTTCCGCGCGCGGAGCGCAGGCGGCAGCGTGGAACCATGCCCACCCCCCTGCGTTCCCGCACCGTCACCCATGGCCGCAACATGGCCGGCGCCCGCGCTCTCCTTCGCGCCGCTGGCGTCGCCCGCGAGGACTTCGGCAAGCCGATCGTCGCGGTCGCCAACAGCTTCACCGAGTTCGTGCCCGGGCACACCCACCTGCAGCCGGTGGGACGGATCGTCTCGGAGGCGATCAGCGCCGCGGGCGGCATCCCGCGGGAGTTCAACACGATCGCGGTCGACGACGGCATCGCCATGGGCCACAGCGGCATGCTCTACTCGCTGCCCTCCCGCGAGCTCATCGCCGACTCGGTCGAGTACATGGTCAACGCCCACCAGGCCGACGCACTCGTGTGCATCTCGAACTGCGACAAGATCACACCGGGCATGCTGATGGCCGCGCTGCGGCTGAACATCCCGACCGTGTTCGTCTCCGGCGGCCCGATGGAGGGCGGACGCGCTGTGCTGGTCGACGGGACGGTGCGCAAGAGCCTGAACCTGATCACGGCGATCACGGATGCCGTCGGCGACAGCGTCTCGGACGCGGACCTCGCACGCATCGAGGAAGCCGCGTGCCCCACCTGCGGCTCCTGCTCCGGAATGTTCACCGCGAACTCGATGAACTGCCTGGTGGAAGCGCTCGGCCTCGCCCTGCCCGGCAACGGCTCCGTACTCGCCACCCACACCGCCCGGCGCGCACTCTACGAGGGCGCGGGGGCGACGGTCGTCGAGCTCGCGCACCGTTTCTACGACGAGGACGACGACTCGGTGCTGCCCCGCGCCCTCGCGACCCGCGCCGCGTTCGAGAACGCGATGGCGATGGACGTGGCCATGGGCGGCTCGACCAACACGATCCTGCACCTGCTGGCCGCGGCCCAGGAGGCGCAGCTGGACTTCACCCTCGAGGACATCGACGCGCTCTCGCGCCGCATCCCGTGCATCTGCAAGGTCGCCCCGAGCAGCGACTACCTCATGGAGGACGTGCACCGCGCCGGTGGCATCCCTGCCATCCTCGGCGAGTTGCGCCGCGCCGGCCTCCTCAACGACGACGTCCACGCCATCCACGCGCCGAGCCTCGCCGAATGGCTGAACCGCTGGGACGTGCGCGCCGCCACACCCTCACCCGAGGCGATCGAGCTGTTCCACGCCGCCCCCGGCGGCCGACGTTCGGCCGAGGCGTTCTCCCAGTCCGAACGGTGGGAGGCCCTCGACGTCGACGCCGAGCACGGATGCATCCGCGACACGGCCCACGCCTACACGGCCGATGGGGGTCTCGCGATCCTCAAGGGCAACCTCTCCGAGGACGGCTGCGTCGTGAAGACCGCAGGCGTGGACGCCTCGATCCTCACCTTCACCGGGCCGGCCGTCGTGCTCGAGTCGCAGGAAGAGGCCATGGACGCGATCCTGAACAAGCGGGTGCAGGCCGGCGACGTGGTCGTCATCCGCTACGAGGGTCCGCGCGGCGGCCCCGGCATGCAGGAGATGCTCTATCCGACCTCTTTCCTGAAGGGTCGCGGGCTCGGCACGGCCTGCGCGCTCATCACCGACGGCCGCTTCTCCGGGGGCACCTCGGGCCTGTCCATCGGGCACGTCTCGCCCGAGGCCGCCGCCGGCGGCGCCATCGCTCTCGTCGAGGACGGCGACGCGATCACGATCGACATCCCCACCCGCTCGATCACCCTGCAGGTCACGGATGCCGAGCTGGATGAGCGCCGCGCCCGCTTGCTCGCCACAGGCGGCTACCGACCCAGGAACCGCGACCGCGTCGTCTCGCCCGCGCTGCGCGCCTACGCCGTCATGGCCCTTTCCGCCGACAAGGGCGCCGTGCGCGACGTCACCGCGGTCGAGACTGCCCTGGCAGCCCAACAGGCGAATATGCTGGGGACGGCGATGGACCCCGCCTGAACCGGAAACGGCTCGAACCGCGCTACAGCTAATAGGCCCTACCTTCCGAACGCACTGGAGGTAGTGTGAGCGCGCCCATCCGCCGACTCGCTCTGGACGTCGACAAAGTCATCGACCGTCCGGAGATGGTCGAGCTCGCCCGGGCGTTGGCTGATGTGCCGGGAGTTTCCGTGATCAACATCACGGTCAACGAGATCGACATCGAAACGGTCGGCACTATCGTCACCGTCGAGGGCGAGGACATCGACACCGATGCGCTCTTCGCCGCGATCGAGAAGGCCGGCGCGGTCCTGCACAGCATCGACGAAGTGGTTGCAGGCGATCGGATCATCGACCACGTGCCCCGCCGGCGTTGAATGCCCAGACGCCTGCGTCTGCGCAAGCTTCCCGTTCTGCCGTTGGTGCTGGGCATCACCGACGGCATCCTCAACGCGCTCACCCTCGCGGCCGGCGCCATCCTCCGGGGCAGCGGCGACGGCCTGAGCGTGACCCTGGCTGGTCGCGTCGGAGCCGCTTCCTGCGTGACCGCGGCGTTCACGATGTTCGTCGCCGACTATGCCGAACGCCGCTCCCGACTGGTGCGCGCCTCCAAAGAACTGAACATGACCGAACCGGGACGCTTGGCCGCCACCAGCCTGGGACGCGCAGTAGCCCGAGAGTCGGCCCTGGCTGCCGGGCTCGCTGCGGTGGCAAGCCTCGTCGGGGCCGCCGGCCCGCTCTTGATGGGAACACTTCCGCATGTCCCGCCCTGGGTCGCGCTCGTAGTCACCATCCTCCTGCTCGGTGTGCTCGGT
>Ga0164242_10004597_pt1 | contig 15479 bp, 14 predicted proteins | sample OricomgcompostMG_FD_108783 | JGI IMG/M metagenome (GOLD analysis project Ga0164242, IMG submission 108783) | Miracle-Growth compost microbial communities from Emeryville, California, USA - Original compost - Miracle growth compost (MG) ... | reverse complement strand
TCCGAGGGCGGGCTGGGGAGCCTGGGGACTAAGGAGATTAGGGACGTGAGGAGGGCCGAGGCTTTAGATCCGAGGCGAGGCCGACGGTAGCGGTGGCTTCCTTTTTTTTTTTCTTTTTTTTGTTTTTTGTTTTGGCTTCGACGCATCGGAGTCGGGAATGCGAAACGCACGGAAACGTAAATGGCAAGAATCAGTGATTATCATGAGTTCATGGGGCAGCATCATCCCGCATGGCCTGGCGTTTTAGGTAATGGAAAATGAGAGCAGTCATCTAGTCTACCGAGAGCCGACAACGGCCTCTCACCATTTTAGGTATAATAAATCACCGTGCCAGTGATAGCAACAAAGCTCTGTACTCTGACCTGCACCCAAGACCACATTGGCCAAACGTAGGTATCCTTCCAGCCCATATCTCGTGTTCTCGTATTCGTCATATTTCCACCAAGATTCAAGTCTCCCAACTCAATATCGTGGAGGATACTGACCCGGGTACTGGCTCCACGATGGCGGTTGCTGCTGCTGCGGCGGTGGATACTGCTGCTGTTGTGGGGGATACTGTGGCGGTCCGTACCCTCCCTGCGGCCCGGGTGCCCAATACCCTCCAGGAGCACCCGGAGGAGGCGGCCCCTGGCCTGGATACCCGCCACCGCCGTACGGCGGCTGCTGCGGAGGCGGTCCGCCGTAACCAGGTCCAGGCGGAGGGTACTGCGGGGAGTAGCCGCCGGGGGGACGCGACTGCGGCGACGGGCCAGAGCCGTAGCCGGGAGAGGAGTAGGACGCCGCGGCCCCGGTGGGAGCACCGGGCGAGGTATAGGAGGCAGCGGCGCCGGTCGCGGAATAGGAGGCCGCGGCGCCGGTCGAGGAATAAGAAGCCGCGGCGCCGGAGGGAGCGCCGGGCGGCGCGGGGGACGCGGACATATAGCTCGCGGCGGGGTTGCCGTCGCCGCCGCCCATGGCGGACAGGTCGCGGGTCTGGACGTGGGACCATAGGGAGCCGGCGACCTTGCCGTGGCCGAGCTGGCCGAAGGCGTCCTGGATGCCGCCGAAGGTGCCGTGCGAGTGGCCGCCGTGGCCGCCGGACTTGTCGCCCTTGAGGACGTGGTTCTTGCCGGCCTTGACGGACTCGGAGGACAGCAGCTGGTTGAGCCGGTGCGAGTACGGCGTCTCCTGGGACCACCTGCGGACCGTCTCGAACATCTCGCGCTGGATCTGAATGTTCTCGTCGCGGATGGCGGGGTGGTGGAAGGCGCGGAGGACGTCGTTGACTACCTCGTCGACGGGGACGCCGGGGTTCTCCCAGGCGAAGATGACACGGCTGTTGTTTTATGGGTTAGCAACCTCTCTGAAATGCCCCTGAAAAAGGGGTTGGCAAAGCGCTTGAATAGGGTGGCTTACGGAACAACGTATTGTAGAATTGTGGCTGCAACTCTTCCACCGCAAGAGTTGAGAATATTGGTGAAGTGATCCTTGGAAAGCATCGAGTGCGTAGGGTTGGAGCAGTTGGGGTCTTTCCACGGCTCGAATTGGGAATTAGCGCTGGCGCTGATGACGCCCGACGAACCGTCCTTCAGCGCCTTGGAAACCTGGGTGATAATGGGTCTCACAAACGGCGCAAGCAGGCCGAGGACGAAAGCAGTCAGCGTCTCACTGATGTGCTCGATCAGCTTCTCGAGGCCGGGAATCTTCGCGATGACGCTGTTGATCGACTTCACAATCTTGTCTCTGAACAGGAGAATTGGGTAGATCTGCTTGGCGACCTTGACGGGGTCGAAGTTCTCGCTCATGCCAGGAACCAAGTTAACGTTCGCACGGCTGACGTTCTCCTGCTCTCGCGCCGCCGACGCCGCCTGGAGGTTCCTCGCCTGCGATGCGAAGTCGCCGCCGATACTGGGCAGCTGGCTAATTAGGGAGATGAAATCCTGGCCTCCGCCCCCCGAGCCTGAGCCGAAGAGGCCGCGCTCGCCGCTAGCACCGCCGCCGCCTGACTTGGAGAGCTGCTCGGCATTCTTGAGGGCTATTTCGACCTCGTCGACCTCGGACTGGGCGAAGTGGTCGGTTGCCTCGCCTAGGACCGAGTGCAGGAAGTCGACGCCTCCGAAAGTGCCCGTGACGAGGGGAAAGACGGTCTTTCCTTTGATATGGATCTGGGTAGCGGTGCCGCAGTGCGGGTACACCTGGTGGAAGCCGAGCTCCTTCAAGGCTAGTTCGCAGTAGTTGGTGTGAGCGCCGAAGTCTTCCATGCAGTGAAGGGCCTGCCCCAGACAGCGCAGCGCCTCGCACAGGTCCTCGTCCTTCCCCGATGTGCCGCTCGCGCCGTGGGTGTAGACGCGACCGAAGTGGATGCAGCGCGCAAAGCTGAAGCGCAGGTAGCCGGCGCTGGTGGCCCAGTCGCCCGATTCGTTGGCGATGTAATTCTTCATGCCGGTGCGAGGGTCGATCTCGAGCTCTTTGGGGTCGACGGGCCCGCGCAACCGAGGGTCGTACTTGCGGGCGTCGGCGCCGTCGGCGTAGCCTAAGGGGTTGTCGATGTGCTCCTCTGGGCGGTAGACACCGAGGCGCTCCTCGGTGACTTCGAACTCCTCGGTCGCGTAGCCGTGAGCCATGAAGGAGAGGACCCAAACCTGTATTGCTCTCCTGGTAAGAAAGTCGTCCGCCTAAGTTAGCGTGGGCCGGTAGGTCTTACCAATATCCGGATAGTGGCAGCATTCACGCCCTTCACGCTGCCAACATCGATAGCTTGAGAGTAGTCTCGGAGCCAGTTACCAAAATAGGTCCGGGATACCATCATGGTGGTCCATTTCTTGCCGTGCAAGAAGGCCAGAGTCTTGAGCATATCCTCGATATCTTGTGTGACATGATCGTTAGCCCACCCTTGCTCTCAACACAGCGGCTGCGGGTATGGGAATTGTAGGAACCTCCATGTCTCCAATTCTGGCCCTCGATTTGAGCAATAGACGGGATATTGCCGGCGCCAAAGGCCGCAGCTTTCCCGGGGAGTACAATTAGGATGAGGGCAGCAACAAGGAGCATGCTGCCCCAGCTCATCTGAACCGACGGCATGTTTGTTGGAGGAAAAAGAGACCACCCGTAGAGGCTGAGGACGACCCAAGCTGCAATTACGAAGGAGGGGGTTCGAGAAAAGGCACAATGATTGTGGTAAGAACGATGTGCTGTTTCTGGCTGCCAAGAGTCAGATGTCGGGCTGGTCAAGTCAGTCCAGGTGCATTATGTATGTAATCAGTACCTCGTGAGGTGATGCAAGCTGGGAGTTGTGATCGGAGGTTGCGTCGAGGGGTTAGTTAGACTCCTGGAGGGGCACGGGAGGGGTAGCTTTGGCGGCCGCCCAACACTAGAATTCAGCTGCCAATTTATTACGTACCTAGGTACCTAGTAATTGGGTCAGATAGATACCAATAGGTTTCTTCAGCCAAGCTTAGGGCTGCGATCTTACTATGTACGCATAGTTCGTTGATGTCAACCCTGCGTCCCCATCCAATCCCAGTACCTAGCTATCTGCCCATGTACGCGTAGACTGTCGATATCCTTGCGCGAAAGCTTGAGGGCATCCATGTGGATTCCCAATTATTACCATTTCACGGAACCGGGGCGATTGCAACTCCGGCACCCGGATTACCTACGGAGGTACCTTAGGTAAACGAATACAGTGCATCGCAAGTGGCACTGATTCTAGCAGGTCCTTGCAGCTGCCAAGCTGACGGTATGAGAATCGAGGAATTCTCGCTGCTCTGCTTTGTGAGAGTGTGTGTGTATATTGGTATACTGTAGGTAGGAAGAGAAGGGATCATCACGTACATACCTACCTGTATAAGTATGTAGGTACCTTAGGTATCTCTGCTACGCAAACATCCCAAAGTACGACCGTGCAAAGATTGCGCAGAGTGCGCCAAGCTCTCGAGCGAATAGCCTTTCACTTGAATAGCCTTTCTTCGGGTATGTACGCGTACGCATAACGCAGGCAGGTTGCACGTAAAATTACACACACATACGCAGTACGTACGGCGGCGCCCGACGTCCGGCGGTCGAATCGTAACAGTGATCAGGGAAATTGAGATGACGGATGAGTGGCACCCGGGTTAGGCCATTTTCTCTCCAGGGTAACGCCACCATCTGCTCACCCCCCGGGCTGCTCCCTGCGTCCCGCTTACTTCAAATCCCGGCCCGCTCATCAGGGAATTTTTTAGATTTGCACGTGAGTGCGGCCTGTATGGTTGTATAATTGCCATGGTTTCCCGCGCCTTCGCGTCCCCCCTGAAGCCCTCACAAGAAAAAAAAGGTTACTTGAAGCAATTGGGACTGAGCTGGTTTCGACGTTCCTTATCGCTCTCGATACCCGTTTTATATTCTGCTCTTCTTGCGTTTCAAGCGCTGCTTGCTTCCCGTTTCCCGCGCCGACGCCACCGCGCCAAATCCCATCGAAGCCGCTCCTTTTTATCACCGGGTCGATCGCACCCACTGATCAGTCAAGATGCCCGGCCGCACGCTCCCGACCTTTACCGTCTCCGAAGTCGAGTCGCATAACACGGCCAAGTCCTGCTACGTGACTGTGGGGAGGAATGTTTACGACGTATCCGACTTCCTCGACTCCCATCCCGGCGGTTCCGAATTGATTCTCGAATACGCCGGGAAGGATGTCGCCGACATCCTCAAGGACGAGGCGTCGCATTCGCACTCGGAGACAGCGTACGATGTCCTCGACGAGTCCCTAGTTGGCTTCTTGGCCTCCGGCAAGGCATCTAACGGATCCGCTCCGAACGGAAAAGCGGCGAACGGTCACGCCGGATCGGCCGGAAATGACACCGCGCATCCTAGAACCGGCATGTCGTGCGAGGAGGACCTAAGCAAGGAGACGGACTTCGACAGAGACTACAGGACACACAAGTTTCTCGACCTGGGCCGGCCGCTGTTCCCGCAGATATGGTTCGGGGGGTTCTCCAAGGAGTTCTACCTCGACCAGGTCCACCGGCCGCGGCACTACAAGGGCGGCGAGTCCGCGCCTCTATTCGGAAACATCCTGGAGCCACTTTCCAAGACGCCATGGTGGCTTATTCCGGTCGCGTGGCTCCCACCTGTCGGCTATGGCCTCTACCTTGCCCGTCAAGGATTGAACAGTAGCCTGGAGGAGACTGGATACTTCTTGTTCGGCCTGGGTCTGTGGACGCTGATAGAATACGGCCTCCACCGGTGCCTGTTCCACCTCGACTAGTAAGACAACCACCACCCCTCTCCTTTCCAAATGCAACCTGGCGCTCAACTAACGCTCCCTCTTAGCTACCTACCCGACAACCGTGTAGGGATAACGGCCCATTTCCTCCTCCATGGCATCCACCACTACCTACCCATGGACAAGTACCGGCTAGTGATGCCACCTACCCTATTCGTTGTTCTCGCAACCCCGTTCTGGAAGCTGGCGCATACCATATTCTACTGGGATTGGCATATTGCCACGGCCGTCTACTGCGGAGGTATCTTCGGATACATCTGCTACGACCTGACCCACTACTTCCTCCACCACCAGAACCTACCGCTGTGGTACAAGCAGCTAAAAAAGTATCACCTGCAGCACCACTTCCTAGATTATGAGAACGGCTTCGGTGTCACCAGCCGCTTCTGGGACCGGGTTTTCGGCACCGAGCTTCCATCCCTTGTCAAGACAACGTAACCCACCGGAGAAGCACAAGAGAGGAGCAGGGACGAGAATAAAAGCAGAATGGAATTGAGGCAGTGGAAGGAGTAATTGGGGGAGAGTCACGAGGAGTCACGATATTCCCATCTTAATCATCGTTTTTTTTTCTATACCACCTGTTTATTCATGGGGACGGAGGGAAACTTGGGTGGTCTTCAATAATACCCCCTACCTTGGCCGTAAGGCACGGCGTTTAGGAGATGTGTTTGTTCAAGGGCTTGGGATGGCTGCCAACACAGGGTTTTAATCATGCTTTATGGCGCATACCCTAATACTACTCTTGTGTTTGGATTCCAGAAATGACTGACTGGCCCCCTTTATGCTGATGAGTCCAAGCGAATGTGAGAGGCCGTAATTGGAGACGAAGATTTGATCAAAGATGGCCCAGACTTAGTTGCCTGGCTGAATCAATATATCTGCCAGCCTCTAATCCGTATCGTAATCTCTACTGTATGTTTGAAGTATGTACTTCCTACGTTGCACGAAGTCGAAGCCGCGGAGATGTTCTACGGAACAGCCCGATCGTATTCATCTCGGACAATTCCTGCCGAGATTTTCCCGACTCGCTGGGCGTCATGTAGAAGGCTTTTGGTGCAACAGCAAAGAAACCCACAACCCTGCACCACCCCGCATCGCCCCTTTTGTTGTACTTGGGAGACAAGATTGTACAGTTGTAAGGGATAATAGTATAGTGGCCATCATCACCTCTAAAACTCTCCACTTGCCGAGTATATCTTTACCATCCATTGTTCTTACCTTGTTAGTTACCTTGGGTCTTGGTGCGTAGTACGGAATACTCGATGAGCACGGATCCGTGGATGATTGATTCAGGCTTTTTTGTACGGCAGGTGGGAAGCTAGCAGGTAGGTACCAAGTACAAAATAATTGCTACTGATTACCTAAATCGAAGGTGGACACGTGACAAGTCTGGCTCTGTCAGATTTTCATTCCCCATTTTTCCCATTCCTCAAACTTCATGCGCGCCCCCTCTTACCTTTCGTCCCCACTACCAACCAACCTTTTCTCCGCTGCTCCCAGACTTCTTTACCTTAATTTTGCCCGAAACACACGTCACGATCGCGGCGCATCGCAAAGACTGTGTCTTCCTTACCGCCTCCCCAGCATAATTGTGCCCGACATCTTGCAGTTGTGATCTAACGCATCACAGAACTTTACCCCGAGTAGTACGACCATTTTCGACTCGCTTCAAACATGTCGGGCCTAGACGTTGAGGCGTTGCTCGATTCGACGGCCAACTCGGCCGCTGCTAAGGACAAACCCGCCATCAACGGCGACTCTCCCCAGAATGGCCGGCTCAGCCGTGATGGCAGCCAGGGACAGGATCGCGACCGAGAGAGGGGGGATCGGGATCGCAAGTCTCGAAACCGGAGCCCCGATCGTCGCAGCCACCGAGGCACCCCCAGTGAGAATGGCAAGGATACCCCAAGAAGTGACGCGGGCAGCCACAGAAGTAGGCGTAGGAGCCGAAGTCGTGATTCTGACCGCCGACACTCACGCCGTGATAGAGACGGTGATTACTACCGAAGAGGTGGCGGCGGCGGCGGTGGATACGATCGCTCCCGCTCTCCGAATGGCTATCGCCACCATAGAGGCGGCCACCACCGCCGAGATCGCGATCGGGACGAACGTGGCTACCGCCGACGAGACGACGATCGAGACCGCCAGCGTGGGGAGGGGCGCAATACTCCCCGCGACAGCCATGGCTCCCAGCCTGCACCGTTGACAGAGGACGAACGTGACCGCAGAACCGTTTTTGTCCAGCAGCTTGCTGCCCGTCTGCGCACTCGGGAACTCAAAGAGTTTTTCGAGAAGGTTGGCCCTGTGGCAGAGGCCCAGATCGTCAAGGACCGCGTGAGCAACCGCTCCAAAGGGTACGTTTTCCACCACCTTCTCCTCCGTCTCCTTCCCAAATCCAGATACCCTCCCCCCACCCTAGCAGTCACTAACTACTCTCATAGTGTTGGCTATGTGGAATTCCAGAACGAAGACTCTGTCGCCGCAGCGCTTCAGCTCACTGGTCAAAAGCTCCTAGGTATTCCCGTCATTGTTCAGCTCACAGAGGCTGAGAAGAACCGCCAAGTCCGCAATTCAGAATCTGCCGGTCCCCACCCCAACTCTATCCCCTTCCATCGCCTCTATGTTGGCAATATCCACTTCAGCATTACAGAGCAGGACCTCCAGAATGTCTTTGAGCCCTTCGGTGAGCTAGAATTTGTCCAGCTGCAGAAGGATGACAACGGCCGTAGCCGTGGCTATGGTTTCGTCCAGTAAGTCCCCCCCTCCTTGCCCCTTCTCGCCATCAGGTACTAACTTCTCCCCTCCTAGGTTCCGCGATGCCGGACAGGCCCGAGAGGCCCTAGAGAAGATGAACGGGTTCGATCTTGCTGGTCGGCCCATCCGTGTTGGTCTTGGCAACGATAAGTTTACCCCTGAGTCAACTGCCAATCTCCTGCAGAGATTCCAGGGCCAGAACCAACAATTTCAGGGATCTGCCTTCTCCGGCTCGGGAGGACGAGGGCAACAATCCTCGGCCTTCGACCGCGCTGGCGGACGAGACAACGAGAAGGGTACCGGTGCTAGTGCCCTGGATGACACCGACGTGTCTGGCGTCAACTTTAACAACTATAGCCGAGATGCCCTCATGAGAAAACTGGCTAGAACTGACGAGCCCTCCACTGCCGCCACTGAGCGACAGATCCTCAAGCCCAAGACCGAGACCAAGCCTCTCCCTCTTAATGTCAACATGGCCAGCCGCTGCGTTGTTCTTCGGAACATGTTCGATGCTGCTGAGTACGTTCCCCCCCCCTTTTTACCTACCTACCCTCTCATTCATACATGCCCTATATCAATACTAACACGCGCTGCAGGGAAGAAGGCGAGGACTGGGTCAAGGAGCTAGAAGAAGACGTCCGCGCTGAAGCCGAGCAGAAATATGGTCACGTGGTTCACATTTCTCTAGATCCCAACTCGCAAGGCGACATCTACCTCAAGTTCGACAAGGTCCAAGGTGGCGAGAACGCCATCAAGGGCCTCAATGGCCGCTACTTCGGCGGAAGGATGATCAGCGCCGCACCTGTTGTGGATGCCGTCTACAGCAGTTTGTTCTCTCGCACCAAAGCGATCTGAGACGCTAATCTCCTCCACCTGATGACATACTGCCTCTAGGGTTCCTACCGGTAGGCCCTTCACACCTGGCTCCCTGGCTCCTGTTCTTCAGGCTGCCGGGCTGACATCACTTGGCAGTGTCTCGATATCCTGACCTCCCCGCGACCTTCCCTACGACGAATCGGCAGCGGTCCGAAGAAGTAGATAACTCGCCCAATCGCCCCCAAAGCTTGGAAATCATTTTACTGAGCAAGCGCTTGCCACCCCAACAACAAAAAAGGAAACCCACAAGAAAAAAGGAAAAGACCCCCAGGCCCTGTCTATCCCCCTTCTCCAGCGACATGCTGTTTTTGCACTCGACTTAGCTAGGACACACCATCCCCACCCGAGGCGAACACGATTCTTCCGCAACCGCCCTGTACGAGTTTGGCTCGATCTCCGGTCTGGCAGAACCCCGTTGATTTTTCACTGATATCACACAGCTGCAGGATTCTCCTCGCGTTCGTTTTTACTCGTCGGCTCAACCCCCGGGAGACTGACGCCTTAACGAACTGTTTGTTTTTTTTAGCGAGGCATTCTTGATGCTGATCTTTGTACCTAGATCGACTTCCCGACGTTCGGAGGATCTGTTCGAGGCCCAGAGACCCCGTCATCATCACGTTGCCGTAGTATCCCGCAGGTATCCTAGGAGTTTTCGGTTAGGTCGCTTCTAGTTCAAAATGTTTGCATTAAAAATGCCTTCTTCTGTGCTGTGCTGTTGTGTTGATGTTTTGAGATCGCCCTATCCCTTTGATACCCTCGATGCCGTTGCTCTCAAGTTCCTCCACTGGCTTCACGTACCAAGATGCTTCTCCGGCGCGACTTGAATTCGTCAAGTTACCCCTTGTGGGCTACCTATGTGGTGGATCCAAGAGAGTCAGAGTAAACCCTCTTGGCCTACCTTCTCATGGATCTTGTTTCTTCTTTTCTACTAGTTTTTCCTTTACTCCTTGCTACTTCCCTTGAAACCATATGTGATGATGGGACCAGAATGCGACTTCTCGATGCTTGATGCCTTGCCCAAGGATAGCACGGGCGGAGATGCGACACGTCGGTGTTGGGAATTCTCAGGAGAAGCAGGGTATCGACATATAAATATCATCTTGATAGTCTCAATGGATACGATTCATTCTGCTGAACTATCCGGGCCTTACGGATCTATGGTTGCCATTCGCTGCTAGTCTTCAAAGGCCTTCTATTCCAACCTTCATCCCCTTTTGCAGCTCTGCTCGAAGTGTATGCTCTTCGTTACAAACAACATCAGCAGTATGGCTATGTCATGGTAGGGCTTATGGTCTTGTGCAGTCACCGAATGGCCCAGATGCCCATGGAAGCCCGACCTTGACCAACCGCATCTCCCTCCTCGGGACTTGGTTCCTCCGTCAACCGTCAAGTGTCAAGCACCCCTTTTCTCTTCCCCAAGCTTCACCTACCTTCCCCCCCCCCTCCCTTTTTTTTTCCCCCTCCATGCCCAGCAAGATTTCCACAATTTAACTTCTTCCTCAATCAATATTTACCAGAGTTCTCACAGGTAACACAATTTGTGCCTGCGAGGAGTCGAGTCCGGCTTCCTCTACAACCCCTTCCATCTCCCCATACCTAGCACCACTACCCGACCAACCTTATTCCTATACGACCGTTTGTCGTGCGTCCGATCTCCTTGACAAAGATATCTACCTCGGAGAAAGGACTGCTGACCCCGATACCGACATCACCCCTTTTTCGCGATCCGTGAATTTCGAGACGCGAAATCCAAAAACACACACCCAAACACCCACCCACCAAACCTCCCAAGTTACCCATCCCCCCTCCCGATCCCCAACCTACCTTTTCTCCCCGGAGCAAACAATTTTCACTCGCCTCGGGTAACCGCCAAAGCAAAACTCGATTATCAAACAGGCGACAAACCAAACCTCCCCCGTCATCAGTCGCGTAGTCCGCCGGCGTTCCCAACCTTCCATCCCATCCTTCACGGCCCAGGACAAAACCTTGGTAGGTTTTTTCCCCTTTCTTTTTGCTAGCTTTTCCAACGCCCCGTGCCGCTGGTTGTTCCCGCCTCGATCTCAAGGTTCGCCATCACACTCTCAAGTCCCCCTTTCCCCGAAGGTCAGTCACCTCAAGCTCCCATCGAATCGCCATCATCCCACCGACTGGGATGCCTTTCTTGACAAGAATCAACACGGCCACGCATACACATACGAAGGCACAGCGGATATTCAAACTTGGGTTCTCATCTCGCAATACCTCTCAACCTGGTATCGACGACATACACGCTATTCACCTCGAGAGGTAGCTCTCGCCCGACTATCAACTCCTACATCTCTCCACCTGGCCTCAATCATCCTATCAACCAACAACAAAGTTCACACAAAGCCCCTTCACCACACATTTTGAACACCCAGGCCTCATGGTACGCTGTCCATCTAGCTACTGCTTCTGGTGACATCCGTCTGGGACTTATTTTCGCGGAGGCACGCTTCCTTCACAAATACTCCCCTTTCCTGGCGCGATTCCTCGAAATATTGAGATATCTCATCCAGTGTCAAAACATGCCCTAGCCCTGCCAGGCGACCCTTTTCTCTTCTATGCCCTTGGTGGAGGCTTGTTTCACACAATCTCACCTGGAGTTTCGACAACTTCTGGCCAGCTTTGATATTGATTTACCATCATTCCTTCCCTCCCCATATGTCCCCCCATCTATCCCTTACCATCTTTCCCTTAACCTTCTTCCCTTATCTTCAGAGATTCTCTCCCCGATTAGTTTCCCATCCCCGAAGTTCCAGGTGTCTTGCAAACTGCTAACTTCTACTAGTTCTGAGGCCTGACAACCAAGGCTCATAGGATACTATCTAAAGCGCCAAGGGAAATACCCCCAATCTTCCTACTACATCTGAGACACAATCTCCCCCGGAAAACGTTACCATCGCCATGTCTAGCTCTGCCAGCGAGCAGAGTAGCGACCAGAGTGAAGGCGGTGTTCCCCTTTACTCGCCACGCACTCCCGCATATCCGAGTAACAGGGGCTCGTCGACGTCCTTTGGAGAGAATAACGACGGGCAACTCACCTTCCAGACCAGTAACCCATATGGAACTTCTGGGGGCCAGTCTCGCCCATTTGTTTTCCGGCATCCTCACCAGTCGTATTCTGGAGACTTCCAGGGCAGCACTATTTCTACCCCAGACCACCACACAAAGCGCAACACCGCACCGCTCGAGAGATATAACCCCTCGCTCCTCAGTCCGATTCCTGCCGGCGCGGTTCCTCGCGCTGGCCAGCCTTCCCCGAGCCATGGATACTACTCGATTGATAATTCCAACAACGCGCTGGAGGAACTGAGCACTACGATTGGCACCCTAAACGTTGGCTCCCACCCCGACCAGCAGGTATGCATCCGTTTCTAACACATATTACAAGTTTTGACGGCTAACATTGCTTTAAAGTCTGCCCACTTTCACATCCGCCTTTCACACCAGCGAGTCCATGGTATCATCCAGGCAGCCCGCCAGCACAGCGGCCTGCCACAGGAATTTGCCGATCAGCTGGACTTTGACCTGAAGGAGACTAGCAAGGGGATTGTACGGGTCAACCTAGCCGTCGACAGCCTTGCGCGTGCTCTGGAGCTCAAGGCGATCGAGTGTGACCGTATCCAGGCAACGGCTGGTCTTCAGGCCGTCGAGATCGAGCGCCTCAAGCACGAAATTGAGACGGCTCGTCGTGAGACTCAATCGGCCGAGAAGAACAACGAAGAGATCCAGACCACCTACCAAGGCGTCCTGCGGTCCATGGAAGACCAAGCCCGACTGGATCAGGACAAGATCAAGGTTTGTAATGTTCGACCCCAGAGGCAAGAGATACGCGCATGACTAACCAACCAAATTAACAGGTGTACGAGGAGCAGCTGAATGACAGGCGTCAATTGTTCCTTGCTGCTAGCCGTGACGCTCGAGAGAGGGCCAATACTCCGGCTTTGTTCCAAGAGAACACCGGACCTAACTCCTCCCGCGGTAGAGCTAACCCTCCTGCCCCAGACCGTACCTGGGCCTCGCGGCCGCTGAGCGTGCCAACTGCTGGAGCCCTCGTCGCCGTTCCGGCTCGACCAGCATCTGCGTTCCACGATGGTGGCCCGCGGTACGCACCCAAGCCAAGATCCACTTCGGCGCTTCGTACCACCAGCTACGGGGATGCGAACAATGCTCAGTACAGGGTTGATGAACCTCGCCGCTACATGTCGAACGCACTGGGAAGCCCGGTGCCTTCTAGAGAGCGCCAGGAGCTCATGAACAATTCCTCCAACGAAGTTGATCCCGTGGTCTTGCACTGGAGGGAGATGTTCAACAAGGTCTTCTCCACCGTCCGCGGATGGTGCGGCACCTATGCTACCGAGATCAAGGTTGATGATGGAGCGCAGGTGCAGGCTCGTGCCCCAAAGCTTTGGGGCTTCATCGCCGACATTCTCTATCCTGGCCAATTTGAGAGTGGCTCCTCCCACGCCAAGCACCTCCTCCAGGAGGCCTCGTCACGTCCTTACCTAGTGGAACGTATCATGCTGCAGTACATCGTTAACACCATGTTTTCAGTTGATGGTTGGTCCGATTTCCGGGAGGACGTTGACCACCAGCTGAACATCCTTTCGGAGAGGCTGCATAATACCGAACGTGAGTACAACCGCATATGTTTTTCTCCTTATTTGCGACTACAGATATATATACTGACCAAAACGGGTTATTCACAGTCTTCAAGACGTTCGAGCGGCAGGTCATCACGGACCAGATCGCATCCGTGATTAACACCATCATCCTCGATCCCGAGTTCCCGGCCTTCCGGCAGCGCAAGCAGAACTACCATCACCAGCGACTCAAGACCATCGTCGGACCCCTCATGGACAACGGCGCCTCGCGCTCGGACGCCGGCTTCGACCTGCACAACATCACCGCGACGGCCCTCCAGACGTCGGCCAACATCTTCCAGTCTCGCCTCAACCTCCAGTTCATGTGGAACAACACCTGCAGCAAGTTCTCCGTCGAGGCGCACACTGCCAAGGACGCCCCGGTGGACCCCGTCACGCTGCAGATGAGGCAGTACCGCCTGAAGTTGGTCATCACTCCCTCCATCACTCTCCGTGATGACCGTGGCCTCAGCGTCATGCCGAAGCGCGTGCAACGCGCCGAGGTCCTCGTCATGAAATAAACGAGGGTAGTTGTGGGAAAGGTGGAGGTGTTTTCCTTTCCTCCATCCTAGCGATGGTCATGCTGGAGCCATCAAGTCGCTGATTCTTGCTCATCATGCCATGACGACCACTCGACGGACGTCCATTCATCCATCCATTTTTTGGCGCTCTCAGGTTACCCAATTTTCTGGGTTGATTTCATGGCCTCAGGACTATCCCTATTCGACTTTCATCAAGGAGGCCCAGGACTGTATACATACTTGCCGCGCCGCCCCATTAATAACCTCCATCTGCAGCTGAGGTTGGGCAACCATACCGTCTTCGAGCAGGGAGACCACGGGGTTGGAGGCGACTCCCATATAGGGAGAAGGGCAAATGATGGAGAGCAACAAAACCGAAAAGAACCAAAGGACCGAGAGCTCTCCCGCTTGGAACGTTTGCTTTCGCTTTCGCTTTCGATCAACCTGAACCCTCAAATAGGGTCCGACCAGGTCTACGACAGAACGCATAGGATGGCTTGCTTTCTCGCCCGTAACATCCTCGACCTCTCCTCGCCGAGTTCTAAATATCCTTAACCGGTCCGCGAAGGAGAGGCGAACATCATCGAGTCGTTACTTTTTCCTTCTGAAAATGAAAACAAAGCACAAAAAAACTAGAAAAAGTCGGAGGCTGCTTCTCGTCCGAGGATACTATCAGAAATGCGGTACAGAGTTATAAGATTGGGAAGGTGGATTGGTTACTACATTTGACACCTAGGGCAACCTGGGAAGGCAAGGCAGTCAAAATTCACTTTAGATCGTCTGTAATCATGCTAGCTAGTATGGCAGGTAGACTCAATGGACAGGAAATTTGCCTCCGAAAAGAGGTCCCAATGCATGTTGATCCCGACGTAGTAAAGGAGAGGGGCGACGTTTTGCAGACGCGACTTGCGAGGCCGAGTAGCCCCTTTCCGCGCGCAGCCTAACTGCTTCCCTGGTTCGGGCCCTGGCCAATTATCGCAACTTGGGAGAGAGAGTAGGTACGCAGGTAATATTAACTAAAGACAATATAAAAGAAACTGTAGCACCGTTATTTATCTTGTTGCATATCTACGTCCGGAAGATCTAAAATTGGAGGAACAGTCAGTAGTTGAAGCATACCTTCTTCTCGTCCTTCCACTCGAAGTCGGGTGACGCAAGGGAGTAGAGGTGGTCGTCCCAATAAAGGTCGGTCTTGGAGTTCGTATCGGATTCGAGAGACAAGTAGCCGAGCGGCCCGACCTTGTCGTAAAGTATCGGCGTCGAGTATGAGGGAGTCGTAGCCGACGGTCTTCCAGGCGTGCGGGATAATGGGGCTGTAGAGGATATGTTTGCCGTAGTATTGCATGGGTAGGCTGTCAATAATTTAGGTACCATTGCAGTTATTAAGTTAGGTATGTTACATGTGTTAACATAGCTAGCTAC
>Ga0164242_10004596_pt1 | contig 15483 bp, 13 predicted proteins | sample OricomgcompostMG_FD_108783 | JGI IMG/M metagenome (GOLD analysis project Ga0164242, IMG submission 108783) | Miracle-Growth compost microbial communities from Emeryville, California, USA - Original compost - Miracle growth compost (MG) ... | reverse complement strand
GGGCCGGGGGCGCGACGCGCCGAAATCCCGCTCCCGTGTGTTCCGCAGGGCTAGCCTCCGGTGGTGGGTAACTGGGACGCCCGTCCGAGGCGTCCGGATGGCGTCGGATTCGGTGCACAGGGAGGTCGGACGGTGAAGCAGTCGACGCGGCTGGTCGAGGTCTGCGGACGCAAGGTCCGGGTCTCGACGCGCGAGGGGGAGGGCACCCCGCTCGTGCTGTGCAACGGCATCGGTACCGGACTGGAGGCCCTACAGGGTTTCGTCGACGCGCTCGACCCGTCGATCCCGGTCATCCGGTTCGACGTGCCGGGTGTGGGCGGGTCACAGATGCCGCTGGCGCCATACAACCTGGTCATGCTGGCCCACCACCTCGGGCGCCTGCTGGACACCCTCGGTGCGGACGAGGTCGACGTCCTGGGCATCTCCTGGGGCGGGGCCCTCGCCCAGCAGTTCGCGCTGCAGTACCCGCGTCGCTGTCGGCGGCTGGTCCTGGTCAGCACGACGAGCGGCACGTTGATGTTCCCGGCCGATCCACGCGTGCTGCGGCACATGGTCACGCCGCACCGGCACCGGGACGCCGGTTACGCCGCCGACGTGGCCGCGGACATCTACGGCGGCCGCATGCGGGACGAGCCCGAGCTGGCGCAGAAGATCCTCGGACAACATGTGCCGATGGGCCCGCCCGCCGGCTACCTGCTACAACTGCTGGCCGCGGCCGGCTGGACCAGCCTGCCGGTGCTGCCGCTGATCCGCCAGCCGACCCTGGTGCTGACCGGTTCGGACGACCCGATCATCCCCGTCGTCAACGGCCGGCTGCTGAGCGCGCTGCTGCCGCACGCGGAGCTGCATGTCTTCGCCGACGGCCACCTCGGACTCGTGACACTCGCCGACGAACTCGCGCCGCGCATCGCGGAGTTCCTGCGTGAGGGCCTCGTCGGCTCCCATCGCTAGAGTCACCTGCGTGGACGTGTTGTCGTGGAGTGCGTGGACGGGCAACGCGATCGCGCTCGGCGGCATCGCCTACACGTGGTGGACCGGGCGCGGGGCGAAGCAGGCGGCGGCCGCGGCGAACGCGCGCGCCGACAAGTCGCTGACCGCAGCACAGGAGGCGGCAGCGGCGCAGCAGCGAATGGCCGACGTGCTGGAGAAGATGTACGAAGCGCAGGAGCACCATGCGACAGCAACGCTGCGTGGTGTGCCGACCGCGGCCACGGCGTCGGTGGACCGAGCGGCCCCGTGGGCGCTGGAGCGCACCGGTGACGGCACCTACCGGTTGACCAACGCCGGCGCCGACCCGGTGTATGACGTCCGCATCACCGCCAGCGACGCCGTCCGGCTCGACCCCGCACAACTGCCCCAGGGCGTCGACTGGCCGGCGGGGGAGGCGAAGACCTTCCACGCCGTCGTCTCGTGGCGGGCCGGCACCCCGCAACTCACCGTGAGCTGGCACGACGCGGGCGGCGGTGACGCACACCGGTGGGAGCGCGTCATACCACTGTGAGAGCGGCGCCGAAGTGCCATACTGACCGCACTGGCGCAGCCGAAGGGGGTCTGCCATGTTCGAGGTTCCGCTGGCGTTGCTACTGCCGGTGTTCGTCATCGGCGTGCTGCTCATCGCCTACTGTCTGGTGGACATCGCTCGCGCCGATCAGCCGTTGCTCATCCGCAAGTGGCAGTGGGCACTCGCGGTGCTGCTGCTGGTGCCGATCGGACCGCTCGCCTACCTGCTCTTCGAGAAGCTGCGTCCGCTGCCAGGGGGCGCAGCGCCTCAGGCCATGTCGACCCACGCGGGAGGGAACACGTATCTGCGGGGCGATTGAGCGTTGCCGCCGGCCACCGCGCGCAGCGGGCAGTCATAGGCTGGTGGGTTCGACACGAACCGACCAGGAGGCGCCGCCGAGGTGATGCACGCGATGTTCGGGAACGCCCATGGCCAGGGCTGGCTGCAGGTGGAGGAGCTGCTGCTCGCTTTCGTGCTCTCCGCAGTGGTCGGCCTCGAACGGCAGGTCCGTGGCAAAGCCGCCGGGATGCGCACCCAGACCATCGTCGGCACCTCCGCCGCGCTGATCCTGCTCGTCAGCAAGTACGGCTTCTCGGACGTGCTCGGCGAGCACGTGGTGCTCGACCCGTCCCGCGTGGCCGCGCAGATCGTCTCCGGCATCGGTTTCCTCGGCGCCGGGCTGATCATCACCCGCCGCTCCACCGTGCGCGGGCTCACCACGGCGGCCTCGGTCTGGGAGACCGCAGCGATCGGTATGGCGGCCGGCGCCGGCCTGCCACTGCTCGCGGTGTTGGTCACCGTCCTGCACTTCGTGGTGGTGCTGGGTTTCACCCCGCTCTCGCAGTGGTTGGGCGACCGTGGCCGCGGCGAACGCCGCTTCCTGGTCACGTATGCCGACGGCCGCGGGATCCTGCGCGACGTGCTCGCCGCATGCACCAGCAGACAGTGGGTCGTCGGCTCGCTGTCGGTCGAGCGTGGTCGCAAACCGATCGGTGAGGAGGAGGATTTCGAGGGCACCGCCGTCGTTGCTGTCGGGATCACGCTCAGTGGGCGCGGCCTGGACGCGGCGGTCCCGGTGCTCGGCGAGATCGAGGGCGTCATACGCATCGATCGTGAGGAGTCCGACGACGACTGAGCCCACACCTGCGCAGTGACCGGGCAGCGGCGCCCAGTCGGCCCGGTGTTGGATGTCCCCATGGCATTTTTCGGCAAGCGGCGCGACACCACCGGCGAGGCGATCCAGGACTTCTGGGCGTGGTGGAACGACGGCGGCTCGGGTCAGGTGGCCATGGCCGATACGCCCGGCGAGCAGGCGCACCTGCTCGGCCCCCGGGTGCAGGCCATCGCCTCGGGCCTGGCGTGGGAACTCGCACCCGGCAGCGACGCTGCGCAGCTGCTCGTGGTGACCGCCGACGGCGACCCCGAGCTGCGGGCCACGGCACGCCGGTGGCTGGCCGCCGCGCCGCCGAGCGACTTCGTGTGGTCGTATGCCGACAGCCGGCAACCCGCTGCCGCCATCGACGGCCGGAGCATCAGTCTGGACGGCGCGGAGCTCGACCTGGGCGCGGTGCAGGTCGGCGTCCGCCGGGCCGGGAGCCGGCTCGACGTGACGGTCTACCACCCGCAGATGGAGCAGGTGCCGCAGGACAAGCGGATCACCCTGTGTTTCCTGGCCCTCGACACCGCGCTCGGTGAGGAGATGACCGAGACCTGGATCGGCGAGCTCGCGCCGGTGACCACGCCGCCGCTGGACGGCTTCGGCCTCACCGGCCTGCGCGCCGTGGTCCGCGACCTGCGGGAGGAGTTCACCGACGACGACGGCGAACCACAGTGGATCTCGTTGCAGGGCAACGGCCCTCGGGGTCCGGTGATCGCGGGCGCGCAGGTGCCGCTGGCGGCGGCCTGGGCCCCGCAACTGGATCAGCACATCGTGGTCGCCGTGCCCTACCGGGACCGTGACGCCGACGCGCTGCCGGGCGTCGGCGCCAGTGCGGAGCTGGACCGGCTGCGCCACCACGTGTCGGAGCGGCTGGAGGGCCAGGGCCGGGTCGTCGCCTACGAGTGCAGCGGGGGACTGTGCCTGGTGCACGTCTATGCCGACGGTTCCACTCCGGCGGTCGACCAGATCAAGGCGGCGGTGATCGGGTGGCCGGACGGGTCGGTGAAGGTCAACGAGGAGGCCGACCCCGGCTGGTCCGGGGTCGCCCACCTGCGCGGGTGAGATCGCCCACAACCGCGGTGGCCCGCGCCCATCGGCGCCGCCGGCCGTGCTTAGCTGGTCGCCGTGAGCAATGAACAGCCCGCTGCCCGAGTGCTCGTCGCCGAGGACGAGGCGATCATCCGGCTGGATCTGGCCGAGATGCTCCGCGAAGCGGGCTACGACGTCATTGCCGAGGTCGGTGACGGCCGCCAGGCCGTCGACCGGGCCCGTGAGCTGCGGCCGGACCTGGTGGTGCTCGATGTCAAGATGCCGGTCCTGGACGGCATCAGCGCCGCGGACGAGATCGGTCGCGACGGTATCGCCCCGGTGGTCATGCTGACGGCGTTCTCCGACAAGGACCTGGTCGAGCGGGCGACCGACGCCGGTGTGATGGCCTACGTGCTCAAGCCGTTCACCATCGAGGACCTGCAGCCCGCGATCACCGTGGCCCGCTCGCGCTGGTCCGAGCGCAAGGCGCTGGAGCACGAAGTGGCCGACCTCGGGGCGCGCCTGGAGACCCGCAAGCGGATGGACCGGGCGAAGGGGATCCTGATGCAACAGCTCGGGTTGGACGAACCCGCCGCGTTCCGGTGGATCCAGAAGACCGCGATGGATCGGCGCCTCGGGATGCGCGAGGTGGCCGACGCGGTCATCGCGGGTGCCGCGGATCCGGATCCGGCGACGGACTGAGCCGGCCGGAGCCACTCCTGAGGCGTCAGGTACCTCCTGGGGCAGGCGATGCGCAGCGCGTGTTCAGACCATTGACGGAGGGCGTACGCTTCGTTCTTGCATCTGCTTTCGGGGCCGGTTACTACGGAGGAAGTTGAATGGCCAGATCGGCCGTGCAGGTCACCCGGGTGACATCCGGCGACGAGGAGTCGTTCATCGCGTTGTGGCGCAATTCGAAGCTCGCCGAAGGACACACTGAGGATCAGATAGAGCGTGCGCTGCGCGACGGCCGACTGACCCGTGCCTGTGCGCGCCCGGACGTGCGGGCCTATGCGGCCCACATCGACGGTGAACCCGTCGGGTTCACCATGGTCATGTCGGGGCCGGTCTCCGCGCTGCAGGAGACGCCGGCGGTCTGGGTGGACGTGCTCTGGGTCAAGCCCGGTCGCCGTCAGCGCGGTGTCGCCGGTGCCCTGCTGAAGGCCGTGGCGGCATACGCGGAGCACATCGGCGCCCCCGAGATCGTCTCGTGCGTCCCGTCGTCCAGCCGGGACGCCAACCGGTTCTTCGCACGGCTCGGTTTCACCTCGGTGGTCACTGAGCGCACCACCTCTCCCGCGGCGTTGCGGCGCCGGCTCGCCGGGCCCGGCCTGCCGAGCGTCAGCGATGCGGTGCGGCTGCGCCGGTCGCTGCGGGCCAGGGCGCGCGGTCGCAGCGCCCTGTCGACGGTCGACTGAGAGCTACTTCGCTGCGGGGGCGCTGTCGCGCAGCAGGCAGGTGATCCGGCTGGTGCACAGCCGGTGGCCGTCCTCGTCGGTGATGACGACCTCGTATGACGCCAACGTGCGTCCCAGCGACAGTGGTGTGGCGGTGCCGGTCACCAGGCCGGACCGCGCCCCGCGGTGGTGGGTGGCGTTGATGTCCAGGCCGACCGCGATGCGGCCCTCACCCGCGTGCAGTGCAGCACCCACCGAGCCGAGGGTCTCGGCGAGCACCACGCTGGCACCTCCGTGCAGCAGGCCGTAGGGCTGGTTGTTGCCCGCCACGGGCATGGTGGCGACGATCCGCTCCGGGCTCGCCTCGGTGAAGGTGATCCCCATCTTCTCGGCCAGTGTGCCGGCGTTCAGGTCGTTGAACAGCGATACCAGGTCGGCGGGGGAGGCGGCATCGGGGGACTGCGTGGTGTTGTCGGTCATGACCAATAGGCTGCCAGGTGTGAAACGCCTGCTGCTCCTCGACGGTCATTCTCTCGCCTATCGCGCCTTCTACGCGCTGCCCGTCGAGAACTTCTCCACGTCCACCGGGCAGCCGACCAACGCGGTCTACGGCTTCACCTCGATGCTGATCAACGTGCTGCGCGACGAGGAGCCGACCCACGTCGGGGTGTGCTTCGACGTGTCGCGGCAGACGTTCCGCGCGGAGGAGTATGCCGAGTACAAGGCCGGCCGGGCCAAGACCCCCGACGAGTTCAAGGGGCAGGTGTCCCTGGTCCACGAGATCCTCGACGCGCTGCGGATCCGCTACATCGAGCTGGCCGGCTGGGAGGCCGACGACCTGATCGCGACGCTGTCCACCCAGGCGGAGGCGCAGGGTTTCGACGAGGTGCTGATCGTTTCCGGCGACCGTGACGCGATGCAGCTGGTCACCGACAAGGTCACCGTGCTCTACCCGGCCCGCGGTGTCTCCGACTTGTGGCGGATGACTCCGGCGAAGGTCGAGGAGCGCTACCTGGTCTCGCCGGAGCGCTACCCCGACCTGGCTGCGCTGGTGGGGGAGAAGTCCGACAACCTGCCCGGTGTGCCGGGCGTCGGCGCCAAGACCGCCGCCAAGTGGATCGGTCTCTACGGCGATCTGCCCGGCATCGTCGACCATGTCGGCGAGATCAAGGGCAAGGTCGGCGACTCGCTGCGGGAGCACCTCGACGGTGTGCTGCGCAACCGCCGGCTCAACCAGCTGGTCCGCGACGTCGCGTTGGACGTCAGCGTCGACGACCTGGAGCGCCAGGTCTGGGACCGTGATCAGGTGCATCAGGTGTTCGACGGGCTGGAGTTCCGGGTGCTGCGCGAGCGGCTGTTCGCCACCTTGGAAGCGGCCGGCGACGAGGCTGAGGGTGCAGTGGAGGTTGATGGTTTGGTGCTGGCGCCCGACGAAGTCGCCGACTGGGTCACCGCAAACCTGACGTCGAAGGATAGGGCCGGCCTGCACGTCATCGGCGACTGGGCGCGCGGCACCGGGGATGTGCGGGCCCTCGCGGTCGCCGTGGGTGACGAGGACACCGGGCGCGCGGCATACCTGGACGTGACGGAGCTGACACCGGACGGCGAGCGGGCCGTCCGGCAGTGGCTGGCCGACCCCGAGCGACCCAAGGTCATGCATGACGCCAAGGGCGCGCTGCAGGCGCTGTATGCCGCGGGTCTGCCGCTCGCCGGGCTGGTGAGTGACACGGCGCTGGCCGCCTACCTGGTGCGGCCCGACCAGCGCGCCTACGACCTGGCTGACCTGGTGCTGCGCTTCCTCAAGCGCGAGCTGCGGCCCGAGCAGGACAACCCGGCGCAGGGGATGCTCGAGCTGGACGGCCACGACAGCCAGGCCGAGGAGGCCATGGTGCAGGCGCGGGCGGTGCTCGATCTGTCCACGGCACTGGACGAGCAGGTCGCCGGCACGGGCGGCACCGATCTGCTGCGTGACCTGGAGCTGCCGCTGGTGGACCTGCTCGCCCGGATGGAGCGGGTCGGCATCCACGTCGACCCGGACCTGCTCGACCGGCTGGAGAGCGACTACGCCGACGCCCTCGACCGGGCCGCCGAGGACGCCTACGAGGCCGCCGAGGGCGAGCGGATCAACCTGGGCTCCCCGAAACAGCTGCAGGTGCTGCTGTTCGACAAGCTGGGCATGCCCAAGACGAAGAAGACCAAGACCGGCTACACCACCGACGCCGACGCGCTCACCGAGCTCTACGCCAAGACCGAGCACCCGTTCCTGGAGGCGCTGCTGCGGCACCGGGACGCCGCGCGGTTGCGGGTGACGGTGGAGGGCCTCACCAAGTCGATCGCCGACGACGGCCGCATCCACACCACCTACCAGCAGACGATCGCCGCCACCGGTCGGCTGTCGTCGACCGACCCCAACCTGCAGAACATCCCGATCCGCACCGAGGAGGGCCGACGGATCCGCGAGGCGTTCGTGGTCGGTGAGGGCTTCGAGTCGCTGATGTCGGCCGACTACAGCCAGATCGAGATGCGGATCATGGCGCACCTGTCCGGTGACGAGGACCTGATCGCGGCCTTCCGCAGCGGCGAGGACCTGCACCGGTTCGTCGGGTCGCGGGTGTTCGGGGTGCAGCCGCAGGACGTGACACCCGAGATGCGCGCCAAGGTCAAGGCGATGTCCTACGGCCTCGCCTACGGGTTGTCGGCATACGGCCTGTCCAAGCAGCTGGCGATCAGCACCGGCGAGGCGAGCGGGCTGATGGAGGAGTACTTCGCGCGCTTCGGCGGAGTGCGCGACTACCTGCGCGAGGTCGTCGACGTCGCCCGCAAGACCGGCTACACCGAGACCATGCTGGGGCGGCGCCGCTACCTGCCCGACCTCACCTCCGACAACCGGCAGCGCCGCCAAGCGGCCGAGCGGATGGCACTCAACGCGCCCATCCAGGGTTCGGCGGCCGACGTGATGAAACTGGCCATGCTGCACGTGCGCGACGCGCTCGACACGGCGGGCGTGCAGTCACGGATCCTGCTGCAGGTGCACGACGAGCTCGTCCTGGAGATCGCCCCGGGGGAGCAGGCGCAGGTCGAGGAGATCGTCCGCCGCGAGATGGGCGGCGCCATCGAGCTCGATGTGCCGCTGGACGTCAGCATCGGTGTTGGCAGCTCCTGGCACGCGGCGGCGCACTAGAACCGCCGATCCACGCGACGCCACGCGGATCCACACGCCGCTGTCGCAGCTGAGACTGACGGTCCGATTGACGGTTGACGGCCGAATTCGGCCGTCAACCGTGAATCCGGCCGTCAGTGTCGCCAGTGGCGCCGGTCACTTGTCGTCGCGCAGGATCTGCTGGATCTGCGGAGCCATCCAACCCCAGATGATCGCGCCCGATTCCGCGGTGTAGTGCAGGGTGTCCTTGTACAGCGGGGTGCCGTTGATCGTGTCGTCGTAGCCGTGGCTGCACAGCAGTTTGTGGAAGTCGATGACCGGGGTACCGGTCGCCTTCGCCCAGCTGCGGACCCGGTCGTCGATCGTGTCGACCCGCTTGTCGTTGTCGACATCCCGCGTGTCCTGCGTGAACGCCATCATCCGGTGGCACGCCAGGGTGCCCACGGCGAAGTGCTTCGCGCCGGCAGCAAGGGCCTGTTTACGGATCGTGGAGAGCATGCCGCTCAACCACCTCAGATAGGCAGGGCTGCCGAAGTGGAGCACCTTGCCGTCGACCTGCATGTCGCTGGTGATGCTTTGCGGCACGGTGAAGATCGCCAGATCCGGTGCCAGGCTGCGCAGCTGTTGCTGCCACGCCTTGCGGAACCCTGGGCAGTCGGCGCCAACCGGCTGTGCCTTGCCATCCAGCACCTTCTGGCCCTCGAATGGGTCACAGCCGAAACTGACGTCCGCGCTGGTGGTCAGGTCGGGGAACTGACTTCCGGGAAAGGCTGCTTGCAGACTGTCCGGAATCGAGTTGCCGATGAGCGTCACCGAGTGCTTCGTGCCCATCGGGCGGTATGCCGGAACGTCGACGCGTATTCCGGTCCCGTGCGCCGTCGCTGCCCCCACTGTGGACCGCGGCAGCGCGACGAGCGCAAGGGTCAGGGCCGCGATCACCCCAACCGCGATCGGACGCCCCAGCCGCGGCCTCCTCGGGACGAGGGCGCGTAGACCACCGGCCCGCACCGGTTGCTCGACGAAGCGGTGGGTGAGGTACGCCAAGGCCACGGACACGAGGAGTTCGAGGACCCCCCGGGGTATGGCCGGCAGATCGAGCCGGCCGTCGGAGAGGAACACGATCACCGGCCAGTGCCACACGTACAGCGCATAGCTGAGCACGCCGGTCCGGCGCAACGGCTCGCTGGCGAGGAAGCGTTGAACCCGGGAACCGGTGAGGGACGCACCCGCGACGATCGGCGCTATCGTCACGACGCACAGCACGGCCAGACCGCCGCGGAACGGCACCGGCGATGCATCGTCCAACGCGATGAAGCCGATCGCCAGAAGTGCCAGTGCCGGGACTGCGGTCCATCGGGCGATCCGGTCGATGGTGGGCGCCAACCGGTCACGGTCACGTGTCCGGTCGCCGAACGCCCGCCCGTGCAGCAGCAGCGCGAACACGGCCCCGATGAGCAACTCGAACGCGCGGGTGTCGGTGCCGTAGTAGACCCGGCTCGGGTCGGCTCCCGGCACATAGAGGGCGCCCATCCGCCATACCGACAACGCGGCCAGGACGGCAAGCAGTCCGGCGACGATCCGGTGTGGCCGCTTGGCGCGCGCCGCGATCGCGAGCAACACGATCAGCAGGATTGGGAAGGCCAGGTAGAACTGCTCCTCGATCGCCAGGGACCAGGTGTGGACGACCGGGGACGGCATGGACAGCGAGCTGAAGTACTGGTCATCGGACAGCAGCAGTCGCCAGTTGGCGACATACAAGAAGGCGCTGAGGATGTCCCAGGCGTCAGCCACACGGCGGGAAGCAGGCGCCCAGACCGCCGCGACGACGGATGCGCTGAGCAGCATCAGCACCAGGGTCGGCAACAGTCGCCGGGCGCGGGCCAGCCAGAAGCCCGGTAGGTCGATGCGACCCCATGCGTGCCGTTCGTGCAGCAGCAACGATGTGATCAGGAAGCCGGACAGGACGAAGAACACGTCCACGCCCAGCCAGCCACCGCGCAGCCAGGGGATGCCCAGGTGGTAGCCGATGACCGCGAGCACGGCCACACCGCGCAGACCGTCCAGCGCCGGCCGGTAGGACAGCCCGTGCCGCGGTCTACGGTCAAGGGTGGTCTTCAGCGCTGATCCGGGCCGCGGCGGGACGCGTAGGGGTCGTCGTCCCTGTCGTCGCGCCGGTCGTCGGTCTCGCGTCGTCTGGATCGCCGGTCATCCCTGTCGTCGTATCGCCGATGGTCGTCCTGCCTGGAGCGGTCATCGTCCCAGTCGTGGTGGTCGTCGTGGCTGTCGCCGAGTTCGTCCCTGCGGCCTGCGGACGACCGATCCCGGTGCGAGCGCCGGTCCTGGTCCTCCGGGTCCCGGTCGGAGCGCGGATCGTCGGCCCAGTCCCGGTCGCGGCGCTGCGCGTCCGGCTCCACGGCGTCGACGTCGTGGTGGTCACGCGGGACCCGCCGTTGCTCCTCGCGCCGGTCGACCCCGAACATCACGCCACCGGCGATGATCGTCACCAGCCCGATCGCCAGGGCGGCGATCGCGCGATAGCGGTTGGCGTCGGCGATGCGCCAACAGACGCCGTCGGCGAAGCTGCCGTGGCTGGGACTCATCGCGGTCCCGCAACCGAACACCGCACCGGTCGTCGTGCGGACGCTGGTGATCGGCACGACGAAGAAGTAGATCGCCAGCACGATGAAGGCCAGGCCGACCAGCACGCAGATCTTGGTCCCCGTGCGCAGCGTCAGCACCGTGCGCGTCTCGACGTCGTCCATGGCGCGTATGTTACTCAAGAGTTGCCTTCCGTTGGGCCATTGCCGCTGTGAGCCTTCCGGCCGGTCATGCGCGGTCCGCGGCTGGTATGGCGATCCAGAGGTGAACCCCTGTTCCCGGAGGCAGTGGAACTTGTGTGGCCCCCGCCCCTGGGTGTGCCTCTTTCATCGAGCCGTTGTCCGCGAGGGTGACCACGACGGAGTCCGGCGGTGCGGTGGTTTCGTACCACGAGGTGTTGTCCTCGGGGTACGGCCAGCTGCCGAGATAGTGCGCTGCCCGGTCATCCCGCGCGAGCTGGACCGCCACCGCAGGGGCGAGGCTGATCCAGGACTTCAACCCGTACGAGTCGATGCGTACTGCGGTGCCGGACCGGCTGTGATCGTGCAAGTAGGTGGTTACCGCGTTAGACACGGTCCGCGCGCGGTCGGAAGCCTCGGCTGAGGGAGGGCTGGCGACGGCGGACGCCAGGACCGCGGCGAGCACGGTGGCACTGACCCCGACGATCGGAGTTCGTGACCGCTGAACGATTGCCGGGAGATTGGAAGCGTCGATCTGCCGGCGCAGGCTGCTGGTCACTTCGATCGCCCGGAGCGCGAGGGCGGCATAGACCAATGGGGTGATGACGAGCACCGGTAGCAACCAGAACGTGGCGGACACGGTGTCGGGCTTGGACGACAGTGCGAAGGACTCCGCCCCGATCGCGAGCATCAACACCCAGCAGGCGCGCGACGCCGCCGTGTGCGGTAAGCGGGGACCTGCCGTCGCAGCAACGAGCAGCACCACCACGACGACCATCCCCAGGCCCATCGCGAGACCGGCGGGTGTGTGACCGATGTCGGTACCGAAGCGGGCTAACTCCGTCGGGGACAGGCGGCCCACCATGTAGCCGGAACCCCCCGGCACCCCAGTGGACGTACCGCGGCCGCCGGAGGAGTTGGTGAGCAGCCGCAGCACGAGTTGCAGGTTGTTGGGATGGATGACGAGCAACTCGATGATCGACGGCAACCACGCAAGGAGGGTCACCCCGATCGGGAGCGACCATCGTTTCCGGCGCACGCTGCTTCGATGTGAAGGCGCGGGCGACCGCCACTGTCGGTGGTCCCTCCACGCACGGGCCACGGTGACGATGCATGCGAGTGCCACGACGGCGACCACCAGGGGGCAGAAGGCCAACTCGGTTTGGGCGGCGAACGACCCGGCGAGGAGCGTGACCCACAATCCCTGCGGGTCACGGTCCAGGACGGACCAGGCGCCCACGATCATGAGCAGGATCGGCAGCGTGCCCGCGGACGGGTTGAGCGGTCTGGCAAGTACATCGGGGCCCAGCTGCCACTGGGCGAGGAGCAGTGCGCCGGCGACCGGAAGAGTCGTACGTAAACCACGCATCCGGTGCGCCAGGACCACCGTGCCGACGACGCACCCGATGTTGAGCAGTGCGACTGCGGTGATGATGCCAGGCCCGCTGTAGCCGGTGAGCGCCGAGATCGGTGCGTCGAGGTAGAACTCCAAGGGTCCCGGGTGATGGTTGCTCAGCTGGGCGTCGAAGAAGTTACTCGTCGAACGCATGCCCTGGAGGGGTGGATGGCTGCTGAACACGTCGTGAATGCGCGTAACGAGCATGGCGTCGTCACCCTCGGGGATCCAGCCGATTGCCATCTCGCGGGCGGCTCCGACGACCACCGGGAGCGCCGAGACGACGCACAACCAGGTCACCGGCAGTGTCGCGACACGACGACACCGGCGTCGGAACGACTCACGACCCGTGCCGACGGGACGTCGCCGACGCGTGATCGTGATCGAAGCCATGGTCCGTGCAGGGTAACCGAGCGGCCGACCGGCCATAATGCGTGCGTGGAGGTCGGTGCCATCGTGCTCGCAGGGGGACTGGGCAGCCGCATGCGCCCGTTGACCGATAATTGCCCGAAACCGCTGCTGCCGCTGGGAGCCGAACCGCTGGTCGCCTATCAGTTGCGCCGGCTGGCTGCCGTGGGCGTCGGTCAGGTCGTGTTGGCGACCGGTTATCTCGCGCCGGAGTTCGAGCGTGTGCTCGGGGACGGTCAGCGTTGGGGGGTGCGGCTCGGATACAGCGTCGAGCGGCAGCCGCTGGGGACCGGCGGCGCGTTGCGCGCAGCCGGCGAGCACTTGCCGGATGCAGACCGTGTCGTAGTCGTCAACGGCGATCTGCTGTCCAGTCACGACCTGACGGCGCAGTTGCGGTCCGCACCGGGCGCCGACGTGTGTCTGCACGTGCGGGCAGTGCCGGACGTGGCGCCATACGGGCAGGTCACCTGCGACGCGAAGGGGCGGGTGACAGCGTTCGGGGAGAAGACCGGCCGTGGCCCGGGGCTGGCCAACGCCGGCACGAACATCGTGGCGGGCGCGGTGCTGCGTGCGTTGCGCGAGGGGAGATCCTCGTGGGAGCGGGACCTGCTGCCCGCGCTGATCGCGGGTGACACGGACGTGGTTGCGTGGGAGGGCGACGGCTACTTCCGTGACGTGGGTAGTTGCGAGGCGTATCGCCGCGCCAGCGTTGACGCGGTGACCGGTGCGTTGCCGAACGGCTCCTGCAGCGCAGCCGATGCGTATGTCGCGCCTGGTGCGTCGGTGGCGGCCGACGCCCGGCTCACCGGTGGCAGCAGCATCCACGAGGGCGCAGTGGTCGGATCCGGCGCCGTGGTGTGCGGCAGTGTGGTCCTCGCCGGGGCTCGGATCGGAGCTGGCGCGCGGCTTGACCGCTGTGTCGTGGCGTCGGGTGCCGTGGTGCCCGCCGGGGGTGTGGGCACGGACGACGTGATCGGCGGCATACCTACGCTTCGGTAAAGTAGCGGCGTGATCCACGTCTCAGGCCAGTACACTGACGCGACCGCACGCACCCGAGCAGCCACGTGAGCCAGATGAGTCATCGATCCACCGGCAGCGGCACCCGTCCGCCGGCTGTGCGTCGACTCCCCGCACTCGACGGGATCCGCGCTGTACTGGTGACCTTCCTGCTGTGTTTCCACTTCGGGTTCACACGGCTCCAGGGTGCCTGGCTCGCGATCAACGTGTTCTTCGTGCTGTCCGGGTTCCTGATCGTGCGCCCGCTCGTTCAGGAGCGGGCCCGGACCGGGCGGATCAGCTTCGTCGCGTTCTACGCTCGGCGCGCACGCCGGCTCTTCCCCGCCCTGGCGCTGCTGCTCGCCGCCGTCGTCGTCTACGGTTTCGTCTTCGCACCGGACCAGGCACGGGGCCCGTTGCGATGGGACGTGCTGGCCACCATGGGTTACTTCATGAACTGGCGGCTGATCGCGCAGAGCAACCAGTACTTCGTGCAGTTCTCCGAGCCGTCGGTGCTGCAGCACGCCTGGTCACTGTCGGTCGAGGAACAGTTCTACCTGGTGATCCCGGCGCTGATCCTGCTGTTGATGGCCGTACTACGGACGCGGCGTGCGCTGATCGCCACCCTGGTCGGATTGGCGCTGGTGTCGGCGGGGTGGATGGCCGTCGTCGGCGTCGGCAGCGACGTCGCCCGGTCGCATCTGTACTACGGCACCGACACCAGGGCACAATCCCTGCTGGTGGGTGCCGCGCTCGGGGTGCTGGCCGCCCGGTTCGGCACCGCAGAACGGCCGAACCCGTTGTCGGTCAAGCACGTTCAGGCGGTGGGCTGGGCAGCGTTCGCGCTCGCCGTCGCCGGCTTCGTCGTCGCTGTTCCGCAGACCCCGTTGATGGCGGACGGTGGGATGTTCGTGCTGTCCCTCGTCGCGGTGGCGTGGGTCTGGGCCGTCTCGGACGAGCGGGGCGGGTCGCTGCAACGGGTGCTGGCGGTTCCGCCACTTGCCGCGCTCGGGCGGGTCTCCTACGGCGTGTACCTGTGGCACTGGCCGATCGGGCTGTGGCTGGGCCAGTTGATGCCGGACGAGCCCACCTGGATACGCGTGGTGGTCGGGTTCGTGCTCACCATCGGCGTCGCCACGATCTCCTACCAGCGTGTCGAGCGGCCCATCCACGACCTCGGCTGGCGCGCCGTGGTCGGCACCGCTCTCCGGGCGCGCACGATCGCCGCGGGCACCGCAGCTGCTCTCTTCTTCGGGGCGATCGGCGTCGGCGTCGGTGCCCCGGCCGCGGCAGGGGTCGCCGCGCCCGGCACAACCGGCAAGGTGGTCCGGCTCGTCCCGGGGCAGCCCGCCTTCCACCAACCGGCCAAGCCTTACACCATTGCGCTGTATGGCGATTCGGTGCCGTACCTGCTCACCCAGAACTTCCCCGCACAGACGTTTCCCGGTGTGACCGCGAAGTCGATCGCGATTCCCGGGTGCGACCTGCTCGATCAACCGTTGGTCGACCCCGTGCACAACGACCTGAACGACAACTCCAAGCAGTGTGCACGGCTGAAACGTGATCTCCCCACCGAGGTGAAGAACACCCACAGTCAACTGCTGGTGATCTTCCCGAGTCTGCTGCTCGGTTTCCCGCACCGTTTCGGGGACACGGACCG
>Ga0164242_10004595_pt1 | contig 15485 bp, 16 predicted proteins | sample OricomgcompostMG_FD_108783 | JGI IMG/M metagenome (GOLD analysis project Ga0164242, IMG submission 108783) | Miracle-Growth compost microbial communities from Emeryville, California, USA - Original compost - Miracle growth compost (MG) ... | reverse complement strand
CGCTTCGTCGCGGAGGGCCGCCCGGTCCGCCTCGTCAAGCGGCCGAAGCAGCTCGGCAGGGCGCTCGACCAGCTCGTCGCCGAGGGGATCGGCGCGTTCCTCCTCGTCGAACCCGGCTCGGATCCGCACGCCGAGCCGAAGCCGCTCGTCGCGCGAGCAGAGTAGGGGACGCCCGCGGGAGTGCATTGCTCGCCGATTCGCACTCCCGTCGCGGAGGACTACTCCGTCCGCGCGCCCTAGGCTTTTCCATGGACCGTCCGCGACACCCCAAGGAGCAGAACATGGCCGCGATCGAAGCCGTCGGCGCCCGCGAGATCCTCGACTCCCGGGGGAACCCGACCGTGGAGGTGGAGGTCCTCCTGGAGGACGGCACGGTCGCCCGGGCGGCGGTCCCGAGCGGCGCGAGCACGGGCGCGTTCGAGGCGACGGAGCTCCGCGACGGCGACAAGTCGCGCTACGGCGGCAAGGGCGTCCTCCAGGCGGTCGAGAACGTCCTCGACGTCCTCGGCCCGGCCGTCGAGGACCTCGACGCGAGCGAGCAGCGCATCATCGACGCGGCGCTCATCGAGGCGGACGGCTCGGAGAACAAGTCGAACCTCGGGGCGAATGCGATCCTCGGCGTCTCCCTGGCCGTCGCCCGGGCGGCGGCGGACTCGGCCGATCTGCCGCTCTTCCGATACCTGGGGGGACCGAACGCGCACGTCCTCCCTGTCCCCCTCCTCAACGTGATCAACGGCGGGGCGCACGCCGACTCGAACGTCGACATCCAGGAGTTCTTCCTCGTGCCGCTCGGCGCGGAGACCTTCGCGGAGGCGCTGCAGTGGGGCGCCGAGACGTACCACGCGCTCAAGTCGCTCCTGAAGTCGAAGGGGCTGTCGACCGGTCTCGGCGACGAGGGCGGCTTCGCGCCCGATCTCCCATCGAACGCCGCCGCGCTCGACCTCCTCCTCGAGGCGATCAAGTCGGCGGGCTTCGAGGCGGGCCGCGACCTCGCGCTCGGCCTCGACGTCGCGTCGACCGAGTTCTTCCGGGATGGCGCCTACGTCTTCGAGGGCAAATCGCATACGGCCGCCGAGATGGCCGCCTACTACGAGCGGCTCGTCGCGGACTATCCGCTCGCCTCCATCGAGGACCCGCTCGCCGAGGACGACTGGGCGGGCTACGAGGCGCTCACCGCGTCGCTCGGCTCGAAGATCCAGATCGTCGGGGACGACCTCTTCGTCACGAATCCGGCGCGCATCGCCGAGGGCATCCGCCGCGGCGTGGCCAACAGCGTCCTCATCAAGGTGAACCAGATCGGCACGCTCACCGAGACGCTCGATGCGGTGAGCCTCGCGCACCGCGCCGGCTACACGACGATGATGAGCCACCGCTCGGGCGAGACCGAGGACACGACGATCGCCGACCTCGTCGTCGCGACCGACGGGGGCCAGATCAAGTCGGGGGCCCCGGCCCGCTCGGAGCGCGTCGCGAAGTACAACCAGCTGCTCCGGATCGAGGAGGAGCTCGGCGACGCCGCGGTGTACGCGGGCGCGTCCGCATTCCCGCGGTTCACCGCCTGAGGGGTGGTGCGGACGCCGAGCTGAACAGCGCCTGACCTTCAACCATTGCTATATGTCTGTATAGCGACAGGCTGTTACCCTTGACTGTCCCATTCCGGGCGAGCGCGTAGCGTTTGGCCCGGACCCGCAAATGGGCCCGGTCCAGAATCTATGAAGCGCTTCTTCACTATCGCCGCGGCAGTGGCCCTGACCATCGGGGTGACACTCCCCGCCGCCGCCATCAACCCGTTCGTGAGCACGACGGGCGGCTCCGCGGTCGCCGCGGAGGGCGCCGTCTCCGCTTCGGCCGATCGCTACCAGGACGTCTCCGCGGACATCTCCGCCGCCGCGACGAGCGCCCGGGACTCCTTCGCCTCGGAGGCGAAGCCGGCGCCGCCGCCTCCCCCGAAGGTGCGCTTCCTCGCCTCGTCGTACTCGGGTGCGGTCCCGAACATGTGGCGCGGCATGATGTCGAACTGGCCGGTGCCGGGCGCGAAGATCGGCGACCGGTTCACGGGCGGCCATGACGGCATCGACTTCTTCGCAGCGGAGGGGACGGCGATCCTCGCGACCGCCGACGGCACGGTCGTCAAGACCGGCTCGATGGGGACCATGGGCGACATGGTCGAGATCGCGCACAACGGCTCGGTCATCTCGATCTACGGGCACATGATCCCTGGCTCCCAGGAGGTCGTCGCCGGCCAGCACGTCTCCGCGGGCCAGGTGATCGGCCACGTCGGGCATTCGGGCGCCGCGCAGGGCAACCACTGCCACTACGGCATCATCCTCAACGGCCGGACGGTCGACCCGGCCCCGTTCCTCGGTCTCTGAGCGCCGGCAGGGCCGCTCGGACGCGCCACCCGCCTCCGGGGCTCGAGTCCGCATAGCCTGGTGGACATGGCTCGTTCCGCGCGTCCCGCGAAGGCGAAGCCGCGCGAGATCGCGATCACCCCGCATGAGGAGACCGCGCCGGAGCGGTGGCTCCGCACGCTCCGCATGTCGGGATTCACCGTCATCCTCTGCGGTCTGCTCGTCCTCGCCGTCGTCGTGCTCGCGCCGAGCCTCCGGACGCTCGTCGAGCAGCAGCAGCGGCTCGCCGAGCTCCAGCGGGAGGTCGACACGGCGCAGCAGGACGTCGATGACGCGCAGTCGGAGCTCGACCGGTGGAGCGACCCCGCCTACATCGAGGCGCAGGCGCGGCAGCGGCTCATGTTCGTGTACCCGGGCGAGACGAGCTACATGGTGACGAACGCGAACACCGAGAAGAAGTCGAGCGACGCGCCGGCGATCACGAAGGACATCCAGAGCACGAAGATCGACTGGCTCGCCGGACTCCTCGCGGCGACGTACCAGGCAGGGCTCACCCAGGCGAGCGGCGATCAGCTCCCCGGGCCGGACGGGTCGGCGAGCGGGACCGGGCCGTGAGCGACGCGGCGGTGAATGGGGGCGCCGGCATCCGGGGGAGCGGCGCGATCGCACCGGCGAGCGAGCGCGACCTCGAGATCATGCAGGGGCAGCTCGGCCGCCCGATGCGCGATGTCGTGGGGGTGGCCGCCCGCTGCGCCTGCGGTGCCCCCACGGTCGTCTCGACCCGTCCGCGGCTGACGGACGGGACGCCGTTCCCGACGTTCTACTACCTGACGCATCCGGCGGCGAGCGCGGCCGCGTCGCGCCTCGAGGCGGCGGGCCGCATGGTCGACTACGCGGAGACGCTCGCCGGCGAGACGGCCGAGGCCTATCGCGCCGCGCACGCGGCCTACCTCGCGGATCGCGCCGTCTATGGCGAGGTCGCCGAGATCGCCGGGATCAGCGCCGGCGGGATGCCGGAGCGCGTGAAGTGCCTGCATGCGCTCATCGCGCATTCGCTCGCCGCCGGACCCGGCGTGAACCCGATCGGCGACGCCGCGCTCGCCGACTGCGGGTGGAGCCCGGCCGTGTGCGCCTGCCGACCCGAGCTCCGCGGGGACGGCGTCGCATGAGTCGGGCGGGCTTCCAGGCGAGCCGAGGGCGTCGAGCGGCGATTCGCCCTCGTCTCGGGCGATTCCCCTCGTGGCGCATGTGCATCGCGGTCGTCGTCGGGATGCTCCTCGCCCTCGCCCCGTCAGTCGCCGCCCACGCCGACTCGATCCGCGACGCCGAGTACTGGCTCGACGAGTACGGCATCCGCGCCGCGTGGCAGACGACGCGCGGCGCCGGCCAGGTGATCGCCGTGATCGACACGGGCGTCGACCCGTCCGTCGCGGAGCTGCAGGGCGCCGTGCTGCCCGGCGCGGACTTCTCCGGCGAGGGCGACTCGAAGGGCTGGAAGCCGGTCGGTGGCGATGAGGAGAGCCTGCACGGCACGCTCGTCGCCTCGATGGCGGCGGGCCGCGGCTCGGGCCCGGACGAGGGGATGATCGGAGTCGCGCCGGAGGCGACGATCCTGCCGATCTCGATCGGCTTCGACGGGAAGAGCGACTCGGACGCCGCGATCGCGAAGGCCGTCCGCTTCGCGGTCGACCACGGCGCGACCGTCATCAATATGTCCCTCACCCGGAACACGCTCGAGTGGCCGTCGTCGTGGGACGATGCGTTCCTCTACGCCATGCAGCACGACGTCGTCATCGTGGCGGCGGCGGGCAACCGCGGATCCGGCACCACGGTCGTCGGCGCCCCGGCGACGATGCCGGGCGTGCTCACGGTCGCGGGGGTGAATCGCGACGGCACGGCGAGCGAGGACGCGTCGAGCCAGGGCATCACGATCGGCGTCGCGGCGCCGAGCGAGCAGCTCGTCGGCGTCGCGCCCGGCGGGGGGTACCGGCTGTGGAGCGGAACGTCCGGCTCGGCGCCCCTCGTCGCCGGCATCGTCGCGCTCGTCCGCGCCGAGTTCCCGAGCCTCGATGCCGACGATGTGATCGAGCGGATCGTCGCGACGGCGAAGGACGCCGGCGCGCCGGGGCGCGACGCGATCTACGGCTGGGGCCTCGTGAATGCGGAGGCGGCGGTCGACGCGGTCGTCCCCCGCGTCGACGCGAACCCGATGGGCAGCCTCGAGGACTGGGTCAAGCTCTACCGGCCGTCCGTGAGCGAGCCGCAGACCGCGCCGACCCCCGTCGTCATCATCCCGAGCGCACCGCAGGTCGTCGCCTCGGACCCGAAGAGCCCGAGCGGCCACCTGCTCCCGTCGATCGGACTGCTCCGGAGCGTCGGCCCCGGGGCGCTCGCGATCGGGCTCCTCGTCGCGGCCCTCATCGCGCTCGGAGCGTGGACCGTCCGCCGGATCGAGGCCGACAGGCGAAGCCGATAGGATTGACGGGCTGGCGGCAGGTGCCGGCCAGGTCCGCGACCTCATCGGAGACCACCACTCGTGACGAAGATCCTCATCGTCGGCGGCGGCTACGCCGGCTTCTACACGGCCTGGAAGCTCGAGAAGCACCTGCGACGCGGTGAGGCGGAGGTCACGCTCGTCGACCCGCTGTCGTACATGACGTATCAGCCGTTCCTCCCCGAGGTCGCGGCGGGCTCGATCGAGGAGCGCCACGTCGTCGTGCCGTTCCGCCGCCACCTCAAGCGGACGCATGTCGTCTCCGCGAAGGTCATCGCCGTCGACCCGGAGCGCAAGGTCGCGACGCTCGATGCGATGGAGGGCCCGTCGTGGACCCTCGACTACGACATCCTCGTCGTCACGGCGGGCTCGGTGACTCGGACGTTCCCGATCCCCGGCGTCGCGGACACCGCATTCGGCATGAAGAACATCCAGGAGGCCGTCGCGGTCCGCGATCGCCTCATGGGCAACTTCAACCGGGCCTCGAATCTGCAGGACGGCCCCCTCAAGCGGCGTCTCCTCAACGTCACGGTCGTCGGCGGCGGCTTCGCCGGCGTCGAGACGATCGCGGAGCTCCGGAGCCTCTCCGCGTATCTCGTCCGCAAGTACCCGACGATCTCGTTCGACGAGACGAGCTTCGACCTCGTCGAGGCGATGGGCCGGATCATGCCGGAGGTCTCGGCGAAGACGGCCGACTGGGTCGTCGCCGACCAGACGAAGCGCGGCGTGAACGTCCACCTGAATGCGGCGCTCCAGTCGGCAGAGAACGGCGTCATCACGCTCGCCGACGGCACCACGTGGGAGACCGACCTCCTCATCTGGACCGCGGGCGTCATGGCGCATCCGACGGCGAAGCAGTTCGGCCTCCCGCTCGACGAGCGCGCTCGCATCCGCTCCTCCGCGACGCTCCAGGTGGTGAACGAGGGCGGCGAGGTCGTCCCGGACGTCTGGTCGTGCGGTGACGTGGCCGCGGTCCCGGACCTCTCGGGCGGCGGTGTCGGCGGCTTCTGCGTGCCGAACGCCCAGCACGCCGTGCGCCAGGCGAAGCTCCTCGCGAAGAACCTCGTCGCGGTGCTCCGCGGCGAGGCGCCGAAGATCTACTTCCACAAGAACCTCGGCGCGGTCGCCGGCCTCGGCCTCGGCAACGGCGCCTTCCAGTCCGGGAAGTTCGCGATGCGCGGCTTCCCCGCGTGGATCGCGCACCGTGGCTACCACGGCTTCGCGATGCCGACATGGGAGCGCAAGTGGCGCGTCTTCGGCGACTGGCTCGGCGGCTTCTTCCTCGGGCGCGACATCGCGACGCTCTCGCTCGGCAACCCGCGCGCCGCCTTCCAGGAGTACGCGCTCCGCCCCGCCGGCCGCGCCCGCGCGGAGGAGACGCCGGCGACGAAGCCCGTGGGCACGCTGCCGACGCCGCCCGCCGATCGAGCCGCCGCGGAGGCGGGCGAGCAGGCCCAGGGCGTTGCGAAGCCGAAGCGCGCCCCTCGTGCGAAGTCGACGGAGGCGCCGTCCTCCTGAGCGGCCGGACGGCGGTCGGAATCGGCCGCACGCCTCTAGGCTGGCCTCCGCCCCGGTAGCCCAATGGCAGAGGCAGGCGGCTTAAACCCGCTGCAGTCTCGGTTCGAGTCCGAGTCGGGGCACCGACCCGTCATGGATGACGCACCGCCCGCATTCCCCCGTCGTACTCCCGGCGGAGTACGGACGACCGCCCGCGGACGGACGCGGGGAGCTCGCGCCCGCGGCTAGCATCGGTCCATGCCCGACCGCGGCCATTCCGACGACCTGGCCGGGGAGACGGTGCGACGCCACGAGCCGCCTTGGCGCACCCCCTGGGACGAGGAGTCGCTCGCGGAGGACTCGCCCCGGTTCCGCCGCTCGCGATGGTCGCGGCTCTGGCTCCCGGTGATCGTCTCGGGGATCGTGCAGGTGCCGGCGGCGGCGTTCATGCTCACGCACCGGGATCTCCCGTTCCTCGTCGGCGTGCCGGGGTGGCGGCTCGTCGTCACGCTCGTGCTCGCCGTGCTCGGTCCGCTCGCCCTCGTGGGAGCCCGTCGGCTCCCGGGACCCGTCGCCGCGATCGCCGCGGCGGGGGCCGGCGCGACCCTGCTCGTGGGCGGGGACTGGTTCCAGCCGCCCTACATCGCCTTCGCGTTCGCGATCGGCAGCGCGATCCTGCGCGGCGCGCGCACGTGGGCGTGGAGCAGCGTCGCGATCGGTTGGGCCGTGCCGATCCTCGTCGCCTCGATCCTCGGCGTCGACCTGACGCCGGGCCGCATCGCGGCGACGACCGTGGGCGTGCTCATCGTCGTCGCGATCGCCGAGGGAGTGCGCACGCGGCGCGAGCGGCTCGCCGCGGCCCGTGCGCGCCGGACGCGACGCAAGGAGACGGCGGTGCAGGCCGAGCGCGTGCGCATCGCGCGGGAGCTGCACGACGTGCTCGCGCATTCGCTCAGCCAGATCAACGTGCAGGCCGGCGTCGGCCTCCATCTCATCGACCGCGAGCCGGCGAAGGCCGCAGAGGCGCTCGCGAGCATCAAGGAGGCGAGCAAGACCGCGCTCGACGAGGTGCGCGGCGTGCTCGGGGTGCTGCGCGCGGAGGGCGGCGACCCGGCCGCCCCGCTCGTCCCGGAGCCCGATCTCGCACGGCTCGACGGTCTCGCCGCGAGCATCGCGAGCCAGGGCGTCGAGGTGACGGTCGTGAATGCGACGAAGGACGTCCCGGGTCCCGTCCAGCTCGCGCTGTACCGGATCGTGCAGGAGTCGCTCACGAACGTCGTGCGCCACGCCGCGGCGCACAGCGCGACGGTCGCGCTCGCCGACATCGGCTCGGCCTACCGCGTCGAGATCGTCGACGACGGCGTCAATCCGCCGGCCGATCCCGGCGCCGGGGGGCGGGGCCTGCTCGGCATGCGGGAGCGCGCCGAGCTGCTCGGCGGCGTGCTCGAGGCGGGCCCGCGGCCCGAGGGCGGGTTCGCGGTGCGGGCCGAGATCCCGAAGGGGGAGGCATGATACGGATCGCGATCGCCGACGATCAGCAGCTCATCCGGGCCGGCTTCCGCAGCCTGCTCGAGTCGGAGCCGGACCTCGAGGTCGTCGGTGAGGCGCGCACGGGCACCGAAGCGGTCGCGCTCGTCGCCTCGGCCCGCCCCGATGTCGTGCTCATGGACATCCGCATGCCGGACGGCGACGGGCTGTGGGCGACGGAGCAGATCGCCGCGCGTCCCGAGCTCGCGGGCACGCGCATCGTGATCGTGACGACCTTCGAGCTCGATGAATACGTGGCCCGCGCGATTCGTGCCGGCGCGAGCGGCTTCCTCGTGAAGGACACGGAGCCGGTCGAGCTCATCCGCGCCGTGCGGGTCGTGGCGGGCGGCGAGGCGCTGCTCAGCCCCGGCGTGACGAAGCGGCTCCTCGAGCGGGTCGCCGACCAGCTCGCAGCCGCCCCCGACGAGCGACGGCTCGAGGGCCTCACGGACCGGGAGCGCGAGGTCCTCGCGCTCGTCGGTCACGGCCTCACGAACGAGGAGATCGGCCGGCGGCTCTTCATGAGCCCGCTCACCGCGAAGACGCATGTCAGCCGCATCATCGCGAAGCTCGGCGCCCGCGACCGGGTCCAGCTCGTCGTGATCGCCTACGAGACCGGCCTCGTCGCGGCCGGGCGGGGGGAGTAGGACCACGCCCCGTCGCTGCTCCGGCCGGAGTACGGCGAAACCGACGACCGGCGGATTCGCGATCGCGCGGCGGCGACGAGTCTGACTGCACCGGCCCCGACGGCCGCTGACAGAAAGGCTCCCATCGTGTTCCTCGACTTCGTCCATCCCTTCACCGGAGGCGGCTTCGGCTGGCTGTTCCTCCTCATTCCCCTGTTCTGGATCGCCGTCATCGTCGTGCTCGGCATCGTGTTCGGCCGGCGTTGGCGCCACCGTGCGTGGGGCGGCTACGGTCCGTGGGACCACGCCGCACGCACTGCGGAGGCCACACTTGCGGAGCGTTTCGCGAACGGCGACATCGACGAGAAGGAGTACCGCGCGCGCCTCGAGGTGCTCCGCGCGAACGCGCCGCTCCCACCCCGGCCCTGACCGCCTCCTCGCATGGCGAAGGCCCCTCCCCGGCAGCGGGAGGGGCCTTCGCCGTAGCGGGCATGGCCGCTCGGGCGGGATTCAGGGCAGCGGAGAGTCGTCGATCTCGCTGACGTGACGGCTCACGCGCTCGCCGCTCGTCGGGTCGACCGCCGTGTGCGTGGTCGCGACCGACTGGCGACGGCGAAACAGGACGATGAGCCCGATCAGGAACACGATGACCCCGGCGCCCATGAGGATGTAGCCGATGAGGTGAAGGTCGATCCAGCTGTTGTCGAGGTTGAACGCGAACGCGAGGATCGCGCCGATCACGATGAGGGCGATACCGCCGCCTACCGTCATTGGTCCTTCTCCGATCTCCGATCCGCGCGGACCGGCGACTCCGGAGTCTCCCCGCATCGCGATGTCCCGGAAAACAGGCTTGCGCAGGCGGCCCGGAACGGCTAGCAGCATTCAGCTGCTGCCGAGCGTGATACGGTGAACATGTTCACTGAATGCGTTCATTAAAGGGGGGAGCGCGATGACTCCGACGCGCGCGGAGCTCAAACGGGCGACGCACCAGCGGGTGGTCGATGCTGCGGGGCGGCTGTTTCAGGAGCGCGGTTTCATGGCGACCACTGTGCGGGACATCGCTGAGACATGCGGTGTCAGCATCGGCACGGTGATGGCCGTCGGCGACAAGGATGCTCTGCTGCTCAGCGCCTTCGATGCGCTGGTGGCGGCCGAGCACGACCAGCGAACCGATTCCAGCACATTCCCTGATGGCGACGGTGCGTGCGCCGACCGTCTGGTCGACCTCGTGCAACCCTTCATCGCACTCTTCACAGGCAGAGCAGAGCTCGCGCGCGCCTATGCATCCATCCTTGTCTCGGGCAGTCACGTCTCGGCCTTGTTCGCCGATCTCGCCGCCCGGCTCATCGAAGAGTTCGGCAGGGCGATCACCCTCCACGGATGCACAATGCCCGCCGATGCACCAGCCAAGGCGAGCGCGCTGTATTTCGCCTACGTCGGCACTCTCTTCACCTGGTCCGCGAAAGGCTCCGTCGATCCCTCAGAGCTCGTGGCCAGCCTCCGAGCCACGTTCGCCGCGATCTGCACCTGCAAGGAGTGACCCCTGATGCCCCTGGTCCCTGAACTGTGGTGGCCGCCAGCCGCCCTCGCCCTCGTTCTGCTCAGCGACGCGGCGATGTCGGTGCGCCCGCCCAAGTTCATCCGCGACTGCCTGGAGGGTGTGCGCTTCCCGCGCGAGTGGTGGTGGACCCTCATCGTCGTCAAGACGCTCGCAGTGATCGGACTGATCGCCGGGATCTGGATACCAGGGGTCGCGTTCGCCGCCAATGTCGGCGTCATCGTCTACTTCCTCAGCGCCGCCGCCGCCCACATCCGCGCGCGCTTCACCGGGCAGGCGTTCTGGCTCAACTGCCTCGGCATGCTCGCCCTCTCGATCGCGGTCCTCGTGCTCTCCTTCGCGCTCTGAATTCCCGAGACTCGCACGCCGATACCAGCGAGCAGGGCGTCTCACCCCTGGCTCGGGGCCGCCGCTTAGGCTGAATGGGTGACCCTCGGACAGGCTCAGGGCGCCGGGCTCGACCTCGCCGCGGCGCGGCCGGGGGGCGCGCAGGGCTGGGCCGTCCTCGATGCGGCCACCTCGGAGCTCGATCCCCCGTTCGCGGTCCTCGACCTCGACGCGCTCGCGGCGAACGTCGCCGACCTCCGCCGGCGCGCCGGCCGGCTGCCCATCCGCGTCGCGAGCAAATCGATCCGCTCGCGCCCGGTCCTCGACGCGGTCCTCGCGACGCCCGGCTTCCATGGGATCCTCGCCTACACCCTGCCGGAGGCGCTCTGGCTCGCGGGCGGGGCCCGGGGCATCGCCGATGTGGTCGTCGGCTATCCGACCGCCGATCGCGAGGCGCTCCGCCGGCTCGGCGGGCACCCGGCGCTCGCCGAGCGGATCACGCTCATGGTCGACTCGGTCGCCCAGCTCGACGTCATCGACAGCGCCGTCGCGCCGGGGGACCGGCACCCGCTCCGCGTCGCGATCGATCTCGACGCGTCGTGGGAGCCTCCCGTCCTCGGCCACATCGGGGTCCGGCGCTCGCCGGTGCGGAGCGCCGCGCAGGCCGTCGCGCTCGCGCTCGCGATCGGCGAGCGGCCCGGTTTCCGGCTCGTGGGGCTCATGGCGTACGAGGCGCAGATCGCCGGCGTCCAGGACGCCGTGCCCGGGCGGGCGGCGAACAACCGCCTCATGCGCTGGGTCCAGCGGCGCTCGGCGGCGGAGCTCGCGGAGCGGCGGGCGGCCGTCGTCGAGGCGCTCCGCGACGTCGCCGAGCTCGAGTTCGTGAACGGCGGCGGCACCGGCTCCCTCGAGTCGACCTCCGCCGACGCCGCGACGACCGAGGCGGCCGCCGGCAGCGGCCTGTTCGGTCCGACGCTCTTCGACGGCTACTCCCGGTTCCGGCCCGAGCCGGCGGTCTCGTTCGCCCTCTCCGTCGTCCGGCGCCCGACGCCCGACATCGCGACGGTGTCCGGCGGCGGCTGGATCGCCTCGGGTCCCGCGGGGCGGGACCGCGTGCCGCTCCCCGTCTGGCCCGAGGGGCTCCGCTACCTCCCGCGCGAGGGCGCCGGCGAGGTGCAGTCGCCGCTGCGCGGCCCGGGAGCCCGGGGCTTGAATGCGGGCGATCGCGTGTGGTTCCGGCACGCGAAGTCGGGGGAGATCGCGGAGCACGTGAACGAGCTCGTCGTCGTCTCGGGCGGTGCGATCGTGGGACGCGTCCCCACCTATCGCGGCGAGGGAAGGGCGTGGCTGTGATGCCGGGCCCCGAGCGGCTGACGATCGCACCCGGATCCACGTGGAGGAACTGGGGCCGGTCGGTGAGGTCGGAGCCGCGGTTCGTCGCCCGTGCGGGCAGCGCCGACGAGGTCGCGGCGGCCGTGCGGTTCGCGCGCGAACACGGCCTGCCCGTCAAGCCCGTCGGCGCCGGGCACTCGTTCTCCCCGATCGCCGCGACGAACGGCGTCCAGATCGATCTCCGCTGGCTCGACGGCGTCCTCGACCGGCGCGAGCTGCCGGACGGCGGCGCCCTGATCACGCTCGGCGCCGGCACGAACCTGTATCAGCTGCCCGCGCTCCTCGGCCCGCTCGGCGTCGCGCTGCAGAACATGGGCGACATCGATCGGCAGACGATCGCCGGTGCGACGTCGACGGGCACGCACGGGACCGGGCTCGCCTTCGGCGGCCTCGCGACGCAGATCCGCGCGGCGACGCTCGTCACGGCGGACGGCGAGGTGCTCCGCGTCGACGAGCGCGAGCACGCGGAGCTCCTCCCCGCCGTGGCGCTCGGCATCGGCGGCCTGGGGATCCTCGTCGACGTGACGATCGAGTGCGTCCCCGCATTCGGCGTCCGCGCCGTCGAGCGGCGGGAGCGTCTCGAGCAGGTGCTCGACGAGTGGGGGGAGCGCACGCGCGCCTCCGATCACTTCGAGCTCTACACCTGGCCGCATGCCGAATGGGCGCTCACGAAGTCGAACACCCGCCTCGCGCCCGGCGAGGGGGTGACGCCGCTCCGCCGCGGGCGCGAGTGGTTCGACGACGCGTTCATGGCGAACGGGGTCTACTCGCAGCTCCTCCGGCTCGGGGCGATCGCGCCCGTCGTCGTTCCGGGCATCAACCGGCTCGCCGCGCGGCTGGCGAGCGCGCGGGAGTTCAGCGACGACTCGCAGGCCGTGTTCGTCTCGCCGCGCGCATTCCGCTTCCGGGAGATGGAGTACGCAGTCCCGGTCGAGGCGGTGCCGGAGGCGGTCCGCGAGGTCCGGGCGTTCATCGACCGGAAGGGCTGGCGGATCTCGATGCCGATCGAGGTCCGGTGCGCGGCGGCCGACGAGCTGTGGCTCTCGACGGCGCACGGACGGGCGAGCGGGTACATCGCCGTGCACCGCTTCGCCGGCGAGCGGCTCGGCGGCTACTTCCGTGAGGTCGAGCCGATCCTCCGCGCCTACGACGGGCGGCCGCACTGGGGGAAGATGCATGGGCGGACCGCCGAGGACCTCCGGCCGGCGTATCCGCGCTTCGACGACTTCCTCGCGGCGCGGGATCGTCTCGACCCGGACCGGGTGTTCGCGAACGACTATCTGCGGCGGGTCCTCGGCCCGTGAGGGTCCTCAGCGCCCTGGCGGCGGCCGCCCAGCCCTGCGTCAGAGCCCGGAAATAGGATGACGCCCATGGAGTGGTGGTTCTGGCTCATTGTCGGCGTGGTCGTCCTCGTCGCGATCGTCGACGGGATCATCATCTGGGCCAAGTACCACGCGCTCGTGAACCTGAACGGTCGGGTCGAGGAGGCCTGGGGCGACATCGTGGTCCAGCTGCAGCGCCGGGCGGCCCTCATCCCAGACCTCATCGAGACGGTCCGCGGCTACGCGGCTCATGAGAAAGACGTCTTCGAGACGCTCTCCGCGGCGCGGCAGTCCTCGCTCGATGCGGCGACGCCGAGGGAGGCGGCTGCCGCCGAGGCGCGGATGCAGTCCGCCCTCCGCGCGATCTTCGGCATCGCCGAGGCGTATCCGCAGCTGCAGGCCTCGCAGGGGTTCCTCCAGCTCCAGGGACAGTTCGTCGACACGGAGGACCGGGTCCAGGCGTCGCGCCGCCATTACAACGGCGGGGTCCGCGAGCTGAACACGAGGATGCGGGTCTTCCCGAACAACCTCTTCGCGAAGCGCCTCGATCTCGAGCAGCGCGACTTCTTCGAGGTCGCCGACGCGGCCGCGATCGCCGAGCCCCCGCGCGTCCAGTTCTGAGCGCTCCTCAACCCACGGGCGCTCGCTCGAGCAGCACCATGACCTCGAGGTGCTCCGTCTGCGGGAACATGTCGAAGCAGCGCGCCTCGACCGCCCGGTAGGAGGGCATGAGCTCGAGGTCGCGCGCGAGCGTGTCCGGGTTGCAGCTCGAATAGAGGACGATCGGGACCGAGGAATGCTCGAGGGTCGCGGTCAGCTCCGGCCCGAGGCCGCGTCGGGGCGGATTGACGACGACGAGGTCGGCCGCGCCGACCCAGTGCCGGGCATCGCCCGCGGTGAAGGCGGCGGCCACCCCATTCCTCTCGGCCGTCGCGCGGGCGGCCTCGATCGCGTCCTCGCTCGTCTCGACTCCGATGACCTCGCGCCCCTCGCCGGCGAGCGAGAGGGCGAAGCCGCCGACGCCGCAGTAGAGGTCGACGATCCGGGCGGGCGCGGGGGCGAGGCGGGCCGTCCATTCCGAGGCCTGCCGGTACAGCGCGGCGGCGACGCCCGTGTTCGTCTGGAAGAAGCTGCGGGGCGGGAGCCGGAGCTCGAGGCCGTTCATGCGGATCGGGAGCGCCGACTGCTCGGTGAGGACGACCTCCTCGGCGCCTTCGAGGACGGCGGAGTGGGTCGGATGGATGTTCGCGGTGACGACGCGGATCCCGGGCGCGGCGCGGAGCAGGGCCGGGAGGTGCTTGCGGATGCGGGCGAGGGACTCGGTCGAGCGGAGCACGAAGCGGACCATGAGCTCGCCGTCGGGCGACTCGGTCGTGATGATGTGCTTGAGCTCGCCGCGGCGTGCGCGGACGTCGTACGGGACGAGCCGGGCGAGGGTGATGAATGCGGCGAGCGCCGGCTGCACCGCGCGCAGGCCCGGGAGCAGGATGCCGCATTCGCGGAGATCGACGCCGCGCTGGCCCGCGTCGAGGATGCCGAGCGTCGGCGCGTCGGCGCTGCCGCCGATCACCATCTTCGCCTTGTTCCGGAAGCCGGACTCCGGGCCGCCGAAGGTCGGCAGCCAGGCCGCCTCCCGCATCCGCTCGGCGACGCGCACCGCCTGGCGCGCCCGCTCGAACTTCGACGCCCGCTGCACCGGGATCGGCAGGCCGATCGACGCGCAGGAATGGCAGACGCCGGCGTCGAAGTAGGCGCAGTCCATCCGTCGATTCTCCGCCCGGCGGCTGAGGACCGTGCGGCGGCCTCCTCAGCGCCGGAGTGCCGCGCGAAGGTCGCCGACGAGCGTGCCGCGGTCGGCGACCTCGACCTCGTCGAGCCCCTGCCAGGCCGCCGCCTCGCGGACGAGCACGGCGATCCGCGCGGGATCCGCCGCGGCACCGGCCGGTCCCTCCTCGCGCCAGGCGGACTGCACGCGGAGGACGCCCGCCTTCCGGTCCGACTTGAGGTCGAGACGCCCGACGAGCCGCTCGTCGAGGAGAATCGGGAGGCTGTAGTAGCCGTGGACCCGCTTGGGCGCGGGCGTGTAGATCTCGATCCGGTAGTGGAAGTCCCAGTGCCGATACGCGCGCTTCCGGTCCCAGACGAGCGGGTCGAACGGCGCGAGGAGCGCGGCCGACTCGATCCGCCGTGGCCGCCGCGCGTCGCGGTGCGCCCACGCGCGCGCCTGCCAGCCGTGGACGCGGACCGGGACGAGATCGCCCGCCTCCTCGAGCGAGCGGATCGCGGTCTGCGCGTCATCGGTGCGCAGCCGGAAGTAGTCCGCGAGATCGGCCGCGGTCCCGATGCCGAGCGCGACGGCCGAACGGCGCACGAGCTCGCGGATCGCCGATT
>Ga0164242_10004594_pt1 | contig 15485 bp, 18 predicted proteins | sample OricomgcompostMG_FD_108783 | JGI IMG/M metagenome (GOLD analysis project Ga0164242, IMG submission 108783) | Miracle-Growth compost microbial communities from Emeryville, California, USA - Original compost - Miracle growth compost (MG) ... | reverse complement strand
TTGGATTTTGTATGGTATCACGTTTTGGATAAAGGAGGTTGATAGGGAATTTCGCTAGAAAAACATGGCTAGATAGTCACTAAGCACATAGAGGAGGATCTCACCAATAGTGTTACCAATGCCTGAGTACTCCCACTTGGAGGACAATTATTGCCAGGGAATGTAAGGAGGAATAGGTGTTCGAAAAGGAATATCGGCTACAATTTGTTTGTGAAGGTTGGCAATACCCCGTACAATGGCTGTTGGAGAAAATGGCCGAGGTCCTCCCCTCCTATAAAATCCAGAATGATAAAAGGCCCTAGTTATTAGGGACTCTCTTCAGTAAGGTCCTAATTACACACACACGGAACAGGTATAGTATATTCTTGGAGAGACCATTACCTCGTTCTTTACCTTCTCGTCTCTCTAGGGCCCGTATACGCCCCCTGGAAACGGGAAACAAATGAAAGCATGCTTGTCCTTATCGCTGCGTTGTACATCTACACCGATATTGAAGGAACCTTTGATGAAGTAAACATCGCGCTTTCCTGCCCTGCTCCATCCAAGGCGCTTGTCAACAAAGGACACAACCTCATCGACAGCTTGAACAAGCCTTCGGACAAATGCTACTTGCTCATCCTTAGCATTTTCTCAGCGATAAAAGCGTAGGGAGCCATCGCTCATGAAAAGTTACCAGTGTGGAAACGGTGAGGGTGTGCGGAAGGGAAACATATTTGGACGAGTTTAACTGCGGAATGCTAACGCCTTGTACTCCTGAATGTCACACTGTGCCCTTGTCTCTACTATCATTGTGATATAGGACTTCTCTGAAGGTATTATGGATTGGCCGTACTTTGACCTTTTCGCTTTGGCCTTTCCTCTTAGATGAAATTGCCCTTGCCGCGCCGTTGCTGAGAAACCTTCCCAGCATTATCCGCCCTCCGTTTCGCCTCCTCCTCTTCCATCTTCCTTTACTCCTCTTTTCGACGCTTCTCCATAGCCTCCTCTCGGCGCCGCTGCCATTCTTTGCCCCGTTCGTCAGGGAAGTCTAAGTCTCTAGGGTCGAGGATTTTGACTCCTTTCTTGCCAGTCATGATGATTGGCTTGGACGCGCAAGTTGGCCGTAGATAAGATTGTAGCAGTGGGTAGGATTTGTGGTTTGGAGTAAGAAGGGGGGATCTTGAAAACGAAAAATGGTTACGTGTTAAGCCCAGGGCCTGACTCTATGTATTCGAAGGAGATAATAGCATGAAGTCTTGGTGTTTTCCCTAGCCATATGCTCGGGAATTTGCACCATTGTTGACGGCCGCTGTGACCAGATTCCCAACCGGCCACCGAGTCTCATTGAACGAGGCGTAGTGCAGGACTACAAGTTCCCCGCGAGTTTGAACATTCACTAACCTTTACACCCTCTAATGAACCATTTTTGCTGTGTCTGAACTTGTAGAACAGATAATTCATGGAACTAGAGACCAAAATGCTAATGGGTACATGCCATACTAGGTATGTTGGAACTGACGTACTTCTAACTCTGATGTGCAATCACTACCTACCTCTATTGAGGTGTGTTGGTAGAGAAACTGCCTCTCGTACCGGTTGTCCTCCGGCAGTTGGCCCTAAGTCCTGACGAGGCATGCAACATTTAGTGGTGAATTGTTATTTCCTAGGAGTCCATAAGGTCTCGTTAATCATCAGGCCAAATGTGACCGGAGGCTCATTTCACTGCGCCTGCCAAGTTGGACCCTCTGCATAGCTCAATTCAACCTACGCATAGGTACTTATGTTGCATTCGAGTCGTACTGACAAGTAATGAAGATAATCTCCTGTACCTTTGAAGCGAGCTAGCTAGTGCCATTTGAGGGGGCAACGGGAATTACGGGGAGGGTCGGCGTGGGGTGAGGGCAGGGGGTTGCGAGAGTGTATATGCGTATCCCAAATCATGTAGGTTTTAGGGGTTCCAACTTCAAAACCAAAATCACCAGGGGCCACCTACAAGTGCATAACAGCAGTAGAAATATGGGAGCATGCTCATCCGCTTGTGTGGGGTCTAGTTTCCTTAATCGCGGAGTATATAACTGAGGTAGAGATAGGCAGCCCAAAAATATTCTCGCAGTTACTCATCTCCTGCAATGTCCAGGTCCCAGTACGCATATTTTAATAACTATGATAAATTGGACTAGCTACTAGTATTTCTGTATAGGCTTTTGCAGAGAGAGAGAGGCAAAGGAGTGACGAGCCTCGCCCAGCTACTTCGATACCCTAATGTAAAACAGGTAAAGGAGAGGGGTGCAATTTTCACTGAATACTAGACCTCAATTTGCAACGAAGGCAAGACCAACCGCATTTTTGCACTCTAGAAGAGATCTTTGTGGTCGGCCTTGATCAAATCGGCAGCTTTCTCCCCGATCATGTACACTGAGTTCTGAATGCGGCAATCAGGGATAACGGGTATGATCGAGGCATCAGCAACTCGGAGGTTCTTGATGCCATGGACCTTCAGTTTGGGGTCGACAACGCCTTGGTCGATGCTCTTGGATAATCGGTTCGTTCCACAAGGGTGGAACGCAGTTTGGCAGCGGTCTAGAACAGCCCGCTTCATCGCCTCGTCGTTGTCAAGATCCATTTCCCAAGGAAACTCAGCAACGACGACGTCCTTAAACGCCTCACCCTTGGTGAGAACATCGTAGCTGAACCGGATACCTTCGCGCATGGCGATGATGTCGAGGTCATTGGCGAAGAAGTTGAGGTTGATGTTGGGCTGAACTAGAGGGTCCGCGCTGTTCAGCGTCACCTCGCCAGGGTCGGAGATGGGGCGAACCAGGTCGACAACGACGCTGGTATAGCAGCCTTTCTTGGGGACGGGGTAATGCCACTGGAACGCACTGCCGAACATGGCGACGAAGTCGAGCTCGAAATGTGGCTGGCCGCCTGGGGAGAAAGGATCGCGGCCGCCGTTGGCAGCCTTTGCCTTGCGGTACTCGGGGACCTTCTCCAGGTATTTGTCGATACGAGGGAAGCCAACCATCTCCAGGAGACCCGAACCCAGAGGGCCGGAGTGGTTTTTGCTGTAGGCCGCGATGGTTTGGTCGTTCTTGGGACCTTTACGCAGGAGGTGGTCGTCCATGCCGAAGCCGTCCTTGACTTGAAGCACGAAGGGGACACCGGGGTGGTCAAGCAGGTTCTGTCCGACGTGGCGGGAGTCCACTAGAACGTTGATGCCGTGCTTCTTCAGCTCCTGAGCGGGGCCAACGCCGCTAAGCATCAACAGCTTGGGGCTCTCGAAGACGCCCTGGGAGAGGATAACTTCGCGGTCGGCGAAGAAATTGAGCTCTCCGCCATTAGGAGCGATGACGGTAACACCCTTACAAACACGGCTGGCGTTGTCGATGATCAAGCGCTTGGAGTGAACTAGGGGCAAGATCGTGATATTCGGCCGATCCTTCACAAATAAGTAACTGCCAGATCGCTGGCCCTTGTAGATAGTATCGACGCAGTGGGTAAGGCCGATCATTTCGCCGTCATAGATATTCTCCGTGAGAGGTTCGCCTCTAGACTTCCAGGCCTTGATAAGGGCGGTGCGGAAGGGGTCGAGATCATCGAGGAGCTCGGCGTGAGAAATTGGGAGTGGTCCGCCAGCACCGATCTTCTTAAGCTCTGGTGTGTAGAGCTTGGGGTCATCGTGGTATGTAGCACTCTTGCGGAGGTATGGAACGAGAGGGTCCCAGGTCCACTCCTTGCCGCCATAGTCTCCCCACATGTCGAAGGTAGACTTGCAACCGGGCACCCAGGTAAAGTAGTTGAGAGAGGAGCTACCGCCGAGGGCTTTGCCGCGAGTATTAGGCTTCTCAATGCGCTCGTAGTCATCGCGCTTTACCATGGTGCTCTTGTATGCCCAGTCGTACTCGCTGCTCCGCAAGTCCATGGCCTTGGACGGAGTGGTAATCTCATCGATCTCATGAGAGTTGCCCACGCCCGCCTCAACAACTAGAATGTTGACGTTCTTGTTCTCAGCCAGACGCCCAGCAACTACATTGCCTGCAGTGCCACCGCCAACAACAATGAAATCGAAGTGAGCCCCGTCTTGAACCATGATGTATGAATTGATTTTGTAATCTGTTGGGGAGATTGGAAAGTGAGTTGAGGGCAATATGTACCCACGGCCAGCGAGACCTCCTGCATCTTATAGCTTTCGGCAACCGTCGTGCCCCTTTGCATGTTTCGTACGTCACACCTCAGCATGAGCGTATTTTAAACCCTCCCATTTTACATAGGTATGATTCTTCTGTGGTAGCCGCAGGAAAGGAGCTCTAACCAGCTGTGTCCATTGGCTACCTGCTCTTTCCTAGAGCGGACTGGGAGTCTTGCGGACTGATAGTGTTGGGACAGTTCGGCCAACAGGGTACGAACGGCGAAATGCAGAGTCTGTAGACCTGCCCAACTGCCTCGATAGCTCCATCAAATAAGTATATGCAATCAGGCATGTAGGGTTGACGTCGACCCTAACGCAGCCTAAGCAGATCGCCACCGGAAGGTCCACCCGCCCCCTTTAACGCTCCAATTTACAACTACCCAACGTTCAGCTTTTGACTCGCTCTATCCACCCCACCCCTAGTACACGTACATGGCATCAAGTCTATCTAGCGCTAGCGCTAGCCATCCCGCAGCTATCCACGCCAAGGGGCTAGAAGTACCATCCCCAAGACAATCTTGACGTCTCCCTCGAACCAATAGTAGTTAGGCGGTTATCCCGGCATGCCCGGACGTACTTTGGTTGGCATACATAATGAACACACTTGTTCCTTACCGGAGTCTTCAAATCGATGGGCCAGAGCAGAATTCCTGAACCTGCTTTACACTAAACGCGTAGAAACCAACCCAAGCGCTCCCCACACAGAATCTTACGGACAACTCGGCATCGTCATATCCCTGAATGTAAGCACGATGCAGTCTGACGGTATGTTGTCTCCACATTGGACCCTAACGATCGAAGCTCACAATCTACAGAACCAAAGCCACCGCAACACAAGGAAGGGATTGTGGACAAGCTGTTCCACCACGGCCATCATACTAAGGAGGGGAAGCAACAAGACCCCCAAGCGGCCCCAACCGGAGCTCCACCGCAGAAGAAGGAAAGCGAGATGGACAAGTTTAAGGATTACGTTAAAAAGGACGAGGAGTTGGAACAGCAAGGTGATGCTTATGGGGGGCTGATGTGAGCGGACTTGGCAGCGCTGGCGTGTAGCGGGCACTGGGGGGGATCGGGTGCAAGACCAGGGGGGTGAGCCAATTCATGTTGTGTAGTTCAACCATTGAATGCGAGACTTCACACTAGAAACACCGCATTCTCATGTATAGAGTTGCGTGGACGTTGTAAGCATGTGCAAGAGAAGAGAACCGTGGAATCGTGGCTAGAGTGACTGTTTCGGGAAGTAGTATTGACCAATCACTTGCAGGGTAATCCAAATTGCCCGTCGTTGCTCCACTTCCCGCTCGCAAGTGCTCGAGAGGGGCCGGCCTCTGGGGCCATTGTGGCGTATTGAATTGCTCAAGATGCACGACTCCACAGCAGCGGTATAGCTAACTTCTCGGATCCTCCCTTCTCCTCGAATCGAATGGTGCGTGTGGCGAGTGGAGAATTGCAGTCATACCGCCAAAGTGGATGCTCAGGGGCTGAGAGGTAAGCTGGAGATGAGTCCCGCTAATGGATGCCAAAGGAACGTGTAAAAGTAATGAGAATTTTATTACTCCGGAGATGGAGTGTGGTTATATGTCACTTCCTCTCACGGTACTCCCGTCCTTGTTTCCAACAATAGCTAATGAGTGAATCTAATGAAATGACTGCAAGGAATCGTGTCCACCATGCCACCTGTTCAACCCATCGGTGACAGCCACGAGCCCTCTATAATACATCTAACCCGCCACGGCCGCTTCCGTGGCCTTGCGAATCCGGGCACCGAGGTCCGTGTTAACATTAGAGAACAGCTCTATAGCGCACACAACGGTTAGATTCCCGGTTCCCTATGTAGATTCCTTGCCCCGTGGTGAATAGGGAATGGGTGTAACCTACCGTAAACCATATTTCTAATCTTGGAGCTCTTCGCTTTGGACAAATGATCCGCAACATTGCCAACAAAGCGGTCCTGGTGACCAGGTTGTCGCCCGAGGACCTCCCAGAGACCTGTGGCTTGCTCGAAGTCTTCGGGGCCGATTTCAGTGGTATAGCTGGAGACTTCACCGGCCCACTTCTCATGTTCCGTGAGCGTTGTGAATTGGCTCCCAGGGGCTTTGAAGGCCGTGGGCTTCAGCGTGGATCCGACGTAATTCGGATCAGCCCCGTAGTTGGAGGTGAAGTTCATGAACCCGTCGCGCTCAAAGGGCGAATAGATTGGTGCGTGAGCGTGGTTCGTTCTGAGCTGTTGATAGTTCACCCCGAGACGGTATCGAGCTGCGTCAGAGTACGCGAACATTCTCGCTTGTAGCACTTAAGTTCGTCAGTTAGCTAATGCCACGGTCTAGGAAGAGGTGAACTAAAAATGACCAAGTACAGGGAACTCACTAGGGTCCGCGGAAGGTGCAAAACCAGGAACCATAGTCGAGGGCGAAAACGCGGCCTGTTCGATATCTGTAAAATAGTTTTGCGGCTACAATCAATTGATTAACGCCATGGCCTTTGTTCAGGAAGCATCGGGGACTTACATTGCGATTCATCGTCAAGCGGCCAATCTGTCGGAGCGGAAAGTCGCTGTGCGGCCACACCTTTGTCATGTCGAAGATGTTCCATTTGTAACTCTCAGCTTGCTTGGGTTCCATGACTTGCACGAATACATCCCAAACGGGGAAGTTGCCCTTCTGGATAGCCTGAAACAGATCTTCAACTAGATAATCGGGGTTCTCGCCGGCCAGCTTCACGGCCGTCTGGCGGTCCAAATTCTCAACCCCAAGCTGGGATTTGATGTGGATCTTGGTATATTTAAAAGAGCCGTCCTGTAGTATTATTTTTCATTTAGTTTCAAACTGTGACCTTCCACAAAGCTAGATAGTGGCAGATATGACAGGTCGGGAACGGCGCTAGTTTACCTCCTTGGTGAATTTGTAAGTACTTCCGCTATAAGCATTCATCTTGCGGAGAGATGCAGGGGTTCCTCGGTCGCTAAACAGATGCATCAGTTGGTGGATGCCCTCCGGATTCCCCGTATGGAAACTGTTATTTTTTTGTTGTCAATATCACTCCTAAGAGAGCTCGAGAACGTTGCGGGTAACCCACTCCCAAAACTTGGGAAATGTTAGCTGTTTGATACCTTCGTTGATGTCCTGTCGTAGCTTACCATGTCCGAGTCGGGCATATTTGTCTGGGGATGCCTCTTGTGCGATCTATTCATGGATGGAAATTTCATAGGGTCCCGGACGAAGAAAACAGGCTGTGTAGAAGCAACATTAGGAAAGGTTCAATTTCTGTAAAACCCCAAGGTATAGGCTTGCGAAACTCACGGTATTGTTGAAGACCCAGTCCAGGTTCCCTTCGTCTGTGTACATCTTCATCGCCCAACCGTGAACATCTCGTGCCGTATCGGCAGAGCCTCTCTCCGGTCCGACGGTTGATATACGGAGAAGAACGTCAGTTTTCTTCCCAACTTTGTTGAGAAAGCTGGCTGAAGTGAGGTCGGAGCAGTCATGGGTGACTTCAAATTCACCGTATGCACTGTTTTGGTACCACAGCCGTTAGTCAGTTCGGTTTTGGCCCAGGGTGATGACAGAAACGACCTACCCGGCTGCTTTAGCATGCACAACTCTAGGTAATGGGGGATGTCAGCCTCAGAAGCAATCCGGGTTCGTGAATCTTGCTAGTAGTACCGTTCAGGGATTCTCTCACGAGAGAAGTGAGCCAGCGTCTCAAGAAGCTGAGTATCTTGTAAGAGGACCAAGCCGCCACCTGAGCCATCCCGAAGCTGAACGCTAGTTTTGTTGCTTGGGTACGGGCAGCCTAGAATCGGTCAGTATTTTGAAGTTTCGAGACATGGATGTCGCCAGCTCATACCTTCGGCAAGGGTGTAATGTTTTTCCATACTGTCAAGTCGATTGTGGTGGAGGCTGGATAAGAGCCTGTGGTATCGTTCGCAACAAAGAATAGAGGATAGTCTTGACCTCAATAAATCAGAATTCTTGGACTGCATGCTGTTCTGGGGCGGGTTTGTAGATATGGCATTTATATCATGACGCACCCACCCGTACCTGCCTAGGTGGTACCTAGGTACAGAACATACATCACGCTACGTATATTGCCTTGTTTGTAAGTCGGTGGTTCAGTGGGTATAGAGGTACCAAAACTGTCTCCTCCAGGGGCTCCCGGAAAGCATAGATTCGCGTCGTCATGGCCCCCTTCAAAGGGGCGTTATCCTTCGAAATCCCAGGTAGGTCAAGTTGATTCGTTTACTACTGCTTCTTAATGTGGCATAACTATCCGTTAGCTCTCTCCACAGTTGATGCATCGACCTCGGTAGCGAGCTGTGGTGACTTGGGGACGCCCCTCAAGAGTCTTGATATCGGCACCCCCCCACAGCTGCTTCCAAGGTACATAGTAATTAGGTAGGTAGGTAATATAGGCAGTCATCACCAATCATGTCCTCATAAGGCGAATTTCCTACCAGGATTCGGTTTATCGTAAGGGTAGAGAAAGGGCGAGAAGGATCTTAGTCCTTTGGTCTCAACCAAGCCTCGGTACTCACCTATTCCTGGAACCAGCTCTGGCTAGAACCTCCACAGCAAGTGTTGGGCCATTCAGTGCTGGAGAGTTCCAGAGAGAAGCAGCGTGCAAGTGTGTTGGAGCGTTCAAATTTCTTTTTTTGTGGCGTCCCCTTGCCATCAAGTCCGGCGAACCACCCGGCTCCCCAGTATAGTACCTAAGCAGCAGCGAACGATCTAGAGCCTTCAATAGACTGGAGAACGTCGTTATTCGGCTCTTTCGGCTTCGCTAGTTCGAAGCAAAACGTTACCAACGTGGAATCGCGTGTCTCAGGGACAGTACCGTTGCTGAAAATGGTACAGTGCAGCTATGCCTTTAAGGGGGTGGCCATTCGCCCCCACGCACCATCCCGGGACAGCGGCGCTAAAGATTAAGCTTTCCGGCCACGAACAGGGATATAGGTCTGGCAGCTCCCGCTTCGTGCCGCCCTGGGCGGCGAGAGGGGATCATCACTGCAATAACTGCAATTGGAAAAAGTAATTGGCCAATGTGCGGCCAAGCTCTTCGTCTCTAGGGTTTCAAAGCGCTTCCAATGGGAAATACCGAATATTTTCTATCCAGGTTGACCAGAGATCTAGACCACTCTGTCCGCCTCTCCGCAGCCCCTGTCTCGCCTCGCTATCAGTACATGGAGGGGAATGAGCAAAGGTTGACGTCACTGGTAGTTGACGATTGCAACGCCAGGCGTTCCCCCGCCGACACGGTCTGGCTGAAATCCAAATTGTGGATAGATACTTGCCCCTACCTGCCCGACAGGTAACCCAACATACTTGGCATTGCTACCCCGATGAAGCACCTAAACATAAATCTTCTCAGGTTTCCGTATTCGGGGCCATCTGGTCCGGCTCCAACTGAACGACACTTGTCTACGGACCCAATCCTAGCGTCAAACCAACACACGTTGTTGGGCTGTGACTAACCTCCTCTTTTACAAATTACGCTGCATTCCCAAGTTCTGAAACCTAATTCAGCGCTGTCAGGGATAATTGGCTAAAACACCGGAGTATCTCCAACAGCAGCGTCTCCAATGGCATAAAATAACCCTCTGGAGCCGTCTCTCTTTTCCCTGGTGCAGGAAGATTCGATGCGAAGCTTAGTGAGGCGACGAGAGAGCCTCAAGAGTCAACCGGCTTTCTCCCCGACCAAGTCAGACTTTGGTCCTTCTCTACATTTATGGATAGAGATTTAGTATCATATACAGTCCGGGGCTGCTCCAATACCTTGAATGCTTTCTGTAAGCACTTGGGAACGGGACCGCCCCCCTTCAGCCATCAGGAATGCCTTTGTCAGTGTTAGCATACGAGCACCGGACACTCCAATATATCTGCGTAGATAGAAGAAAACTATCATGCCAGTAGTGCCCACGGCTATCCTTTCTGTCCATAAATGTAGAGGATAAGCGTCTCAGCCAGGACGAGGACAGTCAGACTAGCGGTAAGGACCAGTGGGGGGATTATAAGCCATGCAAGGACGACAGCAGCGTATCCGGCGTCCAACTCTCATCGTATGAGGCATCATCTCCACTCTGTGCCTGCCACAGTATCTTAAGTAAACATCTTTCCACCCCGCGCCGCGCCTCGCCGCTCATCGGCCGGAGCACATTCGTCATGTCCAAGACATATTTCGCTTTGCGATCACAGTCCGGAAGACTATAAAAATGGTAAAAGAGCGAATTGTGGAGCACATCCACCGACTCTTGCCACGAATACCTGGACTGGTCTAGGAAATCATTGAGCAAGGCAAAATCAGCCGGGTGGGATAACATGCTGTCGTCGTCCGCCGACGTCGACGGGGATGTTGCGGCGCTGAGGGTTGATATCGATCCTTGGAGGAGGATACTTATGAAGAAGAGGCACGATACCCGATTAAACTCGGCATCAGTGCAGGTTTCGCCTCGCAGAGAGCCGGCCGTGTGCTGTCGTAGGTCCAGCTGGAGTAGACTAATGGCATCTCTGACCGCGGTAAATTGGGTGAGATGACCCGGTAGGGTGGCTCTCAAGTTGCCTGTGAGGTTGCGCATATCCTGAATGAATGATATCAACCATAGACACCGGATTCGGTGCAAGTTCGGGGTGTTCTGTCCGAGAGTGCTGAGGTTCGTTGCTAGCGACTGATCAGATATCTCTCGGATGCTGTTAGAGGTATCAAACCAAGAAGGTTTGGACATTAGTAAAATGCTGGAGAGAAGGCCTTGACGTCAGCAGTTGCGTTAAGGGGGACTAAGGGTGGTAAGAGGGTGGGTGAGAGCTTCTGCACACACAGGAAAGTGACGAGTTCGAGCCTCCAGTTGCCTCGCAGTGCCTCTATGCCACCGCGCAACTCAACCATGCGCTGTAACCCTTCACGATGTACCCTCCATTCAGCCTCCGTCCCCCAGTATCTCTAAAAGCACCCATCAATTAGCGTCAGTGGAATGTATCAAAGCGCCGTGCTGTGAACTAGGAGTAGCTCACCGCGTAGGTCAGCAGCCGTATCACAGCGGCGAGGACCTCGTCGCTCAAGGCTCTCTCGGGGTCATTCATCCACAACATAACAATGCGGACAGCTTCGGCCTTATACTTCAGGGCCTCGGTCGATGTTTTGCAGCCTTGCATCCGCGCCAGATGGGCCGCCGAGTGCGCCATGATTGCGTTAAAAGATGCTGCATTTGACAGATCCAGCGGAAACCAGACGTCTCGCATGGGGTTGAAGGTCGCCAACGGAAGTTCTTCAAACATCATGGTGGCATGAGTGTTGAGCCCTGATGTGGTATGTTAGGACAGGGTTTCATGAGTAAAACACGGCCGTATTTTTCCATGGCCGCTGGTAGGCTGGTGGGCAAAGGAAACCTACAGTGATGAAGGAGTTTATGATGTTGGGCCGTTAGTTTCACTGGGAACATGTCAAAGGGATCTAGCCGACTCGTGGCTAAGGCATGATTAATCCCCGTCAAGAGCTGTGACATGATTCCCCCTATCCCAGTCTCTTCATCCTCGCTTGAACCTGACGTTGTCGTCAACTCATCGCCTAGTTGTAGATGCCCTGCACTGTGTTGGTATAGGGATAACTGTTGCTCTGCGCCGTAGAAGTGGAGGTGGTTTAGGTGATATTCCTCAGGGATCGTTGGCGGATCCGATATCGACGCAGCCGCTGTGCTTGGGAGCAGCTGTCGGGGCCCCTGGGACGTGGGCTTCCGTCGGACTCGCCGCTTCTTCTTCCAGTGCTCTCGCATCGCATGGCTGCGCACGCCATGCTGCTCTGTCTGGTGAAACACAAATGCAAACTCCATCGCCTCAACTCGATCGGGCGGACCAGAAGCAGTCGATAGACTCGCGGCTGCCATCACGGAGGAGTAGCTAAAGACCCCTCGCCTTGTACTGATATACGGACTGAATTATTTGCTCACGTAACGTTAAATACTAGGAGTTGGAATTTTGGCGAGGTTTAGGGCAGGTCGTGTTCACGAATTGTGGCGGGGCGTTCAGGCCGGCGGCACTTGAACGACCGGGGGACACTTGATAGGTTGATAATGGTGCATGCAGCAGCTGAAGTGGTGGCAAATTATTACAGCTCCGGGTGACTCGGGAGATAAGGTCTTTGGTCCTTTGGTCCTTTGGTCCTGGGATGCATTGGCCACACGCATTAATATGTTTGCTAATACTGCAGCTAACAGTAGTGCCCTGAACGCCGTGACGTAATTATTCTGATTTCTAGAGGGCACAGCCCTTGCTGGACCGAAACCCCAGAAACTAACTCGCCCCCAATCTGTGATTGTCCACTACCTGTCAAGAATAGCATCGTATCGCGTTGAGCCAACATCAGTGCGGACACATTTTCAACTTCCGAGATGTAGTTTGTGTAGATTCGAGATCATGTGTCGTTAGTGTTTTACATAGAGGAATACCGCATTCTAGCCTTCTGCCCACAGAGTATGAATCAACGCCACAAATACAGACAGTCACGCTCCGTTTCCATGGTTCATGATGGGGGTTTAGTAGGTAGTCCAGGTAGTGTAGGAGAGTCCAAGAAATACTCAGGTCAGCGCCGAGTAGGACCGCCATCACGAAGCCGGGATCCATCCAATCTGTACAGTTCCGGATGCTACACCGGGAACGCTAAGACCGACCAGCGAACCGGAGGTAGAGAACCCAGGCTCGAGGCACGGCTCGGTTATGGGAAAGTGCCGATCCCCTCGACGTGGATAAAAGCCGGCCTGCCAGCGGTCACTGGAGGTGAATGGGTGCATGGGAAGCCGATACAGGGTACTATCAGCTATTTTTGGTTTAACTGCACCAGGATCTTCTACGGCTGTTTTGCAGGGATATTCTACGCAGGAAAGAGGTGGTGCATCGCGCGCGGTAGGACAACGGACTGTCGGACACTGAGGATATCAGACATGAGAAGATGTCGACGCGGAGCAGAGGCGCGTTGGACGCTGGCGAAACGGGGCTGAAATAATAAACCGGATGGACCCTTACGCCTTGGCAATGCAACCCCCCCGCTAAACCCCCACGTCATCGCTATAGATTTGACCAGCGAATTACCAAATTCTGTGCATCATCAATCATTGTTCCTCGCCCAATGGAGGTATTCCCTCAGATGATAGGCCAATTGACGGGCTAGCCTCGCAACCCGCGCCGCAACACCAAACAAATCACAAGCCAGGTCGCAGCGCACGCTACACTTGGATCTCCCCTTTTCCTTGGCTCACGGCGATCTTTGCGCTGCGGCAAGAGTGGGCGGTTGGGCCCCTCACCCTCCCCGAAGCCTGGTTAAATCGCCTGGTTCGTGGCTTACAATGAACCGTATCCGATTTGCTGCCTGACGTGCCTGGGTCGCATGACTCCCTTTCTTCTTTTTGCGGGAGTCCTTTCCAAGGCGCCGGCGGCGGGAGGGGTTTGTCGCCACCGAGAACGCGCGCCTCAACCAACTCTTCCGTTTGCTCCCGAAACTTAAATAGCCCCAACCTGCCGCGTCGGAAGCCAAAATTGTCCCCTTTCGCTTCTGATTATATATTTGATACCCCGCATACCCTCCGCTTGCACCAGACAACACGCTATCCGTCATCCTCACCAACTACTCCAAGCCCATATTCCGTCGCTTCCCATCGAATTTTATCTACACCTACACCGACGACGACGCCAACAAACGAGTCAGCAGCACGATGAACTGCTCAAAGAAGAGCCCCTCCCAAACCATGCCCTCTCACGCCCCGCGCTGCTGCAAATGCGGCACCATCCTCGTCATCAGCACCACTTGCAGCGCTTGCCAGCACGACCAATGCCAGCTCTGCGTATAGTCCCCCGGCCGCTAGGAGGGTGAAATCGGCCAGCCATTCGCCAAAACACCACAACCACGTGGCCACTCAGCGAGACTACCGCTCTTAAAGTCGTCCCAGCGTCTTCCAGGACACAAACCGGACGCCGATCACCACCACAGACGTCCGTGGAAGACCCGCGGCGGTCGGTGGGGGGAGGTTTGGGGGTTTGAAGCCACATTCTACCGCGGAGGGCACCGGAGTTGGACCCCCCGCTAGAGTGCTAGGTCAGGGGCGCTAGGGCCGACGCTGCCGGAATCAAGCGACGCCAAGGTTCGGACTAGAGGCGATGGATGCGTGTCTTGTCTTGCCTGGTTGAGGAGCATGTTTGGGCGTCTACGAGGTTTCGCATGAGTAGACAGGAAGGATGGAAATACCCTCTGGTTTTAACTTAATTTCTGGAGTCTGGGGTTGTCTTTGTGGCCTATGTAACCATTGATACCCAATTTCAAGTTTGTTTCTTTTACTTCTGATTGCTACTATTTCGTTACGTACCTTGGAAATCGGCCTGATGAAAATGTGTAGAATGGGTGTATTAATACTGAGAAAGGCCATCGTTGTCGCGAATAACAGGTCAATGATTACTTAGTGGTTGGCAGCTGAAGGGTTGCGTGCCAAGTTTAAGTCCCGTGCCGTACGCTGGATGAGCCAAGGACCGTGATTCGTCGACCCCAAACTCAGAGCAGGCAACAGTATTCTGCTCCCCGGAATTTGCGGTCACCTTCAGCGAGTTGCGTTGGCCCCTCGTGAGATTGAAACTCCACCAGGAGACGACTCGTTCATGGCCGATCTCATTGAAAACATTCCGTCTTAACCCAAGATGCTTCGACTCCGGATCCCCCACCGCCTCGCCCAGCTACAGGCCGTCCTCCGCGGCATGTCCTTCACATTGGCCGTTGTTGGACTCGGGACTCTGCTGTATCTAACTGTCCGCTATGGCAAAACGCCTTTGATAGCATACACAACGGTGAGCCTTTGCAATTCGTCTTGATTACCTTCCAATCCCAAGCTCGCGCGTCGCCACCAGGGCTAATCTCAGTGCAGGTGATTCTGGTGCTATGTGAAGATACATATGAGCTTTATAGCCTGCTTGATATAACTGGACGTAGACGGTTGCTTGCCAACTCCTTGCTGACCGTCGCCGACACCGTCGAGCTGGTTGCTCTACTTGCCAGCTGCTTGGACATTATGATACTTTACATTCACCTCAATGGTTATACTAACGGAGAGTGGAATGACACTTGTGCTGCTGCGACGAACATCTTCAGCGTCATCACGTAGGTTTCCACTGTTTTCATAAACGGTCCCTTCTAGTTCTGCAAAAAGAAAAAAAAACCCAAATAAAATGGACGTTAACAAAATAAAACCACAGTTGCCTCCGCTTTGTGTTCGTCCTGTTACATGGGACACAGTGCTGCTACCGCAGTCTGCGATACCGAAGCCGGCAGGAGCAAGAAACTCCACAAGAGG
>Ga0164242_10004593_pt1 | contig 15488 bp, 12 predicted proteins | sample OricomgcompostMG_FD_108783 | JGI IMG/M metagenome (GOLD analysis project Ga0164242, IMG submission 108783) | Miracle-Growth compost microbial communities from Emeryville, California, USA - Original compost - Miracle growth compost (MG) ... | reverse complement strand
GTTCCGCTGCACGGCAACATCGTCGTGGACATCGTCGACGACAGCCTGGGCCTGTTGAACGTTCCCGCGGAACCCAGCCCGTTCACGGTCTGCCTGCTCTTCGTCCTGGCCGGTGCGGTCCGGCGGCGGCTGCGTTTCGCATACTGGGTCGTCGTCCTGCTGATGGCCCTGAGCGTGCTGAGCAGCCTGCTGCTGCTGGCGGGCGCGATCTTCCGGCAGGACATCTTCCAGGACTCCCATCTGAGCGGCTTCGACCGTGACTACCACGCGTTCGTGACGAGCGTGCCCGCCTCGGCGGGGGCCCTGCTGATCGGCGTGCTGGTGCTGGTCGTGGTCGCCGCGAGCAGGTCGGCGTTCCCGGCATGCCTGGCGGCCGGCAGCAAGCTGGCGGCCGCGGTCGTGTTGGTGACGGGCCTCGCGGCATCACTGGCGATCACTTTCGCGATCACCCTGGCGGCACCGGACACCCTGCACGGCACCGGCGAGGTGGCGCGTTTCGCAGTGCGGTCGGCGCTCGGCCTGACCTCGGAATCATCCACCCCAGGGCTGCACGGACACGCCGGGCACCCGTGGGTCTACGGGCTGGCCGGCATCATGTCGACCGTCGCACTGCTGCTCGCCAGCCTGGTGTTCGTCCGCTCGGGACGCGGCAGTCAGTTCCAGTCCGCGGACGAGGAGCTGGCCATCCGGCGCCTCCTCCTGCTGCACGGTGAGAACGACTCGCTGGGCTACTTCGCCACCCGCCGCGACAAGAGCGTCATCTTCGCACCGGACGGTCAGGCCGCGGTCACCTACCGCAACGAGGGCAGCGTCAGCGTCGCCAGCGCCGATCCGATCGGTCGACCCAGCTCCTGGCAGCCGGCCATCCAGGCGTGGCTGGAGCAGTGCCGGGCGCACGGGCTGTATCCCGCCGTACTGTCCAGTTCGGAGCACGGCACCCACGAATATGTCGAGGCCGGTCTCAAGGCGTTCGCGCTCGGGGACGAGGCCATCATCGACGTCGAGTCGTTCTCGCTCCGGGGACGCTCCATGCGCCCGGTACGGCAGGCGGTCACCAGGCTGACCCGCGCTGGTTACACCACCCGGGTGCGGCGCCACGTGGAGTTGCCGGCGGACGAGCTGCGCCACATCGGCGAGTTGGCCGAGGCGTGGCGTGGCGAGGAGACCGAGCGCGGCTTCTCGATGGCGCTGAACCGGCTCGGCGACCCGGCGGACGGTCGCTGCGTGATCATCACCGCACACGACGCCACTGGCGCCGTCCGCGGTTTCCTGTCGTTCGTGCCCTGGGGCGTGAGCGGTGCATCGCTGGATCTGATGCGCCGTGACCGCGATGCGGAGAACGGTCTGAACGAATACTTGGTCTCGCAGCTGATCGAGGCCGCGCCGGAGCACGGCATACGCAGGATCTCGCTGAATTTCGCGGTGTTCCGCGAGGTCTTCAGCAGCGCCGATCAGGTCGGCGCCGGCCCGATCACCCGGTTCAACGACGCTGCACTGTCCTTCGCCTCCCGCTTCTTCCAGCTGGAGACGCTCTACCGGTCCAACGACAAGTACAAGCCGACCTGGGTGCCCCGGTTGCTGTGCTACGACCCGGCGCTGACGGTGCCGCGGGCCGGCCTGGCCATGGGGATCGCCGAGGGGTTCGTCCCGATGATGGGGCCACGTGTCCTCACCGGGCCGCGGCCGTCCGACGCGCAACCACCTCGGCCCGAAACGTGGTTCGTGGACCGCGTGCGCGAGCAGGAGGCCGCGCTCCTGCTGCCCGCACCGCCCCCGGTCCGGCTCTCCGAGCAGCAAGCGGTGCGTCGCGGCAAGCTGGAGACGCTCGACGAGGCCGGGGTGGACGCCTACCCCGTGGCTGTCGCACGGACCGCGCGGGTGCGCGACCTGCTCGCGGCATACAACTCACTGCCTGCAGACACGGTGACCGACCGGGTGGTGTCGGTCGCGGGGCGGATCAGGGCCGTCCGCGATCTGGGCGGCGTGTGTTTCGCGGTGCTCGAGGACGACGATCGCCAACTCCAGGTGATGGTGACCACGGACGACTCGCCGCCGGCCGCTCGTTCCCTGTGGCGGCGCACCGTCGATCTGGGCGATCTGGTGAGCGTCACCGGGCCGGTCGCGACCTCGCGCAACGGTGAACTGTCCGTCCTGCTGACCGACTGGCAGATGGCTGCCAAGTGCCTGCGACCGGTCCCCGGCCTGCGCACACGGCTCGGCGACGACGCCCGTGCGCGCAACCGGTCGCTGCAACTGATCGTCGACCCGGCGACGCGGACGAAGTTGGTCCAGCGGTCGCGAGCGATTCGCGAGATCCGTGCGGTGCTCGACGAACGCGACTTCCTCGAGGTCGAGACCCCTATCCTGCAACCCATCCACGGCGGCGCGGCGGCCCGCCCGTTCAAGACCCACATCAACGCGTACAACATGGAGCTCTACCTGCGGATCGCGCCGGAGCTCTATCTCAAGCGCTTGGCGGTCGGTGGTCTGCAACGCATCTTCGAAGTAGGTCGCAACTTCCGCAACGAGGGCGCGGACGCGACCCACAACCCGGAGTTCACCTCGCTCGAGGCCTATGCCGCGTACTGGGATTACACCGACATGCGGGAGCTCACCCGGGAGACGATCGTGCGGGTGGCGACCAGCATCCACGGCCGTCCGATCGCCCTGCGTCCGAGTGCGTCCGGCGGCTTCGACGAGATCGACCTGACGCGACCGTGGCAGATCATCAGCGTGCACGACGCCGTGTCGAAGGCGACCGGGGAGACGGTGACCACGAGCACGGCGCGATCCGAGCTCGCCGAGCTGTGCGCTGCCCACGAGGTTCCGGTCCGCACCGAGCACACCGCGGGCCACCTGGTCATGGAGCTCTACGAGCAACTGGTCGAGAAGCAGACGGCCTTTCCGACGTTCTACTGCGACTTCCCGGTGGAGGTCTCACCGCTGGCCAGGCGGCACCGCAGCGACCCGCGGTTGACCGAGCAGTGGGACCTGGTCGCGTTCGGTGCCGAGATCGGCACGGCCTACAGCGAACTGACCGATCCGGTCGATCAGCGCCAGCGGTTCACCCAGCAGTCGCTCGCCGCCGCTGCCGGCGACGTCGAGGCAATGCAGCTGGACGAGGCGTTCCTCTCCGCGCTCGAATACGCCATGCCCCCGACGGGCGGTCTCGGGATCGGGGTGGACCGGCTGGTGATGATGCTCACCGGAGCCGGCATCAAGGCGACGCTCGCGTTTCCCTTCGTGCGGCCGCAGTCCTGAGAACGCTCAGCCGATCTCCGGCTGACTGGACCACGGGAAGTCGATCCACTGATCGGTGCGCTTCCACACGTAGTCGCACTTGACCACAGAACGGGACTTCTCGTAGATCACTGCGCAGCGGGTCTCCTTCACGTGGCCCTCACAGAACTTGCGGACCAGGTCCAGCGTGCCGCCGGTGTCTGCGACGTCGTCGATGATCAGCACCGTCGCACCGGACAGGTCGACCGGCTGGGGGACCGGCGGCAGCATCACCGGCATCGGCAGTCGCTCGTCGACGCCGGTGTAGAACTCGACGTTGAGCACGTGCACGTTCTTCATGCCGAGTGCGTAGCTGATCGCGCCGGCCGGGATGAGGCCACCGCGCGCGATCGAGATGATCAGGTCGGGGCGATACCCGTCGTCGAAGATCGTCTGCGCCAGTGCCCGGCTCGCGGTGCCGAACGTGTCCCAGGTGAGCACCTCGCGTTGCTGATCCATGGGCCCATTCAACTCCAGTGCGCGAGCTCGGCTGCAGTTAGGCTGCGAACATGTCGAACTTGCGGGGATCGGTGTGACGGTGCGTGGACCGGCCGGTGACGCGCAGATCGCGGATTACCTGGCCGGCCTCGGTCTTCCCGGACTGGTGGACATCCACGTGCACTTCCTGCCGGAGCCGATGCTGCGCAAGGTGTGGGCGTACTTCGACGGGGCGCAGGAGCACTACGGCACCGCGTGGCCGATCACCTACCGTTTCGACGAGCAGACCCGACTGGCCGTGCTGCGCGGCTTCGGAGTGCGCGCGATCCCGGCGCTCACCTATCCGCACAAGGCGGGTATGGCGCGCTGGCTCAACGAGTGGAACGCCGACTTCGCGCGCCGCGTGCCCGACGCGATCCATTGCGCGACCCTCTACCCGGAGCCCGACGTCGGTGCGTATGTCGCAGACGCGCTGGATGCCGGAGCTCGGTTGTTCAAGATGCACGTCCAGGTCGGACGCTACGCACCGGACGACGAGATGCTGGATCCGGCCTGGTCCCTTTTGTCGCAGGCGGGCGCGCCCATCGTCATACATGCTGGATCTGCGCCGATTGCAGGGGAGTTCACCGGGTCGCAGCGGATCGCACGGGTGCTCGCGCGGCATCCGCGGTTGACCCTCGTCATCGCCCACGCGGGGATGCCGGAATATCACGAGTTCGCCGACCTGGTGGAGCAGTATGAGCACGTCCATCTCGACACGACGATGGTGGCGACCGACTTCACCGAGCGTTTCGCGCCGCTGCCACGCGGGTATGCCGGCCGCCTGCGTGAGCTGCAGCGCCGGGTCGTCCTCGGCTCCGACTACCCCAACATCCCTTACCCGTATGCGCACCAGTTGGCCGCACTCGCCCGCCTCGACCTCGGCGACGACTGGATGCGAGACGTGTTGTGGCGCAATGGTTCTCGACTACTGGGGATCGAGCCCGCGTAGCTGTTGCAGCAACTCGTCGCGATCGGTGACCGGGGCGGTGCAGACGAAACCGTGGCACACGTAGGCCGCCGCACGCCCGTCGACCAGCGGGCGATCGCCGAGCAGCGGGCTCTGCGTGGAGTCCGGCGGCCCCTGCACGATGACCGCTCCGGCGGAGGGCGCCTCCCAGGCCGAGCGGGTCAGCCCGAGGGCCGCGCGACCGTCGCCGACGACCGCGACCTGGACCGGGCCGGCGAGCTGCGCTTCTGCCACGGCGAGTGCCCAGCCAGCGAATCGCGGTGCCTGCGTGGCGATTTCGCCCATCGCGGCAATGGCGGACTCCGAGCGTTCGCGGGGAGCGGTGTCACCCGTCAGCGCACTGAGCGTGAGCAGTGCGCTCGCCAGGCTCGACGTGCCACACGGCTCCGCATTGTCACCGGCGCTGCGCGGGGTGAAGAACAATTGCTCCCCGTCCGAGGCGGCGTCCCGGAAGCCGCCGGACGGGTCGGAGAAGATCTCGGTTGCCGTGGCCAGGAGGTCCTGGGCGACGGTCAGGTAACGGTGCTCGCCGGTGGCCTGGTGCAGGACCAGCAGCGCCTCGGCGAAGTTGCCGTAGTCGTCCGCCACCCCCGGTGCGGTGCCGACCTCGCCGTCGAGCGAGCTGCGCAGCAGCCGGCCGTCGACCAGCTGACGATCGAGGATGAACTGCGCGGATCGCACTGCGGCGTCCAGCCATTCGGGCACCCGCAGGATCATCGACGCCTCGGCCAGTGCGCTGATGGCCAGACCGTTCCACGACGTCACGACCTTGGCATCCCGTGCCGGTTGGGGGCGCTTCGCGCGCTCGGTCAGCAGCGCTGCGCGGATCGCGTCCCACCACGCCGGGTCCTCGGGATCCTGGGCCAGCTGCAGGGTGGACCGGCCGTGCTCGAAGGTGCCCGCATCGGTCACGCCGAGCAGATCGGCGGCGCGCCGCGCGTCCTGTTCGCCGAGCGCCGCGCACAGCTCGGCCGGTGTCCACACATAGGTCGCACCCTCCGCGCCGTCGGTGTCGGCATCCAGGGTGCTGGCGAAGCCGCCCTCGGACGTGCCGAGGTCACGAATGATGAATTGCGCCGTCTCCGTGGCGATCCGGGCGGCCAGTGGGTCGAGGCTCGCGCGCCACAGGTGCGCGTGGACGCGCAACAACTGCGCGTTGTCATAGAGCATCTTCTCGAAGTGCGGCACCGTCCATGTCGCGTCCACGGCGTAGCGGGCGAAGCCGCCTGCGAGCTGGTCGTAGATCCCACCACGCGCCATGGCCGCGCAGGTGTGCTCGACCATCCGCAGGCAGGTCTCGTCGCCGGTGCGTGCGTGGTGCCGCAGCAGGAACTCCAGGACCATGGACGGCGGGAACTTGGGCGCCCCGCCGAAGCCGCCATACGTGTCGTCATACGACTGCTGCAAGGAGCTGACCGCCCCTCGCGTCTGCTCGTCGGTGATCGGGACCGATGAACCGCGCGCGGCAGCTGCCGCGAGTTGCACGGCAATGTGGTCGCCGGAGGCGATCACCTGCTCGCGTTGGTTCGTCCACGCGTGCGACGCGGCCGAAAGCAGTTGGAGGAACTGTGCCTTCGGCAGATAGGTGCCGGCGAAGAACGGCTTGCCGTCCGGGGTCAGCAGGCAGGTCATCGGCCACCCGCCGTTGCCGGTCATCGCCGTGGTCGCGGTCATATAGGCCGCATCGATGTCCGGCCGCTCCTCACGGTCGACCTTGATCGGGATGAAGGAGTCGTTGATGGCTGCGGCGACCGCCGGATCCTCGAACGACTGATGCGCCATGACATGGCACCAGTGACAGGCGGCATACCCCACGGACAACAGGATCGGCAGGTCGCGTTCGGCCGCCTCCCGCAAAGCCTGCGGACCCCATTCCCACCAGTCCACCGGGTTGTCCGCATGCTGCAGCAGATAGGGAGAGCGAGCGTGCCGGAGTCGGTTGGACATGCCTCCAAGCCTGTCATCTTTCAGTCGGGCCGGGCTGCGAGCCCCTCGGATTGTCCGGAGCGGCGCAGTGCCGCACCGACCCAGCCGGTCACCAACAGCTCGTCGAGGACGGTGTGCAACCAGGCTGTTGTCGCGGGGTCGGTGGGCCGTTTCGTCGCGATGGCCTGCCGGATCTGCATGAACGGCTCGTCGACCATGCGCAGGTCGGGGTGCGCGGTGACGAATGCCGTGACCGGCTCGCGGATGCCCGCTGCGACGCCAGCCCCTGCTCGGCGAACACGGTGGTGCCGTCGGCGCCGCGGACGATCGTCGCGTGCTGCAGGGTGCGGGTGAGGAAGAGGTCGTATGCCGAACCCTCCTTGACGCCGATCCGCACGCCGGTCGCGTCGACCTCGCCGGGGGAGCGGTAGGACGAGGAGCCGTGGACGGCATACACGCCGTCGATGAGGACGTAGGGCCGGGTGAAGGCGACTTCGGCCGCACGGGCGGGCTCGTCGGCGAGGAACGCGATGGTGGCCGCGCCACCGGTGAGCGCGGCGAACGACTTGCGGGCGGCATCGAAGCAGCTGAACCGGAGGTCGACGTCCAGCCGCCGGGCGATCTCACGCGCGAGCTCCACCGTGACGCCCTGCGGATCGTCCGGGCTGCCCTGAGCGAGCACCGGGTTGCCGAGGTTGACGGCGGCAACCAGCGTCCCGTCGGGCGCGAGATCCGTCAGCAACTGATCGTCGGTCATGCCGCGATCGTACGGTATTGCTGCCGACAGCAGCGAAATCTGGTGCTGGACAGTAGATTTCGTCGATGCTCGGAGCATGACCGAAGAACAGCCCAGACCGCCCCACCCACTCGGCCGGCAGATCGCCGAACACCTTCTCGACCAGCGCGTCATCGTGCTGGACACCGCACTCGACGACGAGATCGGCACGCGGTTGATCTCGCAGCTCTACCTGCTGTCCGCCGCCGACCCGCGCGCCGACATCAGCTTCTGGATCAACTCGCCCGGCGGCTCCGTCCCGGCGATGCTCGCGATCATGGACGTGATGCGGGCGATCCCGAACGACGTCTCGACGCTCGCGCTCGGGTTGGCCTGCAGTGCAGGGCAATTCCTGCTGACCGCGGGACAGAAGGGGAAGCGGTGTGCGCTGCCGCACTCCAAGATCCTGATGCACCAGGGCAGTGCGGGGTTCGGGGGAACCGCCGTCGACATCGAGCTGCAGGCCGACGACCTGCGACAGACCCGGGACACCGTGCTGGGCATCACCGCGGAGCTGACCGGCCAGCCGCTCGCACGCGTCTTCGAGGACTCCCTGCGGGATCGGTGGTACACCGCCGAGCAAGCCGTCGGTTATGGCTTCATCGACGAGGTCGTCGAGGACCTGAGCCGCCTCAAACCGCGGAAAACACCAGTGGGACTGGGGGTTTCGACGCGATGAGCTCCTACACGATCCCGAATGTGATCGCGTCGTCGCCGCGCGGGGACCGGGTGATGGACGTCTACAGCCACCTGCTCGCCGAGCGGATCGTCTACCTCGGCACCGAGATCGACGACGGGGTCTCCAACGCCCTGATCGCGCAGATCCTGCACCTCGAGTCGACGGCACCGGACCAGGAGATCAACCTCTACATCAACTCGCCCGGCGGCTCGTTGACCGCGACCTTCGCGGTGTATGACGCGATGCAGTTCGTCCGGTCCCCGGTCGCGACGACGTGTGTCGGGCAGGCGTGCTCGACGGCGGCGATCCTGCTGGCGGCGGGTGCGCCCGGCAAACGCCGCGTGCTGCCGCACTCGCGGGTGTTGCTGCACCAGCCGTCCGGGAGCGGCCGTGGCGCCATACCCGACATCATCCTGGCGGCGGACGAGGTGATCCGGCTGCGATCGGCGGCGGAGGAGGTGCTGGCGCGGCATACCGGCAGGACCGTCGAGGCGCTGCGCAAGGACACCGACCGCGACCGGATCTTCACGCCGCGGGCGGCCGTCGATTACGGGCTCGCGGACGAGGTGATGGCCTACCGCGGTTAGGCGGGCGCGGCGCCTCAGGCGGCGAGGGCGACCGGTCCGCGCAGCGAGGTCGCGGAGGGGTGGGCGGCGCTGCGCCGCTCGAGGAGCTGCGCGGCCTGCGCTCGAGCGGCGCAGCGGCGCAACTCCCGGACGGTGAGGTCGGTGATCTCGGCGACACTGCTGTCGAGCGCGCCGGCGATGGCGGCGACGATCTCCGAGGACGGGTCCTTGCGTCCGCGCTCGACCTCGGACAGGTATTGCGCGGAGATCCCGGCGCGGCGGGCGGTCGTGGTGATGGTGCGGTGCCGGCTGGTCCGCAGCAGGCGCAGCTGAGCCCCGAGGACATCCCGCCACAGGGGCTCGACCGTCGGAGTTTGCCGGAGCTGCCGCACGTCACCCATGGCTCGACGCTAACCCCCCGCGCCCCGTGCACTCCACGCTTTCTGCTCAGGGCAGAACCGGCGAACCACTTCCATCGAGCGGCATATCAAACGATTGAGCGGCATACCAAACGATTGAGCGGCATACGGATTCCGGTCGATTCCGTATGCCGGTCAATGCATGGGTATGCCGGTCGATCAGGGGTGGCGGGGTGAGGGGGTGGCGGCGTCAGGGGGTGGCGGCGGCGTCCGGCTCGCGGACGACCGGCACGAGGGCCAGCGCGACCGTCGCGGCGGCACCGACGGCGAGCAGCGCGTGCAACACGCCGACGTGCTCACCGAGCAGACCGAGCAGCGGCGGGCCGGCGAGGAACGCGGTGTAGGCGATGGTGCTGATCACCGAGATGCGGGCGTTCGCGCGGGCCGGGTCGTCGGCCGCCGCGCTCATGCCGACCGGGAAGCCGAGCGACACCCCGACTCCCCAGACGAGGATGCCGGCATACGCCAGCGCGGTCGGGCCGAAGACGACGATGAGGCAGCCGATGATGGCCAGGCCGAAACAGACCCGCAGCACCGGGACGCGGCCGAAGCGGTCGAGCAGGGTAGTGCCGACCAGACGCCCTGCCGTCATACAGGCCAGGAACGTGGCGAACGCGAGGACACCCGCCCACTTGGGCACGTGATGGCCTTCGACGAAGGCGACGGACAGCCAGTCATTCGCGGTGCCCTCGGTGAAGGCCGCCACGAGGGTGACGACACCGATCAGCAGGACCCGTGGGTCACGCCACACGCTGAGGTGCGAAACCTTGTGCGCAGGGGAGGATTCGGCTGCCCTGTCGGCGAGGCGGGGCAGCGTGTTGAAGGCTCGAGCCGCCCACATCCCCGCGGCGGCGATGAGGCACATCATCGCGCCGACGTGCAGCCACACCGGCACGCGCGCCGCGGTCGCGGCCGCCCCGATGAGCGCGGCGACCACCGTGCCGCCGCTGAACATCGCGTGGTAGCGCGGCATGATCGACCGGCCCAGATGACGCTCGGTGATCGCGCCCTCGAGGTTCATCGACACGTCCCAGAGGCCGATGCCCCAGCCGGCGAGTGCCAGGCAGGGCACGGCCGCCCACAGCAGGTCGGCCGAGATGGCGACAGCCGTGCCGATGTATGCCGCTGTCGTGACGAGCGTCGCGAGTCGCACCGCGACACCGGAGCCGAGCCGGCCGGTGACCCAGCCGGACATCGGCAGACCGATGACGCTGCCGATCGATCCGGCGATGAGGAAGAGCCCGAGACCGGCGGCGGAGAGTGCGAGCAGCGACTTGACGTCCGGCAGCCGTGCGGCGAACGTCGCGAACGCGGCGCCGTTGAGCGCGAACATCACCGTCACGGCGAGTGACGACCGGCGGATCTGCGCGGTCTCCGGCCGGGTGGAGTGGGAGACCTCCGCCCGCTCGGTCATGGTCATGAGGTTCCTTCTGGGGCGTTCGGGACGGCGTCGAATCGATTCGATCGAATCGATTCGATAGTCTGCTCCACATGCCCGTGGATGGTCAAGCCGAGCCGTCGGCACGCGTCACGCTGCGTGACGTGGCCGAGCTGGCCGGCGTCGCCACGTCGACGGCGTCGCTGGTCTTCAGCGGCAACAAGCCGGTTGCGGACGGCACCGCCGATCGCGTGCGGGCTGCCGCCGCACAGCTGGGGTACGGCGGGCCGGACCCGATGGCTTCGTCGTTGCGGCAGGGCCGCAGTGGCGTGATCGCCGCGGTGGTGGAGCGCCGCATCCTGCACGCCTTCCGCGACCCGTATGTCGTCTCCGTGCTCGACGGTCTCTCACAGGTGGTCGGCGAGATGGGCTGCGGCCTGTTGCTGCTGCCGGACTCGACCGAGGGCAACGGCGACAGCGGCCCGCAGGTGTCACGGATCGCCGCGGACGCTGCGGTCTTCATGCTGTGCGGCGATGAGAACAACCAGCTCGCAGCGCAGTTCGTCGCTCGAGGCACACCGATCGTCGGCACCGGCGCACCGCGCGGCGAGGGCATCGTGCAGGTCACCGCCGATGAACGTGCCGCCTCACGCGAGCTGGCGCACCTGCTGCACGGCCTGGGTCACCGGCGCGTCGGGCACGTGATGATGCCGTTGAAGTGGGGCGGTGCGACCGGGCGGCGCACCATCGAGCAGGTCCGGGCGAGCCACTTCCCGGACACCCGCGACCGCGCACTCGGGGTGCGTGACGTGTTCGCGTCGGCGGCACTGGTCGAGGCCCAGGAGCCGGACTTCGACTCGGGGTATGCCGCGGCGGCCCTGCTGCTGGACGCGCCGTCGCGGCCGACCGCGATCGTCGCGCAGAGCGACCTGCTCGCCGCGGGCGTCGTCCAGGCGGCGCTGGACCGCGGGTTGCGGGTGCCGGAGGATCTCTCGGTCACCGGGTGGGACGGCGTGGCGTTGCCGTGGTTCCCCCGGACCCTCACCACCGTCGACCAGCACCCGATCGACAAGGGACGCACGGTGGGGGAGACCGTGCGCGCGCTGCTGGCCGGGAGACCGGTCACGGATGTCGTGGTGCCGGTGACGTTGCGGGTCGGCGACACCACGGGCCCCGCGCCGGCCACGGTTGACGGTCAAGACGCCGGTTGACGCTCCGAAAGCCCGTTGACCCCGCAATTGCGGGGTCAACGGGCAGCTGGACCGTCAGCGGGCGCAGCCACCGGTTCGCTACGCTGGGACCAACACGACTGGCGAAGGTGGTGCACCACCGGGGAGTGTGAATTCGTCGTATCGGCCGCCTGGGTACGACTCCTTTCGACGAGGAGCCGACCGATGACCACTACTGCACAGATCCTGGACGGCACTGCCGTGTCCCGGAAGATCTTCCGCGAAGTCGCGCAACGCGCTGCGGATTTCCTTGCCGCACACGGGCGTCCGGCCTGTCTGGCCACCGTGTTGATCGGCGACGACCCGGCTTCGCACACCTATGTGCGGATGAAGCAGCGGCGCGCCGGACAACTCGGGCTCGAGTCGCGCCGCGTGCAATTGCCCGCGGAGACGACCACCGAGGAAGCCGTTGCCGCCGTACATACGCTCTCGCAGGACGACGCGGTCGACGGCATCCTGGTGCAGCACCCTGCTCCCGCTCAGGTGGACGAGCACGCGGTTTTCGAAGCGATCGCTCCCGCCAAGGACGTCGACGGTGTCACGATGGCCAGCTTCGCTGCAACGGGACTGTCCGCGCACGGTTTTCACTCCTGCACACCGGAAGGGATCGTCCGGCTGCTCGACGCCCATGAGCTGCCGGTCGCCGGCAAGCGGGTGTGCGTCATCGGGCGCAGCGCGATCCTCGGCAAGCCGGTCGGTCTGCTGCTGCTCGCGCGCGACGCCACCGTCTCCTTCTGTCATTCGCGCACGGTCGACCTCGCCGCGCACGTGGCGGAAGCCGATGTCGTGGTCGCCGCCGTCGGACGTCCCGAGCTGGTCCGCGGCGCGTGGATCAAGCCGGGCGCCGTCGTCGTGGATGCCGGGTACAACCCGGGAAACGTCGGTGACGTCGAATTCTCCGCAGCTGCGGCGCGGGCGTCATACCTCACGCCGGTGCCCGGCGGCGTCGGCCCGATGACGATCGCAGTGTTGATGGAGCAGACCGTGACTGCGGCGGAGCAGCGGGTCAGTTAGCGTCGTTCGGCAGGTCGTACGCGACCGTGTGCCGCGGCTGGTAGATCTGGATGTCGTCGGTGCCGGGCACCTCGACATCGGCCGCGATGCCGTAGCCGCGATCCTCCGGTTCCCCTCGGAAGTGGGCGCCGCGAGCGGTCAGGTCGGCGATCGTCGCGGCGATGTCGTCGCAGACCAGGCTGATCTCGTGGCGTGGTGTGCCGCGGCCCTCGCTCGGCATCAGGGGGTGGACGCCGAGCTCGCCCGGCCCGGTGGCGAAGATGAGCCAGCTCGCCGCGTCGCCCGGGTCCTTGTCCGGCTCGCTGGAGGCCGCATCGCTGACGAACGGCCACTGCAGCACGTCACGGAAGAACGCCCGGGTCGCAGGTGGGTCGGACGAGTAGATCAGGGTGTGTACGGCGGTCAGCATGTCTTCAGCGTATGCCCGGTCCTCGCGTGGTCGGCGAAATCTGAATGCGGTGACGGGCGCCGCGGCCTACCGTCGGGGAATGCGTGCGCCCGATGCCTGTTTCGCCGACCCGCGACTTGCCGTGCTGTATGACCTCCTCGACGACGACCGCAGCGACCTGGACTGCTACACGGCGCTCGTCGACGAGCTGGGTGCGCGCCGCGTCGTCGATGTCGGTTGCGGAACCGGCTGTCTGGCAGTGCTTCTCGCCCAGCACGGCCTCGACGTGGTCGGTGTCGATCCGGCCGCCGCGTCCCTGGAGGTCGCGCGGTCCAAGCCGTGCGCCGAGCACGTGACCTGGATCGAGGGTGACGCGACGGCGTTGACGGGTCGCGTGCGCGGAGCGGATCTCGCGGTGATGACCGGCAATGTGGCGCAGGTTTTCGTGGACGACGGGGACTGGGGGATGACGCTGAGCGCCATACACGAGGTGGTGCGTGACGAGGGGTGGTTCGTCTTCGAGACGCGGCGGCCGGAGGTGCGCGCGTGGGAGGAGTGGGACGTACCCGAGACCCCACGGGTGTTGCCGGACGGCAGGAGCTGCGTCGTCAGCCGCACGGTGACCGACGTGACGCTGCCGTTGGTGACTTTCGAATCGGTGACGGCGGTGGAGGGCGATGTGCTGAGATCGGTGTCGACGTTGCGCTTCCGGGAGTATGACGAGATCGTGCGCGACCTGAGCGCGCACGGCTTCGAGGTGATCGAGGTGCGGGACGCGCCGGACCGGCCCGGCAAGGAGTGGGTCTTCCTGGCCCGGGTCACCGGAAGTCGCGGGACTTGGCGCGCACATGGATCGTGAGGTGTTCGAGGCGATCTGCGAGCAGGTTGGTGACACCGTCCTCGGAGCGCTCCAGGATGCCCCGCACCACCATGGCGGGGGAAGCCCTCGCGATTCGTCGATAACGATGCCAAACTCCACGCGACACAATGACGTTCAAGATGCCTGTCTCGTCCTCCATGTTGACGAAAGTGATGCCACCGGCCGTTGCGGGACGCTGCCGGTGGGTGATCACCCCGCCGACCTCGACCCGTCGTCCGGTCTGGAAGCCCTTCAACTGCTCGATCGGCAGCACCCCGCGTGCATCCAGGTCGGCGCGCACGTGCCGGATCGGATGGTCGTTCGGGCTGATCCCGGTGGCCTGCAGATCGTGCATCAGCAACTCGCCGATGGACAGCTCCGGAAGCAACGGGGGCTGGTAGGCGACGCGCACCGGCAACTGGTCGCCGCGGATCGATGCCGCCTCCGCCGACCGCCACAGTGCGTCACGTCGTGACCCGGTCAGCGAGTCGAGCGCTCCGGACAGCGAAAGTGCCTCCATCTGCTCGGTGTTCAGATCAGCACGTCTCGCCAGATCGGCCAGGTCGGTGAACGGCCCGTCGAGATCCCGGGACTGCACGATGCGCTCAGCAGCCGCCTCGCCGAGCGCGGTGATGTCGGCCAGCCCGAGCCGCACCGCGAAGTGCCAGTCGCGCCGGTGCTCCTGCCAGTCCGGCGGCGCATCCGGGTCGAACTCACCGATCTCCTCCTGGGTGTGATCACGCAGGCAGTCCTCGTGCCCGCCCCGGCGCGACGCGGCGTCGGGGGAGTCCGGCTCCAGCTCCGCGTGGATGGCGGACCGCGTCAGGTCGGGCGACAGCACTTCGACCCCGTGCCGGCGAGCATCACCGGTGAGGGTCTGCGGTGAGTAGAACCCCATCGGTTGCGAACGCAGCAGACCGGCCAGGAACGCTGCCGGGTAATGCAGTTTGAGCCACGAGCTGGCATAGACCAGCACCGCGAAACTGAGTGCATGCGACTCCGCGAAACCGAAATTGGCGAAGGCCTCGATCTTGGTGTAGATCTCATCGGCGGTCTCCTGGGGTATGCCGTTGCGGGCCATCCCGGCATACAGCTTGGTGCGCAGGGAGTCGATCCGCTCCACGCCACGTTTGGACCCCATCGCGCGGCGCAACAGGTCGGCGTCGGCCGGGCTGCAGTCACCGACCGCGATCGCCATCTGCATCAGCTGTTCCTGGAAGAGCGGCACCCCGAGCGTGCGCTCCAGCACCGGCTCCAGCAACGGATGCGAGTAGGTCACCGGCTCCTTGCCGGTGCGCCGCCGGATGTAAGGATGCACCGCGCCGCCCTGGATGGGCCCCGGACGGATCAGCCCGATCTCGACCGCCAGGTCGTAGAACGATCGCGGTTTCAACCGTGGGAGTGTGCCCATCTGGGCGCGGCTCTCCACCTGGAAGACACCGATCGAGTCGGCGCGGCACAGCATGTCGTAGACACCGGGCTCGTTGCGCGGCAGCGTCTCGATGCGCCACTCCTCTGCGGTGTGCCGT
>Ga0164242_10004592_pt1 | contig 15488 bp, 11 predicted proteins | sample OricomgcompostMG_FD_108783 | JGI IMG/M metagenome (GOLD analysis project Ga0164242, IMG submission 108783) | Miracle-Growth compost microbial communities from Emeryville, California, USA - Original compost - Miracle growth compost (MG) ... | reverse complement strand
GAACCTGCAGGTACTCGAAAAACAGCTGGCGGCCGCACTGCCGCCCGCGGACCGGGATTCCGGGACCACGACGCCACCCCACGCCTGATCCGCAGGCGGCCCGTCCATGCCGCAGGCCGGAACGAAAATCCTGCCTCGGCAAACGGGTTGCCGCCGCAAATACGGCTTTCTGCAATGTACGTCCCCGACGACACGGGCACCATCGATTCCCCGGAGCCTGCTCAAACCCTTTACCAACAACTTCGCCGAGATCGCATACAGGGAGCGCACCCCGTGCGCGAAAGGCTTTTCGCATGACCTGGCCAAGAGCATTCGCGCACAGGGGGGCGCCCCGCGGAGCCCTGCGAGAGACCGTAAACGGGCTCTCAAAACTCCAGCACCGTATCCAGTCCGCGATGCACGCCAGTCAGCGTGCCCACCTTGCGGATCGCCAACAGCGCGCCATCCACGTAGGGCTTCGCACTGGTGCCAGCGTTGTGGCGGATCGTCAGGGTCTGGTCCGGCATGCCAAAGATGGTTTCCACGCCCAGCACGAAACCCGGCAGGCGCACCGCGTGCACCTGGCTGCCGGCGAGCGTGCCGCCGCGCGTCTCGCGCATGCCGACGGTCTGTTCCAGCAGCACGTCCAGTTGTGGCTGGCGCACCTTGCCCAGCCGGCCCGCCAGCTCGCGCACGGTGCCGCTGGGCGCGTCGGGTTTGCCTTCGTAGGCGTAGTCGATGATTTCCCAGTGCGGGATGTATTTCGCCGCCATCTCGGCAAAGCGGGTCAGCAGCACCGCAGTGAGCGCGAAGTTGCCGCAGGCCAGCACGCCCAGGCCACGGCTGCGCGCCGCCGCGTCGATCTGCGCGTAGTCCTCGTCGGACAGGCCGGAGGTGCCCACCACCACGTGCGCGCCGTGTTCCAGCGCGACCAGGATGTTCGCCTTCGCGCTGTCCGGCCGGGTGTATTCCACGAACACGTCGCAGGGGTGCTGCAGCGCTTCGGCCGCCGTGGCGAAAACGGGCGTTGTCAGGGCCGTGTCGCCCAGCGCCTCGCCCAGGCTGCGGCCGGCATGCGTGCGCGAGACCGCGCTGGCCAGCACCAGGTCGGCGGTCACGGCGATGCCGCGCGCCAGCTCGGAACCGGCCCAGCCGGTGGCCCCGGCGAGACAGACCTGCAAGCTCATGGCGTACTCCTCATTGTCCGTGGCGAAGGGCGCCAGCTCACCACGACGATGCCACGGAGGCAAGGTGTCCGCATCGGGTGGCGCTTGTTCATAGCTTGCAATTGAATAGTGCACTATGTATATTCGCCACATGAACGCCAGACAGCCCCCCGCCACGTCTTCGCTCCTGCAGCTCGACCAGCAGCTCTGCTTCGCGCTCTATGCGGCGAACCTGGCGATGGGCAAGGTCTACCGCAAACTGCTCGCCGCGCTGGGGCTCACCTACCCGCAATACCTGGTGATGCTGGTGCTGTGGGAACGCGACGGGCTGACCGTCTCGGAGATCGGCGAACGCCTGTACCTGGACTCGGCCACCCTCACCCCCCTGCTCAAGCGGCTGGAATCGGCCGGTCTGCTGCAACGCGCACGTTCGGCCGCGGACGAACGCCAGGTGGTGGTCAGCCTGACGGCCGAGGGCCGGGTACTGAAGAAGCGGGCCGGGGCGGTGCCGGGCGCGTTGCTCTGCGCCACCGGCTGCGCCCCGGGCGAACTGCGCACGCTGAAGCACGACCTGGAGCGGCTGCGCGAGGGGCTGGCGAACGCCACCTGAGCGCCGCCCATCGGGCGGGGCGCCACACTTTATAAATAGCACACGATTTAGTACTGAGCGATTCATTGATGGGGCCGCACCGGGCCAGCCCCATCTCCCCACCACCAGACCCGACCACCCACACGAGGCAACCACCATGTCCATCGAAAAAGTCCTGTACCGCGCCCATGCCAAGGCCACCGGCGGCCGTGACGGCCACGCCGCCTCCTCCGACGGCGTGCTTGACGTCAAGCTCACCACGCCGAAGGAACTGGGCGGCAATGGCGCCACCGGCACCAACCCCGAGCAGTTGTTCGCCGCCGGCTATTCGGCCTGCTTCCTCGGCGCGCTGAAGTTCGTCGCCGGCCAGCAGAAGCGCACCCTGCCCGCCGACACCAGCATCGAAGGCAGCGTGGGCATCGGCCCGATCCCCACCGGCTTCGGCATCGAGGTCGAACTGAAGATCCACATCCCGGGCCTCGATCGCGCCGAGGCCGAGGCGCTGGTGCAGAAGGCGCACATCGTCTGCCCCTACTCCAACGCCACCCGCGGCAACATCGACGTCACGCTCAGCGTGATCTGAATACCCGCCCCCATCTCGGCCCGGAGGCGGGACGGATGCCACAGCAGCAACTGCCGTAACGGACAAGAACCTCAATTCCAACCGCCGCCCAGCACCTTGTACAGGGCTACCCGGTTGGTCTGTTCGGCAAGCTGCAGGCTGATCAGCTGCTCGCGCGCCGTGTAGTAGGTGCGTTGCGTCACCAGTACGTCCAGGTAGCTGGACGCGCCCTGCCGATAGCTGGCCTCGGTGAGCTCGTAGCTCTTGCGGTCGGCCTCCACCAGGCTGCGCGCCGCCTCCATGCGGTCGGCCAGGGTAGCCCGTGCGGCCAGCGCGTTGGCCACTTCTTCAAAGGCGGTCTGGATGGTCTTCTCGTAGTCGGCCACGTCGATGTCGCGCTGGACCTTGGCCGCGTCCAGCGTCGCGCGGTTGTTGCCGGCATCGAAGATCGGCAGGCTAATCGAAGGCTCGAAGGTCCAGCCATGCGTGCCCGACTTGAACAGGCCATGCAGGCTGTCGCTGACGCTGCCGTCCGCGGCGGTCAGCGTGATCGACGGGAAGAAATTGGCCCGCGCCGCGCCGATGTCGGCATTCGCGGCCTTCAGCGTGTGCTCGGCGGCGAGCACGTCCGGGCGCTGCGCCAGCAGGCTGGACGGCAAACCCGCCGGCAACGCGCTCAGGGCGCTCGCCGTGCCCTCGTCGTCGCCGGGCAGCAGGGCATCGGGCACCACCTTGCCGACCACCAGGTCCAGCGCGTTGCGGTCCTGCGCCACGTCGGTCACGTAGGTGCCCACGTCCAGCCGCGCGCTTTCGACCGCGCTCTGCGCCTCGGCCAGGTCGGTGCCCGAGACCACGCCCAGGTCGTGTTCCCGCTTGACCAGTTCGAAGGTGGCCTGTTCGCTGGCCAGCGTGTCGCGGGCCAGCTTGAGCAGTTGCCGGTCGGAGGCCATGGTCAGCCAGTCGGTGGCGACTTCGGCCACCAGGCTTATCTGGGTGCTGCGCCGCGTCTCGACGTCCGAGAAGAAGGTCTCCAGCGCTTCCTTCTTCTGGTTGCGCAGCTTGCCGAACACGTCCAGCTCGTAGGAACTGAAGCCCAGCTCCACGCTGTATTCACGCGAGAGCACAGAATACCCGGTACCACTGGCGCTCGCCGACGTGCGTTCGGCGACACCGCTGGCGGTGGCGTCGATGGTCGGGAACAGGTCGCTGCCGGCGATGCGGTATTCGGCGCGCTCCTTTTCGATGTCCAGCGCCGCGACGCGCAGGTCCCGGTTGTTGTCCAGGGCCTGCGCCACGACCTGGCGCAGGCGTGGATCGGTGAAGAAGGCACGCCACTGCACATCGGCTGGCGCGCCGCCCTTGCCTCCAACGGCGGCGACCGCGCCATCGACCGCGGGCCAGTGGTCCGGCACCGGCGCCGCCGGCCGCTGGTAATGCGGCGCAAGGTCCACGCAGCCGGCCAGGGCCACGCTCATCGCGACGGCAAGCGCGTGCAGTCGACGGGTCTTCATGGGCGTCCCTCCGGCACGGCCGCGCCGGGCCCGGCGACGCGACGCCGCCGCCCCTTGAAAAGGCTGCCGATGCTGACGAAAAACAGAGGCACGAAGAAAATGCCCAGCAGGGTGGCCGCTAGCATGCCGCCGAACACGCCGGTGCCGATCGCATGCCGGCTGTTCGCGCCGGCGCCGCTGCTGACGACCAGCGGCAGCACGCCGAGCATGAAGGCCGCCGACGTCATGACGATCGGGCGCAGGCGCAGGCGCACCGCGTGCAGGGTCGCTTTCACCAGGTCCTCGCCCTCGTCGTGGAGGCCGCGCGCGAACTCGACGATCAGGATGGCGTTCTTGGCCGCCAGGCCGATGGTGGTCAGCAGGCCCACCTGGAAATACACGTCGTCGGAAAGGCCGCGCAGGTCCACGCCCAGCAGCGCGCCGATCACGCCCAGCGGGACGACCAGCAGCACCGAGAACGGGATCGACCAGCTTTCATAGAGCGCGGCCAGGCACAGGAACACGAACAGCACCGAGATGGCGAACAGCGCCGGCGCCTGGCTGCCGGACTGCTGCTCCTGGTAGGACAGCCCCGTCCACTCGAAGCCGACGCCGGTAGGCAGCTTGGCGACGATCTGCTTCACGGCGTTCATCGCGTCGCCGGAGCTGACGCCGCTGGCCGGCGAACCGATGATCTCGTAGGCCGACTCGCCGTTGTAGCGCCCCAGCAAGGGCGAGCCCTGGCTCCAGCGCAGGGTGGTGAACGCGGAGAGCGGCACCATCTCGCTGTCGGAGTTGCGCACGTACCACTGGTCGATGTCGCCGGGCTGCATGCGATAGGGCGCATCGGCCTGTATGTAGACCTTCTTCACCCTGCCCTTGTCCATGAAATCGTCGACGTAGTCGCCGCCCATGGCGCTGGACAGCGTGCTGGTGACGTCGGACATGGACAGGTCCAGCGCGCCGGCCTTCCGGGCATCGATGTCGACATCGAGCTGCGGCTGGTCCTCCAGGCCGTTGTAGCGGACCTGCTCCAGCTTGCTGTCGGCATGCGCCAGGGCGAGGAACTGTTCCCGCGCCTTGCCCAGCACCTCGCGGCCCACGCCGCCGACGTCCTGCAGCTCGAGGTCGAAACCGGAACTTTCGCCCAGGCCGTGCACCGCCGGCGGCGACAGCACGTAGACGGAGGCATCGCGTATGCCCGACATCGCCTTCATGGCGCGCGCGGCGATGGCATCGGCATCGTGCGCCGAGCCATGGCGTTCGCTCCAGTCCTTGAGCTTGACGAACGCCATGCCCGAATTCTGCCCGCTACCGCCCATGCTGAAACCCGCGACGGTGAATACGGAGGTCACTTCCGGCTGCTTGCCGAACCAGTCCTGGACCTGATCCAGGGCCTTCTGCGTCCGCTGTTGCGTGGCGCCGGCGGGCAGCTGCACCTGCACCATCAGCATGCCCTGGTCTTCCTGCGGCAGGAAGGAGGTCGGCAGGCGCGCGAACAGCATGAGCATGCCGGCTATCAGCACGACATAGGCGATCCAGCCGACGCGCCGATGCTTCAGCATGCCGGACACGCCGCGCTGGTAGCGCTCGGTACCGCGATCGAAGACGCGATTGAAGCGGGCGAAGAAGCCCCGGTCGTGCTGCTGGCCGCCGCGCAGCAGGCTGGCGCACAGGGCCGGGGTCAGCGTCAGGGCGACCAGCACCGACAGCAGCATCGAGGCCACGATGGTGATCGAGAACTGGCGGTAGATGATGCCGGTGGAGCCGCCGAAGAAGGCCATCGGCACAAACACCGCCGACAACACCAGGGCGATGCCCACCAGCGCGCTGGAGATCTCGCCCATCGACTTGCGGGTGGCGTCATAGGGCGAGAGCCCTTCCTCGTGCATGATGCGTTCGACGTTCTCGACCACCACGATGGCGTCGTCCACCAGCAGGCCGATCGCCAGCACCATGCCGAACATGGTCAGGGTGTTGATCGAATAACCCGCCAGTGCCAGCACGCCGAAGGTGCCCAGCAGCACCACCGGCACGGCGATCGCCGGGATCAGCGTGGCCCTGAGGTTCTGCAGGAACAGGTACATGATCAGCACGACCAGCACGATCGCCTCGATCAGGGTCTTGACCACTTCCTCGATGGATATCTTCACGAACGGCGTGGTGTCGTAGGCCACCTCGGCCTTCAGCCCCTGCGGGAAGAACGGCTCGAGCTGGGCGAGCCTGGCCTTCACGGCCTCGGCCACGGTCAGCGCATTGGCGCCGGTGGCCAGCTCCAGGCCCATGCCCGCGGCCGGCTTGCCGTTGAGTTTGGACAGCGTGTCGTAGCTTTCGCTGCCCATCTCGACGCGCGCCACGTCGCCGAGATAGACGTGGGAACCGCCGCTGGACGACTTCAGGATGATGTCGCGGAACTGCTGCGGCGTCTGCAGCCGGCTCATCGCCGTGATGGTGGCGTTGAGCGCGGTGCCGTTCACCGCCGGCAGGCCGCCGAGTTCGCCCGCGGCGACCTCGGTGTTCTGCGCCTCGATGGCCGTTTCGACGTCCGACGGCATCAGGGCGTACTTGTGCAGCGCGGCCGGGTCCAGCCAGATGCGCATGGAGTGTTCCGAACCCATTTCCTGCACCTGGCCCACGCCGTTGACGCGGCTGATCGGCTCCTCCAGGGTGCTGACGATGTAGTCGCCGATGTCGCCGCTGCCCATGCTCCCGTCGGTGGAAACCAGCGAGACCACCATGAACATGTCGCTGGTCGACTTGGTGACCGTCACGCCCTCGTCCTGCACGGTCTGCGGCAGGCGCGACTCGGCGGCCTGCAGCTTGTTCTGCACCTGCACTGCGGCGATGTCGGCATCGGTGCCCGCCGCGAAGGTGAGCGAGATCCGTGCCATGCCCGACGACGAACTGCTGGAGGACATGTAGAGCAGGCCGTCCAGTCCGGTCATCTGCTGCTCGATGACCTGGGTCACCGAATTCTCGATGGTCTCGGCCGAGGCGCCCGGGTAGCTGGCGCTGATGTTGACGCTGGGCGGCGCGATATCCGGGTACTGCTCCAGCGAGAGCCGGGTGATGGACAGCGCGCCGCCGAGCATGATGACGAAGGAGATGACCCAGGCGAAGATCGGACGGTCGATGAAGAAACGGGACATGTCGCTCACCCACGCCCGGTGCTGGGAGCCGCGGCCGGCGCGGCCGTGCTGCTGCCGGCGGCGATGCTGGCGTCATCGACCTCGACCGCCTTGACGCTGTCGCCGCTCTTGATGTTCTGGCTGCCCTGGACGATGACGCGATCGCCGTCGGCGAGGCCGGAGGTGACGATCCAGTCGTGGCCCTGCGTGCCGTTCACGACCAGCTTGCGCTGCCCGACCTTGCCGTCCTTGCCCACCACCCAGGCATAGGGGTCGCCGTTGTCGTCGCGCGACACGCCCTGCTGGGTGAGCAGGACGGCGCCGGTGGCCACGCCCTGCTCGAGCACCGCGTGCACGTACATGCCCGGCAGCAGCGCGGCGTCGGGGTTGGGCACGATGCCGCGCAGGGTGACGGTGCCCATGGTTTCGTCCACGGCCACCCCCTTGAAGGTGAGCGTGCCTTCGCGGCCGTACAGGCTGCCGTCCTCGAGCTTGAGGCGGAACGTGGCGTCGCCGTTGCCGGCCTTGGCCAGCTTGCCGCTCTGCATGGCCTCGCGCAGCTTCAGCACCGCCGTGGTGGGTTCGGTGACATCCACGTACATGGGGTCCATCGTGTAGATGGTGGTGAGCGCCGTATCCTGGTCGACCGAGACCAAGGCGCCCGGGGTGACGGTGGAGGTGCTGATGCGTCCGGACACTGGCGCCGTGATCCTGGTATAGGCAAGGTTGATGCGTGCCGTCTCCACCGCGGCCTGGGCGACCTGCACCGCAGCGCGGTCTTCGTCCAGGGCGGCGTCGGCCTCGTCCTTGTCCTCCTTGCTGACGGCGTCGATCTTGACCAGTGCGTCGTAGCGCTTGGCCTTCGGCTCAACCGCGCGCAGGGTGGCCTGCGCTTCCGCCAGCTGCGCCTTGGCGCTGTCGTAACTGGCCTGGTAGGGAGCCGGGTCGATCTGGTAGAGCTCCTGCCCGGCCGTGACTTCGGCGCCCTCCTTGAACAGGCGCCGCTTGACGATGCCGCCGACCTGCGGACGCACCTCGGCGACCTGGAAGGCGCTGGTGCGCCCCGGCAGGTCGGTGGTGATGGATACGGACTGCGGATGCACCGTGACCACGCCGACCTCGGTCGACTTTGTACTGTCCGGGGCGTGCGACCCGGAACAACCGGCGAGCAGGGCCAGGGCCAAGGCGCACGGCAGGCCGAGCCGTGCCCGGGAGCGGCCGCCGGCAACGGCGACCGGTGCCAAATTGCGGAGTGAAGGGATCATGGCGTCATTGCCTGCAAGGTGAAAATCGGCGGGAACGATGCTCCGCACGCGCGGGCAGGAGCAGGCACCCGGAAAACGGTCGGCGCTCGCTGGCTTGCAGTGGCCTGGTTCCGGTCATGCAAGATCATTTGCCGGCCCGGGAAACCTCGGCGGAGGTCATGGGTTCGGCCGGCACCTCGCCGCCCAGCGCAAGGCAGAGCGTGGCGTAGGTCTCCAGCTGGTTGAGCTGGTTTTCCGCCAGCGCCACCTCGGCCGCGCGGCGGGTTTCCTGGTCGTCCAGCCAGGTCTGCATGGGAATCGCGCCGGCCTTGTACTGGATTTCGGCAAGCGCCTCCGCCGCGTGCGCGTCGGCCAGCGCCTGCTGCAGCACGCGTGCCTTTTGCAGGTAGACCTGGCGCGCCGACAGCGCATTGTCGACATCGGCCAGCGCCTGCAGCAGCGTCTGGCGGAAATCGACCACGTCCTTGGCGTACCCGGATTTGGAGATGGCGATGTTGTCGTGCATGTCGCGCCAGTCCAGGAAAGGCAGGTCGAGCGCGGCCGCCAGCGAGGCGATCGGGGTCTTGAGCACGTTCCGCAGCGCCTCGCTGCTACCACCGACCGCGCCGGTCAGCGACAGCGAGGGGTAGTAGCTGGCGCGCGTGTAATCGACCCCGACCAGCGCCTCGCGCAGGCGCATCTCGGCGGCACGCAGATCCGGACGGCGGCCCAGCAGCGAGGCGGGCAGCCCGGGATCGACGACGGGCGAGGCATCGTCGGGCAGGCGTGCGGGAAGCGCCCCCAGTTCGGGGGCATGGCCGTCGAACAGCACGGCCAGCGCATTGCCATTTTCCACCTGCGCCTGCAGTAGATCCTGCAGGGCGGCCTGGTCCGAGGCCACGTTCTGCCGCGCCTCGAGCACGTCCAGCCGGGAAGTGCCGCCCGCCTGGTATTGCACCTCGGCGATGGCCAGGGTCTTCTGCGCATAGGCCACGCTCTGTTGCGCCAGGGCGACGCGCTGCCGGTCGTAGAGGGTTTCCCAGTAGAGGTCGGCCACGGTGCCGGTGAGCGACAGCGCCGTGCTCTGCCGATCCTGTTCGGTGGCCATGGCCTCCCAGCGCGCCTTGTCGCTGTAGTTGCGCAGCTTGCCCCACAGGTCGATCTCGTAGCCGATGCCGAGGCTGGCCGAACTGCTGCGGCTGAATCCGCTGCCGTGCCGCAGTTGCTTGCTGTCGGTGGTCTGTACGCCGCTCGAGGCTTCCGGCCACAGCGCGTTGCCGGCCAGGTGCGCCTGCAGGCGCGCCGTGCGCACGGCGATCGCGGCCGCGGCCAGGTCGTTATTCTGCGCCAGCGCCTGCCGCATCAGCCGGTCCAGGTTCGGGTCGCCGTAGGCGTTCCACCAGGCGCCGCCCGGCATCGCCGCGGCCCCCGCCGCATCCGGCGCATGGGGATAGGCCTCGGGCAGGTGCACCGCGGGGCGCTGGTACGGCGTGTGCACGACCGGCGTGCACGCGGCGAGGACGAAAGCCGCGGCGGCGACGGCCGGGAAACGGCGTGGAAAGCGGGAAGACGCGTGCATGCTCATTCGCGGGCCAGGGCATCGACGGGATCGAGGCGGGCGGCGTTGCGGGCGGGGAGAAAGCCGAACACCACGCCGATCAGGGTCGAACAGACGAAGGCGGAGACCATCGAGGTGGCCGAATAGACCATCGTGAAGCCGGCGCCGCTGTGGGCGAACACGACGCCGATGGCCACCGCGAGGATGACGCCGACCAGGCCGCCGGCCAGGCACACCAGCACCGCCTCGATCAGGAACTGCTGCATGATGTCGCTCTGCCGCGCGCCGACCGCCATCCGCACGCCGATCTCGGCGGTGCGCTCGGTGACCGAGACCAGCATGATGTTCATCACGCCGATGCCGCCCACGATCAGCGAGATCACCGCGATCATGGCGACCAGCAGGGTCATCGTGGCCGTAGTCTTCTGGATGGTCTGGCGGATGGTGTCGGTGTTGTAGACGTAGAAATCCCCGCGGCCGTGGCGCAGCTTGAGCAGCCGGGTGATGCCGTCCTGCGCGGCGGACATCGAGGCGCTGTCCTTGACCCGCACCGTGATGCTGGACAGGTAATGCTGGCCCAGCAGGCGCGCCATCGCCGTGGTGTAGGGTAGCCACACGCTGGGGTTGTCGTTGTTGCCGAAGCCGCTGGTCTGTTTCTCGGTGACGCCGACGACGCGGCACGGCACCTTGCCGACCAGGATCACCGCCCCCAGCGCGCCGCCGTGCGGGAACAGCGCCTTGCGCGTGTTGTCGTCGATCACCACCACCTGGGCGATGCGCCTGGTCTCCCCCGCGTCGAAGGCCTGCCCCTGAGCGAACGAGAGACCACGCACGCGGAAATACTTGTCGCCCACGCCGTACACCTGCCCGCTGACGGCGATGTCGCGGTAGCGCAGGGTCTCCGAGGTGGACACGCTGGGCGTGACGCTGTCGACGTAGCTCTGCTCGGCCAGCGCCGCCGCGTCGTCCGGCCGCAGGGTCTGCACGCGCGCCGCGCGCATGTCGCCGAAGCCGCTGCCCGGATAGACGTCGATGGTGTTCGTGCCCATCGAGCTGATGTCCTTCAGGATGCGCTGCTGCGACCCCTGTCCCAGCGCCACCACCGAAACCACCGAGGCGATGCCGATGATGATGCCGAGCATGGTCAGGAAGGTGCGCAGGCGGTGCGCGTTCATCGCCAGCAGCGACATGCGGGCCGCTTCCAGGAAGCGGTCGAGCACGGCGCCCCAGCGGAACGCGTCGCGCAATTCCTGCGTGCCGCCGGGGGCAGCGTCCCCACCGGACCGGTTGCGCAGCTGGCGGTCGGAAAGGACCTCGCCGTCGCGCAGCTCGATGATGCGGTCGGCGTGCTCGGCCACCTTCATGTCGTGGGTGACGATGATGACCGTGTGGCCATCGGCGTGCAGTTCCTTGAGTACCTTCAGCACTTCCTCGCCGCTGTGGCTGTCGAGCGCGCCGGTCGGCTCGTCGGCGAGGATGACGTGGCCGCCGTTCATCAGGGCACGGGCGATGCTGACGCGCTGCTGCTGCCCGCCCGACAGCTGGCCCGGCTTGTGCGTGGCCCGGTCGCCGATGCCCAGCCGGGCGAGCAGCTGCTTCGCGCGCTCCTGGCGCGCCGGGCGCGAGGTGCCGGCGTAGACGGCCGGCACCTCGACGTTGCCCAGCGCGCTGAGGTCGGAGAGCAGGTGGTAGCCCTGGAAGATGAAGCCGAAGTGGCCGCGGCGCAACGCAGCCAGCTGGTCGGGTTCGAGCGCGCTGGTCTCGTGGCCGCCGATGCGGTAGCTGCCCCGGGTGGGGCGGTCGAGGCAGCCGAGAATGTTCATCAGCGTCGACTTGCCCGACCCCGAGGCGCCGACGATGGCGACGATCTCGCCCGCCCGGATGGCGAGGTCGATTCCCTTCAGCGCGGCGATGTTGCCTTCGCCGGAAGGGTATTCGCGCCAGACGCCGCGCAGGTCGATCAGGGGATCGCTGGAGGATGGTGATGGTGCAGGCATCGCGCGGTCTTACATCGGCGGGGGGCCGGACGGACGGTGCATCTGCGACGAGCTGTCGCTGGAGCTGGCCGCACTGGCCTGCCCGGTGACCACCTGCTCGCCCTCCGCGAGGCCGGCCAGCACCTGCACGTTGACGTTGTTGTCGAGGCCGACCTGGATGCGGCGCGGCTGCGGCTGGCCGTCCTTCCCCGGCACCATCACCGTGTAACGGCCGTCCGGCCCCTTGGGACCGAGTGCCGTGGCCGGGATAACGAGCGTGTCCTTGGCTTCGGCGACGACGATGGCGACCTCGGTGGTCATGTCGATGCGCAGCATGGCGTCCGCGTTGGCGACTTCCAGCAAGCCGTCGTAGTAGATCGCCGTGCTGGAGGTCGAGCTGGACGAACTGGAACTGCTGCTGGAACTGTCCGACGACGAGCTGGTGCTGCTGCTCAGCGATTCCGGCGCCGGATCGATGGAGCTCAGCGTGGTCTCGTAACGGTGGTCGGGCTCGCCAAGGATGGTGAAGTAGGCCCGCATGCCCGGCTTGACCTTGGTGACGTCGGCCTCGGAAATCTCCGCCGCCACGGTCACCCGGTCCATGCGGCCGAGCTTGACGATGGTCGGCGTGCTCTGGTTCGCGTTCAGCGTCTGCCCCGGGGTGGCGACGATGGCGACGATCTCGCCGTCCGACGGCGCGCGGATCTGCGTATAGCCAAGGTTGACCTTGGCCGTATCGACGCTGACCTCGGCGGCGCTGATCTGCGCCTGGCAGGAAGCGACGTTGGCCTTGGCGATGGCCAGGTTGGCCTTCGCGGTGTCGTAGTCCGCCTGCGAACCGGCGTCATGGCTCAGCATGGTCTGCTGGCGCTTGAAGGCGATCTCGTCCAGCGCCTGCGTGGCCTGCGCCGAGCGCAGCTCCGCGCGGACGTTTTCCAGATCGGCCTCGGCGCTGCGCAGGGTGTTTTCCTGGGTCATCGAATCGATCTGGGCGATCATGTCGCCTTTCTTGACCTTCTGCCCCAGCGTCACGTACAGCTTCTTCAGCTGCCCGGACACCTGGGCACCGATGCTGACCAGATCGCGCTCGCTTACTTCGCCGGTAGCCTCCACAGTCACCGCCAAGTCGCCACGCATGACCCGGGCCGTTTCCACCGACGGAAGGCGGCGCGACGGGAACAGCCACGGTTTCACGATGGCTACCGCGGCCAGCAGCCCGGCGACGGCGGCAAGAATCTTCAGGGTCCTGGGTCGAATCTTCATGCGCTTCCGCACAGCCACGAAAAAGGTGCAGGGCACCCGGCGGGGGAGGCCAGGCACGCGCCAACTAGTGTGCGGAAGCGCATCGCGTCGCGGGGTAAGCGGCGGGAAAAGCTTGTGTAAGGTTCGGGTAAAGGCATCCGAAACCGCGCGGGCACTCCCCTATAATCGGCCGACGGCACGATTCCGCAGCCCACCGCATGCGCATTCTCCTGATCGACGACGACATCGAACTAGGCCAGCTGCTGAGCGAGTATCTGGAGCAGGAAGGCTTTGCCGTCGACCTGGCCCACGACGGCGAAACCGGCCTGGCGCAAGCCTTGGCCGGCGGTCATGCAGCCGTGGTGCTCGACGTGATGCTGCCGCGCCTGAGCGGCATCGAGGTGCTTCGGCGCATCCGTGCCGGCAGCCAGGTGCCGGTCATCATGCTCACCGCCAAGGGCGACAAGGTGGAGCGCGTGGTGGGGCTGGAACTCGGCGCGGACGACTACGTGCCCAAGCCGTGCTACCCCCGCGAGCTGGCGGCGCGCCTGCGCGCGGTGCTGCGGCGGAGTGGTCCCGCAGCGACGGCAGACACCAGCGACATCCAGCGCGGCGACCTGAGCCTGTCGCCGGGCCGGCGCGCGGCCTGCTGGCAGTCGACCGCCCTGGAACTGACCGTGACCGAGTTCAACCTGCTCGAACTGCTGATGCGGGCGGGCGACCTGGTGTTGTCCAAGGACGAGCTTTCCGAACGCCTGCTGGGCCGGCCACGCCTGCCCTACGACCGCAGCATCGACGTCCATGTGAGCAACCTGCGGCAGAAGCTGCTGGCCGCCTCGGGCGACGAGCAACTGGTCCAGACGGTGCGCGGCATCGGTTATCGCCTGTGCCTGCCGCCATGAAAAAGGACGCCCCCGAAACCGGCGCCCGGTCGGCCCGCCTGCACAACCGGCTGTTCTGGAAAATCCTGTTCGGCTTCTGGCTCACCTTCCTCGCCGCGAGCGAAGGCGTGTGGATCTTCGCCTCCCTCTACCAGGACCATGCCCAGGTCGCGCAGGCGCAACGGTCCATGCGCATCGAAAGCGCCAGGAGCGCGATCGCCTACGGCGGCATCCCGGCCCTGCGGGCGCTGACGACCCACTGGACCGTGCAGGAGCAAGCCGACCTGCACGTCGTCGTGGACGAGGGTGCGCATCCCCCGCCCGGCACGGACCAGTCGTCCCCGGTGGTCGCCCCCGACGGCACGCACTACCTGGTCTACTACCACTCCCCGCCACCGCCCCCGCTCCACACGTGGCTGCACCTGCCGCGCGAACTGGTGGTCCTCGGCGTACTGGGCGGCCTGGTCTACAGCACGCTGCTGGCCACCTACCTGACCTGGCCGCTGCGGCGCCTGCGCCAGGGCATCGCGCGTTTCGCCGGCGGCGACCTCAGCGTGCGGGTCCGTCCGACCATGCGCCAGCGGCACGACGAAATCGCCGACCTCGCCGGCGACTTCGACCGCATGACCGAACGGATCGAACACTTGGTGACCGCCCGCGAGCAGTTGCTGCACGACGTGTCGCACGAACTGCGCTCCCCCCTGGCGCGGCTGGCGGTGGCCACCGACCTGCTGCGCCGCGACCCGCTCCGCGGCCAGGGTGCGCTGGACCATATCGAACGCGAGGTGCACCGGCTCGACCGGCTGGTCGACGAGATCCTCACGCTGTCGCTCGCCGAATCCGGCATGCCGCCGATGGACGAGTACGTGGACGTGATCGGCCTGGTGGAAGCCATCACGCACGACGTCGGCTTCGAGGCGGCGGCGCGCCACGTGTCCGTCGTCGCCGAGATCGACGGGGCCACCCGGGGCGGCGACAGCCTGACCATCAAGGGCAGCATCGAACTGCTGCGCCGCATGCTGGAAAACGTGGTCCGCAATGCGGTGCGCTTTTCCCCCACGCTGGGGCGCGTCATCGTGCGCGTGCGCAGCGGTGCCGACGGCGCGCTGGAGCTCTCCGTGACCGACCAGGGACCGGGCGTGCCCGCCAGCTCCCTGCAGCAGATCTTCGATCCCTTCGTCCGCGTGGACGGCGCGAACAGCCGGTCCGGCCATGGCCTGGGGCTGTCCATCGCCCAGCGGGCGGCCATCGCCCACGGCGGCAGCATCGAGGCCAGCAACCAGCGCCCGCAGGGGCTGTGCGTCACCATCGTGCTGCCGTCCATGCGGAAGTAAGGCCGCATCCGGCGGACTCGGGCGATGCGACCCGACACGAGGAGATGCAGCTCAATCTCGGCCGGCGTGGACTCGGCCGGTTTCGTCGATGCAGACACCCCTGCTGCGCAACACGTCCTGTTCGACCCGGCTTGATGCGACATAGCTGGCCAAGCCCCCTCCCGCCTGCAGGGGGCTTCATGACGGTGCTTTCAACCCAGCCGGCGCGAGATCGCGAAGAACACCAGGTTGCCCAGGCCCGTGGCGCCGGCCAGTACCGCGACCAGGCCCGGCGTGACATCGGTCCAGCCGAACCACTGGATCAACCCGAAGCCCAGCGCCAGCGACAGCAGCACGATG
>Ga0164242_10004591_pt1 | contig 15489 bp, 15 predicted proteins | sample OricomgcompostMG_FD_108783 | JGI IMG/M metagenome (GOLD analysis project Ga0164242, IMG submission 108783) | Miracle-Growth compost microbial communities from Emeryville, California, USA - Original compost - Miracle growth compost (MG) ... | reverse complement strand
GACGTGCTGGACATGCCGATCGAGGAGGCGAAGGACTTCTTCGCGGCGGTCCCGGCCATCGCGCGGCACATGAACACCCTGGTCGACGTCGGGCTGGGCTACGTCCGGCTCGGGCAGCCGGCCCCCACGTTGTCCGGGGGCGAGGCGCAGCGCGTCAAGCTCGCCTCCGAGCTGCAGAAGCGCTCGACCGGACGCACGATCTACGTGCTCGACGAGCCGACCACCGGTCTGCACTTCGAGGACATCCGCAAACTGCTCGGGGTGCTGCAGGGCCTGGTCGACAAAGGCAACACCGTGATCGTGATCGAGCACAACCTCGACGTCATCAAGTCGGCCGACTGGATCATCGACATGGGTCCCGAAGGCGGTCACCGCGGCGGGACCATCGTCGCCACCGGCACACCGGAGGAGGTCGCCGAGGTCGCGGCGAGCTACACCGGGCAGTTCCTCGGACCATTGCTGGCCAAGTCGACGCGCGCCGCGCGGCCCTCACAGGGCACGAGCGGCACGAAGGGCGCGGTGCAGAAGGCCGCCGGCAAGAAGTCCACGGGCAAGACGGCCGTTGCCAAGAAGGGCTCGGCCAAGAAGTCGGGGACGCGCGCCCGCACCACGGTGGCGGCGGCGCGCGCGGCGAAGCCGGCGACCACCGCCAAAGCCCCGAAGGCCACGTCGAAGGCCGCCGCGAGGACCGCTCGGACCACCTGATGCACGACGCCGTCGCTCCGCGGTGCAGCACTGCACAGCCGATGCACAGGCCCGCGCTACCCATTGATCAATCAACTACGGTCATGATGGGCACATGACCCGAGACGCGCGTTCTGCTGTCCCGCCGGGCGCCGGACCACCGCGCCGGGCCATCCTCTGCTCCGCGGGCATCGTCGGCGGACTGTCGGTGGTCGCAGCGTTGGCCGGGTGCGGGTCGTCCGGCGGTGCCGACGCGACGGGCGACGGCGCCGGTGCGGATGGGGGCGGGAGCCAGAGCATCGCGGCGTCGAAGGTCCCGGTCGGCAGCGGCATCATCGACGACAGCCTGCAGACCGTGATCACCCAGCCGACGAGCGGCGAGTTCAAGGCATTCAACTACCTGTGCACGCATCAGCAGTGCCCCGTCTCACAGATCCAGGGCGAGAAGATCATGTGTGCCTGTCACGGCAGCGAATTCAGCATCAAGGACGGCTCCGTGCTGCGCGGGCCGGCGACCAAGCCGCTGGCCGGTAAGACCGCGACGGTCAAGGGTTCCCGGGTCGTCATCTCCTGAGCGTCGCGCCCCGGCCCGGGCGTGCGGCCACTCCGCATCCCGCAGCGCCGACGGTCGGCGGTGGGCACGGGACGTGCTGTGCGTCGGTGTCCGGAACACTCCATAGAGTGGAGTCGTGGCTGATCCTTCGTCATACCGACCGAAGCCGGGGGAGATCCCCGTCGACCCTGGTGTCTACAAGTTCCGTGACAAGGACGGCCGGGTCATCTATGTGGGCAAGGCCAAGTCGCTGCGCAGCCGCCTGTCGTCCTATTTCCAGGACATCGCGGCGCTGCACCCCCGCACGCGCACCATGGTCACCACCGGCGCGAGCGTCGAGTGGACGGTGGTGCGCAACGAAGTGGAGGCGCTGCAACTCGAATACTCCTGGATCAAGGAGTTCGATCCCCGCTTCAACGTCAAGTACCGCGACGACAAGTCCTATCCCTACCTCGCGGTCACCATGGGGGAGGAGTTCCCACGCGCCCAGGTGATGCGCGGGACAAAGCGCAAGGGGACGCGCTACTTCGGCCCCTACGCGCATGCCTGGGCCATCCGGGAAACCCTCGACCAGTTGCTGCGCGTCTTTCCGTTGCGCACCTGCAGCAGTGGTGTCTTCCGCCGGGCCGGTCAGGTCGGCCGGCCATGCCTGCTGGGCTACATCGACAAGTGCTCCGCACCGTGTGTCGGACGCGTCACCCCTGACGAGCACCGGGCGATCGCCGAGGAGTTCTGCGACTTCATGTCCGGCAACACCGGCCGATTCGTCAAGCGGCTGGAGCGCGAAATGCGTGCCGCCAGCGACGAACTCGACTTCGAGACGGCGGCTCGCAGGCGCGACGATCTCGTCGCGCTCGAGAAGGCACTCGAGCGGTCCGCGGTGGTGCTGCCCGATGCGACCGATGCCGACGTGTTCGGCATCGCCGACGACGAATTGGAGGCCGCCGTGCAGGTCTTCCACGTCCGGGGTGGACGCATCCGTGGCCAGCGCGGCTGGGTGGTCGACAAGCAGAGCGAGGGCGACCTCGGCCTCGCCGAGGTCGTCGAGCGGTTGCTGGGCCAGGTGTATGGCGGGGAGTCCGCCGACGGGGTGCCGCGCGAGGTGTTGGTGCCGGCGCTGCCGCCGGAGCCGGTCGCGATGGCCGATCTGCTCACCGAGGTCCGTGGCGCGCGGGTCGACCTGCGCGTGCCCCAACGGGGTGACAAACACACCCTGATGGAGACAGTCAACCGCAATGCCAAGCAAGCCCTCGCCCGGCACAAGGTCGCCCGGGCCGGTGACCTGACCGCACGTGGCCAGGCGTTGCAGGACCTGCAGGACGCGCTGGAGTTGCAGCAGGCGCCGCTGCGCATCGAGTGCTTCGACGTCAGCCACGTGCAGGGCACCAACGTCGTCGCCTCGATGGTGGTCTTCGAGGACGGCCTTCCGCGCAAGGGCGAATACCGCCGCTTCATCGTGCGCGGCACCCCGCAGCCCGACGGGTCGGTCCGGGTCGACGACACCGCCGCCATGGACGAGATCCTCACACGCCGGTTCCGCCACTACCTCGAGGACCGCGACAACGCCGGTGACATCGAGTTGGACGACACCGACCAGGAGTCACCGCGCAGCGGCCCGATCGACGAAGTCACCGGCAGACCCAAGCGCTTCGCCTACCCGCCACAGTTGGTCGTGGTCGATGGCGGCAAGCCCCAGGTGGATGCCGCATCGCGGGCGCTCGAAGGGCTCGGCATCGACGACGTCGCCGTGGTCGGCCTGGCCAAGCGGCTGGAGGAGGTCTGGCTGCCCGGCGACGACTTCCCGGTGATCCTGCCGCGGACGAGTGACGGTCTCTACCTGTTGCAGCGCGTGCGCGACGAGGCGCACCGGTTCGCCATCACCTTCCACCGGCAGCGCCGGTCCAAGGCGATGACCCGGTCGGCGCTGGACGACATACCAGGTCTGGGCGCCGTGCGTCGCAAGGCGCTGCTGAAGCAGTTCGGGTCCGTCAAGAAGCTGCGTGCCGCCTCGGCGGAGGAGATTGCCGCCGTCAAGGGCATCGGGCCCGGTCTCGCCGCTACGGTGCACTCACACCTGAGAGAAGATGGCGACACGACACCGGCAGTCAACCTGACGACCGGGGAAGTGCTGGACGACAAGGAGAGCAGCCGATGACCACCTCGGAGGATCCCCCCGCGGGAGCACCGGAGCTGATCGTCGTCACCGGCATGAGCGGAGCGGGGCGGACCACGGCCGCCAATGTGCTCGAGGACCGTGGCTGGTACGTCATCGACAACCTCCCGCCGCAGTTGCTGGTCGCGATGGCGGACCTGCTCGCCACCCAGAGCGCCGAGCGTCATGACGACGTCCCGAAGCTCGCCGCCGTCGTCGACGTCCGGTCGCGGGAGTTCTTCACCGACTTCCGCGAGGGCCTGGACCACCTGCGCGACGAGGGCTGGCGGCCGACGGTCATCTTCATGGACGCGACCGATGAGGCGCTGGTGCGCCGCTTCGAGTCGGTCCGGCGCCCGCATCCGCTGCAGGGCGAGGGGCGCCTGCTGGACGGCATCCACGCCGAGCGCAAGACCCTGCGCGATCTGCGTTCCACGGCGGACATCCTGATCGACACCAGTGGGCTGAACGTCCACCAGCTCAGCAGCAAGGTGCGGGAGTTCGTCGGTGGAGACGAAGGGCCGGCGTTGCGCATCGCCGTCATGTCCTTCGGGTTCAAGTACGGCATTCCCCTGGACGCCGATCTGGTCTTCGACATGCGCTTCCTGCCCAATCCGTTCTGGAACCCGCAGCTGCGCCCGCACACCGGTCAGGAGGCGATCGTCGCCGACTACGTGCTCGCCCAGCCCGGTGCCAGGGAATTCCTCGACCGGACGCTCAGCCTGCTGGAGCCGATGACCGCCGGTTACCTGCGGGAGGGACGCAGTTACGTGACCCTCGCCGTCGGCTGCACCGGGGGTAAGCACCGGTCGGTCGCGATGGCCGAGGCCCTCGCCGACCGGCTGAATTCCGGTCAGGTGAAGTCGATCGTCGTCCACCGGGATCTGGGGCGCGAATGAACACCCGCATCCGTCGCGCCGGTGTGGTGGCGAGGTCGCGGTCGTGAGCCGGCGTCCGGCGGTCGCCGCGCTCGGCGGCGGCCACGGTCTCTTCGCGTCGCTGCAGGCGTTGCAACTGGTGACCGACAAGATCACCGCCATCGTCACCGTCGCGGATGACGGCGGCTCGAGCGGGCGACTGCGTGAGGAGTTCGATGTGCTGCCGCCGGGTGACCTGCGGATGGCGCTCGCCGCCCTGTGCGACAACTCCGAGTGGGGGCTGCAGTGGGCGGACGCCCTGCAGCACCGGTTCGCCGGGGACGGACCGCTCGGTGGGCACGCACTGGGCAACCTGATCATCGCCTCCCTCTGGGACCTGCTGGGTGATCCGATCGCCGGCCTGGACCTGGTCGGGCGGCTCCTCGGGGCGCGCGGCCGGGTGCTCCCGATGGCCGCCGAGCCGCTGCGCATCGAGGCCAGCGTGCTGGGTGCGGATCCCGACGACCCCGACGCGGTCACCGAGATCGTCGGCCAGGTCGAGGTCGCGACCACGCCGGGCCGAGTGCTCGGCGTCCGGCTGCACCCCGACCCGCCGCTGGCCTGTCAGGAGGCGATCGATGCGGTGTATGACGCCGACTGGGTGATCCTCGGACCCGGGTCGTGGTTCACCTCGGTGATGCCGCATCTGCTGGTGCCCGACCTGCGCGATGCGCTGGTGCACACGACCGCCAAACGCATGGTGACCCTCAACATGATCATGAACACCGGGGAGACGAGCGGTTTCAGCGCCTCCGACCACCTCGAGGTGCTGGCCGCACATGCCCCGGACCTGCACCTCGACGTGGTGCTCGCGGACCCGACCGTGGTGGCCGACCAGGGCGCACAACTGCGCAGCACTGCCGAATCCTTAGGTGCGGAAGTCGTTTTCGCGGATGTCGCCGACACGGATCGGCCGGGGACACACGACACACTGCGGCTCGCTGCGGCCTATCGTGATGTGGTGGAGTGACCGTGACTCCTCTTACGGAGACGTAACATGAAGCCCCCACGATGTGTCTCGCCCGGCCTTGTGCTCCGAAACGTCGCCGGGACCCCGATGAGGACGCCGCCAACTGCACGAGGAACTGAAATCACATGTCGATGACAGCCGCCGTCAAGGACGAACTCAGCAGGTATGTCGTGACGAAGACCTGCTGCCGCAAGGCGGAGATCTCGGCGATACTGCGGTTCGCCGGGGGGTTGCACATCATCGGCGGCCGGATCGTCATCGAGGCCGAGCTCGACACGGCATCGGCTGCGCGCCGGCTGCGACAGTCGATCGCGGATCTCTACGGGCAGACCCCGCAGGTGCTGGTCATGAGCAGCGGTGGGTTGCGCCGCGGCAGCCGTTACATCGTGCGCGTCGCGCAGGACGGCGAGGCGCTGGCCCGCCAGACCGGACTGATCGACCACCGGGGCCGCCCGGTGCGTGGCCTGCCGCCACGCGTCGTCAACGGCGCCGTCTGTGACTCCGAGGCTGCGTGGCGTGGTGCCTTCCTGGCGCACGGTTCGCTGACCGAACCCGGTCGTTCCTCGTCGCTGGAGATCACCTGCCCGGGGCAGGAGGCCGCCCTGGCGCTGGTCGGTGCCGCGCGGCGACTGGGCGTGCAGTCCAAGGCACGCGACGTGCGCGGCGTCGACCGCGTGGTGATCCGCGACGGTGACGCGATCGGTGTGATGCTGACCCGGCTCGGCGCCACGGACGCGTTCATGGCCTGGGAGGAGCGGCGGATGCGCCGCGAGGTGCGAGCCACCGCCAACCGGCTGGCCAACTTCGACGACGCCAACCTGCGCCGGTTGGTCGAGGCAGCAGTGCAGGCCGGCACCCGGGTCGAGCGTGCCCTGGAGATCCTCGGCGAGGAGGTGCCCGATCACCTGGCCGAGGCCGGTCGGCTGCGGCTGACGCACAAGGAGTCCAGCCTGGAGGAGTTGGGGCAGAAGGCCGAGCCGCCGCTGACCAAGGACGCGGTCGCCGGCCGCATCCGCCGACTGCTCGCGATGGCCGACAAGCGCGCGTCCGAGCTCGGCATACCCGGCACCGAAGCGGCACTGTCCGGAGACGCGCTCGACGGCTGACCCGCACGACGTGACCAGCACCACGTCCGACGGGCGGACGATCGGTGCGGGTGGTGCAGGTTACCGGTGGGTCATCCCATAGGGTCGTTGCTGTGGCGTGGGCCCGTGGCGCGCGTCGCAGAACCCGCTTGACCACATAACCCTGACAGATGAGAAAGGGATGAGTCGCCTGTGACCGTCCGCGTGGGAATCAATGGCTTCGGCCGCATCGGCCGCAACTTCTTCCGGGCCGTGGTCGCGTCCGGCGCCGACATCGAGGTCGTGGGTGTGAACGACCTCACCGACAACACCTCGCTGGCCCACCTGCTGAAGTACGACTCGATCCTGGGCCGTTTCCCCGGTGACGTCTCCGCGACGGACAACGACATCACTGCGGGCGACGCCACGTTCAAGGCCTTCGCCGAGCGGGACCCTGCCAAGCTGCCGTGGGGAGACCTCGGCGCCGACATCGTCATCGAGTCGACCGGCATCTTCACCGACGCCACCAAGGCCAAGGTGCACGTCGACGGCGGCGCCAAGAAGGTCATCATCTCGGCGCCGGCCAAGAACGAGGACATCACGATCGTGATGGGTGTCAACGACGCCGACTACGACGCCTCCAACCACACGATCATCTCCAACGCGTCGTGCACCACCAACTGCCTCGGCCCGATGGCCAAGGCGCTCAACGACGAGTTCGGCATCGTCAAGGGCCTGATGACGACCATCCACGCCTACACGCAGGACCAGAACCTGCAGGACGGGCCGCACAAGGACGCTCGCCGCGCCCGCGCCGCCGCCCTCAACATCGTGCCGACGTCGACCGGGGCCGCGAAGGCGATCGGCCTGGTGCTCCCGGAGCTGAAGGGCAAGCTCGACGGTTACGCGCTGCGTGTCCCGACACCGACCGGGTCCGCCACCGACCTCACCTTCGAAGCCGGCCGTGAGACCACCGTCGAGGAGGTCAACGCCGCCGTCGAGAAGGCCGCCGACGGGCGCATCCTGCGCTACACCACCGACCCGATCGTCTCCTCCGACATCGTGACCGACCCCGCGTCCTGCATCTTCGACTCGGGCCTGACCAAGGTCATCGGCAACCAGGTCAAGGTCGTCGGCTGGTACGACAACGAGTGGGGCTACTCCAACCGTCTGGCCGACCTCGTGCAGCTGGTCGGGCAGAGCCTCTGACACGAGACCTTCTGGGCGAGGAGCTGGATCATGCGAACCATCGACGACCTGGGCAATCTCACCGGCAAGACGGTGCTGGTCCGCAGTGACCTCAACGTGCCGTTGAACGACGCGGGCGAGATCACCGACGACGGCCGGGTGCGGGCTTCCGTGCCCACGCTGCGTCGGCTGACCGAGGCCGGCGCCCGGGTCGTCGTGTGCGCGCATCTGGGCCGGCCCAAGGGCGCACCCGAGCAGAAGTACTCGTTGCGGCCGGTCGCGGACAGGTTGTCCGAGTTGCTGGACGACCCGGTGCTGTTCGCGACCGACACGGTGGGTGCATCGGCCAACGAGACCGTCGACAAGCTGCACAAGGGCCAGGTCGCCCTGCTGGAGAATCTGCGCTTCAACCCGGGGGAGACCAGCAAGGACGACGCCGAGCGTGGTGCGTTCGCCGATGAGCTGAGCCACTTGGCCGACGCCTTCGTCTCCGACGGTTTCGGCGTGGTGCACCGCAAGCAGGCCAGTGTCTACGACATCGCTCAGCGGCTGCCGCACGCTGCCGGGGGCCTGGTGCAGACCGAGGTCGGTGTGCTGCGGGAGCTCACCGAGTCGCCGCAGCGTCCGTATGCCGTCGTGCTGGGCGGCGCGAAGGTCAGCGACAAGCTGGGTGTCATCGAAAACCTGCTCAGCAAGGCCGATCTGTTGTTGATCGGTGGCGGGATGGTGTTCACCTTCCTCGCCGCACAGGGGCACGAGGTCGGCAAGAGCCTGCTGGAACCGGACCAGATCGAGCGTGTGAAGGGTTACCTGTCGCAGGCCGAGGAACGCGGCGTCCGGATCCTGTTGCCCACCGACATCGTGGCGGCGACCGCCTTCTCGGCGGACGCCGACCATCAGGTCGTCCCGGCGGACGCGATACCCGCCGACCGGATGGGACTGGACATCGGTCCCGAATCCGCCAAGCAGTTCGCCGACGCCATCCGTGGTGCCAGGACGGTCTTCTGGAACGGCCCGGTGGGTGCGTTCGAGATGCAGCCCTACGCCGACGGCACCAAGGTCGTTGCCCAGGCGCTGGCCGACGCGACGACCGACGGCGCGCTGACCGTCGTGGGCGGTGGCGACTCGGCCGCAGCCGTCCGGCGGCTGGGCTTTCCCGATGACGCGTTCGGACACATCTCGACCGGCGGCGGGGCGAGCCTCGAGCTGCTGGAGGGCAAGACGCTGCCCGGCCTGAGCGTGTTGGAGGACTGAGCGATGGCGGACGCGAAGCAGAAGACCACCGGCCGGGTCCCGCTCATCGCGGGCAACTGGAAGATGAACCTCGATCACCAGCAGGCCACGGTCCTGGTGCAGAAGCTCGACTGGACGCTCAAGGACAAGCGGCACGACCACGCCGAGACCGAGGTGGCCGTCATCCCGCCATACACCGACCTGCGATCGGTGCAGACGCTGATCGACGGCGACAAACTGAAACTGAAGTTCGGCGCGCAGGACCTGTCGCAGCACGACTCCGGGGCCTACACCGGTGACATCTCCGGTGAGTTCCTGGCCAAGCTCGGTTGCCAGTACGTCATCGTCGGTCACAGTGAGCGACCGACCACCCACGGCGAGACCGACGAGATCGTGGGCGCCAAGGTGAAGGCCGCCTTCCGGCACGAGCTGACACCGATCCTGTGCGTCGGCGAGCCGCTGGAGGTCCGCAAGGAGGGCCGCCAGGTCGAGCACATCGTCGGGCAGCTGACGGCCGACCTGGAAGGCGTCCCGGCCAAGGACGTCGCGACGATGGTCGTGGCCTACGAGCCGATCTGGGCGATCGGCACCGGTGAGGTCGCCACGCCCGACGACGCGCAGGAAGCGTGCTCGGCCTTGCGGGACACGGTGGCCGAGCTCTACTCCGGTGACGTCGCCGACCAGGTCCGTTTCCTGTACGGCGGCTCGGTCAAGTCGGGCAACGTCGCCTCGATCATGGCCCGGGACGACGTCGACGGTGCGCTCGTCGGCGGAGCCTCACTGGATCCTGCGGAGTTCGCGTCGATCTGCCGCTTCAAGGCTCACCAAGGACTCCTGGCCTGAGGTGCTGCGGCATCGGCCGTGTAATCTGGACCCCGGCGTCGCCTCGCGCGCGCCATCCGAAGTTCTCGACGTGAAGGTGTCTCCAGCGTGGACGTCATGCGCATCGCTCTCCAGGCGGTCGTGGTCATCAGCGGTTTCTTCCTGGTGTTGCTGATCCTGATGCACAAGGGCAAGGGCGGGGGTCTGTCCGACATGTTCGGCGGTGGCGTCAGCAGCAGCCTCGGTGGATCGTCGATCGCCGAGCGCAACCTCAACCGGTTGACCGTGCTGGTGAGCCTGATCTGGCTCGCGGCGATCGTGGGTCTCGGTCTCGTCGCTCGTTTCCAGTAGTCCTCATCCCCATCCCTTCGCTGTCAAGGAGCAATCGTGGCCGGTGGCAATGCAATTCGAGGTAGCCGAGTCGGTGCCGGCCCGATGGGGGAGGCAGAGCGCGGTGAGGCCGCCCCTCGCATCGTCGTGTCCTACTGGTGTGCCAACGGCCATGAGACCCGGCCGAGTTTCGCCCAGGAGCCCGGGCTCGCGGTCCCGGAGATCTGGGACTGTCCGCGGTGCGGCTTCCCGGCGGGTCAGGACGAGGGCAACCCGCCCGCTCCACCACGAGCCGAGCCCTACAAGACGCATCTGGCCTACGTCAAGGAGCGACGCAGCGACGAGGAGGGCGCCGTCATCCTCGACGAGGCGCTCGACACCCTGCGTCAGCGCGGCTTGATCAAGTAGCGCGCCCCGCGGCTGCCGGCTCGCTCAGGGTCGCGTCCGCGCCCGTGAACCGGCCGATCATGCGGCGTGCACAAGAATCCGGTGGTGCGGCGCACGGCGGAGCGGCTATGGTTTCGGACATGCGGAGCATCCGGCGATTTCGGTGCCCTCGACCGGTTCTCGGTCGTGGGCTCGCTCGCGCACGCAGCTGAGGTCCGACGCACCGGTCGAGGGAGTGGCGATCCCTTCCCGACCGACCCGAGGACCCCCGATGACTTCCTATCTGACCTCCGCCCAGCTGGGTGCTGCACTCGATGTGCGTGATCTGACCGACCCGGCCCGCGGCCCCCACGGCATGCAACGGCTCAGTGGCGACATCGTGCAGGCTGTCGCCGCACTCCGACGCAGCACGGTGCGGCACGTGCGGCACAGTCCGCTGGTGTCGGTCGCCGCGAACTACGACGCCCTCGGCTACGGCTCGACGGACGTGACTCGTCATGAACGCTATTCGCGATATGTGAGTCCCACGGTCATGCTGCGCAGCCACACCAGCGCGATGCTTCCGCCGGTCCTGGCGCACCACGACCGCACCGACAACGTGCTGTATGCCGCCGCAGGCCTGGCCTATCGCCGTGACGCCATCGACCGGACGCACACCGGCGAGCCACACCAGCTCGACCTGTGGTGGCTGACCCGCGGCGGGCCGGCGGACCGCCAGGAGCTGACCGGCCGGCTCGCGGCGATCGCGGAGGCGACCCTTCCCGGCTGCCGCTGGCGCGTGCTCGACTCGCCACACAGCTACACCATCGGTGGCCGGCAACTCGACGTGCTGGATCCGGTCAGCGGCCAGTGGCTGGAGCTGGCAGAGGGAGGCGTCATCGCGCCGTGGCTGCTGGATGCGGCGGGGTTGTCGTCGAAGCGCTGGTCCGGGGTGGCGGCAGGGCTCGGTCTGGACCGGGCACTGATGCTCCGCAAGCAGATCCCGGATATTCGCCTGCTGCGGTCAGCCGACCCACGAGTGTCGGTCCAAATGCTCGATCTGACCCGCTACCAGCCGGTTTCGATGATGCCGGGGGTGCGCCGGGATCTCTCGGTGGCGGTCGCCTGGGACACAGATGAGCAGATCGTCGGCGATCGGGTGCGGACCGCGCTCGGTGACCGGGCCGCCGACCTGGAGTCGGTGGAGCTGTTGTCGGTGACCTCGTACGACGATCTGCCGGCCGCCGCTCGGCGCCGACTCGGGATCGGCCTCGGACAGGCGAACGCCCTCGTCCGGGTCACGCTGCGGCCGATCGAGCGGACGTTGACCTCGGCTGAGGCCAACCGGCTGCGGGACGCGATCTACGCGACGATCCACGAAGGAGCGGTGCAGGACCTGATCTGTGGCTGACCGGGGAACCGCGCGGTCGCCTGCTGCGTCGATAGGGTGTCTCGCCGAAGGGCACTACGAGTTTGAGGGGACATCCGTGAGCAGCAACGATCCTTATGCCGGTCCGCAGGACGGCCGGCCGTCGTACGGCCAGCAGCCGCAGGCCGGGCAACCACAGTACGGCGCTCCGCAGTACGGACCTCCGCAGTACGGACAGCCGCAGTACGGCGCTCCGCAGGCCGGACAGCCGCAGGGCTACGGTCAGCCGCAGGCGCCATACGGACAGCAGCCGTATTACGGCGGTGGGCCGCAGTTCGGTGGCTCCCTGCCGCCGTTGGCGCACTGGGGCAAGCGGGTCGCCGCATACATCGTCGACGGGCTGGTGCTGTTGCCGGCGTACCTGTTGTTCATCCCCGGTTACGTGCAACTGATCACGTCGACCGAGACGACCAGGCACTGTTTCGACAACAGCGACCCGAGCACCTGCTACACCTCGAGCGAAGGCGGCTCGATCTCACCGGTCTTCGCGCTGCTGATGGTGCTGGGCTTCGTGGCGATGATCGGGCTGCTGATCTGGAACCGGTGGATCAAGGGCGGCAAGGGTCAGTCGATCGGCAAACGAGCGCTCGGCATCTGGCTGGTCAGCGAGCAGACGGGTCAGCCGATCGGCGGCGGTAAGGCGTTCGTGCGCGACCTCGCGCACTTCCTGGACAGCGTGCTGTGCGACATCGGCTACCTCTGGCCGCTGTGGGACGCCAAGCGACAGACCTTCTCCGACAAGGTGATGGGCACGATCGTCACCGATGGCCCGCCCGCGGGACTCGACAAGCGCTGACGATCGCGCGGGTCCGGCTCACTCCCGGTAGTTCTCGACCACTTCGGCGGGCCGCTCGGTGGCATCCGCCGGGTCCTGGTCGAATTCACTGCGGGCCTGCCGCTGTCGCAGCAGGTCCCACAACCGGTCGAGCCGGACCTCGATCTCGCGCAGCCGAGTGCGCTCCTCCGGCGCCGTGATCTCGCCGCGGCCGAGCTTGGCGCGCAACTCGTGCTCGGTTGCGATGAGCTGGTTGATATGGGTGTGGATGCTCTCGTCGTCCATACGCCTCATCGTGGCACGAGGACTCTCCCACCAGGCCGCGTCGGCCGCCGCCCCGTTGCCCGTGACGGACGTCAGGCGGTGGCGGTGTCGCCGGCCAGGTGCGCCGCCGCAGCGTCGTCCACCCACCAGACGGTCGATTCGGTGCCGTGCACGCCGCTGGCGGGGACGTCCCACCGGTCGGCACCCGGGGCCAGGGCAGCGGCGACCGCGTCGGCCTTCTCCGCGCCCGCGACCATCAACCACACGCTGCGGCTGCGCGCCAAGCACTCGAACGTGAGCGACACCCGGTCCGGTGGCGGTTTGGGCGAGTCGTGCACCGCGATCGCGGCCGCACCCTCGGTGCGCTGTGCCGGATGGTGGGGAAAGAGCGAGGCGACGTGTCCGTCCGGTCCCATCCCGAGCATCGTCACGTCGAACAGCCCTTCACCGGCCTCGCGGATGGCCTCACCGTATGCCGCGGCGGCGGTTTCGGCGTCCGGCACCGTGTCCGGGCCGGCGACCCGGTGCACGTTCGCCGCGGGCACGGGCAGCGCGTCGAGGGCGGCACGGTCGGCCTCCAGGTCGTTGCGTTCGGCTGAGCCGGCCGGCACGAACCGCTCGTCACCCCACCAGAAGTGCACCTTCGAGAAGTCGATGCCCGACGCTCCCGGTAGTGACTGCAGCGACAGGCCGCCCATCGAGCCGCCGGTCAGCACCACGTGCGCGACGCCGCGCTCGCGCTGCGCAGCGACGATTTCGGTGACCAGTCGCTCGGAGATGGCTGCGCCCAACGCATCCTTGGTCGCGCGTTGTTCGCGGCGTGTCGTGCTCATTGCTTCGCCTTCCGTGCTCCGGGCTTGGTGACAGGGGACTTACGTGCACTGGCCGCGCGGGTGTTGGTGACGCTCGGCAGACCCTTGACGAGGGCCTCGCGGTAGACCTCGTCCGAGCCGAGGCGACTGAGTTCCTCGGCGAGCGACTCCGCGGTGCCCGGGCGGGTCAGGTCGAGTCTGCGCTCCGGCTGGCCGGGCTGGGTGAGGGTGCCGTTGCGGCGGTCCGGCCGGTCCAACTCGATCGGTCCGGACTTCCGCTCCATCCGCACATGGACCAGACCGGTGCCCGGCGCGGACTTGGCGCGGTGCACCGGGCACTTCAGGCGCGCCGCGAGCCAGCCGGCGAGCAGGTCGCTGCTGGCGGAGTCGGATGCGCCGGTGACCGTCACCGACGTGACCAGCTCGAACGGCGGCAGGTCGAGTGCCGTCGCGAGCAGGCCACGCCAGCGGGTGGCGCGAGCCCATGCCATGTCGGTGTCGCCGTCGGCATACTCGGCTTGCCTGCGCTGCAGTGCCTTCCGGGGATTCGCCGCGCGGGACGCATCGGTGATGCGGCGCCGTGCCAGCTTGCCGATGGGGGAGGACGCGACGTCCTGTGCGCCGCTCGGCCACCACGCCACGACGGGCGTGTCGGCCGCGAGCAGCGGGGTGACGACACTCGCGCCGTGCTTGGTCAGCTCACCGTGCATGCGCAACACGATGATCTCGCTGCCTCCGGCGGAGTTGCCGACCCGCACCTGCGCATCCAGCCGGCCGGCCCCGCGACCGCTTCCCGAGACGAGCGCGATGATCCGGCTCGGATGCTGCCGGCTGGCCTGGATCGCGGCCTCGATGGCGTCGTCGGCCTCGTCCTCGTCCACGACGACGAGCAGTGTCATCACGCGACCCAGCGTCACCGCACCGGTCTGGTTGCGCAGCCGGACGAGCTGCTTGCTGATGTCCTTGGTGGTGGTGTCGGGCAGGTCGGCGATCACGGCAGCCTCCACTCACGTCCGTCGCGGGCCAGCAACTGGTGAGCGCTCAGCGGTCCCCAGCTGCCGGACTCGTAACCCTCCGGGCGTCCCTTGCGCGCCCAGAAGCGTTCGATCGGGTCCAGGATGCGCCAGGACAGCTCGACCTCCTCGTGCCGCGGGAAGAGCGGGGGATCGCCGAGCAGCACATCGAGGATCAGTCGTTCGTAGGCCTCCGGACTGGACTCGGTGAAAGCACTGCCGTAACTGAAGTCCATCGTCACGTCGCGCACTTCCATGGTGCCCGCCCCCGGAACCTTGGACCCGAACCGCAACGTGGTGCCTTCGTCCGGCTGCACCCGGATCACGATGGCGTTCTGCCCGAGTTCCTCGGTCGCGGTATCCGCGAACGGCAGGTGTGGTGCCCGTTTGAAGACCACCGCGATCTCGCTGACCCGCTTGCCGAGCCGTTTGCCGGTGCGCAGGTAGAACGGCACGCCGGCCCAGCGGCGCGTGTGCACCTGCAACTTCAGGGCGGCGTACGTCTCGGTGGTCGACCTCGGGTCGATGCCGTCCTCGTCGAGGTAGCCGACGACCTTCTCGCTGCCCTGCCAGCCCGCGGTGTACTGCCCGCGGGCGGTCGCGGTGGAGAGGTCGTCCGGCAGCCGCACGGCAGCCAGCACCTTCTCCTTCTCGGCTCGAAGTTCGTCGGCTCCGAAGGAGTTCGGTTGTTCCATCGCGGTCAGCGCGAGCAGCTGCAGCAGATGGTTCTGTATGACGTCTCGCGCCGCTCCGATGCCGTCGTAGTATCCGGCACGCCCCGCGATCCCGATGTCCTCGGCCATCGTGATCTGCACGTGGTCGACGTAATGGGCGTTCCAGACCGGTTCGAACAGCTGGTTGGCGAAGCGCAGCGCCAACAGGTTCTGCACCGTCTCCTTGCCCAGGTAGTGGTCGAT
>Ga0164242_10004590_pt1 | contig 15489 bp, 12 predicted proteins | sample OricomgcompostMG_FD_108783 | JGI IMG/M metagenome (GOLD analysis project Ga0164242, IMG submission 108783) | Miracle-Growth compost microbial communities from Emeryville, California, USA - Original compost - Miracle growth compost (MG) ... | reverse complement strand
TGATGATCGAGGCAGCATCTCGGCATTCGACCGCTGGGGATTGGAGGCTCGGATGCGCAAGCACCGCCGCGCCTCGCCGCAGCCGGGTCCCGCCGCTCGTGCGCGCATTCGCCTCCGCCGCTGGACGGCGGGCGTCGTCGCTGCCGCGCTGACGATCGGTGGACTCGCCGCCCTGAGCGCCCCCGCGCCCGCCGAGGCCGCCGGCACCGCGACGCTCTCCCTCTACAAGGCGATCGAGAACCTCGCGACCGGCGCGAGCGAGGGCGACCGGACGAAGTGGAACGTCCAGGCCGTCAACACGGCGACCGGAGCCACCATCACCGCCGATGGGCTCAACGGCTTCCAGACCCGCGTCGTCGCCTCGGGCACGTACCAGATCTCGGAGCAGCCGACTCCCCGGACCCCGCCCGGCTACCGGTTCCGCGACTGGAACTGCAACGGCACCGTCTACACGAGTCCCACGCCGACGATCACGCTCACCGACAACCAGAACCTCACGTGCACGGTGACGAATGTCGCCGTCCAGTCGACGCTGACCCTCGTCAAGGTCGTCCAGGGCAGCGCGGCGCCGCCCTCGCTGTGGACGCTCACCGCGCAGGGGCCCTCGTACATCAGCGGGCCGGGCGGCTCCCCGCAGGTGACGAATCAGCCGGTCCGGGTGAATGCGGGCGCCTACAACCTCTCGGAGAGCGGGGGACCGGCGACGGGTTACGTGGCGAGCGGCTGGAGCTGCACGGCCGTCGATCATCTCGGGAATGCATCGCCGGTGAACCTCGTCGGCACGCAGCTGACGCCGGTGCTCGACCAGGCGATCACGTGCCGGATCACGAACACGGCGCTCGCGACCGAGGCGTATCTCACGCTCGTGAAGTCGGTGGCGGCCACGACGCCGGCCTCGCACCCGGCGAGCGCGTTCACGCTCACCGCGACGCCCCCCGCGGGTCCCGCGATCTCGGGGACGACCGGATCCGCCCAGGTGACGCACGTCGTCGCGACGCCGGACGTCGCCTACACCCTCTCCGAGAGCGGACCCCCCGGATACGCCGGCAGCGGGTGGACCTGCGTCGCGAACGCCGGCACGATCAACGGCACGGATGCGAGCCATGTGAATCTCGCGGCCGGCGCCGATGTCACCTGCACGATCACCAACACGTTCACGGGAGGCTGGTTGACGCTCGTCAAGCGCGTCGTGGATTCGCGGGAATCGCCGGGCGACTGGACGCTCGCGGCGACCGGGAGCGGGACCGCGGCCGGGACCGCGGTCTCCGGGGTCAGCGGGTCGGCGCAGGTGACGGAGGTCCCCGTCCCCGTCGGGGATTATGCGCTCGAGGAGTCGGGTCCCGCCGACGGATTCGCGACGGACGGCTACGTCTGCACCGGCAGCGCCACGCCGACCGTGAGCGTGCATGTCGGCGCGGGGGACGACGTGACGTGCGAGATCACGAACACCTGGATCGGGAGCGCGACGCAGCTCACGCTGGTCAAGCAGCTCGACAACTTCGGGGGCGGGACGATGACCCCGGGCCAGTGGTCGGTCCGCGCGACCCGACCGGGAGCGCCGGCGATCTCCGGACGCAGCGGCACCACGACGGTGACGAACGTCACCCTGCCGCTCGCGCCGCCGTACACCTACAGCCTCAGCGAATCGAGCGCATCGCCGGCCGCGGCGAACTACCGCTTCGTCAGCTGGACCTGTGTCGACGGCAACGGCGATGCGGTGGCGGTCACGGATGTGGACCCGAGCGCTCGCACGGCGAACGTGACGGTGCCGCCCGGATCGCAGACGACCTGCACGGTGCTCAACAAGTGGACGCAGTCGACCATCTCGTTCACGAAGCAGGTCATCAACGCGCCTTTCGGCAGCCACACCGCTGGGGAGTGGACGCTCGCGATCGAGCCCGAGGCCGGCGGCGCGCCCATCTACATCGGCGCCGGCGACGGCGCGATCGCCCAGGAGCCGATCGCGCCCGGCACGTACCGCCTCGTCGAGGTGAGCGGTCCGAGCGGCTACGACGGGCCCTTCTTCGCCTGCTTCGGCGACGGCGATGCCGATTCGGACCCGAACGACGATCTCGTGACGATCCCCGAATCCTCCGTCGTGATGTGCACGGCGACGAACCGGGCGATCGCGCCGACCGTCACGCTCGTCAAGGACCTCGATAATGCGGGCGGCGGCACGGCGACCGTCGCCGACTTCACCCTCAAGGCGCGCGGGCCCGGCGATGCGGCGATCTCGGCCCCGAGCGGCGACCCGTCGGTTACGGGGGTGACGCTGCCGCCGGGCCAGTACGTGTTCAGCGAGGACGGGCCGCCCGGCTACGACGTCCGCTGGGACTGCGTCGGCGCCTCGGCATGGGATCCGGGGACCGAGGTCGCGACCCTCGACGTCGGCGATGACATGGTGTGCACGGCCTACAACACAGTGGACCGGCCGACCCTGACGCTCGTGAAGAGCGTCGCGGGCGGCCCTGCGACCGCGACCGACTGGGTCCTCACCGCCGACGGTCCCGGCGCCCCGATCTCCGGGGTGACCGGCGACCCGGCCGTCACGGGCGCGGCCGTCGACGCCGGGACGTACGACCTCGGCGAGGCCCCCGCGGCGGGCAGCGGCGACGTCACGCTCGGCTACCCGCCCGGGGCATGGTCGTGCACCGCCGGGACGCTCGTCGGCAGCGCACTGACGCTCGCGCCGGGCGATGCCGCGACCTGCACGGTGACGAACACCTGGGCCGGTGGCACGCTCACGCTCGTCAAGCAGGTCGCCGATGGCGGTCTCATGCCCACCGATCCCGGGGTCCCGGGCGACTGGACGCTCCACGCGGTCGGCGCAGTCACAGTGGAGGGCCCCGGCGGCAGCACCGGCATCGTCGCCCAGGCCGTGCCCGCTGGCACCTACGCCCTCTCAGAGACCCTCACCGGGGGCCCCGGCTCCGTCGATGCCGACTACTCCCCCGGCGACTGGACCTGCAGCGGCACCGGCGGCGCCTACACGGCCGATTCCCCCGGTGTCGGCACCGTCACGCTCTCGTCCGGCGCCGATGTGACCTGCACGCTCGTCAACCTGTTCCAGCCGCCGCACCTCACGCTGCAGAAGGTCGTCGAGGGCGGGCCGCTCGGCACGACCGGGGACTGGACCCTCTCGTTCACCGGCGGCCCCTCGGGCACGGGCGTCACGGGCGATGCGGCCATCACCGGCGTCGCCGTCGGCTCCGGCAGCTATGCGCTCAGCGAGGCGCCGACCGATCCCACGGCGTCGACGACGGGCTATGCGCCCGGCGCGTGGTCCTGCGACGGGGGAGCGCTCGACGATCACGGCGATGGCACCGCGGACCTCGCCCTCGCGACCGACGACCTCGACGTCGTCTGCACCGTGACGAACGTCTGGAACGGCGCGCACCTCGCGCTCGTCAAGCAGGTCGAGAACGGCAGCGAGGCGCCCGGGACGCCGAATGTCGCCGGCGACTGGACCCTGCACGCCGACGGGCCCGACGGGTTCGACGCGGCCGGCTCCGGCGATGCCTGGGTCGGCCCGGGCGAGTACGGCCTCTCGGAGACGACGACGGCGGGCTCGACGATCGACCCGGGCTACCGACCGGGCGACTGGAGGTGCACGACGGCCGCCGGCACCTCATTCGCTCCGGGCGCGACCGGGAGCGGCACGGGCACGCTCACGATCGACGCGGGCGCCGACGCCGACGTGACCTGCACGCTGTCGAACTACTTCCGACCCCCGCACCTCACGCTCGTCAAGCAGGTCGTCGGCGGAGGTCCGATGCCGGGCGCCGCCGATTGGCCGCTCGCATACGACAACGGCAGCGGCACCGCCGGCAGCGGGGTCACCGGCTCGCCGGACGTGACGGACGTCGGGGTCGGGGGCGGCGCGTTCACCATCAGCGAGACGGTGCAGCCCGGCTACGAGGCCGGCGACTGGACCTGCACGGGCGCCGCGAGCGCTCCAGTCCAGGGCGCGAGCGGCAGCGCGACGATCGCGCTCGCCCCGGACGACCTCGACGTGACCTGCACGATCACGAACACCTGGACCGGGAGCGTGCTCACCCTCGTCAAGCAGGTCGACGACGGCGGCGGGACGCCGAGCCCAGCCGGCACCCCGGCGAGCTGGACCCTCACCGCGAGCGGGCCGTCGACGGTGTCCGGTGCCGGCGGCAGCGCGACGATCGTCGCCCAGCCGATCGCCGCCGGCAGCTACGACCTCTCGGAGACGCCGACGGCCGGACCCGGCTCGGTCGACCCCGACTATCGTCCGGGCGCCTGGACCTGCACGACGGCGACCGGGGTGACGCTCACGGCGGGCGCGCCCGGCGAGGCGACCCTCGGTGTCGCATCCGGCGCCGACGCCGACATCACGTGCACGCTCACTAACGACTGGCTCCCGCCCCACCTCACGCTCGTCAAGGTCGTCGAGGGCGGGGGCACGAAGCCGACCCCGTCGGACTGGCCCCTGAGCTTCGACAACGCCGACAACGGGCGGGCCGGAAGCGGCACGACGGGCGATGCCGCCGTCACCGACGTCGCCGTCGGCGCCGGCGCCGTCACCCTCGCCGAGACCCCGGACGCGGACTACACCGCCGGCGTCTGGACCTGCACGGGCGCGGCGAACGCACCGATCGCGGCCGGCAACGGTACGGCCACCATCGAGCTCGGCCCCGACGACCGGGACGTCACGTGCACGATCACGAACACCTGGGCCGGCGCGCAGCTCACGCTCATGAAACAGGTCGAGGACGGTGGCCTCACCCCGGCCCAGCCCGGTGCGCCGAGCAACTGGACGCTCACCGCGACCGGCCCGGACACGCTCCAGGTGGCCGGCGGCGGCAGCGGACTCGTCTCGAGCGGCGACTATGCACTCTCGGAGGCCGCCAACACGACCGTCGACCCCGACTATGCCGCCGGGGAGTGGACCTGCACCGGCACGGGCGGGACGCTGACGCCGGGACCGCCGGGCTCGGGCAGCGTGCACCTCGATGCGGGCGCCGTCGTCACCTGCACGATCGCGAATCTCTACGATCCGCCGCATCTGACGCTCCGGAAGGTCGTGCACGGGGGTCCGCTCGCCTCCACCTCGGACTGGACCCTCGCCTACGAGCGGGCCGCGGATGGTGCCGCGGGCTCCGGCCGCACTGGCGATGCGAGCATCACCGGGGTCGCCGTCGGGCCCGGCGCATTCACCCTCTCGGAGCAGCCGACCGATGCCTCGATGAGCACGACGGGATACACGACGACTGGATGGACGTGCGACGGGATGAATGCGGCCGGCCCGACGGTCGACGGCGCGGCCACGGTCGAGCTCGACCCCGATGACCTCGAAGTGACCTGCACGATCGAGAACGACTGGACCGGCGGCACCCTGACGCTCGTCAAGACGGTCGACGACGGTCCGGCGGCGCCGAGCGACTGGACGCTGTCCGCTGACGGCCCGTCGGCGGGGGTCACCGGCACGAGCGGCCAGGCCGCCGTCACGAGCGTTCCGGTCCTCGCCGGGACGTACGCGCTCGCCGAGACGCCGAATGCGACCGGCGCGCCGCTCGACGAGTACCGGGCGGGCCCGTGGCTCTGCACGGGCGGCTTCCTCATCGGCGACAGCGTCACGGTCATGCGCGACGCGGATGTGACGTGCCGCATCACCAACACGTTCGATCCGCCGCTGCTCACGCTCGCGAAGGTCGTCCGAGGCGGTCCCGCCTCGACCGGGTCCTGGATGCTCGCCGCCGACGGTCCGACATCGATCTCGGGCGTGAGTGGGGATCCGCTCGTCACCGCCGCCGCGGTGGAGCCGGGCGGCTACACGCTGTCGGAGTCCGCCATTCCGGGGCAGCCGACCGGAGGGTACGTATCCGACGGCTGGGTCTGCACCGGCGGGACGCTCCGCGGCGCATCCCTGACGCTCGCCCTCGGGGACGATGCCACCTGCGCCGTCACGAATCGCGATCCCGGGGCCTTCGGCCCGCCCTCGAGCATGCCGGTCACGGGAACCGATGCCGGCCGCGGCGCGGGCTTCGCGCTCGGCCTGTTCGCCCTCGGCGGTGCGCTCGGGCTCGTCGCGCTGCTCCGCCGCCGGCGCGGCAGGGGGTGAGGACCGCCGCCGTCAGCCGACGATCGGCCTCTCCTCCGGCCGTTTGAACATGCGGGGCTCCTGACGCGCGGCGAGCGCCGCGGCGAACGTCGCCGTGCCGATCCGGCCGAGGAACATGAGGAGCGCCAGGACGAACTGCCCCCACGGCGTCGCCGCCATCGTGAAGCCGGTCGACAGGCCGGACGTGGCGAACGCACTGATGACGTCGAAGAGCACGGCGCTCACCGCGGCGTTCGTCAGCCAGCAGAGCACGAGCGTGCCGACGGCGACGAGCGTCGCGCCCCACAGCGTCACGGAGACGGCGAGACGGAGGACGTCGGAGGGGATGAACTTGCCGAAGGCCTCCATGCCCCGCCGCCCGCGCGCTTCGGCGACCGCCGCGAGGAAGAGCACCGCGAGCGTCGTCACCTTGATGCCGCCCGCCGTCGACGCGGAGCCGCCGCCGATGAACATGAGCATCGAGGAGAGCAGGAGGCTCGACTGGTTCATCTGCCCTGCGTCGATCGTCGACATGCCGCCGGAGCGGGTCATGACCGAGAGGAATGCGCTCTGCAGGACCTTCTGGTCCGGCGGCAGCGATCCGAGGGTCGCCGGGTTGTTCCACTCGAGCGCGACGAAGAGCCCCCAGCCGACGAGGAAGAGCAGCAGGTAGGTGAGCAGCGTGAGCTTGACGTGGAGCGACCACCGGTGCGGGCGGAAGAGCGTCTTCCGCAGCGAGTAGATGACGGGGAAGCCGATCGCGCCGAGCACGACGAGGAGCATGAGGACGATGAGGATGTACGGGTCCGCGGCGAGGCCCGCGAGGCCGTCGGCGGCCGGAGTGAAGCCCGTGTTCGTGAAGGCCATCGCGCTCAGGTAGAGCGAATGCCAGATCGCGTCGTCGAGCGGGAGCCCGGCCGTGATGAGGCCCGGCAGCAGGAGGATCGCACCGGCGAGCTCGATCGAGAGCATGCTCGCGGCGACGGTGACGAGGAGACCGCGCGTATCGGAGAGGCGGACCGCCTGCTGCTCGTCGACCGGACCGCGGTGGAAGCGGAGCGGATTCGCATCGCCGGCGGCGACGAGCTTCTGCCGGAGGCCGAGCCGGCGGGAGATGACGAGGCCGAGGATCGACGCCATCGTGAGGACGCCGACGCCGCCGATCTGCGAGCCGACGATGACGAACACGTCCCCGAGCGGCGACCAGTGCGTCGCCATGTCGACCGTGGACAGGCCCGTGACGCACACGGTGGACACGGCCGTGAAGAACGCGTCGATGAGCGTCGTCCCGCGGCCGTCGGCGCTCGCCGCCGGGAGCGAGAAGAGGCCCGTGAAGATGAGCACGAGCCCCGCGAAGACCGTGAGGGCGAAGCGCGACGGGCTCCGCGTCATGAAGTCGCCCGCCCCCGCGCGCGCTCGCTCGAGCGGGCTCGCGGTGCGCATATCGGGTCATGGTACTCGCGGACGTGCGGGGTCTACCCTTGCCCCCATGACCGACATCTTCGACGTGATCTCGGATCCGACCCGTCGTGATCTGCTCGCGAAGCTGCTCGGCGCCGAGGAGCTCCCGGTCGGCGCACTCGTCGAGCAGACGGCCCTTTCGCAGCCGACCGTCTCGAAGCACCTCAAGGTGCTCCGCGAGGCCGGTCTCGTCACCGTCCGCGAGGCGGCGCAGCATCGCTACTACCGACTCGACGCGACCCCGCTCGGCGCCCTCGTCGACTGGCTCGCGCCGTTCGTCGCCTCGTCGCATCCGTCGCAGTTCGCCGACGGGCCGGTGAATGAGGATGCCGCGTCGACCCCGTACCTCGCCTGGTCCGGTGCGGGCGTCGGCGAGCAGCTCGGCCGTGCCGCGGCGGATACGCGGTACCAGGCGCAGGCCGCGCTCGAGCGGCTGCAGGGCGTGACGACGCGGGCGCGGGACTATCTCGACGACGCCCGGGTCGAGTTCACGAAGTTCCTCTCCCGCTGAGCGAGCGGACTGCGGCTCCGCGCCCTCGCGCCGCGACCCCGCGCCCTCGCGACCGCCCCGCGACCTCGCGCCGCGTCGAGCGCGTCGATTCTCGACAGCACCGTCCCGATTCACCGCGCTCTATGTCGGAAATCCACGCGGTCGGCGCTTGGTCAGAGGCGCATCGGCATCGCATCGCCCTTGCCGGGGCGGCGGGTGGCGGCTACGATTCAACAGCTTTCACAGTTTTCACATTCATCACAGGAAGCACGGGAGGCGTCAGATGCAGGGCGATCTGTCCAACGTCCGCTTCCTCACCGTCGCCGAGGTCGCGGAGCTCATGCGCGTCTCCGCGATGACGGTCTATCGGCTGGTGCAGGCCGGCGAGCTGCCCGCGGTCCGCTTCGGCCGGTCCTACCGGATCCCCGAGGCGGCCGTCGTCGACCTCGTGCAGGCGCCCGCGACGAGCTCCAGGAACGTCGGCTAGACTTCCGAGGTCGGTTTTCCCCGGTCGAGTGCGGCCTGGGCGTCCACTCGATTCCCGGAGGTGCCCTCATGGGCTCTGTCATCAAGAAGCGCCGCAAGCGCATGGCGAAGAAGAAGCACCGCAAGCTCCTTCGCAAGACGCGTCACCAGCGTCGCAACAAGAAGTAACCCTTCGTCTCGCTGCGCTCGCTCAGGGACCGAGATGCGCGTGACGCTCGTCGGCAAGCCGGGCTGTCATCTCTGCGATGACGCCCGGTCAGTCGTTTCCGGGGTCCTCGCGGAATTCCCCGAGGTCGCCTACGCCGAGGCCGACATCCTCCAGGACAAGGCGCTCCACGACGCCTACTGGGAGCAGATCCCGGTGATCCTCATCGACGGGCGGCTGCACGCCTACTGGCGGGTCGATGGCGTCCGGCTCCGCGAGGCGCTGGCGCAGTGAGCCCTCCGGCTCCGCGAGGCGCCGGCGCGCGCTGAGCCGTCCGGCGGCTCAGATGTCCTCGGAGTAGGGCTTCTCCTCCTCGGAACTCGGCTCCTGCTCGGGCAGCGAGGGCCGGTCCTCCGGGATCGGCGCTGCCTCGCTCGGGGCGGTGCTCCAGACCGACTCGATCCGTTCGTATGACGGCGGGGTCGGGGGGACGGGCGGGGACGGCGGCGCGGGCGGTGCCGGCGGCGCGGCTGGTGTCGGTGGGACGGGCGGCGTCGGTGGAACGGGCGGCGTCGGCATGCCCGGAACGCCCGGAGGGGTCGGAGGGGTCGGCGTGTCCGGAGCGCTCGGCGTGCCCGGGGCGACCGGGGGCAGCGGCGGGGGCGTGGGCTCCGCATTCGCCGGCTCGGTCGGGGCATCGCTCGTCACGGCGAGGATGTTCGCGAAGATGTCGGCGCCCCCGAGATCGTCCGAGGCCGGCGCGCGGTCGCCGACCCACTGCTCGACCGGCTCCACGGCGACGACCGGGGCGTCCGAGATCGAGGCCTCGTCCGCGCCCGATCCCTGCGCGGCAGGCTCGTCGTCGTCATCGACCTCGATCGAGTCGTCCTCCCAGTCCTCGACGGCGTCGTCGAGCGCGGCCCCGGTCGCGCCGCCGAACGGGGCGTCGACGAAGGGCGCCGCCGAGGGCAGGCCGTCCTCGGTCGCCGCGGTCTCGAGCGCATGGAGCTCGGCGGGCGAGAGGTCGATCTCGGTCGGCAGCTCAGGGAGCGCGGGGATCGAGCCCGTGAGCGACTTCGCGATGCCGTCGCGCTCGGCGAGGAGCGAGCGCTTCGCCTGGTCGTCGAGCTTCCCGCCGCCTGTGAGGAACGGGTTGTCGAGGCCGGTCTTCGCGCTCACCGCCTCCGCATACACCTGGGCAGCGGAGGCGAGCCGGGCCGCAGCGCGCTGCGCCTTCTTCATCGAGACGGCGGAGCCGGTGACGACGTCCACATGCTTCTTCAGGGCGCGCTCCAGCTCCTTGGCCGCGTCCTTGATGCGCTTCGACTTCGACATGGCGTTCATCATGCCGTATCGAGGTGAACTCGCCGATGCCGCCCCCGCACCGAGCATTCCTCGCCTCGATGGGCGATCTGCGACTCGAGGGGTGTGTATGACCGCCCCTCGAGTCGCGGATCGCCCATTCAAGCGATGGCGATGGCGAATGCGGCAGCGCGCCCGGCGCAGCGGGGCTGGCAGCGCGCGGGCGCGGCGGGGCTGGCAGCGCGCGGATGCGGCGGGGCTGCCAGCGCGAGGGTGCGGTGGAGACGGCGGCTACGGCGTCAGGCGCGTCGGGCCGCGGAATGCGTAGGTCGTCTCCCGGATGGACGGGAGCTCGAGCAGGAGCATGAGCACGCGCGCGAGCCCCATGCCGAAGCCGCCGTGCGGCGGGACGCCGTACTTGAAGAACGACAGGTACTCGCCCAGGCCCGCAGGGTCGAGACCCTTGTCGCGCGCCTGCGCGGTGAGCACGTCGATGCGGTGCTCGCGCTGCGCGCCGGTCGTGATCTCGGTGCCGCGATAGATGAGGTCGTAGCTCTTCGTGAGCCCGGTCGCCTCGTCGCGCATGTGGTAGAACGGCCGGATCGTCGCCGGGTAGTCGGTCACGAAGACGAAGTCGGAGCCCAGCTCCTCGCGGGCGTAGGCGGCGATCCGCCGCTCGCCCTCGGGGTCGAGGTCGCCGTCGGTCCGCGGCACCTTGTAGCCGCGCGCCTCGACGATCTCGTGGGCCTTCGCGAGCGGAATGCGCGGGAACGGCACCGCCGGCACCTCGACGGTCAGCCCGAGGAGACGTTCGATCTCCTCGCCGTGCCGGTCCTTGACGGCCTGCAGCCCGGCGGCGAGCAGCTGCTCCTGCATCGCCATGACGTCCTCGTGCGACTCGATCCAGGACAGCTCGGCGTCGATCGAGGTGAATTCGGTGGCGTGCCGGGCCGTGAACGAGGGGTCGGCGCGGAAGACCGGCGCGATCGCGAAGACCTTCCCGAAGCCGGCGGCCTGCGCCATCTGCTTGTAGTTCTGCGGCGACTGGGCGAGGTAGGCCTTGCCGAGCTCGAAGTAGTCGAGCTCGAAGAGCTCGGCCCGCGACTCGGACGGCGACGACATGAACGAGGGCGTGTGGATCTCGACGTAGCCGCGCTCGACCCACCACGTCCGCCACGCGTGCTCGAGCGTCGTCGACACCTTGAAGATGAGGGCGTGCTTCGGGCTCCGCAGGTCGAGGAAGCGCCAGTCGAGGCGCTGGTCGACGCCCGTCTCCTCGTCGATGGGCAGCAACGGGTCGGCCGCGCCGGTCACCTCGACCGAGTCGAGCGCGACCTCGACGCCGCCGAGCTTGACGCGCTCGTCGTGCTTCAGCGTGCCGCGGGCGATGAGGAACGTCCCGCGGGCGAGCCCCGAGATCGTCGCGGCGAGCGCGTCGTCCTCGCCCTCGGCGCCGCGAGGATGCACGAGCTGCACGGCCCCGGACTCGTCGCGCAGGACGACGAACTGCACCTTCTTCTGATCGCGCACGGTGTCGACCCAGCCCGCCACGGTGATCGGCCCGTCCGAGGCGGCGGCGAGGTCGGCGGTGAGCGTGCGCTGAATCACCCCGAGAGTCTATGTTCCCGGCGGTTCCGCCGGCTGGGGGACCGCGCGAGAATGGCCGCATGGCCGGCGGGGTGAAGCGGAGATTCCTGCGGCTGCTCGGGCGCACGCTGAATCCGCGGACGCTCGCGGCGGCGAGGCGAGGCCGCGGCCCGTTCAGTCTCGTCCGGCACATCGGCCGCAAGTCGGGGAGGACCTACGAGACGCCGCTCATCCTCGCCACGGTGGAGGGCGGCTTCGTCGCCGAGCTCACCTACGGGCCCGAGGTCGACTGGTACCGGAACATCGTCGCCGCCGGCCGCTGCACCGTCGTCGTGAAGGGCGTCGAGCACGAGATCGACCGCATCGAGCCCTACCCGGCGGAGGCGGGCATCCGGGCGTTCGGCTATCCCGCGGCGCTCGTCCTCCGGCTCCTGCGCCGCCACGAGTTCCGCTTCCTCCACGAGCGGACCCCCGCATTCACCGGTCCCGCGACGCACGCATAGCCGGGCGCGGGAGAATGATCGGGTGCCTGCCGACCTCGTCCACCTCGTGCGCCACGGCGAGGTCGCGAACCCCGAGCACCTCCTCTACGGACGGCTGCCCGGGTTCGGCCTCAGCGAGCAGGGCCGGCGGATGGCCGAGCTCGCCGCGGCGTCCTTCGAGGGACGGCCCGTGACGGCGCTCGTCGCCTCGCCGCTGCAGCGGACGCAGGAGTCCGCGGCGCCGTGGGCCGAGCGCTTCGGGCTGGCCCCGGCGCTCGATGAGCGCGTCATCGAGCCATGGAACCGCTTCGAGGGCAGCCGCGTCCGCGCGGCGATCGCCCGCAACCCGCTCCTCCTCTGGCGGATGCGGAACCCCTCCCGGCCGTCCTGGGGCGAGCCGTTCGCGTCGATGCGGGACCGGATGCTCGAGGCGATGAATGCGGCGGCCGACTCGGTCGACCGCGGCGAGGTCGTCATCGTGAGCCACCAGGCGCCGATCGAGACGTTCGCCCGCTCGGTGGCCGGGAGGCGGCTCGCGCACAGCCCGTCCCATCGGCGGACGACGCTCTCCTCCATCACGAGCTTCCGCCGCGACGCGGCGACGGGCGAATGGGCTGAGGTCGGATATCAGGAACCGGCGGCAGGATTGCTGACGGACGCGATCGATACGGGGGCGGTGTAGTTCATGGGCGCGGGCGCTTCCTCTCGCTTCGCTCGCTCAGCGACCGCGGTCGCGGGAGCGCTCCTCTCGCTGCTCGCGCTCGCGGGCTGCGCCTCATCCGACGGCGTCGCCGGGAACTACGCGAACGGCGCCGGCTACGTCTCGGGCGATGGGATTCCGTACACGGAGCTGCCGCCGGACGAGCGGCACGACCCGATCTCATTCAGCGGCCCGACGGTCGACGGCACGACCTTCGACTCCGCCTCGCTGCATGGCGCGGTGTCGGTCGTCAACTTCTGGTACGCGGGCTGCCCTCCGTGCCGGCTCGAGGCCCCGATCCTCGCCAAGCTGTCGACGAGCATGACCGACGTGCGGTTCGTGGGGGTGAACGTCTATGACGACGCCGACGTCGCCCGGACCTTCGACGAGAAGAACGGCCTCGCCTACCCGTCGATCCTCGACGTCCAGTCGGGCGCGGTGCAGCTCGCGTTCGCCGGCTACGTCCCGCCGAACGCCGTCCCGACGACGCTCATCCTCGATGCGCAGGGCCGCGTCGCCGCGCGGATCAGCGGGCTGATCGAGGACGAGTCGATCCTCAGCAAGATGATCGAGAAGGTCGAGTCGGAGGGGTGAGCGCGGTCGCGCTCGGCCCCGTCGTCTCGCCCTTCGTCTCGCTGGCGCTCGCTCAGGGACAGGCACTCGCTCAGGGATCGTCCCCGGCGGCGATCGGGGACGCCGTCGCGAACGGCAGCCTCCTCGTCGCGATCCCGATCGCGCTGCTCGCGGGCCTGCTCTCGTTCGCATCGCCGTGCGTCCTGCCGCTCGTGCCCGGCTACCTCGGCTACGTCGGCGGCGTCGCGGACGGCTCGAGGCCGGGTCGCGGGCGCCTGGTCGGCGGCGTCGGGCTCTTCATCCTCGGCTTCACGATCGTCTTCGTCGTCTTCAACGTCGTCTTCGGCATCGTCGGGCTCGAGCTGAAGCAGTGGTCCGGGCTCATCACCCGCATCGCCGGCGTGCTCATCATCCTGATGGGACTCGTCTTCATCGGGCTGTTCGGGATCTTCCAGCGAACGCTGCGGCTGAGGTCCAAGGCGGCGACCGGACTCATCGGGGCGCCGCTGCTCGGCATCGTGTTCGGGCTCGGCTGGACGCCGTGCATCGGGCCGACGCTCACCGTCGTCTACACCCTCTCGCTCGGTGCCGGCGATCCCGGCCGCGCGGCGCTGCTCGCCGTCTGCTACGCCCTCGGCCTCGGCATCCCGTTCGTCCTCATCGCCCTCGGCCTCGGCTGGGCCGTCGGCGCGAGCAGGTGGCTCCGGCGGCACGTCCGCACCGTCAACATCGTCGGCGGCGTCCTCCTCATCGCGATCGGCGTGCTCATGGTCTCGGGCCTCTGGCAGTCGCTCCTGTCGCACCTGACGGCGGTGATCCAGGGCTATGTCCCCGCGCTCTGAGTACACCCCCGAGGGGCACATCGACGAGGAGTCGCCGGTCGAGATCGCCTCCGGCGGCCCCGAGAACCCGCGCCTCGGCGTCGTCGGCTGGCTCCGCTGGTTCTGGCGCCAGCTCACGGCGATGCGGACGGCGATCGTCCTCCTGCTGCTCCTCGCGATCGCAGCCGTCCCCGGCTCGCTCGTCCCCCAGAGCTCCTCCGATCCGAACGGCGTCATCCAGTACCACCGGGACGATCCCGACCTGTCGAAGTGGCTCGACGCATTCGGCCTGTTCGACACGTTCACGACCCCCTGGTTCAGCGCGATCTACCTCCTGCTGTTCATCTCGCTCATCGGCTGCGTCATCCCGCGGGCCTGGCACCACTACAAGGCGATGGTCGCGAGGCCGCCGCGCACGCCCGCGCGGCTCGCGCGGCTCGAGGGGTACGTCGCCCGCGCATTCACCGGCTCAGACGATTCCGCGGCGGCGGAGCCGTCGAAGAAGGCGGAGGGAGCGGTGAATGCGGCGGCCGCGCTCCTCAAGCGGCGCGGCTACCGGGTCGCGCGGTATGCGGACCGGTTCGGCGAGTCGGTGAGCGCAGAGCGCGGCTACCTCCGGGAGACGGGGAACCTCGTCTTCCACATCGCGCTCCTCGGCGTGCTCGGCTCCGTCGCGATCGGCGGCAGCTTCGGCTACACGGGCCAGCGGGTCGTCGCGGAGGGGTACGCCTTCACGGACGTCCTGAGCGGCTACGACTCGTTCACGGCCGGCCGGTTCTTCAGCGAGACCTCGCTGCCGCCCTTCTCGATCAAGGTCGACCGCTTCGACGTGCGGTACGAGGAGGAGCAGGCGAACGCGATCGGCGCACCCCTTGACTACGACGCGTCCGTGACGGTGACGAAGCGCGACGGCTCCTCGTACCCCGCCCACATCAAGGTCAACGAGCCGCTCGTGGTCGACGGCGTCCAGGTCTACCTGCTCGGGAACGGCTATGCCCCGGTCCTCACGATCCGCGATCCGGAGGGGAACGTCGTGTTCTCCCAGCCGACGCTGTTCCGGGAGCTGAACGGTCAGCTCCTGTCCTCCGGCGTCGTGAAGGTGCCCGACGGCCTCGCCGAGCAGATCGGCATCCAGGGCCTCCTCTATCCGACCCCCGTGCAGCTCGACACGGGCGCCTTCGCGTCCAAGAACCCGGAGCTGCACGACCCGCTCGTCACCCTCGAGGTCTACACGGGCGACCTCGGCCTCGACGACGGACGGGCGACGAATGCGTACACGCTCGACACGACCGGCCTCACGAAGGCGGCGGGTCGGGACGCCCCCGAGAAGACGATCGCGCTGACGCCGGGCACGACGGCCGACCTCCCCGAC
>Ga0164242_10004589_pt1 | contig 15491 bp, 12 predicted proteins | sample OricomgcompostMG_FD_108783 | JGI IMG/M metagenome (GOLD analysis project Ga0164242, IMG submission 108783) | Miracle-Growth compost microbial communities from Emeryville, California, USA - Original compost - Miracle growth compost (MG) ... | reverse complement strand
TCGGCCACCGCGCGGTCGGGGACGGCGAGCACGACCAGGTCGCCCTCGGGCTTGCGGTTGGAATCGTGGGCGCGCAGCGAGACGGAATGCCCGGCGGCGCTCCAGGCGCGGGCCAGCGACCGGCCCACGCGACCGCGGCCGATGACCAGGATGCGCAGCTTCATGCTCTTCCGAAGGAGACCTTCTCGTCGGCGATGGCCACCCGCACCGAGTCACCGCGGCCGAAGCGGCCGGCGAGGATCTCCTCGGCCAGCGGCGCCTCGATGAGTCGCTGCACGGTCTGACGCATCGGGCGCGCGCCGAGCGCCGCGTCGAAGCCGCCGTGCTCGATGAGGTGCGCAATCACCTGCGGGTCGACCTGGTAGCGGATGTGCTTCTCGCTGAAGAGCCGCCCCGAGCTCTGCTCCACCAGCAGCGCGGCGATGCGCGCGATCTCCTCGCGGGCGAGTGGCGCGAAGACCAGCCGCTCGTCGATCCGGTTCCAGAGCTCTGGCGGCATCGCGGCCCGGGCCGCCTCGAGCGCGCGGTCGGTGTTCGCAGTGCCGCCGCTCCCGCCGAAGCCCATGGGCGTGCCGCCCTTGCCGAACGCCTGCGCGCCGAGGTTGGTGGTCAGCACCACCACGGTGTTGGAGAAGTCGATGTGGCGGCCGCGGGAATCGGTGAGCCGGCCCTCGTCGAGGACCTGGAGCAGGAGCAAGAGCACGTCGCGGTGGGCCTTCTCGATTTCGTCGAGCAGCACCACCGAAGAAGGACGCCGGCGCACCGGCTCGGTGAGCTGCCCGCCCTCGCCGTAGCCCACGTAGCCCGGCGGCGCGCCCACCAGCTTGGCCACGCCGTGCGATTCGGCCAGCTCGCTCATGTCCACGCGCACCAGCGCGTCGGCCGAGCCGAAGAGCACCTCGGCCAGGCCCTTGGCCAGCTCGGTCTTGCCCACGCCGGTGGGCCCGAGGAAGAGAAAGCTCCCCATCGGCCGGCGCGAGCCGAAGCCCGCGTAGTTGCGCCGCACCACCTGGGCCACCCGGGCGATGGTCCCGCCGTGGCCGATGACCTTGGCGCCGAGCTCCTGCTCGAGGCGCAAGAGCCGCTCGGTGTCCTTCATCAGCAGCCGCTCCTCGGGGATCCCGGCGAGCTTGGCCACCACCTTGGCGACATCGGCGCTGGCGACGCGGGTCTTGCCCTCGCGCGCGCCGCGGCTGCCGGCGAGGTCGACGATGGAGATGGCCTTGTCGGGCAGGAACCGGTCGGAGACGTAGCGCGCGGCCAGGAGCGAGGCGGTGGAGAGCGCATCGTCCTCGTAGGTCAGGCCGTGGTGGCGCGCGTAGCGGTCGGCGATGCCGCGGAGGATCTCGGTGGTCTCGGCCACGCTCGGCTCGTTGACCATCACCGGCGTGAAGCGGCGCTCGAGCGCGGGATCGCCGCCCACGAACTTGCGCCACTCGTCGTGGGTGGTGGCGCCGATGCAGGGAAATTCGCCGCGGGCGAGCGCGGCCTTGAGCTCGTTGGCCGCGTCCTGCGGGCCCTCGCCGGTGGAGCCGGCGCCGACCAGGGTGTGGATCTCGTCGATGAAGATCACCACCCGGCCGTTGGCGCGCTTCACCTCTTCCTTGATCGCGTTGAGCTTCTCGGAGAACGAGCCGCGGAGCTGGGTCCCCGAGACCACCGAGGCCATGTCGATCTCGACGATGACCTTCTCGCCGAGCGCGCTCCGCGAGCCGAGCAGCGCCTGCGCGACGCCCTCCACCACCGCGGTCTTGCCCACGCCCGGCTCGCCGAGCAGGCAGGGGTTGTTGGTGCGCCGCTTCCCGAGGACGTCGATCACCTCGTCGACCTCGCGCTCGCGGCCGATGACCGGGTCGAGCGCCTTGCGCGCGGCGAGCGCGGTCAGGTTGCGGCCCAGCCCGGCCAGCCAGGGGAACTGCTTGGGGTCGAGCTCGTGCGACTCGGTGATGGGCGTGGTGGGCGCGTCGGGGAGGGCCATCGGCGCGGGCTCGGCGCGCGCGGCGGGCCGCGGCTGCTCCTCCGCGACCTGCTCCTCGGCCGGCTCCAGCTCGGGCAGCGCAACCGGCGGCGTGGCGAGCGGGCGGAGCTCGGCGCGGGCCTGCGGCGCCGCGGGGCCGAACGGGTTGGGCGCGCGCGGCGAGGCGCGGGTGAGCGCCGGCTGGGCGAGGTTCTGCAGCCGCCGGGGCATGTGCCCGCCGGTGTAGAAGCTCAGCGCCACGTTGCGGAGCTGGCTGAGCTCGACCTGGCAGCGCACGAGCAGCTCCTGGGCCACGCAGCGCAGCCGCGTCATGGCGATGAGCAGGTGGAGGCAATCGGCCTCGTCGGCGCTGGTGCTCTCGGCGATCTCGCGGGTGCGCTCGAGCAGATCGCGCGAGAGGCCGGGCTCCTCCTTCGGCGCGGCGGTGAGCTGGCCGAGCAGGGCGTCCTCGTCGACGCCCTTGTCGCGGAGGACCACCGCGGCGCGGTTGGGAACGGTGAAGAGCGCGAGCAGAAGGTGGGCGCTGGTGAGTTGCTGGCCGGCCGATTGGGCGATGTCCTCGGCCTCGGAGACCACCTGCGCGAAGTCCGACGAGTCGACCAAGCTTCCTCCCTCTCCCTTTCAACGCTTCTACAGCGCGCTACAGGCTTCACCAAATTTTTGGTCGGGGCGGCACTTGGCTCCCGACCCGCGTTGGTGTCACATCATCCGGTGCATCGGCCCCAGCTGACCTTCTCCGAGTGCTTCCGGTTTCCGGTGGCCACGCCCGAGGCGCGGCGCGATCTGCTGCTGGGTGGCCTCTGGCTGTTCACCTCGCTACCCGGCTGGGTGATGAACATGGGCCACCGGCTCGAGACGGTCTACCGGGTGTGGCACGCCGAGCCGCCCTACTTTCGCGGCTTCACGCCCGCGGGCTTCGTGTTCCGGCGCGGCTTGGTCGCGCTGGCCTCGATCGCGGTGAACCTCTCACCGGCGACGATCTTCGCCCTGGTCGCATGGCGTACCTGGCCGAGCCCTGGCGCCGATGCGGCGCTCGCGTGTGCGGCCGTGTTCTTCCTGCTCGGCATCTTCATCCTCCCTGGATGCATGACCCGCAACGCCGCCTTCCGCGATGCCGCCTACCTGTTCCGCCCCGATCTGGCGCTGCGCGTGGCCATGGCGGGTGGGCGCGCCTACCTGAAGGCGTGGTGCATCGCCGCCAGCGCCATCGCGCTCTCGTTGCTCGGGCTCGTGGCAGGCGGCATCGGCTTCTTCTGGACGAGCGTGTGGGCCTGGAGCGTGGTGGGCTACGCGTTCACCCGGGCGCTGCAAGATCGTCCGTCGAGCGACCCGCAATTGGGTTGAACGGTCGCAGCACGTCTTGGGCCGGCGGTGCTAGCGTCTGCGGATGCGCCGCCACTTCCCGCGCTTCATTGGCTCGCTGGCTTTGTTGACGGCCTCGGTCCTGGGCTGCAGTCAAACGTCGATCGTCGGCGGCGAGGGCTCGTCGAGCGCCAGCGGGTCGGTGGCAGGCTCGAGTAGCGCGAGCAGTTCGAGCAGTGGAAGCACTTCCGCAAGCTCGAGTGCGGGCTCCAGCGGATCGAGCAGCGGCTCCACCGGATCAACGTCTTCGACAAGCGGCAGCTCGAGCGGCTCGGGTTCCGGCTCGACCTCCGGGGCGTCGTGCGAGCCGTTCACCTCCTCGAGCAGCGGCGGCAGCGGTGGCCTCGTGCCGATCGCGGCGTGCGCGCCCGCCTTCAATGGCTTTCAACTGCCGGCGGTCGCGCTTCCCTTCGTCCCGAACAGCTTTGCGACCGGCGATATCGACGGCGACCAGCGCATCGACATCGTGGTGCACGATGCCAGCCAGATCGCGGTCCTTCGCAACCTCGGCGATGGCAGCCTGCAACTCGAGCCCATCGCGGTGACCGGCAGCGTCGGCGCCCTCGCTGCCGGCAAGCTCCCCGGCGATTCGCGCGCGACCATCGCCATTGCGCCGGCCAATGCCCCGGGCCTTGAGCTGATCAGCGCGTTGAATGACGGCGGATTCTCGCTGGCAACATTCGACGGCGGCGTGACTGCGGCCTCGCTGGTGTTTGCCAACCTCGCTGGCGCGGCGGGTTCGGAGCTCGTCGCGCGCGAGCCGGGTGGTTCCATCGCTGTGCTCTCGTCCGCCTCCGGCAACACCGTCTCGCAGCGGGTGGAGATTACCGGTGGTTCCGCAATCGCGCCCATCGACCTCGATGGTGATGGCCGCGACGACCTGCTGGTGGACCAGGCCGACGGTGGCATCGATGCCGTGCGCAGCGTCTGCGGCGTGCTCCAGCCCCCGGCCGCCACGGGCCTGCCCGCGCTCTCGCCGTGGGCTACCATGGATTTTGATGGCGACCACCTCGCCGATGTCGTCGGCAAGCTCGACGGCGCGTTCCAGGCGTATCGCGGTCGGGGCGATGGGACCTTCGTGCCGTTCGGACCACCCCTGGATTGGCCCCGTTCATCGAACTGGTCCGATCTGCCAGCATCGATCTCCGTCGTAGCGCTCGGTGCGAACCAACTCCCGGAGCTGGTGCTGAGCACGGGCGACGGCATCGCGGAGGTGGTCCGTTCTGATGCAAGTGGCTTCGCGGCGACAGCGGTGTACGACCTGCTCGATACCGCTGGCGGGCTGACTGCTGCCGACCTCAATGGCGACGGCCTGCCGGACCTGGTTGCGATTGCCGCATACGGAAAGTCCGAGGCCCGTGGCTTCCTCGCGGAGTCGAACGGCAGGATTCGCGCGGCGCGAGTCTATTGGCCCGGTGCCGCCGACCTCTCGCCAAGCCAGGACGCGCTCGCCGTGGGCGATTACGACGGCGACGGCAAACCGGACTTCTGCACCGGGACGATCTGCGGCGGCGCGTTCATGAGCTTCACCAACGAGGGCGACCGCAAGTTCGCAGACACCGCGGTCACCTGGCCGCAGTCGGTGCTCCTGCAAACCACACCAGAAGGCTTGGGGCTGCCGCCCGGGCTCGCCATCGTCGACGGCGAGGGTTACCCCGCGAAGCTCGGTGTGTTCGGGCTCGCCGACGGAGGCGCCGCCGTGAGCATCCCCATCCCAGCGACGTACTCCATCCAGGACAACGTCGCGCACCAGTTCGCGATGCGCGGCTTCCTGGCCGACGGCGGCGTCGGGCTCGTTTTCGCCCAGCCTGGCAATCTCCCCGCCGGGGCCGCGCTGTTCGTCCCTGTGGACGGCGGCTACGGAGATCCCCAGCCGCTCACCTCGGATACGCCCAACGCGCTCACGGTTGGCGATTTCGATGGTGACGGGCGCGTCGACCTCGCCACCGCGGGTCAGCAGGTCACCGTCGTGCTCAATGGCCCGGCTGGGTTGGGTTCCAGCGCGACCTCATACGCGCTGGTCGCCTCGGACATTGCGTCCGGGGATATCGACGGCGACGGTCGCGATGAGATCGCGGTCGCGGCGAGCTGGGCAGCCGAGATCGATCTCCTCGGATTGAACGCCGACGACACCGGGCTGGAACTGCTGGCGCAAGCGCCGCTCGACCCGGGCTTCGCTCCTTCCGCGGTGACGGTGGGGGACCTCACGGGCGATGGCTTTGCCGACGTGATCGTGGCCGGCGACTACTGGGGCAATGCGGGATGCAACAACGAGCTGGAGATCTTCCCGGGTGATGGACGAGGCGGACTGGGCGCGCCCCTGCGCATCGAGCTCCTCGCCGGACCGGGCCGCGCGCCGACCGACCTGGCCATCGCCGACTTCGACCTCGACGGCCGGCCGGACCTGCTCGTGGCGAGCGGCTTCAGCGCTAACCGGGGGGCCCAGATCTTCTTCAACCCGGCCTGCCGCTGACTCGAGCCGGCGCCGCCATTGTCCCAATCGGCCGGCGTGGTACATGAGTTCCCCGGAGGCTCGATGTCCGCACCGCTCGTCCTGGGTATCGCCGGCGGAACCGCCAGCGGAAAGACCACCGTCGCGCGCAAGCTGCTCGAACGGGTCAAGGGCCGCCCCGTCGCCTTCATCGATCAGGACAGCTACTACAGAGACCTCTCCGACCTGACCTTCGAGGAGCGCCGCGAGGTCAACTTCGATCACCCCGACGCCTTCGACACCGAGCTCCTCGTCGCCCAGCTGGAGCAGCTCAAGCGCGGCCAGGCGATCGAGAAGCCGGTCTACTCATTCACCCAGTCGGTTCGCGAGAAGCGCACCGTCCGCGTGGAGCCGGCCGAGCTGGTGCTCATCGAGGGCATCCTGGTGCTCTCGATCGATGCCATCCGCAAGCTCCTCGACATCAAGATCTTCGTCGACGCCGAGGACGATGTCCGCATCATCCGCAGGCTCACCCGCGACATCAAAGAGCGCGGCCGCGACTTCGACCACATCGTCCACCAGTACTTCCGCAGCGTGCGGCCGATGCACCTGGGCTTCGTCGAGCCCTCCAAGCGCCACGCCGACGTCATCGTTCCCCACGGCGGAAACAACGACATCGCCATCGACATGATGGTCGGCGTGGTCAACGAGCGGCTCAAGCGGCTGCACTGAGCTTCGGCTGCGCGCTAGACGTGCGCCTCGCGCGGCGGTCGCGGCGAGCCGAGCCTGTCGCCGGGCACCCAGCTCAGCAGGAAGATCACCACCGCGGTGATCGCGTCGATGATCGGCGCGGCCTGGGAAGCCGCGGGCATGCTGATCGCTGAGAAGAACAGCCACACCGCGAGCAGGGCGTTCAGCCAGCGCATCCCCGGGTTCACCAGCGCCCAGAGCGAGAAGACGAAGACCAGCGCGCCGACTGCCCAGGCGACCGTCTGCGCCTGCAGCGTGTGCGGCCAGGCGAAGGCCGAGACGATGAGCCAGAGCCCGAGCACCATGTTGAGATACCGCGCCCAGGCGCCTCGGCGCATGCCGCCGCGATCAGGGCTGTGGACCTCGAGCGCCATCGTGCCTCCGGAGCGTGCCAGCCCCTGAAAGGTCGACACGACGAAGGTCCGAGGCAACGCGGACGGTTGGCGAACGCCTACTCCGGCGTGTACTTGCCCGCCTCGCCGACCACCAGGCGCGCGCCCGGGCCGATGTTCTGCTCGGCGCAGTAGCCGCCGGGCAGCTCGAGCACGTACTTGGAATCCCCGTCGACCTTGCGCGGCGAGGTGGTCAGCGGCTCGGCGTTTTGCACGCAGCCCAGCACCAGGCCGGTCTCGTCGGCGAAGACCATGTCGAGCGGGATGAGGGTGTTCTTCATCCAGAAGGCGTGCGCCATCGGGGTGGCAAAGACGAAGAGCATCCCGGTGCCATCGGGCAGGCTCTCGCGGAACATCAGGCCGCGCTCGCGGGAAGCATCGGTCAGCGCGAGCTCGACCTGCAGCCCGTAGGCGCGGCCATCGGCGGCCTCGAGGTCGATGTGCGCGTGGGGCAGGGCGGAGCCGGCATCGTGCACCGCGGTGAGCGCGGCCGCGTCGGGCCCCACATGCGGACACGCGGCCAGCAGGAGCAGCAGCAGTGGCGTGAAGCGCTTCATCGCTGGCACCGGCCTCAGCGCACGATGGGGAAGAGCGTGGTGTCGCCGGCGCCGGAGGTGTCGACCTTCGGGATCTCGCCGAGGAAGTCGAGGGTCATCACCTTGGCCACCTGCACCACCGAACCCGGCTTGATCGCGACCTCGGCGCCCTTGGGCACCAGCTCGCCATCCACCCAGTTGGGCTGGTCGCTCACCGCGCGCATCACGAAGCCATCGCTGCGCCGCCGCAGCTCGAACTGCCAGCGCGAGACCTGCTGCGCCAGGTAGGGATCGGGAAGCGAGAGGACCACGTCGTTGGCCAGGATGCCGTTCTGCTCCCGCAGCCGCCCGAAGGCGATGAGGTCCTGCTGCGGCAGCGGGATCTCCTCGCCGGTCTCGCGGATGCGCACCCGCACCGGATAGCGGGTGGCATCGCGCCACTCGAAGCGGAGGATCTCCACCGGCTCGGTGATGCCCTTGAGCGCCACCTGCGGCAGGCCGTGACAGCGCAGCCGCTTCTGCGGCTCGAGCTCCAGGAAGGCGCCGCGGGTCAGGCGGATTTCGCCCGGGTTGCAGGTGCCGGCCACGCGGGAGCAGAGGTTCACCGAATCGCCCGAGACCAGCTTGCCGTCGGTGAGGACCGGCCCCCAGTGGATGCCCACCCGGGTGGCGAGCTGGTGGTCGCGGCCGTAGCTGCCGTTCTGGACGCCGATGAGCTCCTTCATCTGCGCCAGCGCGGTGACCGCGTTCTCCACCGTGGGGAACACGGTGAAGGCGCCGTCGCCGGCGGTATCCACGATGCGGCCCGACTGCGGCTCCAGCGCCTGCGAGAGCAGGTCGAGGTGCCGCTGCTGCAGCGCGCGGCCGGCCATGTCTCCGAACCGCGCGAAGTACTGGGTGGACCCGACCACGTCGGAGAAGACCAGCGCCAGCTTCTTTTCGAACCGGCGCTTGAGCTCGCCTGACAGCTGCGTCTGCAGCTGGATCATGTCGGTGAGGCTCAGCGCATTGAAGTCGATGGACATGTTCTCACCGCACGATAGCGATTAGACCGGAAGCGGCGCCAGCGCCGCCTTGCGCGCCAGCCGCTCCGCGCCGAGCTTGCGCAACGCTCCGGAGACCTGCCGATTCCCCAGGACCTGGGCCACGAACGCCGCCGCCGAGAGCCGCAGCACGGTCACCGGCGTCTGGGCCTGCACGGTGGCGGTGGCCGGCTCGTTTCGCAGCAGCGAGATCTCGCCGAAGACATCGCCCTCGTGGAGCGCGGGGAACTCGCCGCCGGCGTCGTCGCGGACCTTGCAGCTCCCGCGCAGGATGACGTGAAACCCATCTGCCTTGCGGCCGCGCTCGATGATCTTCGCGCCCTTCTCGTAGCTCCTGGGCTTGAAGCTCTCGGCCAGCGCCTCGCGCTCCTTCTGCGAGAGCGGCGCGAACAGCGGGCTCTGGCGCAGCAGGTTCTCCAGGAGCCGCTCGCGGCAGTAGCTCTCGAGCGCGCGGGCGACGGAGGGGTGCTCCTCGGCAATGCGGTTCATCTCCTCGGCGGTGAAGATGAGCGCGACCACCTCGCCCTGCGCCTGGACGGTGGCGAACCGCGGCGCGCCGGCCACCAGCGCCATCTCGCCGAAGAACGCGCCCTCGGCGAGCTCGGCGACCTCCTGCTCGCCGCGGAGCACCCGAACCTTGCCCTGCACCAGCGCGAACATCGACTCGTCCCGGTCGCCCTCGCGGACGATGACCTCGTCGGGCGCAAACGAGACCAGCTCCACGCCCTCGAGCACCGCCTGAAACGCCTTCGGGCCCAGCTCGGAGAGCACCGGGATGGGCGCGACCGGCGGCGGCTCCACCTCGACCTTGGCGGCATCCACCGCGATATCGAGCTCGACCTCCGTTTCGGAGGCCGCGTCCTCGAGCAGCGAGCCCTCCACCACCGGGGCGGTCACCGGCGTCTGCAGCGCGCCGGAATCGGACCGCTTGGCGGAGAGCTCCGCGCCGATGGCCGCGGGCACCTCGGTGGTCTTGCCCCCGCGCTGCCGCGCGTAGAGCTCGGCCAGGGCCCGCTGGGTCTCGGTGTGCGAAGCATCGAGCTGGAGGATGACCTTGCAGATGGCGATGGCGCGGAGCAAGAGCCCCTCGCCGGCCCAGCCGCCCACCACATGCTGGTAGGCGCGAATGGCCTCCGCGTTCCGGCCGAGCCGGGCGAGCACCTCGGCCTTCTTCTGGTGCAGGGCCAGGTCGTGCGAATCGATGAGCAGCGCCGCCTGCAGCGCCTCCAGGGCGCCGGAGAGCTTGCCCTTGGCGATGAGCTTGGCGGCGCGGTCCTTGTGCTCGCGGAGCTGGAGCTGCTGGGCCGCGTTCATGCCCGCTGCTCGCTCAGGGCGCGCACCCGCTCGGCCAGGTTGGAGGTGAAGAGCCGATAGATGGCCAGCGCCGCCTGGGGCCGTTCGTAGAGGTAGTGCTCGAAGGCCTCCTTGGAGATGAACAGCGCGCGCACCTGCGCCTGGGCGGTGACCCGGGCGCTGGCCGGCGCATCGCGGACCAGGCCTATCTCGCCCACGTAGGCGCCGGCGGTGAGGGTGTTGAGCAGCCGGGTGGCGCCATTGGAAACCGCCGAGACGTCGACCTTGCCGTCGGTGATGACCAGAAGCCCGCGGCTGGGCGCGCCCTGGTCGATGAGCGCCGAGCCGGGCGGGTAGCTCACCTCCTGGGCGACGCGGAAGAGGTCGCGCATGTCGGTCAGCGAGAGCTCACTGAAGATGGGGATGGCCTTGAGGTGGGCGTAGTCATCGGCCTCGTCGAGCCGCACCGGCGGGGTCTTGGCGGTGACCTCCTCGCCCTCCGACGCCGCGGCGCGCGCGGTGCCGAGCCCCAGGCTCTTGCGGACCCGCTCGGCCTCGTCGTGCTTGCCGAGCGCCTCCAGCAACCGGATGAGCTGACGCTGCAGGAGCTCTTCGCTCCGCGCGGCCTTGTTGGCCCGGAAGGTGGCGACGATGAGCGCGGCGGCGCGCTCGAGGTGGCCGTGCTTCTCCATGAGATCCGCGAGCCGTGCGGTGGCGGGAATGGCCTCGGGCTCGCCGGGCGGGATCTGGCGAAGCACCTCGACCTCGGCGTGCACGTTGCCGAGCTGCCGGTAGGTGTCGGCGGCCTCGGTGAAGCGCTTGAGCCGCACCAGGCACTCGGCCACCGCCGGCAGGTTTCCGGCCTTGCGATAGAGCTCGAGCGCGGGCTCGTATTCGCCGGAGCGCTCCATGGCCGGGCCGGCGCGGGCGACGTTGCCCGAGGCGCGGTGGCAGCGGGCGGCGGCGGGGAAGTCGCCAGCCTGCTCGTACATCTTCGCCGCATCGGCGTAGGTGGACATCATCTCGAGGACCCGCGCCGCCGAGGCGAAGTCGCGCGAGCGGCGGAAGACCTCGGCGATGCGACCGCGGGTGACGTTGGAGCTGATCTCCGCCTCTTTGAAGAGCTCGGCGGCGTAGCTCCCGCCGCCGTCCTCGTAGAGCCGGCTCGCCTGATCCACCAGGTTCTGGTTGATGAGCGCCTGCACCTTGGACAGGTCGCTGCCGGCGGTGATGAACTTGCCGTCACCGGCCTCATCCTCGACGAACTCGAACTCGGTCGTCCCGAAGCTCATCGCGCCTCCTCGTGTTGGCCCGCGGTCATATACCGCCGGACCGCCGGAGGGAATGGCGGCGGCTGCGAAACTCAGAAGAGGTTCGCGAGTCGGTGGGCGAGGGTGTCCTCGAACCAGCCGAGCACGCCCGGCTTGTACTCCAGGATCTGCTTGCTCTGGGTGAGGTCCTTGGCGAAGAGCTGCTGGTCGAGTTGCTGGGCGACGGCGGAATCGGAGCTCCAGACGTTGGCCTCGTCGTTGTCCTGCAGGCTGCGCGCATCGAGATTGGAGCTGCCGATGGTCGAGACCTTGCCGTCGAACGTCGCGACCTTCTCGTGGGCCATCGGCTTGCCGTCGTATTCGTACACGCGCACGCCCGCGCCGCGGAGCTGGTCGTAGAGCGCGCGCTCCGCGGCCGCCTCGGGCGGCGAGTCGTTGTGCATCGGCAGCACCAGGTTCACCGCCACGCCGCGCCGCGCCGCCGCGCAGAGGTGGCGGACCAGGTCGGCGTCGGAGAAGTACGGGTCGGCGATGTTGATGCTCTTCTGGGCGGTGTCCACCGCGCGCAGGTAGGCGAGCTTCATGTCCTGGTCGCCGCGGCCGCCCACGTGCCCAATCACCCGCGCGCTCCCGGCGCCGGCCACGGGCGCGAGCTCGGGAAAGAGCGCGGCCTTCTCGGGCTCGGTGAAGGCGCCGCCGTCGGTCTGCCACTGGCTCACGAAGAGCTTCTGCAGGTCGGCCACCGCCGGGCCTTCGACCTTGGAGTGCACGTCGTGCCACTCGAAGCTGTACGCATCGCCCACGTTCATGCCGCCGACGAAGCCGGTCTTCCCGTCGACCACGGTGATCTTCCGGTGGGTGAGGTGCTCGCCGAGCGGCCCGAACTTCTGCGAGATCACCTGCACGCCGTGCTGGCGCATGAACGCGTAGATGCCGGGATCGGTGGGCAAGCCGTTCGACGACGAGGAGCCCATCGGGTCGTAGATCACCTTCACCGCGGCGCCGCGGTCGGCCGCGTCCGCGAGGTGCCGCGCCATCTCCCAGCCGGCCTGGTCGGAGTGGAAGGCGTAGACCGTGTAGTTGACCGAGCTCTTGGCGCCGTCAATGGCCTGGTACATGGCCGGGAACGCCGCGGCGCCGTCGATGAGCGGCGTGACCTGGCTGCCGGCCCGCTGCTGGGTCCCGGTTGCGGCGTCGAGGTAGCCCTGAAAGCCGTTCCAGTCGCCGGGTGCCGCGGCGCGCGAGGCCTGCAGGCTGGCCAGCTCGGTCTTGGCGGGGCCGGTCATCGCGCTGGCCGCGTCGACCTGCATGCGCGAGAGCACCGCATCGATCGCGCCCGCGGTCTGGCCGCCGGCGGTGATGAGCGACAGGGCCAGCGCGCTGTTGGTCTGGGGATCGCCGTTCTTGTGCAAGAGCCCGGCGAGCCGCGACTGGCTGAGCAGCTCGTCGGCGAGGTGGGCGCGGGCCGCTTGAGGGAGCTGCGCCATCTGCGGCGCGCTCATCGCGCCCACCGCCTGGGCCACGCTCTGGTTGCCGCGGAGCTTGGACAGAAGCCCGTGCCCGACCTGGGTGGGCACGCCGTCGCCGAGCGCCTTGGCTTGATCGAAGAGGTGCTCGAGCTTGCCGAGCAGCGAAGGCTTGGGGATGGGCGGCGGGTTTGCCGGCGCCTCGACGACGTTCACCGGCGCATCCGGTGAGCCGCCGAAGCTCGCGCTCCGCTTCAGGGCATTGCCGAGATCGCCGAGCACCTTGGCCTGGAAGGCCGGGCTGTAGTCGTCGGTGATGACGCCTTTGAAGCCCTCGGGCACGTTGGCCTGATTGGCGCTGACGTTGTGGATGTACGCGGTGGCCCCGGCCTGGGCGTAGGCCATCGCATCGCCGTACTTGTCGTCGCCGAGCCCGAAGATCTTCGCGTTGGGGTAGGCCTCGCGCAGGTCCGCCAGCACCGCGGCCTTGTAGTCGGCCTGGAGCTTGGCCTGCGCGCCGTTCGAGGGGTTGAAGTTGGCCAGCCCGTAGTGGTCGTTGTCGAGGAGCACGCCGGGCGGGAACTGCTGGAGGAACGCCTCGTTGGCCGCGTGGATCTGCGCCGGTCCCGCGGAGAGGTACACGATCGGCACACCCTGCTTGGCCACGCCGTCGAGCAGGTCCTTGGCGCCATCGATCGGCGGCTGGACCTTCCCCTCGGCGAGCGCGGTCATCTGCGTCGGACGGAGCGAGTCGTCGATGTCGGAGATGAAGATGGGCCCGTCGTAGTTCGTGGGAAGCGCGAGCACGTTGGCCTTCGCCGAACCGGCGCCCGGCGCGGAGATGCCCACCGAGACCACGCCGCCGGTCTTGCCGTTCACGCCCTTGAGCAGATTTCGCTCGGCATCCAGCGGCAGGAGCTGCTCGCCGTTCTTCGCGGTGGTGCCCGCGGGATTGACCGTCGCGTCGCCGAGCTGAAAGCGCACGTCATCGCCGGAGACGCCGCGCCCGAGGATCTGGAGAAGCGGCCCGAGCGGTGTGTTCTGGGCCTCGCTCGCGCGCACCGTGGCGCCCGCGGCGTGGCCACCGGTGACAGCGCCGGTCTGCGGATCGAAGGCCACGAAGCCGTCGCGCCCTTCGGCGAACGGCTTGGGCGAGAGCTCGCCGACGACCTGATTCACCTCGCCGATGAGCTTGTTGCCGAAAGCCTTGGCGTCGTTCTCGAGCCGATCGAGCAGCCCTGGCTTCTTTGTCGGCGCCGCAACGGGCTTGTTCGAAATGCCGTTGATCGCGTTCTTCGTCTTCGCTGGCGCGGCGGGGAGCGGATTGGGCGTGGGCTTGCCGCGGATTCCGTCGGTCATGGTGAAACCTCCGAGCGCGCGAGCATAGCCGAGCGCGCCGAGCCGGCGAGCAGAACGCTTCGCTCGATGCGCAACAGCGTGACCATTTCGCTGTTGTGGTCGAGCGTCGCCTCGGCTCTTATGCGCGACCTTCGGCGCCTTCGCGCCTCAAGGAGGGAGAAACCATGCGCAACAAAATTCTCGTGGTCGCGTTCGCGGCCGTGATGCTTGCCGGCTGCTCGGACAACGGCAGCTCCACCAGCACCAGCGGTTCATCGGGCGGAAGCAGCGGCAGCTCGACCAGCACCAGCACCTCGGGCTCGACCGGAAGCGGTTCGGGCAGCGGCAGCACGGGGAGCACCTCGACGAGCGGCAGCGGCAGCGGTTCGGGCAGCGGCAGCGGGTCGGGCAGCAGCACCGGTACTGCGGATTGGACGTGCCTCGGCAATGAAACTGCTCCGACCGCCGGGGCGAGCACCGCGGTCACGCTGACGTTCCAGGATGTGCAGGGCGGCGCCCCGATGTCGGGCCTGACTGTGAAGCTGTGCCAGGCCTCCGATACGACCTGCGCGAACCCGGACGCGACCGGCACCACCGACAGCACGGGCCAGGTCGTGCTCGCGGACGTCCCGCTCAACAACACGCCTTACGTCGGCTACGCAGACGTGACCGGGTCGAACATTCCGGAGACGCTTGTCTATCTGCCGCCATTTGGATCGGACCCGGCGCTGACGCTCACGATCGTCAACTCGGCTGAGCTCGGGCTTTCCGGCGCTGCGTTGTATGGCAACCCCGACACCACGGATCACGGCGTCATCATCGGCAACGTGAGTGACTGTGCCGGCCATGCGGCGTCAGGCGTGGTGATCTCGGTCGATCCGACGGACACCGCCTCCGGCAGCGCCACGACGGTGTTCTACGTGAGCAGCGCGGTGCCGCAGAACTCCACGTCGACCGTGGCGAGCGGCCAGTACGTGGTTACCAACGTCCCGCCGGGAGACGCCGAGACTCTGACCGCCACAAACTCCAATGGCGATGTCACTGGCATCTACACCGTCGTGATCAAGGCGGGTGCGGTGACAACCGTCATCGGCTTCCCGAACCACTAATTTTGTAGCCAGTCCGCATCACCTTCCGGCGGGATGGCCTTCGGGCTGTCCCGCCGGTTTCGTATGCTCGCCTCGCCGTGAGCGTCCATTTTCCCGCGCCGATCGTTGTTGCCGTCGCGCTCGCGATCCTTCTCGCCGCGGCGCTTTGCGCGTACCTGCTGCTGCGGCGCCGGAAGCTCCGCAGAAAGCTCCGCCGCGAACCCAAGCCGCACTGCCCGGTGGTCCTGGCCCACGGCATCTTTGGCTTCGACGAAATCGGCCTCGGCCCGGTGCGCCACGCCTACTTCCGCGGGGTGCCCAGCCGGCTTCAGCAATCCGGCCACGTGGTCCATGCGGCCAAGGTGGCCAAGGTGGCCGGCGTCGAGGTCCGCGCCCGCGAGCTCGCGCGCTTCATCCAGCAGCTCCCCGACGCCAAGGTGAACATCGTCGCGCACAGCATGGGCGGGCTTGATGCGCGCTACGCCATCGCCAGGCTCGGGCTCGCGCCGCGCGTCGCCTCGCTCACCACCATCGGCACGCCGC
>Ga0164242_10004588_pt1 | contig 15493 bp, 9 predicted proteins | sample OricomgcompostMG_FD_108783 | JGI IMG/M metagenome (GOLD analysis project Ga0164242, IMG submission 108783) | Miracle-Growth compost microbial communities from Emeryville, California, USA - Original compost - Miracle growth compost (MG) ... | reverse complement strand
TGCGGCCGTTGGCGGACCGTCACGACACGCAGGGCTGGTGGGACGCCTTCACCCCGCAGGTGCTGCCGGTGATCACCGCGGCGACCGCGGACATCGCCAAGCTGACGGACCTGACCTCCAAGGACGCTGCCGCCGCGGACAAGTCGGCGCAGTCGTCGGCCTCCGGTGCACGCGCCGTCGTGATTGTCGTGCTCGTCCTCGGCCTGCTGCTCGCAACCGTGCTCGCGCTCGTCGTCGCGCGCAGCATCGTGGCGTCCGTCCGCAAGGTCTCGCACGTGATCGGCGGGCTGGCCGCCGGTGACCTCACCCGCACGGCGGGCGTCGCGTCGCGCGACGAACTCGGCCGGATGGCGCAGGACCTCGACCAGGCCACCGAGAGCCTGCGGCACACCGTGTCGGCGGTCGCCGGTAGCGCGCAGACGCTGGCCAGTGCCAGTGAGGAGCTGTCCGCCGTCAGCCAGCAGATCGCGGCAGGGGCAGAGGAGACGAGCACGCAGGTCGGTGTCGTCTCGGCGGCCTCCGAGCACATCAACCGCAATGTCCAGACGGTTGCGGCCGGCGCCGAACAGATGGGCGCGTCGATCCGCGAGATCGCGCAGAACGCCAGCGAGGCGGCCCGCGTCGGTGGAGAGGCCGTGGGTGCGGCCCATCAGGCGAACGCGACGATCGCCGCGCTCGGCGAGTCCAGCGCGGAGATCGGCAACGTGATCAAGCTGATCACCTCCGTGGCCGAGCAGACGAACCTGCTCGCCCTCAACGCGACGATCGAGGCGGCGCGCGCCGGCGACGCGGGCAAGGGCTTCGCGGTCGTCGCCAACGAGGTCAAGGAGCTGGCCCAGCAGACCGCGCGCGCCACCGAGGACATCTCGGCGCGCGTGCAGGCGATCCAGGCCGACAGCGGTCACGCGGTCGAGTCGATCGCCCGCATCGGCGACGTGATCAACCGGATCAACGACTACCAGACCACGATCGCGTCGGCCGTCGAGCAGCAGAGCGCGACGACGAGCGAGATGAGCCGCAACGTCACCGAGGCCTCGTCGGGAGTCGGAGAGATCGCCGAGAACATCAACGGCGTGGCGACAGCGGCGGCCTCCACCACCTCGGGGGTTGCCGAGGCGACCAGGGCCGCGACGGACCTCGCGCGGATGTCGGGTGACCTGTCGGCGCTGGTGTCGCAGTTCAGCTATTGAGCGGCGCCGGCACCGATCAGGGTGCGCGCGGCGTCCTCGATGTCGGCCTCGCCGAGCAGCACCAGGTTGGCCGCGTCGCCGAGTGGCACGAAGCTGTCGTGACTGGCGACGCGGCCGATCCGTCCCGCGAAGCCGTGCTCGACGAGGGCGGCGACCACGCCCTCGCCGACACCGCCGGAGCGGCGCGTCTCGTCCGCGACGAGGACCCGGCCGGTCGCGTTCGCCTCGCGCAGCAGGTCCTCCAGCGGTAGCGGTGCGATCCACCGCAGGTCCAGCACGCGCGCGCGGATCCCTTGTGCAGCAAGGCGTTTGCATACCCGCAGGCTCATGCGGACCCCGTTGCCGAACGTGACGATCGTCAGGTCCGTGCCGTCCCCGTGCGTGCGAGCGGATCCGATCTCGACGGCCTTGCCGGGCGAGTAGGGGCCGAGCCAGCCACGGTCGCCGGGCTGGTGCAGGTCGCGTTCGTGGTACAGCGCGATCGGCTCGAGGAACACGCTCACCTGGCCGTGCTCGGCCGCGGCGTCGAGGCAGGCGCGCAGCATCGGCGCGGCGTCCTCGGGACGGGACGGCACGGCGACGACGAGACCGGGAATGTCGCGCAGCACGCCGACGGCGTCGTCGTTGTGGAAGTGGCCCCCGAAGCCCTTCTGGTAGCCCAGGCCGGCGATGCGCACGACCATCGGGTTCGTGTACGCGCCGGCGGAGAAGAACCGCAGGCTGGCCGCCTCGCCGCGCAGCTGGTCCTCGGCGTTGTGCAGGTAGGCCAGGTACTGGATCTCCGGGACGGGCAGCATCCCGCACAGCCCGAAACCGAGACCGAGACCGAGGATCGTCTGCTCGTCCAGCAGCGTGTCGAACACGCGCCGGGCACCGAAGCGCTGTTGCAGGCCGCGGGTCAGGCCGTACACGCCGCCCTTGCGCCCGACGTCCTCCCCGAACAGGACGACGTCGGGGCGCGCTGCCATCGCGTCGGTCAGCGCGGCGTTGATGCACTGTGCGAGGGTCAGCGCGCCCGCGTCCTCCGGCAGCTTGCCGTCGAACGCCTCGGCACGGCGGGACGGCTCGGCGATGCGGTCAGTTCCTGTCGTCGTCCCGCTCCGGGGTGCGAGCGGTTCGATCACCTCGGCGGCGGTGCGCAGCTGCGGCTGCACCGCGACCTCGTCGGCCAGTTGCGCGACCCGGGCGGCGATCGCGTCGTAGCGCTCGGCGAGGGTGGCCCGGTCCGGGGCCGGCAGCAACGCGGCGAGTGCCAGCAGCGGGTCGCGCTCCCGGTCGGCAGCGATGGACGTGGCCGTGCGGTACCCGGTCTCGACGTCGGTTCCGGCGTGGCCGAGGTAGCGGACGGTGCGCACGTGCAGCAGGGCGGGGCGACGCTCGCGGCGGACGGTGTCGACGGCCTCGCGGGCCGCGGAGGTGAGCGCGTCCGGGTCCTCGCCGAGTACGGAGAGGTAGCGGATGCCGGGACGCTGCGCGGCCTGCGCCACCCAGCCGGACGGGCTGGGCACCGAGATGCCGAGCCCGTTGTCCTCGCAGACGAACAGCAGCGGCAGCGGCAGGCCCTGGGTGACGCAGTAGCCGGCGGCGTTCAGGGCGCCCGCGGCAGTCGAGTGGTTGAGGCTGGCGTCGCCGAAGCTGCAGATCGCCACCGCGTCCTGCGGCCACGGGGTTCCCAGACCGAGTTGCCTGGCCCGGTCGAGCGCGAACGCGACGCCCACCGAACGCGGCAGGTGCGAGGCGATCGTCGACGTCTGCGGGATGACCGACAGGCTCGCGTCGCCGAAGACCTTGTGCCGCCCGCCCGAGGCCGGGTCGCTGCTCGCCGCGACCATGCCGAGCAGTACCGCGCGCAGTGCCTCGTCCAGGCTCCGGCCTTCCTGCAGCGCCCGCTGCAGGAAGAACCCGCCCGAGCGGTAGTGCAGCAGCGCCGGGTCGGTGGGACGCAGCGCCTCGGCGATCAGCGCGTTCGACTCGTGCCCGGCCGAGGAGATCGTGTAGTAGCCGACGCCCTTCTCGCGCATGCGCCGTGCCTGGACGTCCAGCAGGCGGCTGCCGGCCATCGCGTCGAACAGCTGCAGCAGTCGTTCGCGGTCATCGCGCGGGGGAGCGTCCGGTTCCAGGGAGAGGCCCCGCAGCCGCTCGCGGACGAACGCGTCGAGCTGATCGTGCGGGGTGTGCGCGGCGCCGTTGCCGCCCGTGCTGGTCACGGTCACCGATCCTGCCACCAACCGCCCCGCGGGAATCGCTCCCAAGAACATTGCATAGTTATATAAGTCAGTTATATACTTTGGTCGTGACCGACAAGCGGATGCAGCAGGTGGCCGAGGGCATCGAGGCGCTGGTCATGTGGGTACGCCGCCAGGCACCGAGCCAGGTCAGCACCAGCACTGTCACCACGCTGGACACCCTGCTCACCCATGGGCCGCTGCGGATCAGCGACCTGGCCGGGCGCGAGGCGATCTCGCAACCGGGCATGACCACGTTGGTGAACCGGCTCGAACGTTCGGGTTACGCAGAGCGCGTACCCGATCCGAGCGACGGCCGGGCCACCCTCGTGCGGATCACGGACGGTGGCCGGCGCGTACTCGCCGACCGGCACGCGGACCGCACCCGCGCCCTGCTGGACGAGCTGGCTCGTCTCGACGGGGCACAGCGCGCGGCGTTGACCGCGGCACTGCCAGCCGTCGAGGCACTGATCACCGGGAAGAAGAAGGATTGATGAGTTCACACGTCGCTGCTTCGGACCACGCCAAGCAGCCGAGCCCGTTCAAGCAGCCGAAGGCGGTCTGGGCCGTCGCGTTCGCCTGCGTCATCTCGTTCATGGGCATCGGCCTGGTCGACCCGATCCTGCCCTCGCTCGCGAGCAAGCTGCACGCCAGCACCAGCCAGGTCGAACTGCTGTTCACCAGTTATCTGGTGGTGACGGCGGTGATGATGCTGATCACCGGATGGGTGTCCAGCCGGATCGGCGCGAAGCGGACGTTGCTGGCCGGCTTGGTGCTGATCGTCGTGTTCGCCGCGCTCGCCGGGGCCTCGGGCGGCATCAACGGCATCGTCGGCTTCCGCGCCGGCTGGGGACTCGGCAACGCGCTGTTCATCGCGACCTCGCTGTCGGTGATCGTCAGCTCGGCCACCAGCGGATTCGCCGGTGCGATCATCCTGTACGAGACCGCGCTGGGCATCGGCATCGCGTCCGGCCCGATCCTCGGTGGCGAACTCGGCGGGATCAGCTGGCGCGGTCCGTTCTTCGGTGTGGCTGCGCTGATGGCGATCTCGCTCGTCGCGACCCTGTTCCTGCTGCCCAAGACGCCGGTTCCGGCCCGCAAGGAGAAGATCACCGAACCGATCAAGGCGCTCCGGCACCGGTCGCTTGCCACGACCAGCGTCGTGGGCCTGCTCTACAACTGGGGCTTCTTCACGATGCTCGGCTACTCACCCTTCCTGATGCGGCCGATCTCGCCGCAACAGCTGGGTCTGGTCTTCTGCGGCTGGGGCATCTTCGTGGCGATCTTCGCGATCTGGGGTGCGCCGTGGCTGCGCTCGCGCTTCGGTACGGCCAACACGCTCTACGGCAACTTCGTGCTGATGGCCGCAGACCTCGCGGTGATCGGCATCTGGCCGGACAACCGCACCGCGGTCATCGTCGCCGTCATCGTCTCCGGCGCCTTCATCGGCGTGAACAACACGCTGGTCACCACGGCGGTCATGAGCATCGCGCCGGTCGAGCGGCCGGTCGCCTCGGCCACGTACGGCTTCGTGCGCTTCATCGGCGGCGGGCTGGCGCCGTTCGTCGCGAGCAAGCTCGTCGAGCACTACAACGCGCACGTGCCGTTCCTGCTGGGCACGGGCACGTTGATCGCGGCAGGGCTCGTGCTCACCACCGTGCACCGCGCGTTGACGGCCGCGGACCGGGGCGAGGTCGCGCAGCCCGAATTGGACGAGTTGGATCGCATCGAACGCGAGGACGACCTGCAGGTGGGCGCCGCCTTCGGCAACGAGAGCTGACGCTCAGGCCGGACGGAGCCGGCGGGCGGCGCGCTCACGCAGTTCGGCGATGAGCGCGACGTCCGCCGGCGTCTCCGGTACGTAGACCACCATCCGGCACTCGGAGCCGCGCGAGGTGGGAAAGCCGGTGGCCCGCACCCGCACCGTCCCCAGGCCGAAGCACTCGAAGGCCTTGGTGACCGGGGGACCGGGGTCGGCGATCGGATGGTCCGCCCACAACCGTGCGAACTCCGGGTTCGTCGCGCACATCGCCTCGATCAGCTCGACCCAGTCGGGCTCGCCGAGGTGGTAGGCGTAGTTGGCCCGCAGCGTCGCCACCATCGAGTGGCACACGTCGATGTCCGTGACCGGGGACGTGCCGTCGGGGCGCCCATAGATCTGCCACAGGGCGTTGCGCTCGATGCCCGTCGCGCCGGCCAGGTACGGGAAGAGCGCGGCGTACGACTCGTTGCAGCCGAGCAGGTCGTACTTGCCGTTGTAGACCGCGGCCGGGGTCGGGTCCAACGCGTCGAGCACCGGCAGCACCTCGGCCGGTGCGTGCTCGGACGCCTGCGGCGCCGGCACGCCGGGGACCTCCGCCAGCCGGTACAGGTGCCAGCGCTCGGCGGCGCCCAGGCGCAGCACCCGGGCGATGGCGTCCAGCACCTGGACGCTGGCGTTGATCGGACGGCCCTGCTCGAGCCAGGTGTACCACGTGACCCCGACGCCGGCGAGCTGCGCGAGCTCCTCGCGCCGCAGGCCCGGCGTGCGGCGGCGCTCCCCGGGTGGCAGGCCGACGTCGGCCGGGCTGATCCGCTCGCGCCGGTTGCGCAGGAAGGCGGCGAGTTCGTCCCGCCGCTGCTTGCTGTACGTGCCGGCCATCACGGTCACCATTAGATCCTCGCCCCCCGACAGCGGCCAAAGGTATTAGCGGCAGTACCAGGATCACCGGGCTCTCACCACCCCGGTGCGTGCCGGCCGACCGTTGAGCCATGACTGCTGTGCTGACCCGTCCCGCGCCGACGGCCACCACCCGCGACGGGGTGCTGCTCGCCGTCCTGCTCACGTCCGTGTTCATGGCGCTGCTGGACACCACGATCGTGAACGTCGCCATGCCGACGATCGGCACCGACCTGTCCGCGTCCGGCGCCGCGCTGCAACTGGTCGTCGCCGGCTACCTGATCAGTTACGCCGTGCTGCTGATCACCGGCGCCCGGCTCGGCGACCGGATCGGACACGGTCGCACGTTCCGGATCGGACTGATCGGCTTCACCGCGTTCTCGCTGCTGTGCGGTCTCGCGCCCGACGTCGCGAGCCTGATCGTGTTCCGCTTCGCACAGGGCGTCGGTGCGGCCCTGATGCTGCCGCAGGTGATGAGCCTGATCCAGCGCACCTTCGCCGGCGAACAGCGCACGCGGGCGCTGTCGATCTACAGCGCGGTGATCGCCAGCGGGTCCGTCGTCGGCCAGATCTTCGGCGGACTGCTCGTCAGCGCGGACGTGTTCGGGCTGGGCTGGCGTCCGGTGTTCCTGGTGAACGTGCCGATCGGGATCGTGCTGCTGATCGTCGCGCGCCGCCACCTGCCCGACGGAGTGGCGATGCCCGACCGCCGGCTGGACCCGGTCGGCGTGGTGACGCTCTCGCTCGCCGTCGCCGCCCTGGTGGTGCCGCTCGTGCTCGGTCACGAGGAGCACTGGCCGCTCTGGGGCTGGGTGAGCCTGGCCGCCAGCGCGGGGTTGTTCGCGCTGTTCGTCGCGGTCGAGCGCGGGGAGGCGCGGCACGGCGGGGCGCCGCTGGTGTCCGGACAGGTGCTGCGCGCACCGGGCCTGGCGCTCGGGATGCTCGCGCTGCTGGTCGCGATGATCGGCTACGCCGGCTACCTGTTCAGCCTCGCGCTGCACCTGCAGGGCGGCCTGGGTTACAGCGCGGCACACGCCGGTCTCGTGTTCGCGCCGGCGGCGACCGGGTTCGCGATCACCGGCGTCACCTGGCGGCGGTTGCCGGCGCGCCTGCACGGCCCGATCGTCCCGTTCGGCCTGCTGGTCGCCGCGCTGGCGTACCTGCTGCTGGCCCCACTTCTGCACGGCGGACGCGGTGCCGGCGCGCTGCTCGAGATCGACCTGGCCGTGCTGGGTCTGGCGCTCGGGCTCGCGTTCAGCCCGATCATCACCGTGACCCTCACGCACGTACCGCTCGCGGTTGCGGCCGACGCGAGCGGGCTGCTCGGCACCGTGTTCCAGCTCGGCCAGGTGCTCGGCGTGGCGGTGCCCGGGACGATCTACCTCTCGCTGGTGCACGCCCCGGGCGCGCAGGCCTCGGCGCACGCGGCGGTGATCACGCTCACCGTGCTCGCGGCGACGAGCGTCGTAGCGGCCGCGTTCGCGGGGGCCCTGGTCCGGCGCCGGCCGACGACGGCCGTGTAATCGTTCGCCCGGCTAACTATCATGGAGGAGTGAGCGAGCTCAGTCACCGCAGACGGCTGCTGGTGCTCGCGATCTGCTGCCTGAGCCTGGTGATCGTCGGCATGGACAACACGATCGTGAACATCGCGCTGCCGTCCATCCGATCCGAGTTCCACGCCGATCTCGCCGATCTGCAGTGGACCGTGGACGCCTACCTGCTCGTGCTCGCGAGCCTGCTCATGCTGTCCGGGTCGACGGCGGACCGGCTCGGTCGGCGGCAGACGTTCCAGACCGGCCTGGTGCTGTTCACGTTGGGCTCGCTGGCGTGCAGCCTCGCGCCCGGGCTCGGCTGGCTGATCGCGTTCCGCGCGCTGCAGGCGATCGGCGGCTCGATGCTCAACCCGGTCGCGATGGCGATCATCACGAACGTGTTCACCGACCGGCGGGAACGCGCGATGGCCATCGGTGTCTGGGGCGGCGTGGTGGGCATCAGCATGGGGCTGGGGCCGGTGGTCGGTGGCGCGCTCACCGAGACCGTCGGCTGGCGCGCGATCTTCTGGGTGAACATCCCGATCGGCGTGCTCGCATTCGTCCTCGCCGCGTGCTTCGTGCCCGAGTCGCGCGCCGTCCGGCCACGACGTCCGGACGTGGTCGGTCAGCTGCTGGTGATCGTCGTGCTCGCCTCGCTCACGTACGCGATCATCGAGGCGCCGCGCAGCAGCTGGACGTCCGCCCAGACGGTCAGCCTGTTCGTCGTCGCGGTGCTCGGCCTCGTCGCGCTGGTCCGCTACGAGGGTCGGCGGCGCGACCCGCTGATCGACCCGCGGTTCTTCCGCAGCGTGCCGTTCTCGTTCGCCACCCTCATCGCGGTGTGCGGCTTCGGCGCGTTCGCCGGGTTCCTGTTCCTCAACACGTTGTACCTGCAGGACGTCCGCGGCCTGAGCCCGTTGGTCGCCGGCCTGTGCACGCTGCCGATGGCCATCGTGACGACCGCGTTCGCCCCGCTCTCCGGCCGGATCGTCGGTACGCGCGGCTCGCGGATCCCGCTGGTCGTCGCCGGCAGCACGATGGCCGTCGCCGGGGTGTGGCTGCACGAGTGCGGTGCCCACACGTCGCTGGTCTCGGTGATCGGCGCGTACGCCGTGTTCGCCGTCGGCTTCGGGATGCTCAACGCGCCGATCACCAACACGGCGGTGTCCGGCATGCCGAACAGCCAGGCCGGGGTGGCGGCCGCGGTGGCCTCGACAAGCCGCCAGGTGGGTGCGTCGCTCGGCGTCGCCGTCGTCGGCTCGGTCCTGAACTCGGGGCTGGTCGGCGCCATGTCATCCGGCTTCGTCCCCGCGGCACGACCGGCCTGGCTGGTGACCGCGGGGCTGAGCATCGCGGTGCTCGCGCTCGGTCTCGCGAGCACCGGACAGTGGGCGCAGCGCACGGTGGCGCGAACCGCCGCACTGTTCGCTGCGGAGGGGGCGGACGCGGCGATTCGTCCGCCCGTTGCGCCCGACACGTCCGCCGTGCGTTGATACCCTCGATCCTCAGGCCGCGTGCTGTTCGAACCGCGGCCCGGTCGGTACGGGGGAAGAATCGCGGTGCTGCGGCGCAGGAGCAAGGACGCCGGCCATGAACTGTTCGGTGGCTTCACCGACGTGGTCGAGATCGGCGTCGGCAGCCTCGCCACCGTCTTCAGCGCCCGCGAGATCGAGACCGGGCGCCGCGTCGCGCTCAAGCTGCTAAACGTTCGCGACGCGTCACCGCGCGCCATCGAGTCCTTCGAACGGGAGTCGATCGCGCTCGGCGCGCTGAGCTCGCACCCCAACATCGTCACCCTGTTCCGCACCTTCCGCGTGCCGGACGGACGTCCCGTGCTGGTGCTCGAGCTGTGCGCGGGAGCGATCTCCGACCGGCTGCGCGGCGGCGTCGGGCTGCCCGTGCGCGACGTGGTGTCGATCGGGATCAAGGTCGCCGGTGCGTTGGAGACCGCGCACCGCGGTGGCATCCTGCACCGGGACGTCAAGCCGCAGAACATCCTCGTGACCGAGTTCGGCGAACCGGCGCTCGCGGACTTCGGAGTCGCGATGCTGCAGTCCTCGACGCAGACCACCGCCGGGCTCTTCGACTTCACCACCCTGCACGCCGCACCGGAACTGCTCGAGGGCGGTGGCACCTCGGCGGCGACGGACGTCTACGAGCTGGCGTCGACGCTGTACCAGCTGGTGGCGGGCAAGTCGGCGTTCCGGGCGTACGAGGGTGAGTCGCCCGCGTCGGTGATCCTGCGCATCCTGCGCGACCCGGTGCACCCGCTGGTCGGCGCGGGCGTGCCCATGGAGCTGTCCGACCTGCTGATCCGCGCGATGAGCAAGGAGAAGGACCAGCGGCCGCCGACGGTCGCCGAGTTCGCCGAGCAGCTCGCGCAGATCGAGACGGCCGAGGGCTGGCACCCCACACAGTTCCTCGTGCGGACCGCAGTCGACGCGTCGCCACAGGTGGGCTGGACCCCACCCGTCGAACTGGTCCCCGAGCCGGTTCCGACGGCCACCGAGCCGGAGCCGGTTCCTGAGCCGGAGCCCACGCCCCAGCCCGAGCCCACGCCCCAGCCCGAGCCGGTTCCGGAGCCCACGCCCCAGCCCGAGCCGGCACCGCGGCCGCTGCCCGAACCGGAGCCTGTCCCGGACCCGACGCCGCAGCCGCCCGCGCCGGTTCCGCCCCCTGCGCCGACGCCGCGGCCGCCGCTTCCCGTCCCGCCGCCGACGCCGACACCCGAACCGCCGCCGCCGGTGCCGACGCCCGAACCGGTGCCATCGATGGCGGGGCGACGTCCGATCGACATCGACGACGACCTGGCGCTGCCGCACCAGCCCGCGCCGCACCGTCCGCCGCTGCGCCCGGCATCGCCGGCGCCGGCGCTGCCGCGCATCGTGACGCCCGCGGTGCACGTCGAGCAGAGCGAACCTGCGCCGGCGACGGCCCCGCCCGTACCCACCTGGGCGGTGCGCCGTCCGTCGCCGTTCCCGAACGGGCCGGCCCCGCAGTTCGTGGGCGACATCGCGATCGACCCGCAGTCGTTGCGGCCCAAGCTCACCGTCCGCGCCGGGCTGGCCTCACTCACGGTCGACGGGCGCCAGCTGGTGCTGCGCAGCGGCGTGCACCGCGAGCGGTTGCCGTGGTCGATGGTCAGCGGGTTCGAGCCGCGATTCCCCGACGAGGACGACGGTCCCACCGCGCGTGGCGTCCTCGTCGCCATGACCCCGGCCGGCGCGATCGAGCTGCCGGCGACCAGGCGCCAGGGTGGTCAGCTCCGGCACGTCCACGCGCTGCTCGACGCGTACCGGGTACGAGCGCAGCAGCTCGCCAGCCGCTGACCGGACGGCGGACCGCCGGCGTCGTCAGTGCGTGCGCCGCCCGCGCCGGTGGCGGGCCGGCCCGGACTTGCGCCGCCTGCGCGCGCGGACCTCTTCACGCTGCTTCGACTCGTCCGCCCACGAGGCGGGCCCGGACGGAGCGGGGGTCGGGTGGTTGCGGTGGTAACGCAGCCACGCCGAGACGCGACCCCCGAAGGACAGCTGCTGGTTCACCTGACGGCGCAGCTCGCGCTCGGCGGCCCAGGCGGTGTCGGCCTCCTCGGGGCGGATCAGCAGCGCGGTGCTGTACGCGGCAGCCTCCGCGGCGCCGCTGACCGCCCGGGCATGGCCGGCGGGTTCGGTCCCGAACCGGCTGTCGGTCAGCCCCACGATCTCGTGACTGGTCAGGGTGCTCAGGTCGGACAGACCCGCCTCGGTCAGCAGATCGATGCTCTCGTGCCAGGCGGCGACGGCGCGCGCCCGCGGGTCGGCCAGCCGGCGCCGTCGTCGGCGTCGCAGCTGTTTGCGCGCCAGCAGCACGACCAGCACGAGGATCAGCAGCGCCCCGACGGCGATGGCCAGGGCGATGAGGGCCGCGCGCAGCGACGATGCCGGTCCGCCTGGCACCTGGCTCCGCGGCGCGATGGCGTGGCCGCCGTTGCTCTTGGTCACCAATCCGTTCTTGCTCGGTGTCGCCGTCGGGGTGGGCGACGGGCTCGCCGATGCGGTCGGCTTCTGGCGGACCGACGAGTACGTGCTCGGCGACGGGTCGAGCACCACCCAGCCCGCGCCGGTCACCGGGATCTCGACCCAGGTCCAGGCGTCCGCGGTGGTCACCGTGTACGTGCCGCTGGGCAGGGTCGTGCTGCCGCCGGGCATGGTCACCCGGAAGCCGGACACCACCCGGGCCGGCACCCCGACCTGGCGCGCGAGCAGCGCGACCAGGGTCGCGTATTGCTCGGGCGTGCCCGTCCGGTCCGGGCCGACAACAGAGCCGAGGACGGCGGCGAAGCTGGTGCTGCTGGCGCGCGAGCCGGCGTTGATCGTCGACGGCGGAGCCGAAGGGGTGCCGGTGCTCGCCGGGCTGCCGCTCGCGGACGGCGAACTGCTGTTCCCGGAGCCGAGCAGTGAGTAGTTGCCGCGCAGGTCCTTCTGCAGCGCCTGCAGGAAGCCGATCGCGGGCGTCAGCGGTGTTCCCGTCTCCTGGCTGAACGCCTGCGCCACCAGGCTCAGCGTCTGGCCCAGGCTGGGCGGCACGCTGCCGTTGCTCGCGGTGCCGGTGGCGACGAGCGAGGTCGGCGGCAGCTTGGCGAACTGTCGGGTGACCGTGCGGGACGTGACCCGGTAACGCTGGCCGTCGTGCAGCCGCGTCGCCGGCACGATCATGCCGCTGCTCGGATCGATGTTGATCGACGTGCCGGTGACGTTCTGCGGCCGGTACAGGTACGGCATCCACGACGAGCCGGCCATCGGCCCGTTCGCGATCCGGTACGTCTGCGTCACGGTCGCGGTCGGCCCGTTGAGCTCGGTGTCGCTGTCTGCGGGCAGCACCCCGCCCGACGGACGGAACGTCCGGTTGAAGCTCCAGCCCGCGCCGTCGTAGATGTCGGAATTGGCGATGCCGAAGTAACCCGCGCTGGTCCGGTCGGTCTGCACGGTGAAGACCGGACGGCCCGGCGCCTTCGGGTCGGACGGACGCAGCGAGGCGACGAACGCCACCGGGGACAGCGGTCGCGACTCGTGCACCGACGGCACCCGCTGCGGCGAGGAGCTGCGCCCGTTGAACGCGGGGGACTGGACGGTCAGCGCAGCGACCGCGGTGACCGCGATCGTGGACACCACGCCGACGGCGATGCCGCGCATCGGCAGGATGCCGTCCGCCTGCGTCGACTCCGCGGTCTCGTCCTGCCGTACCCAGGTCTGCGCGACCCGGAGCACGAGCAGGGTCATCAGCAGCAGCGCCGAGATCAGCGTCTGGTCGACGCGGGTGTCGGTGCTGATGAAGTCGGACGCGCGCGCCGTGGCCGCGTACGCGAGCCCGTACGCGACGAGGAAGCCGGGGAAGGGAACGATCGTGAACCAGCGGCGCGTCAGGCACTCCCCGGCCAGCGCGCCCGCGATCCAGGCGAGCGCGACCGGCGCCACGAACAGCGACCGGGGGCTGACGAGGGGGAGCGCGAACGTCAGGATCTGCGACGGGCCGTCGTAGAAGCCGCTGACCAGCGCGTGGAAACCCAGCGGCGAGTGCAGCGCCACGACGAGCGTGTAGATGACGAAACACACGAGGTCGATCAGCAGCGACAGCCACAGCCGGGCGACGCCGAGCTGCGCGGCCGCCGCGGGCACCAGCACGCTGAGCACGGCGGCGCCGAACACCGGCGCCCCGATGGAGCTGGCGGGGAACGAATGCAGCCACGGGGTCGCCGCGAGCACTCCGGCGATCATGCTCAGCGGGATCAGGCTGAGCGGCACCGTGCGACGGGCCAGCGGGGCGCTCATGTGGTGTGCACCTGCATGTTCCAGGCAGTGGCGACCTCGTCGGCGTCCGCGGCGACGATCACCCGCACCGCGTCGAAGTGCGGCGCGGGTGTGCGATCGGGATCGAGCGACACGACGACGAGCCGGTCGAACCGCCGGCGCAGCGCGGTGACGTACGGCAGATCGGTTGCGGGGTCGAGCACGCCGGTCACGAGGATGAACGAGGTGCCGCCGCGCGAGCGGCGCAGCGAGAGCAGTTGCGCCGTCAGCGACCCCTCGGCGTGCGGCTCGACGCCGGTCAGGTGGTCGATCAGCGGCGTGATGTCGCGCAGGCGCGGGCCCCCGAGGCGGGTGCCGTCGGTCAACCGCAGCTCCACCGGCGCCTTGTTCGCCGCGCCGGACACCACGACCGAGGCCGCGACGTCGACGGCCTCCTCGAACGCGGCCTCGGTGTAGCCGCCGGGACGCTGGTCGAAGAGCACGACCGTGTACGGCTGCGACGTGTCGACGTTGTGCTTGACGACGAGCGTGCCGGTACGGGCGGTCGAGCGCCAGTGCACCAGCCGCAGGTCGTCACCCACGACGTAGTCGCGCAACCGGTGGAAGGTGATGTTGCCCTGCGGCGAGACGTCCGAGGACGGGCCCTCCAGGTGTCGGGTCTGTCCTGCGGGAAGCGTGCGCAGCGGCAGCACCCGCGGATACACCCAGATGCGCTCGGGATCGCCGTGCCGGCGCGAGACGCGGAACAGTTCGAAGCTGTCGCGCCGGGTGACCTCGATCGGTCCGACTTCGAAGATGCCGCGCTGGCGGGTCGGCAGCCGGTACGTGCGCATCCCGCGCTCGCCGCGACGCATGCGCGGGATGATCGTGCGCACCCGGATGTCGCCGAACGGCTGGTTCGCGACGGTGACGCCGATCGTGTACCGGCCGCGGTTCGCGAACGTCAGCACGGCGATCGCGGGGGAGCCCTTCGGTACCCGCGGCGGCTGGATCGCCCGGTCGATCACCAGCTGCGACGGGCGCAGGATGTTGACCAGGCAGCCGGCGACGAGCACGAGCAGGCCGATGCCCAGCACGCTGAACGCCGGCCAGTGGAAGGTCAGGCCGAGCACGAGCGCGGCAACGCCACCGAGCAGCGTGGCCAGGCCCATTCTCGTCATGCCGCGCGCCTGGCTCAGGCGTTGGCAGCGCGCGGGACGGGGACCGACTGCAGTGCGCGGGCGATGAGCTCGGCGCCGGTGCGTCCCTGTAGCTCCGCCTCCGGCTGCAGGATCACGCGGTGCGCGAGCACCACCGGGGCCATCTGCTTGACGTCCTCGGGAATCACGAACGGCCGGCCCGCGGCGGCGGCCGCCGCGCGCGCCGCGCGGAGCAGGGCCAGGCTGCCACGGGGCGAGACACCGAGCCGCAGCTCGGACATGGTGCGGGTGGCGGTCGCGACGGCGACGATGTAGCTCTCGATCACCGGAGCGACCTCGACCTGCTTGACCGCGGCGATCATCCCGACGACCTGGTCCGCGGACAGCACGGCGGACAGGTGCTCGACGGTCGAACCCATCTTCTGCGTGCGCAGGATCTCGGCCTCGGCGTCACCGCTCGGGTAGCCGACGGTGAGCTTCATGAGGAAGCGGTCGAGCTGCGCCTCGGGCAGGACGTACGTGCCCTCCATGTCGATCGGGTTCTGCGTCGCGACCACCATGAACGGCCGCGGCATGTGGTGCACGACGGCGTCGGCGCTGAGCGTGCCCTCCTCCATCACCTCGAGCAGCGCGGACTGCGTCTTCGGCGAGGCCCGGTTGATCTCGTCGGCGAGCACGATGTTCGCGAACACCGGACCCGGCTTGAACTCGAACTCCTGCGCCGCCTGGTTGTAGATCGTCACGCCGGTGACGTCCGAGGGGAGCAGGTCGGGCGTGAACTGGATCCGGTTCCACGTGATCGACAGCGACGACGCGAGGGCGCGGGCCAGCGACGTCTTGCCGGTCCCCGGCACGTCCTCGAGCAGCAGGTGACCCTCGGCGAGCAGGCAGATCACCGCGTTGCGGATGACCTCCGGCTTGCCCTGGATGACGTAGCCGATGTTGGCGCACAACACCTCGAC
>Ga0164242_10004587_pt1 | contig 15493 bp, 13 predicted proteins | sample OricomgcompostMG_FD_108783 | JGI IMG/M metagenome (GOLD analysis project Ga0164242, IMG submission 108783) | Miracle-Growth compost microbial communities from Emeryville, California, USA - Original compost - Miracle growth compost (MG) ... | reverse complement strand
TGACGGCCCGCCATCGCCCGACGTCGCGACCACCACGCTCCACTGGCCCGGCGTCATGGGCACCTGGATCGAGTGCCATTCCCAGTCGCCGTTCGACGTCGCCGGAAACAGCTCGTTCTGCGCGACCAGAGTGCCCGCGACCGTGATGTCGAGGTGCGTGTCGCGTCCTGGCGAGCAATAGCGGAAAGCGAGGTTCTTCGTTCCCTTCGAGCCGACGAAGACGCCGTCGAACTGCACGCTTGCCCCGGTGCTCGCGTCGAAGTCCACGTATCCCGTGCCCTCGAAGCCCGAGACGGCCGACGCGACATGAGCGTTGACGAGACTGCCGGCCTCTGCCTGATACTTGCTGCCCTGAGGGACCACGTGGCGCTCGAAGAGCTCGATCAGATCCGCTGGCGGATTCCACGGCGACGCGAAGACGAGGGCACCCTTGCTCGCGGCGGTCTGTGCAGTCGCCAGATCGATGCCCCAGTCCGCACGGTCTTCGGGGACCGGGATTCTCAGAACGGTCAGCCCGAGGTCGTCCTGGCCGTTGCCGAATGCCGTGTTCCGCTGGGAGGGCGTGAGGTCGCCGATCCACGCGGTGTGGTTCATCCCTCCGAATCCACGGATGACCTGGTGCTGCTCGTGCGGGTCGACCAGGAACGCCCGGGGATCGGCCGCGGCCGCGGGGGCGCCCGGGAGTTCGGCAAGTCCGATCGCGACCGGAATTGCCGCGATGCCGCCCGCCACGAACGTGCGGCGGGTGATGGGGGTGCTGAATGGCTTCGTCGCCATCGATCTTCTCCTTTGAATGATGAGCAGTGCTGTGGTTCAGGGGTGCAAGATCTCCAGTCGAGCCGGCGTGGCGGCTGCGTGGCGCCGCCTGTCAGTGCGCCCTGTCAGTGCGCCCCGGCATTCCACACGGTGAGGTGTCCGCACATGCCCCAGCGCTCTGCGCCGTCGGGACGTACCGAGCGGATGCCACTGAGCCCCAGCTGCCCTGGGTCGCCGGCGGCGAGCGATGAGAGCTGCCGTGCGGTGGCATCCAAGCCGGCGCCGGGTCCCGTTGCGACGATCTGCTCCCAGAACGCGACCCGGGGCGCAACGAGCGCCGCAGCGGCGGTGTAGAGGTCGCGGAGCGCGCCGTCGAAGTCGTCCGCAGCGCGATCGCGCAGCTCAGCGAAGCCCTCCAGCGCGAGGTCGCGGCGGGCCCGTGCTGCGGCAGCCATCGTCTCCTGGTCGCCGTGCGCGAGCAGCGTCGCATGCTCGCGGTACCGCGCCGGGTCGCGCAGCACCTCGAGCGGGAACGTGAGCACGGCATCCCCGGCCTCGGGTAGGCCCGCGTTCGACATCAGCGTGAGGATGTCGAGTGCTCCGTCCGCGTTGATGAGCCGGTGCACGGTGCCCGGCGTGAACCAGACCACGGCCTCCGGCTCCAGGGTTGTGCGCTGCAGCCCCTGGGAGCTCAGTGTCTCGACCGCGCCGTGGCCGCCGAGCACGACGTATCCCTCGGTGGATGCGGTGTGCAGGTGCGGCGACCCGCCACGCAGTCCGTCGGACGCCTCCCAGTCGTAGACGCGCAGGCGCGAGATTCCAATCCCCCCTGGCAGGCCCCTGGACAGAGCGGCGGCCCACTCGGCGGCCTCCAACCTCGATCCATCCGGGTGCCCGGATGCCGCGCCCTGGGCATCCGTCATCGCAGCTCCGGCCCGTTCGCGAACGCTGCAGCACCTACCGGCTCTGAGAAGACCGCATCGAACGCGGGCTTCGGCTGCAGCGACTCGTCCAGCACGTGCGCGGCGCCGAAGCCGGCGAACGTGTCGGGAATCCAGGAGTGCGCGTCGCTCAGCCCCCACAGCACGAACGCCGTGCACTCGGGGACCGCCCGCGCGGCGTCGAACATGGACCGATAGTCGTCGGCCTGCGCGGCCAGCTGCTCGCCGGAGGGATGCCCGGACTCGGCCACGGGCATCCGTACGTCCACCTCGGTCAGCGCGACCTCGAGCCCGAGGTCGGCGAACCGCTGCAGGTTCTCGCGCATGGTGCTCGGCGGGTCGCCTACGATGCGGTGGCCCTGCACGCCGAAGCCGTGTACAGGCACGCCATCGGCCAGCAGCCGCTGCACCAGTTCGTAGTAGGCGTCGCTCTTCGGGCCGAGGTCTTCGACGTTGTAGTCGTTCAGGTACAGCCGTGCGGACGGATCCGTTTCGTGCGCCCACCGGAACGCGTCGGCGATGTAGTCGATGCCCATCGCCTCGAACCACGGCGACCTGCGCGGCCGGGCGTCGTCATCCAGTGCCTCGTTCACGACATCCCACTGTTCGATGCGCCCGCGATAGCGTCCGACGACCGTACGGATGTGGTCGCGCAGGATGCCTTCCCGCTCGGCTTCGGGCGTCTCCGCAACCCAGTCTGCGAGCTGGCTGTGCCACGCGAGAGTGTGGCCGCGAACCGCCAAGCCGTGCGATTCGGCGAACTCCATCACGCGGTCGGCCGTACCGAAGTCGTATGTCTCCCGGTCGGGTCGCAGCGGACCGAACTTCAGCGCGTTCTCGGGCGTGACCACGTCGAAGAGCCGCGCGACTGTGCTGCTGTACGCGTCGTCGTCGAGCGCGCGTGCGTCGACGGCACAGCCCAGGCGGAGGGTGCGGCGCCGCAGTGTGCCCATGCCCGCAGGGTCGGGCTCGGTCACCACGCCATCGCTCGTCACGCGACCGCCCCCTCGGCGGTGCCGTCGCGATCGACGCGAGCGGAAGCGCTCCTGCCCGCCTCTTCTGCCCACGGTGCGCCGCTTCCGGCCATGCTGCGATAGAACGCGGATGTCGCGTCGATCTCGCCGGCATGGATGCGTGCACCCGTGAACGCCGACGCGTAGATGCCGGCGATGAGCTCCAGCGTGTTGCGGGCATCCTCGAGCCGCACCGGCAGAGGCTCATCGCGTTCGATCGCGGCGATGACCGCGGAGAACTGGGCCGAGTGTCCGCTGCCGAATCCTGCGGGGCCCTGCGCCCAGGCATCCGCGACCGCATCCTCGTGACCGGGCGCCGGCGTGATGGTCCAGGAGTCGTCCGAATACCCGTACAGGTGCTCGAGCTCGACCGTGGCGTACTCGAAGTCGAAACGCAGATAGCTCGTCTCCCGGGGCGAGAGCAGGCTGTTCACGACGCTCGCCACCGCACCGTTCTGCAGTGTCACGATCGCGTGCGAGACATCCTCGGTGATCACCGGCCGCGCCTGCCTCGCGGCGACCGCGACCACCTGCGACCACGGGCCCAGGATGGAGAGCATGGTGTCCATCTGGTGGATGCCGTGCCCCATCGTCGGGCCGCCGCCTTCGACATCCCACTTGCCGCGCCACGGAACGTCGAAGTAGGAGTCGGGTCGGTACCAGAGCGTGTTGCACACCGCGGTGAGCGGGCGCCCCAGCGCGCCGTCGGCCACGCGGTCGCGCAACCACAGGGCCCTCGCCCCGAACCGGTGCTGTGACACTGTCGCGAACCAGGCGCCGCCTTCGCGCTCCGCCTCCGCGATCTCGTCGAGTTCCGCCAGCGACAGCGCCGGCGGCTTCTCGCTGAGCACATGGATGCCTCGCCGCAGCGCCGCGATCGCCTGCTCCTTGTGCAGGCCGGGCGGGGAGCACAGGTGCACGATGTCGAGGTCGGCGGCTTCGAGCATCTCGTCCAGGGTCGTCGTGCCGATGGGCACGTCCCACGCACGCTGATACTCGCGCACCCGGTCTGCATCGATGTCGCACGCGGCGACGATTCGCGCTCGCCCCTCCAGCCGCTGCACGCCCTCCGCGTGCACGCGGGCGATGCCACCGGTGCCCACGATGCCGATGCGGAGCGGGCTCTCGGTGGTGATCCGTCGCCTGGTCGGCGCGTTGCCGGGTGCAGAAGCGGTGTTCTCGCCGGTTGTCATCTCAGCGCACCTCCGCCAGCTCGGCCGCGTCGGCGCCTCGTGGGTTCGTCGCATCGGCGCCAGCCTGCGCGCGGGCACGACCGTCCGCCCGCCCGGTGGCAGCCGCCAGCTCCGCCATCCGTGAGGCATCCGATTCCCCGTCTGCGATCACCACCGCGTGGTGCAGCTCGATCGTCTCGGCCACGTCGACCACCCGTATCCGGTCGAAGAACGGCGCGGGGTTGATGCAGGCGAACGGTTCGGAACGCACGAACCACTTCGTGTCGAGGTCCTGATCGGGAGTGCGGTCGACGAACACCACAGTGGAAGAGCCGTCGACGTCGTCGTGCCGGCCGCAGAACCCCGCCCACTCGCCGCGGGTTCCGCGAACGTCTTCGCCGGTCACGCCGTTCGACGCGACGAGCGCTCCGCCGGTGAACGAGCGCGGACCGCGCCAGAACAGGCCGCCGTAGCCGGCGTTCTCCCTGCCTTCGGTGGTGGGCGATCCCATCTCGATCGGCGCGCCGGACACATTCGTGAGCACGCTGAGCCAGCCGAGCACCCAGGCATCCTGCTCCGGCACGAGTGTCGCGGTGAGCGTTCGCGTCTCGGTGAAGACCGCTGCTCCCACCGGGGAACCGTCACTGGGCTGCCGGTGCCAGACGAGAGCGTGCTTGAACACGGCGTGGTCTTCGCCGACAGCGGTCTCGAGAACTTGGTCGTGATCCTGCGAACCGTTGTTCTTCAGATCCGCGTACCAGCCGACCTTGCGCGTGTAGGTGGCGCCTCCCCAGAAGTTGTCAGGGCCGACGTTGGGCAGTGCCATGGTGATGCCCTTGTGCCACACGTGATCCCACGGGCGGAACACCGACACCAGGCGCCCGCTCGGCGTTCGCAACGGATGCACGTAAGGACGCGGAGACTCGAACTGGGCTTCCGTCGGCGCGTAGACGTAGCGCATGAGTTCGACGGATGTTCCGGCGCCTGCGGCTTCCGAAACGACACGGAACTCCCGGTCGACATCGTGGACGACGCCCAGCGATCGCGGTGATTTCGCGCTCATGACGGGTATTGGCCTTCCCTAGAATCATCGTTGATCGGAGTCGGACGACGCCCAGTCCGCAACTTTTTCGATAGATTATCGGAACGGCAGCCTACGGCGGCTCATGTCCGTCGTCAAGAATGGGCTCGAACGAAACGTGTTCGAGCCGGCCAACGAGGTACTGCCGGGGCCCGCGCACGCCGAGCCTCGTCAAGGAGGAAGTTCATATGGCCGGATCGAAGAGCACGTTGGCCGACGTCGCCGCCCACGCCGGGGTCTCCATTCCGACGGTGTCGAAGGTGCTCAACGGCAAGGCCGATGTGGCTGCGGCCACGCGCGACAAGGTGTTCGCGGCGCTCGAGGCAACCGGATACCAGAGCAGACGCGGCATCTCCAACACCTCCGGCGCTGTCGAGTTCCTGATCGAGGGCGCGGACTCGGCATGGGCCATCGAGCTCATCAAGGGCGCAGAGCGCGAGTCTGCCGCGCGCGAGGTCGCCATGATCATCACGAGCTCCGTGCACGAGAACTTCTCCCTCGATCGCTGGATCGAGGCCATCAGAACGCGGCGCTCGGCCGGTGTGATCGCCGCGCTGCCCAGCCGTGGGAACGAGATACTCCAGGCGCTCTCGACCTTGACGATCCCGGTGGTCCTCGTGGATCCGCCACACGCGGAGAAGTGGCAGTTCCCCGCGATCCGCGCCACCAACTGGTCAGGTGGTTACGAGGCGACGAACCGGCTCGTAGAGCTGGGGCACCACCGGATCGGCCTGCTGGCAGGGCGAGGCGATCTCGACAATGCCCTCGAGCGGCAGGAGGGCTACGCCGCGGCTCTGCGGCGGGCAGGCATCCCCTACCGGCCCGAACTCGTGGTCGAGGCCGAGTTCCTGATCAGCGACGGCCACCGTGCGGGCGGGGAGCTGCTGGATCTCAAGGAGCGTCCTACCGCCATCTTCGCCAGCTCCGACCAGCAAGCGGCGGGGTTGTACGAGGCGGCCAGGGAGCGGGACATCCGCATCCCCTCCGAGCTCTCGGTGATCGGATTCGACGACACGGTGCTGAGCAAGCATCTCGCGCCCGCGCTCACCACGATCCACCAACCCCTGGCGCAAATGGCCGCGGAAGCGGTGCGCCTGGTGCAGGAATCGGGCGCGGGCGTGCGCGGAGCGCAGCGCCTCGAGCTTCCGACGTATCTCGTGGAGCGGGGAAGCGCGGTGCCATTCGACTACGACGCGGCACCGCGAAAGGCCGGGAAGCGGGCGCGCGCCACGCGCTGAAGATCTCAATGGCAAACGGATGCCGCGGTTTGCCATCATCCAGCGGGACGAGGCCGATGCGCCTGTAGTGCGGTACGTCGTGCGCACTTCCGCGTGATTACGCGGTCTTGCCGGTGCTCACGGATGCGTCGCTGCTTTCGTTCGAACGGTACCCGCACCCGTACTGGGGGCATGGCAAGCGCTTACCGGTTGACACCGCGAACGATCCTGGGTTAGCTTCACTTTCGATATCCGATCGAAACGACTTTCGGTAACTGAACCGAAACGATCACGGTCCGGAAGCGATCCAGTTCGGAATACCACAGTGCGGTGGCGCAGTCCCCTCATCGCACGAGTGACGAGAAGGGACGATGCGCATGACCAGCACCATGGTGACGCCACGCGCGGACACCGCTGCCGAGCCAGCGCCGAAAGCGCGCCGGCAACGTCGACGCACCCCGTGGTGGCGCAACTGGCAGCTCTACTCGCTGCTCGTGCTGCCCGTGATCTGGTTCGTGGTGTTCCGCTACGTGCCGATGGCCGGCAACATCATCGCGTTCCGCAACTACGTGCCGGGCGGGAACATCTTCGGCGAAGGCTGGGTCGGTTTCGACAACTTCACGATGTTCCTCTCGGACCCGTCGTTCTGGCAGGTCTTCCGCAACACGATCATGCTCGGCGGTCTCACCCTGATCTTCGGGTTCCCGGTGCCGCTCATCCTCGCTCTGCTCCTGAACGAGGTGCGCAACCGGGGATTCAAGAGGTTCGTGCAGACCACGACCTACCTGCCGCACTTCCTCTCGATCGTCATCGTCGCCGGCATGATCATGCAGCTCACCTCGGCGACCGGATCGATCAATCAGCTGCTGAGCGTGTTCGGCATGCACAGAATCGAGTTCCTTCAAGACCCTGCCTGGTTCCCCGCCATCTACGTGATCAGCGAGATCTGGCAGACCGCCGGATGGGGCACCATCCTCTACCTCGCCGCTCTCACGACGATCGACGAGAGCCTCTATGAGGCGGCGCGGATCGACGGAGCGAGCCGCATGCGGCAGATCTGGCACGTGACGCTGCCGGGCATCCGTCCCACGATCATCACGCTGCTCATCCTCAACATCGGCAGCTTCATGGCCGTCGGCTTCGAGAAGATCCTGCTGCTCTACAACCCGGCGATCTACAACACCGCCGACGTCATCTCCACCTATCTGTACCGCGTCGGCATCCAGTCCGGGAGCTTCAGCTATGCCGCAGCCATCGGCATCTTCGAAGCCGTGATCGGGCTCATCCTCGTCGTCTCGGCCAACTTCATCTCCCGTCGCCTGATCGGAGCGAGCCTGTGGTGATCAACAACCCGGTCCCCGCGATCGACAACGGAGGCGCGAAGGACGGCGTGTCCGACGCGACCGTGGCGCTCACTCTCGGCTCGCGGACGCCGAGCAGAAGAGGGTCTCGCCTGCAGGTGACCCGCGGGCAGCGCATCTTCGGCTGGGTCAACGCGGTGATCCTGCTGCTCGCGGTCGCTGTGACGCTGTACCCGTTCCTCAACGTGATCGCGGAGTCGTTCAGCAGCGAGAAGTACATCCAGTTCGGCCAGGTCACCGTCTGGCCGCTCGGATTCAATCTCGACACCTACAAGGTGGTCGCCAGCGACAAGATGTTCTGGATCAACTACGGCAACACGGTGCTGTACACCGTCGTCGCGACAGCGATCTCGATGGTGCTGAGCACGATGTTCGCCTACGCGGTCTCCAAGCCCGAGCTGAAGGGCCGCAAGTTCTTCATCGGCCTCGCCGTCGTGACGATGTTCTTCTCCGGCGGACTCATCCCGAACTACGTGCTGGTCAACGGCCTGCACATGACGAACACGATCTGGGCGGTCGTGATCCCGAACGCGATCAGCGTCTACAACCTGCTGATCATGAAGTCGTTCTTCGAGAACATGCCTCGCGAGCTGGAGGAGGCCGCGGAGATCGACGGGCTCAGCACCTACGGCACGCTGTGGCGCATCGTTCTGCCGCTCTCCAAGGCGGTGCTCGCCACGATGATCCTGTTCTACGCGGTCACGAACTGGAACTCGTGGTTCCAGGCGTTCCTCTACCTGGACCACTCGAACCTGTTCCCGGTGACGATCTACCTGCGCAACCTCATCGCAGGGGCGAGCAGCGCACAGACATCCGGGGCCAGCGCGGCCGGCGACCTCACGCAGATCAACGCGAACATCAAGGCCGTGACCATGGTGCTCAGCGTGCTGCCGATCCTCTGCGTCTACCCGTTCATCCAGCGCTACTTCATCTCGGGCGTGATGCTCGGCTCCGTCAAGGGCTGAGCGGCGGATGCCTGGCGCATCCGCAGTCCGTGATCGGCTCCTTCCACCCCACACCCACATCCAAACCTGGAGGTTCACAGCCATGACCACCGAACTCTCACGGCGCAACGTGCTTGCGCTGGGCCTGGCGGGCATCACCGTCGGGCTGCTCGCCGGATGCACGTCGACCGACAGCACGTCGTCGTCGGGCAAAGACCCGTTCACCGGTAAGACCAAGGGCGCGATGAAGTCGCTCGGCGTGAACGAGCAGTTCAAGGCGACGACGCCTCTGACCGTCTCGCTGCTCTTCCAGGACAACCCCGCCTACCCGGAGAAGTCCTCGTGGGAGCTGTGGAAGGACATCACCGAGAAGACGAACGTGACGTTCAATCCGACGATCGTGCCGTACGCCGACTACAACACGAAGCGGTCGCTGCTGATCAACTCCGGCAACGCGCCCGACGTCATCGCCAAGACCTACCCGGGCTCCGAGACCCAGTTCGTCGGCGGCGGCGCCATCATCGCCGCAAGCGACTACACGCAGTACATGCCGAACTTCACCGACAAGGTGAAGAAGTGGAAGCTCGAGCCCGACCTGGCCACGATCCGTCAGGCTGACGGCAAGTACTACGTCTTTCCGGGTCTGCACCAGACGCTGTTCGTCGACTACACGATCGGCGCGCGCACCGACATCCTCGAAGCCGACGGTATCGACACTCCCACCTCATGGGACGAGCTGCACTCGGCGTTGAAGAAGGTCAAGCAGAAGCATCCGGAGATCCAGTACCCGTTCTCCGACCGCTGGCTCGGCGCCAGCACGCTCAACCTCGCGGCCGCGACGTGGGGAACGATGGCGGGCCCGAACTGGGGCATCGGCAACGGGTTGCTCTTCGACACGAAGAAGCAGAAGTTCTCGTTCGCGCCGGCATCCGATCAGTTCAAGGATCTGCTCAAGTACTTCGCCTCGCTGGTCAGCGAAGGGCTGATGGATCCGGAGAGCTTCACGCAGAGCGACGATCAGGCGCTGGCGAAGTTCAACACGGGCAAGTCCTATTTCATCAACGTGAACGCACAGACGCTCGTGCTCTCTCGAACGGCCATGGAGCAGAACCTCGGCGCCGGAAAGTTCAAGATCGCCAAGCTGCCGTCCCCTGCGGGCCCGCTGGGCAAGGTCATCACCGGCTCGCGGCTCGAGAACGGCATCATGGTCTCGACGGATGCCACCAAGAAGTCCGACTTCAAGGCGCTTCTGCAGTTCATCGACTGGCTCTGGTACTCCGACGACGCACAGGTGTTCCTCAAGTGGGGCATCGAAGGGAAGACCTACGAGGTCAAGAACGGCAAATACGAGCTGCTCCCGGGCTACAAGCTCTCCGCCTACGGATTCGGCGACCCGAATGCGAAGACCGACATCCGCAACGACATGGGCTTCTCCTGCGGCAACTTCATGTATGGCGGCACGACGAAGATCGTCGACTCCACGATGCCCCCGGAGGAGCTCGCCTGGCAGAAGGTCATGTCGACGTACAAGCAGATCCCGCCGTCGCCGGGCGTTCCCTACACGCCGACGCAGCTTCAGCAGGCCACCCTGCAGCAGACCGCGCTGATCGACACCGCGAACACCGCGACGCTGAACTTCATTCTCGGCAAGCAGGGCTTCGACCAGTGGGACTCGTACGTCTCCTCGTTGAAGAGCAAGGGCATGCAGACGTACGTCGACAACGCGAACCGCTATTACGCAGCGGTGCAGAAGAAGATCGGCTGAGCTCATGTGGCAGGGCGCGGAACCAGCGGGGAGCACGACGACGCAGCGCGACGTCTTCGGCAAGCCGTGGTTCCGCGCCATGCATGCGCTTTATGGGCTGCTCGGCACGACGGCCGCGTTCGGCATCGCGACCCTGCCATTCAGCGCTGCAGTGTTCGTCTCGCCGCTGGTTCCGATCGGCGGCCAGTTCCTGCTCCTCATCGGAGGGTTCTCCATCGGGCCGGCCTGGGTCGCCGCCCTCTACACGATGCGCGGTTACACCGAGAGTCGCGACATCGAACCCTTCCGTCTCTTTCTCCGCGGCTATCGCCTGGGATGGCGGCAGTCGCTCCTGTTCTGGGCTCCGTACTTCGCTCTGCTCTTCGTGCTCGCGTTCGACCTCACCTCGGGCCTGCCGGCCCCCGTCTCGTGGCTGCTCATCGCGCTCGCCGCCGCCGCCGTGCTCTGGGGCAGCACCGTGCTCGTGATCGTCGCGTTCTTCTCGTTCCGCCTGCGCGACGTGATGCGCCTGGCGGTGTACGCACTGACCCGCAACCCGCGCTGGCTGCTGGCCGCCGCAGCTCTGACCGCCGCCGTCGGCGGGCTCATGTACCTGGGGAGCGAAGTGGCTGCAGGCATCCTGGTCGCACCGTTCGCCCTTTTGACCGTGTTCGCTTCACGCCCGCTCGTGCGCCGTCTGACCGAGGAGTTCACGTCGTGACGCTCGACCGTCCCCTTGACCCGCAGCACAGCCGCGCCCGCATGGACGGCCTGCGCGCCCGCCTCGGCGGCTTCGCGTTCGGCGGCGACTACAACCCGGAGCAGTGGGACCCCTCGATCTGGCTTGAGGATGTCGAGCTCATGCGGCGGGCGGGCGTCAACCTCGTGACGCTCGGCGTGTTCGCCTGGGCGTCGCTGGAGCCGGAACCCGACGTGTTCACGTTCGAGTGGATGGACGAGGTGATGGACCTGCTGCACTCGGCGGGCATCGCCGTCGACCTGGCCACTCCCACGATGGCGCCACCGGTCTGGCTGTCGAAGCAGTTCCCGGAGACGCTCCCGGTCATGGCCGACGGCGAGACGTTCGGGTTCGGCAACCGGCTGCACTACGACCCGTCGTCGCCGGTGTATCGCGAGCGCGCCGCCATCATCGCGCGGGCGCTTGCTGAGCGCTACTCGGAGCATCCGGCGCTGGCGATGTGGCACATCAGCAACGAGTACGGGCCGACCGCCTACAACGAGCAGAGCTCGGTCGCGTTCCGCGCCTGGCTGCGGCGGCGCTACGGGTCGCTGGATGCCTTGAACGACGCCTGGTACACCCGGTTCTGGAGTCAGCGGTATACGTCGTGGGATCAGGTGGATGTTCCCGCCGTCCCGCGATCGTGGATGAACCCGGCCAGGCAGCTGGACTTCAAACGGTTCGTGTCGGATGCCCTGCTCGAGTGCTTCGTCGCGGAGCGCGACATCGTGCGCTCGTTCCGGGACGACATCCCGATCGTCACCAACTTCATGCGCTTCTACCGCAACGCCGACTACTGGGCCTGGGCGAAGCAGGAAGACGCGGTCGCCCTCGACATCTACCCGAACCCTGGCGAGACCGATTCCTGGGTCGCCGCCGCGTTCAACTTCGACGTGATGCGCTCGCTCAAGGGCGAGCCGTGGGTGCTCATGGAGCAGGCGGCGAGCGCTGTGTCGCAGTGGAAGGTGAACAACGTGAAGCGGCCGGGACTCATGCGTGCGGGGTCGTTTCAGGCCATCGCGCACGGATCGGACACCGTGCTCTACTTCCAATGGCGCGCCAGTCGCGGCGGGCAGGAGCGCTTCCACTCGGCGATGCTGCCGCACTCGGGACCAGCATCCCGCACCTGGGGAGAGATCGAGCGGCTCGGCAACGAGCTGCCGTCGATCAAGGACGCCCTCGGATCCGGGTCGCACGCCGACGTCGCGGTGCTCTTCGACTGGGATGCCTGGTGGGCGCTCACCGAGACGCACGGCCTGCCGCGCAACGACTTCGACTACCCGCAGCTCGTGCTGGATCACTATCGGCCGCTGCTGGAGGCGCGCCACGCGGTGGACGTCGTCTCGTTCGACTCCGACTTCTCCGGCTACCGGATGATCGTGGTTCCGAACGCCTACCTCGTCACGGACCGCTTCGTCTCGGCGCTCACGCGCTACGTCTCGGCTGGCGGTGTCGTGGTGTGCTCGTTCTTCTCCGGCGTGGTCGACGAGAACAACAACGTGCGGCAACCCGCGTATCCGGGCGGGTTGCGCGAGCTGATCGGCGGATACATCGACGAGTACTGGCCAGCTCGGGACGGTGAGTCGTTCGGCGTGCGCTTCGGGGACCCTGGCTTCGTGACCACCGCCGACTGGTGGCAGGACAGCCTGCACGCGGAATCCGCGTTGGTGCGCGCGGTATATACGTCTGGCTTGCTCGAGGGGCGCCCCGCGGTTGTCGAAAACGCGGTGGGCGCCGGACGCGTCGTCTACATCGGAACGCGGCTGGAGGCATCCGCGCTTGCCCGTCTGCTGAACGACGAGGCGGCAGCGGCGGGCATCCAGCCGATCGTGCCCGATGCACCGGCCGACGTCGAGGTCACGGTGCGGGAGTCGGAGGATGCCCGGTTCCTGTTCGCGCTTAACCACTCGGAGACGGATGCCGCCACGGTGTCGCTGCCGTTCGCGGGCCGCGACCTGCTCAGCGGCACCGACGTCGCCGAGGCGATCACGCTGGCCCCGCTCGGCGTGGCAGTGGTGCGGGCGGTGTCCTGAGCCGGGCGCGCCCCGGGGACGAGCACGGAACGGGCCAGCGAGCACGCTACGGCCGTCCGTTCCGTGGTGGTTGGTTGGACGCGTGCTCGCTCGACCGCATCGTGGAGGTTCGTCCGGTGCGTGCTCACTCGACTGCCTCGTGGTTCGTCGGAGCCGCGCCAGGAGAGACCCGAGCACGTAGGCTTTCGCGCATGGCGCGGCACGAACCCTGGTCCTTCGGTGACGTAGTCGTGCTGCGCAACGTCGCCGAGGCCGACCCCGGGCACCACGAGCGTCACGTCGGCTATGCGCACACGGCGCGGGTGATCGCGGACGATGATCGTCACGCCGTGCTGTACCAGCCGCCCAAGACCGTGCACAAGGAGCGCAACGGCGAACGAGGCGGTCCGCGGGCGCGCAACCTGGTGCGCGGCGGGTGGGACGGCACGCACTCCGAACGCGAGTGGCACGGCGACGGCGTGGTCTTCGTGCACGCCTGGGGCGAGCCGTGGTCGGTGTGGCGCTGGGTGGACCGCGGCGGGGTCTGGTCTCCCTACTTCTACGTGAACTTCGAGCGGCCGTGGGTGCGCACGCGGCTCGGCTACGACACCGAGGACTGGGTGCTCGACCTCGTGATCAGCGGTGAAGAGCGAGCGGTCCGAGTGAAGGATGCCGACGAGCTCGAGTGGTGCGTGAGTGTCGGCACGATCTCCGCCGAGCAGGCCGAGCTGACGCGTCGCTCCGCCGACCGCGTAACGGCGATGGCCGGCGCGAACGACTGGCCGTTCAGCGCCGATTGGTCCGCGTGGAGCCCGCAGCGCGGATGGGACGCCCAGCCGCTTCCCGCAGACTGGCCCGTGCTGGAACCAGAGTGACGGGGCGCGAATGATGGAGCCGCAGTGAGCGAGCCGGTGCGACGCGTGCACGTCGAGCAGTTGCTGCCGCGCAACCAGTTCCTGGTGACGGAGCCGGTTGCTGCATCCGCTCTGCGTGAGGGGCGGTGGGTGGATGGCGAGCTCGGCCTCACCGAGGAGTGGCTCGTGTTCGCGTCCGGCGACCCGCACGACGCGCCCGACTTCGTGCTGATCGACGGCGACGTCGAGACGGATGTCACGACCGGGGCGGACGTCGACATCGTCACGATCACGATCTCCCGCACGGCGCACCGCTACCGGGCGGACTCGCAGAGCATGGCGCCCTTCGTCGCCGCAATGCGACGGCTCCGCGAGGAGCCGCCGAGCGGCACGCGCGTCTGGCTGGCGGATGCCGGCGACGAGTCCGTGAAGTGACCAGCGAGGGCGCGACCGGCGGTGCGGCATCCGGTGACCTGACCGCGGGCGGTACGGCCTCTGGCGGCGCACGGTATGCGGCACTCGTGGTGGCCGGGCTGGTGTGCCAGGAGGTCGGGGCATCCATCGCGGTGCTGCTGTTCCCGCAGGTCGGTTCGCTCGGAATGGTGTTTCTGCGGGTGCTGTTCTCGGCCGCGATCCTGCTGCCCATCGCGCGGCCACGGCTGCGGGGCATCCGTCTCGGCTCCTGGATGACCGTGGCCGCCTTCGGCCTTGTGCTTGCACTGATGAACGGCTTGTTCTACCTGTCGCTCGACCGCATCCCGCTGGGCGCCGCGGTCACGATCGAGGTGCTCGGGCCCCTGGTGCTGTCGGTGGTGGCGGCACGCAAGGCCGTCGCGTGGCTGTGGGCAGGATTGGCCGCGATCGGCGTGCTGCTGCTCGGCGAGGGCAGCTTCGGCCACCTCGATCTCGTGGGCGTCCTGTTCGCCGCGGGAGCGGGTACGTCCTGGGCGTTCTATATCCTGCTGTCGCGCCAGACCGGCAGGCGGTTCGCCAAGTTCGATGGCCTGGCGATAGCGATGGCCATCGGCGCCATCGCGTCCGCACCGTTCGGGATCGTCTCGGCTGGACCGGCCCTGTTGCGGCCCGAGGTGCTGCTGCTCGGTGCAGCGGTGGCGCTGCTGTCGTCCACGATTCCGTACGGGCTGGAACTGCTCGCGCTGCGGCACCTGCACGCCTCGACGTTCGCCACGCTGATGAGCCTGGCGCCCGCGACGGCGGCGCTCGCGGGGCTCGTGCTTCTCGGGCAGCGGTTCACGTGGGTGGGCGTGGTCGCAGTGCTACTCGTGATCGGTGCGAGCATCGGCGCGGTGTGGTCCGCGCGGCCCCACGAGCCGGCGCCCGAGACGCCCGACGAGGTGGCGTGAGCATCGGCATGCACCGCTATCGGCCGGCTGCGGTGCTGCGCCGTTCGATCATCACGACGTCGCGCCATTGGCCGGCGTAGGGACCGAACCCCATCTTGCCGACGCGTTCGCGTACCCCGACGGTGCGGAATCCGGCTGCGGCGTGAAGCGCGAGGCTTGATCGGTTCTCGGGGAATATGCCCGACTGCACGGTCCAGATCCCCTCGGCTTCGGAGGCGGTCACGAACGCATCGAGCAGGGCCCGGCCGATCCCGCGACCACGCTCGTCTTCCCCCACATAGACGGAGTGTTCGAT
>Ga0164242_10004586_pt1 | contig 15496 bp, 14 predicted proteins | sample OricomgcompostMG_FD_108783 | JGI IMG/M metagenome (GOLD analysis project Ga0164242, IMG submission 108783) | Miracle-Growth compost microbial communities from Emeryville, California, USA - Original compost - Miracle growth compost (MG) ... | reverse complement strand
TACACGGAAGCTTCGCTCGTCTATACACCCCAGAGCGGAACGCCCCGTCAGGATCTGGGGTATGTATATGACTTATCCGGCAACATCGTAAAAATAGAAGATAGAGCCCCGCAGAGCGGCGTAGGCGGGAGCGACAGTCTGGATCGGGATTTTTCGTATGATGCTTTATACCGATTACTGTCTGCTACCGGAAGGGAGAATGCCGTCATTGAATCCCAGCCTTGGGACGATACCTACCGCAGCCAGGATTCTACTCTGACCCGAGCTTATACTGAAAATTTTAGCTATGATATGATGGGAAATATACAATCCCTTCAACATATCGCTACAGGCGGGAACTTTACAAGAAACTTTACCTATGCAAGTGAAAAAAATAAGCTCAGTAGCGTAGAAGTTGGAAGGCTCAAAGCCTGGAGAGCAAATCAAAATATCTCATAAGTGGTACGTGTGGAAAATCAATGACAATGACTTTACGAGAGTAGGGAAATTGGAAGGAGAAAACCGAAAGGCTGAAATCGGAATTGTTATAAGTCCTGATAGCATAGTCCACCGAATGCAGACAGGGAAGTATGATTTTTTCTATCCTGAATTTGAATAAAACAGAAGCCCGGCAATGGCTTTTTTATTATAATCAATATGCACCACTGTTGGTGAAAACACCAACAGTGGTGCATAACATTAAAATTAATGTAGGAAAAGAAGAGCAAGTTTCAATCCTTATTATATTGGATAAATAAGATTTTTTTATTAGATGGTTGACAATAATAGCCGTAACAACTCCGGATATAATCCCGGAAATAGTACCAGCCAGTATATTGTTTAAAAGTCCCATTGCTTAAAATTAATAGTTAAAGTATAGAGAAGCAATTATTTTTTAATGAATTATCATTTTGGGGCTTATATATGGAAGTGTCAGGTAAAAACTCAAACCCACAGACCCCACGCACAGGGCAAGCCATCCTCCGGCACGGCAACAGGAAAAGCACGAGGAACGAGGGCGTTTTGCAGGGCAACTTATACGATATTTCATAAAAAAACCTACGCTACAACGTAGGGTATTTTTATAATATTGATTATAAAAACCTTATAGTCAATATTATCAATAAGTTAGTTCTTTGAAAGAGTTTTTTGAGGGGGAAAAACGACAGTAACCTACGATATTTGGGATGCGACCGGAAATGTCTTAGCTATGTACAAAAAAGTCGAAAATGCCCAAACAGCCACCCTTGCCAAGCACTATATATGGAAGCAGCAGGCTGGGTGTGATAAGAGCTAAAGGCAATATTGTAGGGATTACCCCCGAGCAGCTCGTTTACCTGAAAACCATAGGCTTAAAAGACTATGAATTAACAGACCATCTGCAAAATGTTCAGGTCGTTTTAAGTGATGCCAAAAACCTGAGCGGAAAGGCAATTGTGGAAGCAGGTATACGTATTTTCCTTTTGGTCAAATTATTAATTCAATAATCTATAATCCAACTGTTTATAAATACAATTTTAACGGGAAAAAACGGGAATATCGAACAAGGTTGTGTGAAAAAAATTAAGGGCAGATAATTTCTTTTGATTTAACCCCAACAGTGGGGGCGAAATATATAGGAAAATAGCATTGCAACTTCTACGATCCTTCCATACGATAACGAAGAATATTGACATTCAATAGAGTGCGCATTGTTTTCGCTTCCCCCACCTGCAAGCAATTAATCGCATCTTTACTTTTTCAGTACTTTTACTACAGCAGAAGTGCCCGGTAAAGTTATGGTAATGAGGTTTAAGTAGATAGTTGGTAATTTAAACTGCTAACTATAAAAGACCGATACAATGAAGCATTCAATAGCATTTATTATTCCAAAGTATATAAATTATAAAAAATTATACATCAGACATTGATATGTTTACCCCATTTTTTTACTGAATACATCCTTCTTATTTGGAATAATTATAAATAAGCCATTATCTTTATGCCATTAAAATAACAGGATTGGAAGAACAGGTTACACATAATAAAGTCAATTTTCAGCATAGGATTATTATTGATGCAAATTCTTTTGCCAGTATTTATGATCGATACTGGGAAATGGTGTATAGGATCTGTTATAACAATATCCGTGATGTGGAAACCGCCAAAGAGATGGTACAGGATATTTTTAAATCTATTTGGGAAAGAAAAAATAGCTTGGTTATTAATATTTCTATGGAGCGTTACCTTCTTCGTTCTGCTAAACTGAAAGTATTTGAATATATACGGAATAAGACCTGTCAGAAAAAACATATTGATTGCATCCGGAAAGAATATTGCGATGTGAGCAACTGTACCGAGAATAGTATATTTTTTAATAATCTTACTGAAAAAGTAAATGATCTTATAGATCGTCTCCCTTGCCAGTGCCGAAATGTTTATAGGATGAGCCGGAAAGAGGGGCTCACCAATAAAGAGATTGCCTCGGCTTTGTTGATCTCCGAGAGAGCCGTTGAACAGCATTTGACCAAAGCACTCCGCATGCTAAGGGAAAACCTGCTTGAATATAAGATCTGAAAAAGGTTGAAATTCTATAATTTTTAATCTTCTATTTCGGGTAACAGGAAATTTATTATTAAAATAAAAGAAAAGCTTGTTAAATTGGCAGTTGAAATCCGGTTTTAGCCTCTTAAAATGAAAATAGACAGAACACTTATTGAGAAATATCATCTTGGTCTTTGTACAGAGGAGGAAAGGTTCGGAGTTGAGGATTGGCTGCTGAATGATGAAAGAGAGGAGGAACTGCTTTTACCGGAAGAAGAGGATAAGCTTGCCTATAAAGAGGAAATATGGAATGCGGTAATTTCTGATGTACCGTCATTAAAACCTGCTCCAAAAAGAATCTATTTCGAATACTTCAACATTTCACGACTTGTAGCAGCGTCATTAATATTGGGGATTTTGGGTATTGGACTAGCTGTGTGGAAATATAATTCCACAAAAGAAGGGACTGTTTCAGTCATTAATTCCACTCCTGACAGGGAAAAAATTGATATGCAAGATATCACCATTACTCTTGCCTCTCAAAGTAAGGCAAGCGTTACACCTAAAGATCGGAATAGTGGGAATATCGATTTTTGCGGAATCATCATGATCAGCCCGAAAAAGGATTTTGAATTGACAATCAAGGAAGGCTGTTCTTCATCTCAATCAAACGCAACTAATGAAACGATCCATTTAAAAAAAGGCAATACATATATTGCTGTTAATTATCGTTATAATTTGGAGAAGGAACTTATTGTTGTAAATGAACGAAACCTTATCAATCTTCCTCCCATCTTGCAAAGGGAAATTATGAGTCAGTTTAATATTTAACCTTCACCCTTTGTAAATAAGAACTCCGAATTTGCCTATGATCGGTTACCTGAATCAACTACTCTTATTCGTTATTTTTTTGATAGTAACAGGCGGGTGTACTGAAAACCAGAAAAGTGGAGCAGGCAGCTACCTGGGTAAAAAGTATAGTTTATTTGTCATGGACAAAGAAGGCAATACCTCTATCGCAGAAACAAATGACCTTAGTAAAGGGAAATTAGATCCTTCAAATGAAAATATTCTGAAAGATTATAAAGGATTTGACCGGGATGTGATCGTAAAAGAGGGGTATTACTACAAGCTGAATTATAAAACAGGCATTTTTACCCGATTTAAAAATCGGGGTAATTCATTAGAACCAGTAGGTGAAATATCATTAAAAAGGTTTTTTATTGAAAACTATCTTTGGATAAATGACAGTACTTTACTGTTGTTTGACATGGATAAAAAAAACAGGAATACAGCCCTTAGGTACGTAATTGTAAAGACCAGGGATATGCAAGTTGTAAGAGACTCATCCCTTCTTATTATTTCCTTGAATACTCACTCTGATGCTTATATAAAACCAAATGTTGGATTTTCTGTTATCAGAGGCAAAGTTCTGATTTTGGGATATAATTACTTTATAAAAGAGCCCGAACGGTATAAAGCAGCCGATACAACTTATATCGCAGCTTTTACTTATCCTTCTATGGAGTTGCTTTCTATCTCAAAGGACACACGCTCTGTAAACCCTGGAGGAGAAAACATGGTTGAGCCCGGTTCTTTTACAGATGAAAAAGGAGACTTTTATTATCTGACTTGTCCGGGGATCGCATTGGGTAATTCACCGAATAAACCTACGGCCCTTTTCAAAATTAAAAAAAATGAATTGCAGCCAGATACTTCGTATTTTTTCAATATATCTGCTTCACCTATTCAAAATCATGCTTACAGCATTTATTACCTTGGTAGACGGAAAGCGATCGTGCGTAGTGAAAGAAAGGATCTCTTTACCCGCTGGGATGATCATTGGAGAATACCGCATTTCGAATTTTATCTGGTTGATGTAGACACAAAAGAAATTACAAAGCTGGATCTCCCACTGGATAAAGGAACAAGAAGACAGTGCGTGCTACAGGAAGGAGACAAGGTATATATATCCATAAATTCTGAATCGGAAGGAAATTACATCTGGAGATATGATCTTAAAACCGGTAGACTAGCCAAAGGTCTTGAACTGATTGGCTCTACCGACTTCATACTTCGAATGGATAAGCTGGATTAATAAGTGAATATCTCTATTGTAGGTGTCAGACACCTGATCTGTTCACTCCTTCTATCATTTAAACATTCTTTCATTTTTTCTCTCCTCAAAATTTTTTCATTTTTTTTCTACATGAACCTTCGGTAAATCCGGGTTAACGCTACTACATGATGAGGCTCGGTTCATAATAGAATTGAGGCATTGACTAAAGTTCTTTTAATCATTTACTGATTGATGTTTTTGTAGGAGAAATGAATTTTATTAAAATTATTTTGGTAGTAGCGTGTTGTGGTCTGATACTAAAATCCTGGTCACAGCCTGTTCCCAAAGGAACAGTAAAAGGAATAGTAAAAGACAGTACAGGAAAGGTTGTACCCTATGCTTCTGTTGTCATTAGCGAATTGAATCTCGGAGTTTATTCTGACGAAAATGGTTCCTTTCTGCTGAAAGATATTCCTGCAGGTACCTATCAGGTAACAGCTCAGGCATTGGGATATACTTCACAACATTCTATGATAAGCCTAAAGGGAAGTGCGTTGGTTGTGAAAAATTTTACTTTGAAAAAAGAGGTAAAGGCACTTGGCAAAATTGTTATCTCCTTAAAGAAGTCAGAAACACAGAAGCTTAAAGAATCAGGTTTTAATGTAAATTCCATAGAAACAGAACAATATAAAAATTCAACAGCCGACCTGAACCAAGTATTGAATAAATCTGCCGGAGTGCGGATAAGGGAGAGTGGGGGTATGGGTTCTGATTTTAATTTTTCTCTTAACGGATTGTCGGGAAAGCAAGTCCGCTATTTTATTGATGGTGTTCCAATGGAAGTCTTCGGTACATCCATGTCTCTGAACAATATTCCTATAAATCTTGCAGAAAGAATAGAAGTGTATAAAGGAGTGGTGCCCGTCTATCTGGGAGCAGATGCCATGGGAGGTGCTGTGAATGTAGTAACTAACCAGAAGATTAAAAACTATTTAGATGCGAGTTATAGTTTCGGTTCTTTTAATACACATCGTGCTGCATTGTCCGGGCAATATACCAACAAAAATACAGGTATTACATTAAGAACCAGCACATTTTATAATTACTCAAATAATAATTATATCATGAAAGATGTGGAAACCTGGGATCCTGATGCATACGGGTATGTGCTTAAAGATAAAAGACGTTTTCATGACCAGTACAAGTCTGGAATGATTCAGACAGAGGTTGGCGTAAATAATAAAAAATGGGCGGACGTATTTTTTCTGGGTGGGACATTTTCTTCTTTTAACCAGGAGGTACAGACAGGATATAAGCAGGAGATTGTATATGGCAATGTTACAAGAAAAGGAACAGCCTGGAACGGAACGATGCGATTCCGTAAAGACAGCTTGTTAAGCAAAAAACTTCATACTAATATTTTTGCTTCTTATACACTGGATCATTCTATTACAGCAGATACATCAGAGGTAAAATACCATTGGGACGGATCGACGATGCCGAGCAGCTATTCAGAAATGGGAGGCGAAGTTTCTCTGAACCATATTGTGCGTCCCAAAATATTTGCACGCGCTAATTTAAGCTATGATCTCCATTCCAATCATGCTATCAATCTGAATTATACACTGGATCATGTCGCAAACCAGATGTACAATACCCTTTATACCGACCATGATGATATACCCGGTAAAATGAGCAAGAATATTGTGGGACTTGCCTACCAGGCATCGGTTTTTAAGAAAAAACTAATTACACAGGTGTTTGGAAAATATTATGGAATGGGGCTTGAACAAAAAGTATGGGAAAGCCAACTCTATGATTATGTTAAAGAAAAGGATTTTATCAGCAATTATGGATATGGTATTACTTTTAGAATGAAAGTATTAGGAGGTGGTGTTAAAGGATCCTTTGAACACACATACCGCCTTCAGGAAGTGGAAGAGATCTTTGGAAATGGTCTTACAACCGCAGGTAATCCGAACCTGAAACCAGAGTACAGTGATAATTATAACCTTGGAATATACTATAAACTGGTTGGACGAAACTACCAGATCTGGTTTGAGGCTAGTGGCTTTTATAGAAATGCCAAAGATTTTATCTACCAGATCCCTTCTGAACGAAATAACATTATGATATTTGAGAATGCAGCAAATGTAGGTGTTTCCGGAATAGAAGGGGAAGTAAAGTGGCAGTTTTCAAAATTAATAGCATTCAATATTAACGCAACCTATCAGAAAGCAATAAATAATACTGAATTCAAAAAAGGAACAACAGAACCCGAAGCAACATACCTGAACGTGATTCCTAACCGTCCCTGGTTTTTTAGTAATATAGATTTAAGCATCGGTAAAAATGACGTGATTAGTAAAAAAACACGGTTGCAGTTTAACTGGTGGTTACAATATGTACATTGGTTTTACCTGACATGGGAAGCATACGGAGATAAGCGGGGAAAAGCCATTATACCTGATCAGTTTGTGCAAAATGCGTCCGTTTCATATTCATTAAAGGATGGCAAATACAACATATCACTGGAGTGCCGGAATCTGACAGATGCTTTGGCATACGATAACTTCAGGCTTCAAAAGCCCGGCAGATCATTTTCAATCAAGCTAAGATATTTCATTAAATAATCTCTATATAAAGAAAACTATGAACAAATCGATTAAATTTTTGGCAATATCTTTAGCTATCCTTTTGCTGGGGCTTGGCTCATGTAAAAAAAAGAAAGACAAGACCGAACCTGTACCGGAAAGCTCTAAATATTCAGCAATGGTTGTTGTGGGAACCTGGCCCAACACAGCGTATTATATTGTAGATATTCCTACTTTTGACTCGGGGGAGATCAGTCTACAGGGAAATGGTGCTGAAATTACTTCTGAAGTATATGCTCAGGATGTTCTCCAGAAAGATGGTTATTACTATCATGCAAATTCTGGTGCAGGTCAACTCGGTAAATACCATGTGGAGAATGGTGTTCTTATTACGGATAAAAAAGTTCCCTTCACAGTGCTGGACTGGTCTTCCTTTGCATGGATAGACAATACAACACTGGCTCTTTTCGGAACAAATGGTGATCAGAATGAAGTGAAATATGCCATTGTGGGAACTGATAACCTTCAGATCCTGTCTTCCGGTACGTTGGATGTAGAGGATATACCTTCAGGATTTGCTGCTTATGCAGTTGGTTTTGCCGAATACCGGAATGGTAAACTGTTTTTGAATTATGGTTTCCGTGATTCCTGGGATGACTATCCTACTATGGCAGAACCCCAAAATGCCTATATCGCAGTTATTGACTATGCTACCAAAACGGTTGAGAAATCTATTACTAATACAAATCTTACAACCCCTGGGGGCCCAACAGTATATGCGCCTACTTCATTTATAGATGAAAATAATGATCTTTATTTTATAACAGATCCGGTATTTCATTATGATAATACATCACCTTCCAGAATTTATCGCATTAGGAGCGGACAGACAGAGGTAGATGGCAGCTATGATTTTAATTTTTCATCATCTGTGAATAATGGCATGGGGGCTGCTATGTGGTATATTGGTAATGGTAAAGCGATTGTCCGTACCAGGGTAGCCGGTACGTCTATTGATGCAGAGCATTCGTTTTCGCTTGTAAATGTTCGAACCGGTACATTCATTAAAAAACTGGATCTTCCTGCTGATGTCGGAGAAAGGATGGTGCAGGCTGTAGTGGTGGACAATGGTAAAGCATATATTGCTGTAAATGGAATCGATAAAGATTATATTGCTGTTTATGACCCGGCTACAGATGCTCTTTCAGAAGGCGCAAAGTTTACAGGGGGAATTGACTTCCTGATACGTATTGAGAAAAAAAGATAAAGAACATAAATAAAAATTTAACAGTTCATTTTCCCGGTTCTAAGATCTTTGGAGAATGAACTGTTAATTGTAATTGTATATTATGATACTAATTATCATTACAATCATTGCCATGGGCTTTTATATGGCTTATCAAACCTCTTCTAAGATAACCGTGCAAAAATTTAAGCTTGGTTTATGGCTTTATCAATATTCCACGGTGGCTAAATTTATAAGTTTGGTACTCATTGCAGTGGCTACGGTTATAGGCATTTACCAGTTGGGTTTTGGAGTAGGTATATTCTATGCCGGCATAGTATTGATGACCGTGAGTAGTCTGGTGATTTTGTTATACCCTATTTATTTCCCTAAAAATTAAAGGTTAAAATTTTAGAACTATTAGGGGCAAAAGTCCATATTCAGATGCAGGCTTCAAAAGTTTTTTTCTGTTAAGACGGTTCTGTTCGAAATAAATCTTATTAGCAACGATGGTAAAAATGAAAGATAAAATGAAGCCTATAAATTCTTTTTCTAAAGTTTATCAGTTAAATATTACTTGTTATGCCTGCTAATCCTAAATATCTTACCAAACTCAAATCGCAGCGCTTCGCAAAGGTATCTGCTTCCATTCTGGGAGGTTTCCTGCTTACTGTAGCCTTCCATCTTTCCATAGCAGTATGGCTGCCGGATAAAAAAGATATTTGGGCAACCTATACTTTTTCTCTTTTTATCATATGGTGCGCACTTATGTTGTTCCCGTTTTTATTTGAAAACGGATGGAAATGTTGGGCGTGCTATGGAGGAATTACGATACTGCTGATGGTTATAACTTTTTGGAGAACGTATCAATAGGTAGAATTGATGAATGAGCGAATAGTACAGACATGGTGTATTTATACACATTCATACATTTAATCCTTCACACTTAGATAATGGATAATAGAAAATACAACATATTCTTTCACCTGCATACGGTGAGCGGTATTGTAATCTGTGTTGGTCTGTTCATCATTTTTTTTGCAGGCGCATTTACCTTATTCGTACACCCTATTGAGCATTGGGAAGCAAACCCCGGGCAGCAAATACATGCTGAAGCAGCAGTATCCGGCAGTAAGCTTGATCTTAATAAAGTTACAGCTGCAATAAAAAAAGAAGGCTATGATCTGTATGGGCGCAATCTATATTTATCTCCAATAGATGAAAATGAATGGTCTGTTTATTTATCTGAAACAGCTGATTCTACGGCTTCTGGAGAAGCAAAAAAAAACCAACAACTAAAGCTTGATGGTGATACTTATAAGATTTCGAAGCGTGACGGAGACTTCAGTCTTGGAAGCTTGTTATACGACCTTCATTTTTATTACCAGTTAGGTAACTTCGGTTATTATTTGTCAGGTATTGTAGCATTATTTTTTCTCTTTGCACTTGTTACCGGAGTTCTTATTCACTGGGAAAAAATCATTTCTAATTTTTATGTATTCCGCCCCAAAGAAAAACTCAAGACTGTATGGACAGATGCACATACTGCACTTGGTACAATTGGACTGCCTTTTCAATTTATGTATGCGCTTACCGGAGCTATGTTTGGGTTAGGTATTTTAGTGAGCCTTTCAGGATCCATTTTATATGGAGGAGATAGAGATAAATTTTACAGTGAATTGCATGGAGAACACCACGACAGCCTTGGAGTACGTGTGGATGTTTCTTCCGTTGATTTAAATGTATTCCTGGACAGCGCAAGAAATCACTGGGAGGGGTTTGAACCTAAATTCCTCAGTATGCTGAAATGTGAAAGCTCCACTATGCAATTTAGGGCATATGGATTCATAAATCCCAAAATCAAGTTTTTAAATGGAGGAGAAGTAGCATTCGACGTGTTTACAGGAAAAGTAACGCATGAACATAATCCTTATGCTATTCCATATAGTGAAAGTGTATGGCCGGTAGTGTGGAAGCTTCACTATGCTGACTATGGCGAAATAGGAACCCTGGAAGATTATTTACTCAAAGCGGTTTATTTCCTGATGGCTATTGCTACCTGTTTTGTAATCATCAGCGGTGTATTGATATGGCTGGAGGCCCGCAATAAAAAGAGTACTCCGGAAAAAGAGAAGCGTTACAATAAAAGAGTAGGATACATTTACCTGGCTATCTGCCTTGCTATGTTCCCTGTTACGGCATTTTCATTCCTTGTATCCAAGCTGTTGCCCGAAAGCATAAGCGAACATCGTGAGATACTATTAAACGCTGTATTTTCGGAGGATGGCTTTTCTTGTCTGTCTGGCTATTTTTCAGAAAGAGCAATTACCTTATTACTAAATATACGCTTTTATCGGGCGGTGTTTTAGGTTTTTGTATTCCGCTTATTAGTGGCTTTTTCTCAGATAACTGGCTATGGAATACAATTATAAACAGGCAATACGATGTATTTGTGATCGACATTTTATGGATCATTCTTTCCATCTCTTCCTTTTATGTGGTAGCCAAAATGAAAAAAAAACGGAGAGTAAATTAAAGCTACCTGAGTAAGAAACCTCGAACCAGATAAAGTGTAGTTAAACTATGTAAAATACAGGTAAGAGTACAGAGGATACTGCTTTATAACAAGGAAATATGGTTTCTGTAACTGCAAAGAGACGTTATAAGAAATACGAAGGGGTACTTAAAGCTATGCTATAATAGTCCTGTTTGTAAATTTGTCTTACTACTTTATTTAAAAAAATGCCGACAATGGTATAAGAAATAAACAATAGTAGCGTTTTATGCCAAGACGTTAGTAATAAACAAAGAGTAATAGTTTCTTATTTTACAAAAATTTTGGTTTTAATAAATAAAAATATTAACTTCAACTTTAAACAATTATAGTTATGAAAAAGGTAATCTTTAGTGTAATTTTTGCCCTTCTTTTCTCAATGGGGTCTTCTTCTTCGGTCTTTGCAAGTCCTTCATCCGATGTCATTTTTGAGCAAGGGATGAACCAAACGGACGCACACAAGGATAAGGATAAAGATAAGAAGAAAAAGTGCTGTAAAAAGAAAGATAAAGCATGTTGTAAGGGAGACAAAGCAAAAGCTTGTGATGGTAAAGATAAAAAAGACTGTGCTAAAAAAGCTGATGCAAAAGAATAGTTGTATTTGCTTATTATATTAACATGTTTTGTTAAAACATTAAAAAGAATAAAGCCTCCTCAATCTGGAGGCTTTATTCTTTTATAAAAAGGCTCTTTTTATGAAGCAATATTTGGATTTAATGCAGCACATCCTTGACAATGGAGTTAAAAAGGAGGATAGGACAGGAACAGGCACAAAGAGTGTTTTTGGGTATCAACTGCGCTTTAATCTTGCCGATGGATTTCCCTTACTTACTACTAAAAAACTACATTTAAGAAGCATTATTTACGAACTGCTGTGGTTCCTAAAAGGGGAGACCAATATTCGGTATCTAAAGGAAAATAAGGTGGGGATTTGGGATGAATGGGCCGATGAAAAAGGGGAATTAGGGCCAGTGTATGGTTATCAATGGCGTTCCTGGCCTACCCCCAATGGAGGGCATATTGACCAGATTGCTAATGTTATTCAGCAAATTAAAGTAAATCCGGATTCCAGAAGGCTTATTGTAAGTGCATGGAATGTTGCAGATGTGGAGAAAATGGCACTTCCTCCTTGTCATGCCTTTTTTCAGTTTTATGTAGCCGATGGTAAACTTTCCTGCCAGCTTTACCAAAGAAGTGCCGATGTCTTTTTGGGTGTACCTTTCAATATTGCTTCCTATGCATTATTAACGCTAATGGTAGCGCAGGTTACCGGCTATAAGCCCGGTGATTTTATCCATACTTTTGGCGATACACATTTGTATCTAAATCATTTAGAACAAGCAAAGCTACAATTGTCGAGGCAGCCTAAGCCACTACCTCAAATAAAAATAAACCGGGAAATACAGTCCATCTTCGATTTCAAGTATGAAGATTTTGAACTTTTGAACTATGATCCGGATCCACATATAAAAGCTTCGGTAGCTGTATAAGTAATTACAATGTTCTCAGCTCTTCGGGTAAAATTGCTTTAGGTAGCACTGTATTTTCAATGGATTTAAATATACTTATCCCAGTAATATTAGAAGAAAAAACGGTATCGGCAGATAGAAGTACATCTTTGCCAAACAAGCCTTCTTTAACCTCTTTATTCCTTTTTTTTTCATAAAAAGACAATAGCTTTTTTCTCATAATACCCTCTATACATCCCGTTTCTAAAGAAGGTGTGTATAGAACATCTGCCCTTATCCAAAAAATGTTGGAAGAAAGGCATTCCGAGATATTACCTTTAGTGTCTGTTATAATTATTTCATCTGCCTCAAGTTCTTGTAATTCTATTGCTGCTGCAATATATTTAAGAGTACTTAGTGTTTTGAACCTGCTAAAAACAGATGCGGTATTAAAAACACTTTTAGCAAAAACTACCGTATTTTTAAATGGGATAGCTTTCTTGAAACCCGTTGCACTTATTAGAAATTCAGCCTCTTGCTTTTCGGGTATAAACAGCCCTCCCGGTTTTCTCCATACAAGTAGTTTAATGCGTGCATCTTCTAAATTATTTGCAGTAGCAATTTCCTGAACGGCATTTTGTAAGCTGCTTTCCGTGAATTCTTCTGTAAATTTCAATTTTGCTAATGCCATGCCGGCAGTCAGCCGTTGAAAATGATCTTTAAAGTAAAGAGCCTTTCCCCTTTTTACCCTTAGCGTTTCAAAAAAGCCATCTCCAAATAAAAATCCACGGTTTGTACTTTCCAGTTTTATTGCCGTTTCCGGTATAAGCTTGCCATTAAAATTCAGGTAGTTTTTCATAGGAGCATGTCTAAGACAAAAAATAAGATTATTATTTGAAGTAATTTAGCTTTCTATGGTTTTATTACTGCATTTAAAAATCAACTCTCTTCTGCCGTCCCCCAAACTATTCCGAATGCAAATTTCTTGAGATAGTTGTTTGGTATAATCGATACACTCTACAATAAAGCCATGCATTCGAAGCCTATCTGCAAAATCCAGGCCATGTAATCTAAGCAAATTGGACTCACCGTATTGCCTTAATCTTTCTTTAGCTGATACAATTGTTTTATCTTCAAAAGTTTCTTGTGCATCTACGTTTATAAGCGTCATAATAAGAGCGATACCATCATTTTTTAAGACTCTTTTAAGCTCCCTAATTGCCTTGGCTTCATCTTGAACATGACCGAGGACATGCGAACAAATAATTAAATTGAAATACGCATCGGGGTATTGAATATTGGTTATATCAATGCTATTTCTTGCATTAGCAGGATCAATATCTCCATCAATATATTCAATATCCAATTCCTTTAAAATATTAAAAATGCATCTTTCAGGGGCAAAGTGCAATACTTTTAGAGGTTTATTAAAAATATCTGTTTCATTTTTTAAATATAAATGCAATAAACGGGTTCTTTCAAGGGAACCACAATTAGGACATTTGGCATTATCTCTCTTAATGTTCCCTTTGGGTAAAAATTTGCGAAAAGATTTATTGCAGCAATTACATGTATTTTGGTTTCCATAATATATTGGAGATACTAGTTTCTGCAAGCCAAACCTTATTTCATTTCTGACCTTTTCGGGAACCAATTGCTTATATATTTTTTTGATCATTTACTCATGGTTGAATGCTTATTTGCAATTTTAAGTAAGAAATAAGAATATTCTGCTTTTATGAAGTTATTAAATAAGTTCAGATAAAAAGGCTCTTATTTTTAAGATATTGGAATTGTATTTTTTCAGTATAAAATAAGGAACCTGTTGAGCTCCAAACCCCCTGAAAAATCGCTCTATTCCTTCAACCATACTTCCATCAAAATTAAATTGTTTGGATTTTGTTGAAGCTCTTTGGATGGCTTCCCAAATAAGCAGGCTCATCGCCCCACTATTTTTAAATATAGGGTCAGCAACTCCAAAAAGATAATAAGTAGTTTTTTTGTCCCGGACAAAAAGTGCAGCGGCATGTGTTTTTCCTTTTTCATCTTTTGCAACTAATAATTCACCACAATTATTATGAACACAGAATTGAAAAATAGTATTCATATAGTCTTTTGTGATAGACAATTTCATTTTAGTAGCCGCACCTTTGTAGTTGTATAGGTCGTATAAGATATCAATAGCATCAGAGGAGGAGGTAATGGTAATAGTTTTTCCTGCTTTTCTTATTTCTCTTCTTATATTTTCCTTGAAATCCAAAAAGATAGCTTTTGTATTACTTAGATCTTCTATTATGTAGGTATAAGCAGTGGTCTCCTTATATCCTTTCCAAAAGAAAGGAAGCCAGTTGGTAAATCCCGGGTAAAATTTTTGGGCAAAAAAATCAAACCTGGGCAACTTATCCAGGAGGGCTGTAAAAATTTCTTTTTCATAACTCAGTCGGGTCGTATATTTTTGTCCCTCCGGGTACTTGATCCAAATACCTCCATAAGAAGTTAGTGCCGGTAATTCCATTAATTTAAATCCTAGCCTATGTTGAAGTACGTAGGGAAATGCAGCTATGATTTCCCCTCCTTTTTCTTCTATTACAACATCCCAACTTTCAGGAGCAACGGTATTTAGCCAGGCATAGCTGAGAAAGAGCGGTAGTTCCTTTTCCTTTTCACAAAATACTTTGTATACCTCATGGTTGTTCATAAATAAGCTATTGGAGCTTGTTCCTTTTGGGAGAGATTAATTTCTTCGTTTTCTCCTAAAAAATACTAAAGTTTAATTATACACGAAGGATTCGCTCTCTAAAATCTTCTTAAATAATTAAGCATAAATATATGCTTTTAATTAACTTTTTGGAAGTAAAAGGAAGCTTTGAGCGAGCAGTTTTTAGCTTATTGTAATCGTGAAATTAAAAATCTATGTAATAATTTAGGGATTGCAGAAATTTTGCCTTTTCTACAATCCCTTTCTTGAAAGATTTACTCTTTCACAATTTTACGGGTAATTACCTGGTTGCCTTGGTGCATTTGTACAATATAAGCTCCTTTTGCTAAAGGGGAAATATCAACTGAGGCGCTTCCTCTTAAATGCCATGTACCAACAGTCTTGCCGAGCATGTT